>VOFE01000583.1_pt1 | contig 188001 bp, 294 predicted proteins | sample 5384071 | NCBI WGS metagenome assembly VOFE01 (sample SAMN12384724, study PRJNA508395) | human gut metagenome | isolation source: healthy gut D | host: Homo sapiens
TCCAAAAACAAAAGCGATTCCGGAGGGGGTATCGTCGAAGGGCATTTACCGCGACATCATACATATCGCGTGGCCGACGCTGATCGAGCTGACGCTTGCGCAGCTCACGTCGATGTTCGACCTGATGATGGTCGGAAACCTTGGCGAGACCGCCATCGCGGCGGTATCCCTCGCCACGCAGCCAAAGTTTATTCTAAACACAATCTTCACGTCCATGAACGTCGGCGCCACGGCGCTTGTCGCCCGCTGTAAGGGTGCAAACGAACCGGAACGCGCGAACCACTTCATGCGCCAGGCTTTGGTGCTCAACCTGATATTTGCGGTCATTTCCATGGTCGTGGGCCTGATTTTTACCGGCCCCATGATTGGGATGATGAAACCGCCGAGCGACGCGACATTTGCAGGCGGCGTCGATTATCTGCGGATTCAGATGTACGGCATCATTCCGCTTGCCATGACGTTTACCATTACGGCGGTGCTGCGCGGCGTCGGCAATACGAAGACCGCGATGATGTACAACCTCGTATCAAACGTCGTCAATATCATCGGCAACTATCTGCTGATTGAGGGCCGGTTCGGCTTCCCGCGCCTGGGAGTTGCCGGTGCATCCTGGGCCACGATCATCGGCCAGACGGTCGCGTTCGTGATTGCGCTCATTGTAATTTTGAAGCCGGGCCAGTACCTGCGCCTCAGTTTCCGCGCCAATTTCCTGCCGGATATTTCCGCCTTGAAAGAAATCGCGAAAATCGGTATTCCGGCGATGCTCGAAAACGTCATTATGCGGATTGCCATTATTCTTTATACCCGCGCGGTGACGAGCCTTGGCGAAACGGACTACGCCCACACGTCATTTGTATGAACATTCAGGCGCTCTCCTTTATGACCGGCCAGGCGTTCGCCACGTCGGCGACTTCGCTGATGGGACAGAGCCTCGGCAGGCGGCGGCCCGATATGGGTGAAATTTATACGAAATATTCAAGAAGGGTAGGAGCTTGTCGTATCGCTTTTCCTGATGCTGGTGTTCTTCTTCTTCGGCGAACAGATCGTAAGCCTTTATAACGATAAACAAGCGATTATTGAGTCCGGCGGACGGATCCTTATGTTCGTCGCATTCATGCAGCCGTTCCAGAGCTCGCAGTTCATCATTGCGGGCGGCCTGCGCGGCGCGGGCGATACCCGGTCGATTGCCTTGATTGTGATGATCACCACGCTGGGCGTCCGCACCGGCCTTGCGGCAATTACGATTTACCTGCTGCACTGGGGTCTTTACGGCGCTTGGCTTGCGCTGGTGGCCGATGAGCTCCTGCGTTCGCTGCTAGTGCTGCTGCGCTATAACAGCGGCAAATGGAAGACGATCAAGGTCAAAATTTAACTGCACCCAAATAAAGAAGGCTGCGCGGAGACTTCAATCTGCGCAGCCTTAACTTTGCATGGGGAGCTTGAAACCTGTAAGCTCCCCGTCGGTACAAATCAAACTTTTGATAAAGCGCCAGCGCCGGACGTCCCCGCGCGTCTCCGGCGCAAAACGTCTCGACGCAAACGTCGCCCGGCGGGAGCTGCCGCAGCGCGTCGCGAAGCAGCGCGGACGCGACGCCCGCACCGCGCGCTTCGGGGAGAACGGCAAGCAGGGAAATGCGCCGCAATACCGGCGACCAGACGCAGACGCCTGCCGCGCATCCGTCCAGGCGTGCGACGGCGGCGCTGCCGCGCCGTACGTTGCGGCGAAGGAGCGTGTCCGCTCCGTCCTCTGCAAGCGCCGGCAGGCTGTCCCGGCAGGCCGTCAAAATCGACAGGATCACCGGGATGTCCGCCTCATTCGCGGGTGTGACGGCGAGCGGGGCGCTGCTCACAGGAGGCCTATGCCGGCTCACTTCCAGCATAGCAGTCCGAGCTTCTCTTCTATGTAGCGAACGAGCATCTCCTCCACCTCCGCGCGATTTGTTTCGTTCAAAAGCTCGTGGTGCGCGCCGTCATAGAGCTTCAAGGTGACGTCCGTGTGACCGGAGGCGCGAAGCGCGTCGTAATAATGGCGCGGCCCCGCGCCGTTGCGGCCGCAGGGATCGGCCGCGCCCGCCGTGATCAGGATCGGCATGTCCTTTACGCTGGCCGCCCAACCGCGTCCGCCGAATTCCTGCAGGCCACGGAAAAGCTCACGGTAGGCCGAGGCGGAAAACGGCTCCCCGAAAAGCGGGTCCTCGATTGCCCGGCGCACTTCTTCCCGGTCGCGGGAGAGCCAGGCGTTGCGCTCCATGGGGTCGGGGAAGAAACGCTGCCGATATTGGCGTTTGCAAGCTTTGTGATGAGCGGCGACTCCGCAGTCGGCCCCTTCAGCCGCGCCATCATGCCGGCCAGACAGGCGCCGAGGCCCGCCAGAACGTTCGGCGCGGGTGTCCCCATTAAAATGAGGATATCCTCGTCATCAAACCGCGCCGGAAAAATGCCGGACGCAATGCTGCCCATGCTGTGCCCCAGAAGGACCTTCGGCAGGCCGGGGTGCTCCGACACGGCGAACTCAAAAAGCGTGTGCATGTCCTGAAGCAGGTATGCAAACCCGCCCGGCTTCCGCGAAAAAGTGCCGAGATGTCCCAGCGCGCTTTTTCCGTGCCCAATGTGGTCGTTCGCATAGACGGCCCAGCCGTTTGCGGCAAGACGTAGCGCGAACCTGTCGTAGCGCCCGGCGTGTTCCTGCATCCCGTGCGCAATTTGAATGATGGCGCGCGGCGCGGCGTCCGGTTCCCAGACGCGGGTGAAAACGTCCCCTTCGCCGCAGGAGGACGGGCGCGTAAGCTCCCGGTATAAGATTTTCATATCGCAGCATCCTTTCATGAGGTGTTAGGGCAAGGGCCGGTCCGGCTGAGACCGCTTCGCGGATTCCATGCCCAACGATGAGAAGGCCGTCCCCGCGGACACGGCCCGGTTCCCGTATTTACTTGCAATATCTTATCATCGCGGTGCGCGCTTGTCAAATGATCCCCTCCTGCCTTATGCATTTTTGTGGACGTTCGCTGGCAAAGTAATTCGTAATAAATAGGTGGGTATTCTTTATGAATAACCACCCGTCTGCAATCTTTCATATGATCAATTGAGTGCTGAACGTTTTAAAAACCTGTTCGCTATCGTAAGACGTATCATAATACGGCAAATGGTATGTTTAGATTTATCCAACTGTTTATTGATCGTTACAATATTTGTACAATTCCTTTTCTTTCCTCTATAATCGCCTCCATTGCGATACGGGCTTATTTTATGACCTTCCGAAATGCTGACGAATTGGGTTTCTTATTAAGCCGCTCCGTTTTCGACAAGGATGCTTGGGATAGACGGCGGGTTTTATCCCGTTCCTTTGCGATAAAAAGCCGGTTTGACTTCCAGCGGTGCATCTGGTAAGATATCCGAAAGGAAAGTTGAGGTGGGTTTCTATGGAAGAACTAAAATTGCGCGGGAGACCGCGGCGGTGTTGGAGGCGCTTGATCATGCGGGAATCAGCGCGTGGGTGGTCGGCGGCTGCGTGCGCGATATGCTGCGCGGTGTAACCCCGCACGACTGGGACGTCGCGGCGGCGGCGACCCCTGACGAAATCCGGAGCGCACTTTCGCGCTTTCGCCTCATTGAGACGGGGATTCAGCACGGCACGCTGACGGCGGTCTCCGGCGGCGTCCCGGTGGAGGTGACGGCCTGCCGGGGAGAGGGCGCCTACCGGGACATGCGCCACCCGGAGAGCGTTAGCTTCAATCGCTCCATAGAAGCGGACCTCGCGCGGCGGGATTTCACGATAAACGCGCTGGCCTACGCGCCGTCGACCGGGTTCATCGACCTTTTCGGCGGCGTACAGGACCTGACGGCAGGCATTATCCGCTGCATTCGCCGCCCGGAGGACCGCTTCCAGGAGGACGCGCTGCGTATCCTGCGCGCGTTGCGGTTTGCGTCGGTGCTGGGCTTCAAATTGAGCGGGAAACGTCCGACGCTATCCACGCGCTCGCCGGGAACCTGCGTAAGATTTCGGTGGAGCGCTGCGCGTCGGGCTGTGTAAGCTGCTGCTGGGTAAAAATGCCGCGGCGGTCCTGGGTGAATATGCGGACGTGGCGGCGGTCGTCCTGCCGGTGGTTGTGCCCATGCAGGGATTTTATCACCGCGAGGAGCATGGCGGCGACCTGTGGCACCACAGCATCACGCCGCTGCCGTATGCCCCGGAAAACCTTCCGGTACGGCTGGCGCTTGTCCTGCGCGACTGCGCAAAGCCCGTCACGCAGCTTCGCGGCGAGGACTATCCAGGTCACGCGGGCGCGGCGCTGAAATGGTGGAAGAGGCGCTGCGCGGCAAAGCTGCCCGTGGCGCTCATTCAGCGGACGTCGACGTTGGTGCGCTATCATTCGGCGCTGCCGGACGCGGACCGGAGCGCGATTCTGCGCGCGCTGCACCTGCTCGGGGAAGAGGCGCTTTTTGATTTGATCGACATGCGGGAGGCGGACCGTCTCTCGCACGGGGAGGATACCGCCGATATCGCGCGGCTGCGGGACAAAACAAAGAGCTGACAACATGCGGGGCATGTTACCAGCTCTCACAGCTTGCCGTGACCGGAGACGATCTGAAGGCGCAAGGCCTATCTGGCAGGAAATTGGCGAAGCGCTTGAAACCCTGCTTTCCGCCGTTATCGACGGCAGATGCGGGAAATACGCGCGAGGCGCTTTTTGAATACCTCACAGCGCGGCGTTAAAGCCTGTTGCTTCCTGCCAGCGGAGGAATTTGCTGTGCGCGTCGTAGCGGGCGATATTGAAGCTGCGCCAGGTTGTAATGGAACTGTCATAGTGGCTTGCATAGTGTTGAAGCAGCGCGCGCGCGTCGTCTTTCAGCTCGCCCTCCGAGTGTTCGTACAGGTCGATCACAATCGGCACGACGGAGTCTGAGGAATTATAGAGCATCTCAATGTCAAAGCCCTCGAGCCTTCCGCTGAGATAGGCGTCCTTATTATAGCCGACGGCCACGTAGTCGCAGTCGACGAAGCACAGCATTAAAAACATCACGATTGCCGTGACGGTCGCCGTGCGGACGAGCTTGAAGTCCGGCTTGAAGCAGCGCAGGATCGTAAAGAGGAATACGAGCGCAAGCCCCAGCATGAACCATGTGGTAATGATACGGTTGGCCGTAAGGCCGAAGCTGTGCATGTAAAGGATCATTTTGGCAAAGGCCGTTGCGATCATGGCGATGGAACAGACGCTTAAAAAGACCACAAGCGCGTTGACGGTTTTTCCGTGGCGCGCTTTTTGTGCTTTGTAAACGTCATGACGGCTGCAATGACCGATAAATTGACCAAAGAAACCGCGCAGAGCTCTAAAATCCGCGTCTTGCATACTCGGCGTACGTATAGTTTTCAGGCAAAAATCCGGAGAAATTGGAAAGGGAATACGCCACCTGCGAGGCAAGGTAAAACGCCTGGAGCAGGCAGATGGGGACGAGCGCGGCAATGACGGCCTCGGACGGCACGATATGTATGCGCGCGTCGTCAGGTTTTACGGCGATCTCCGTCCACGCCTGTGTCGGAACCCATAAAACGCGCCGTAAAGGAACATGGAGACGGGCACTGGCGGCGATCAGGCCGAGCAGCAGTTTCCCGCCGTAGCGCCAGAAGGGCGCCGTAAAGCGGGAGCGCAGAAACTCAAACGCCGCGTCCGCCGAGGAAAGCTGCGTGCCGAGCAAAAACATCAGAGGCAGCGCGACGGCGAGGCCTGAGAACACGAGCAGCACCGTGCGGAAACGGCTCTGCCCGAAGCGCCGCGCCAGTACGCGCCAGAATGCGTCGAGGTTTGCAAGCGGCGTGAAAGACGGCGTTTGCGAGGTCATAGAGCCAGCTCTCGGAAAGGCGCGGGTACGCGCGGCAGGAGAACATCGTGAAGAGCTGGAACATCACGGCCCCATGAGCAGGACAAAGTGCAGCACGCGAAACGGCGACCCGTCATAGAGCACGAAAGGCAGGGACGCAATCATCACAATCAAAAAAAGCGATGTGGAGCCGCGGTCGATCGGCGCGTCCGCGCGTTTTGATAATTGAATGCAACAATATAAACACAGGTTAAAAACACCGGTACGTTTACGCCGAGCTGGAACGGGATAAAAAGCGCCAGGAACAAAAGCCCAAGCAGATAAGTGGAGAGCATCAGGCGGCGGTCCGCGCCGTCCGGCTGGAAATCGCGCTTATACGTATTACTCATAACCGGCCTCAACTGTTTTTTTTTGCAGATCAAGTACAGGCCGTCGAGAATCAGCTGCGGGTCGGCCTGTATCGTGCCCTTGCAGAAGGGGATGATGTTCCCGGCAAACCCGCCCGTGGCGACGACTGCCGCGTCCGCGCCCAGAATCTCCGGTAACGCTCCAGCATCCGTCGATCATGGCGGCGGTGCCGTAGATGATGCCGGAACGCATGGAATCGGCCGAATTTGTACCGATGACGCTGCCCGCCTGTGCAATGTCGATCGCGGGGAGCTGCGCAGTATTGGTCGAAAGCGCGTCGAGCGAAACGCCGACACCCGGCATAATGGAGCAGCCGATAAAGCTCCCGACGCGGTCAATTGCGCTGATTTTTGTCGCCGTGCCGAGATCCACCACGATACACGGCGCGCCGTACTTTTGAATGGCCCGCGACCGCGCCGCAGACGAGGTCCGCGCCGAGGATGGAGGGGTTGTCGATGCGGATGTTCAGCCCCGTCCTGACGCCGGGTCCTACCGACATCACCCGGCAGCCGAGCAGCATCGTAATCGCGCTTTTGATAACGGGCAGCAGCGGCGGCACAACGGAAGAAATCGCCGCCACCTCGTACGTCTCGTCGCGGAGCCTGTACATTCGCAAAATGGCGTCGATCTCCGCCGCGTACTGGTAATCCGTACGCGCGCGCGCTCTGTTGCAAGCCGCGCGTGAAAAAGTAGCGTATCGTCACGATACGCGCCGAGCACGATGTTGGTATTTCCAATGTCAATGGCTATGACCATACTGTTTTGTCCTCCTAAGCTGCCTTTCATACATGTCCCGCGTTATGCCGTACACGCACAGATCGGTGAAGTTTCCCTCCCGCGTGAGATAACAGCCGCGCAGCGCTGCCCTCGTATGCCATGCCGCATTTCTGCATAACCCGGCCGGAAGCAGGGTTATCGAGCCTGTGCCGGGCCTGGACGCGGTGAAAGCCCACCTTGTCGAATAAAAATGAGATGACCCACACACGGCCTCGGCATAATCCCAGACCCCGGAACCGCTTCGAGAGGCAGTAGCCGAGCTCACAGCTCTCATGGCGGTCGCTGCGGTCAACAAAAGGGAGACGTTGCCGACGACCTCTCCCCGTTTTACGGGCTCGACCGCCCAGTTATAGATGCGCGGGTCGTCGTAAAGCGCGCACCAGGCGGAGGAGCGCCTCCGTTTCCGAGATCCTTGTGCGGGGGCCAGGACAGATACCGGGTAACTTCCGGATCGGACGCCCAGTTTTGGAACATGTCCCGCGCGTCCGCGCAGTCGAACGGCCGCAGGATCAGGCGCGCCGTCTCAATGCGGACGGTTCCTCTATGCATGAGCAAGACGCCCACCTCCCCGAGTGATACTGTCGTCATTGTATCATCGCAGGCGATTGCTGTCAATCAATCGAGTTTTGCCATAAATTCTTCCGTGCTGATCCCGTACGGCCGGTTGTAGCGCCCGAGCAGCCACAGACATTCGGATCGCGCGAAACGGTGTTGACGTGCTCGTTGCAAGAGAGCGAGGCGCGGAATCAAGCGCGCGAAGAACGGGGCCGGAGGCGTTGTCCACGCCGCCGAACGGGTACACAAACGCCTGCGGACGCACGCCGCAGCGCGTTTCCATCGCGTCCTGCATGGCGCCGAGGTCGGCTGAGAGCATCGACTGATAGGCCTCGTCGGACTCGCCCCGCACCGTTCCGCGCCGTGGCGCGGCGACTGCGCGTGTAAATGATAGGAATGATTCTGTAGCTCGAAATACGCAGACGCCGCGAGCGTTTTGAGGTCGTCCCAGGTCGCCATGGCGTAATAGACGCTGCGGTCGCCGTTTGCAGCGTATTCGTCGGAGAATTGACCGACGGGGAGACGATGGCGCTCATGCCGTACTTTTCCATCAGCGGCGGCAGATACACGCAGTTATTGAGATACCCGTCGTCGAAGGTCAGCATCACGGACTTGTCAGGCAGCGGCGTGCCGTGGTCGACGTAGTCGAGCAAATCCGCGATGGTGATGGTCTCATACCCGCGCGCGGCGAGGTATCGCATATCCTCCTCTAAAACGGACGGCGGCAGGACGTATTTCCCGGCAAAAATCGAGGTCCGGCAGGATGCTGTGGTACATGATGATGGGCAGCCGGTACGACTCCCGACCTTCCGTTTTGGAGGAGAGGGAGACAGCGGCCGCCGTTTCGGTGTCGAACGGTCCGCAAAGTGATAGACGCGGTTATAGTCGCCCGTCGCCTCGTCCCGCGAGACGTAGCTGCGGTTGCGGTTTAAGAGCTCGACGAGCGCATAGGCGTCCACCCAGATCTGATTCACGCCCTCCTTCTGGCTTTCGTCGAAAATAAGCTGAAGGCCAAAATGCAGATGGGGGACGGTAATGTTGTTCACGCCCTCGCGCGTGCTGTATCCGGTCATGCCGAGGTAGCCGATTACGTCCCCTGCGTTGACGATGCTGCCCTCGTCCAAAGAGACGTATGGAACGGATGGTCGCGGCGCAGGTGCGCATAATAGTAGTACCGCTGTCCGTCGAAGCTGCGGATGCCGATGCGCCAGCCGCCGTACTGGTTCCAGCCGAGCGCTTCGACGACGCCGCCCTCCACGGCGATCACAGGCGTGCCGATGGAGCCCATCAGGTCGTTGCCCAGATGGACGCGGCGGTACCCGTAGCTGCGCGCGTTGCCGAAATCCTCATAGTGCGAAAACCCATTACCCCGCGGCGATCGGCGAAAAGCATTTGAGGCCGTAACGCTCCTCCACCCGTTTCTGGTCGGGCGCGGCCTCGTCGTATACTTCGACGCTGTAGTCCCCCAAAAAGTTACACAATACGGCGCCGTAGGCCTTCAGATAATATGCGTAGTACTGCATATCCTGCGTGATATCTTCCATTTTTCGCCCGCGCGCAGGCGTTTTACCAGTTCGTCGATGGTTTTGGAAGGCTTTTTTCAAAAGCGCCGCCGCTTTTCGCCGCGGCGTAGGCCAGTAGTTCGATCCAGTTGAGCGGGCAGTCCGTACCGTGCGCGGAAACGTCGTACTCAAGCGCCTGCTCGAGCACCGGGAGCGTCGGGTTGAACTCCACATATTTGATATATTTTTTTTCTTCCGAAGAATTTTCAACCGCGCCGGCGGAGGCGGCAGCAGTATAAACAGAAAGGCAAATGCCATAAAATACGCCACCGGACGCAGAAATTTATGAATTTGGTACAAAGTGATCACCCTCCAGGCAGGATAATTCGTTAATTGGAGGCCAAGTATGCAAGACTTGTGCTTTACAAAACGACAATTTAGCATATACTTATAGGAGAGTTTTTATGAATAGATAGTATTTGAAATACTCTCATTATTTTGCATACATGATACGCACCGGAGGTACCAATATGGAATTTGCTAAACGCATGGAACGGCTGGAAACCGGCATTTTTTCCAAGCTCGCGGAGGTGAAGGCGCGCAGGCTGGCGGAGGGAAAAAGCGTTGTCGATTTAAGCGTCGGCACGCCGAACATCCCGCCGTCTGAGGCGATTGTGAACACGCTTCTTGAGGCGGCGTCTAACCGTAAAAAATTATGTATATGCAATTTCCGACCTGCCGGAGCTGCGCGAGGCCGTCGCCACGTGGTATCAAAACCGCTACGGCGTCACGCTCGACCCTGCCGGCGAGGTGATCTCGCTTTTGGGTTCGCAGGAGGGCCTTTCGCACATCTCGCTCGCCGTGGCCGACGAGGGGACGTGGTGCTCGTCCCGGACCCCTGTTATCCGGCGTTTGCGGACGGGCCGCGCATTGCGGGCGCGGAGCTTTATTTCATGCCGCAGCGTCCGGAAAACAATTACATTATTGACCTGGACGAAATCCCGGAGGACATCGCCCGCCGCGCAAAGCTCATCATCGTCAGCTATCCGAACAACCCGACGACCGCTGTGGCGCCCCTGCGTTTATCAAAAGCTCATCGCGTTTGCGAAAAAATACGACATCTGGGTGCTGCGACAACGCCTATTCCGAGCTGGTGTTCGACGGCGTGTACGGCGGCAGTTTCGCTTGCTTACGAGGGCGCGCGCGACGTGGGCGTGGAGTTTAACTCCCTTTCAAAAACATACGGCCTGGCAGGCGCGCGCATCGGCTTCTGCGTCGGCAACCGCGAACTGGTCGCAAAGCTTGCGAAGTTGAAATCAATACGGATTACGGGATGTTTATCCCGTTCCAGAAGCTGCCGCCGCCGCCATCACGGGCGACCAGAGCTGCGTCGTCACGACGCGCGAGGCTTATGAGCACCGCCGCAACGTCCTGTGCGACGGCCTGACGTCGATCGGCTGGCCCGTTGACCGCAGCCCTTCGACAATGTTCGTCTGGGCGAAAATTCCCGCGAAATTTGACGATTCGAGACATTTGTGATGGAGCTTGTCCGCCGCGCGGGCGTTATTGTGACGCCGGGCAGCGCGTTCGGCCCGTCCGGGCGCGACCACGTGCGTCTGGCGCTCGTTCAGGACGAGGACAAGATTCACGAGGCGATCGCCGCGATCAAGGCAAGCGGTATATTAGACTGACAATTACTTTTTGAAATCAGAGGTGTACATATGAAAAGCTGATGCTTGGAAATGAAGCGGTTGCGCGCGGCCTTTTTGAGGCCGGCTGCCGTTTTGTATCGAGCTATCCCGGCACTCCTCGACGGAAATCACCGAGGCTGCCGCGGAGTATGACGAGATCTATGCCGAGTGGGCGCCGAATGAGAAGGTCGCCGCGGAGGGCGCGTTCGGCGCGAGCGTCGAAGGCGTGCGTTCCTTTACCGCGATGAAGCATGTGGGCCTCAACGTCGCGACGGACCTGGTGTTCACCGCGTCGTACGCGGGCGTGAACGCGGGTTTTGTCATCGCCGTTGCGGACGACCAGGGATGCATTCATCCCAGAATGAGCAGGACAGCCGCCACTACGCCGCCGCCGCGAAGCTGCCGATGCTGGAGCCGAGCGATTCGGGCGAATGCGTCGATTACGTAAAGCTCGCCTATGAGATTTCCGAAGAATACGACACGCCGGTGCTTCTGCGCCTGTCCACCCGCATTTCCCACAGCCAGAGCCTGGTCGAGCTGGGCGAGCGCGTTGAAGTCCCTGTAAAAGATTATGTCAAGAACCCGGCGAAGTACGTGATGTCCCCGGCAAACGCCATGCGCCGCCATCCGGTCGTGGAGGCCCGCACGCTGCGCCTTTTAGAGCTTGCAAATTCCGATAAGATCAATAAAGTCATTAAAGGCGACACGAAGATCGGCGTCATCGCGTCCGGCATCGCTTTGACTATGCCCGCGAAGCGCTGGGCGATAATGCCTCTTATTTAAAGCTCGGGATGCTGTTCCCGCTGCCGACCGATCTCATCCGGGCGTTTGCTGCGAGCGTTGACAAGCTCTATGTGATCGAGGAGCTTGACCCGATCATTGAGACGCATGTGCGCGCGCTTGGGATCGACTGCCAGGGCAAGGAGCTCTTTTTCACTGATCGGCGAGTACACGGCGGGCGATATCCGCGAAAACTGCTGGGCACGCCGAACGAGACGGCGTTTGCCGCCGAGGACGTACCTGGTACGTCCGCCGGTGCTTTGCCCCGGCTGCCCGCACAGAGGCCTTTTCTATGTGCTGAACAAAATGAAAGTTTCCGTATCCGGCGATATCGGCTGCTATACGCTGGGTGCTGCCGCGCCGCTTTCCGCGATGGACACAACCATCGACATGGGCGCGTCGATCTCGATGCTCCACGGACGCATCAAGGCGCGTCCGAGTGCGCGCCAGGCATACCGTTGCCGTGATCGGCGACTCCACATTCATCCATTCCGGCCTGACGGGGCTGATTAATATCACGTATAACGCTTCTCCCGCGACCGTCATCATCGCGGACAACTCCATCACGGGCATGACCGGTCACCAGCCGAACCCGGCCACAGGCGTGACGATCAAAAACCAGCAGACGAACGCCGTGAACCTCGAGGAGGCGGTACGCGCCTGCGGTGTGCGCCGCGTGCGCGTCGTCGATCCGTACGATACGGACGCGCTCGAGGCCGTGCTGCGCGAGGAGCTTGCGGCGGACGAGCCGTCCGTCGTGATTTCGCGCCGTCCCTGCGCGCTTTTGAAGAGCGTCAAACGCGGGAAACCGCTGACGATAGATGCAGACAAGTGCCGCCGCTGCCGCATGTGTATGCGGATCGGCTGCCCGGCGATCAGCTTTGAGCCCGGCCATGAGTAGATCGACGCGTCGCTGTGCGTGGGCTGCGGGCTGTGCAAATCGCTCTGCAAATTTGACTGTATTGGATAAGGGAGGTGGAAACCATGCTGAATATCATGATTGTTGGTGTTGGAGGACAGGGGTCCCTGCTCGCAAGCCGTATACTCGGCAGCCTGTTTCTTTCGGAGGGATTGGACGTTAAGCTCAGCGAAGTGCATGGTATGGCGCAGCGCGGCGGCAGTGTCGTCACGTATGTCCGCGCGGGCGAGGACATCCCCTCCGCTTATCCCGGCCGGCGAGTGCGACGTGATCATCTCCTTCGAGAAGATCGAGGCGGCGCGTTACCTGCCGTGGCTGAAAAAGGACGGTATGGTCGTGGTAAACGACCAGAAGATCTCGCCGCTGACCGTACTGACGGGCGCCGCCGCGTACCCGGAGGATATCCTCGATAAAATTGCCGAAAAGGGCGTGAAGCTGATCGCGTTTGACGCGCTGGGCGCGGCGGCGGAGGCCGGCAGCGAGCGCGCGGCAAACGTGGCGCTGCTCGGCGCCGCGTCCCGGGAAATCGGTTTTTCGCGCGAGGCGTGGGAAAACGCGATCCGCGGCACGGTGAAGCCTGCTTTCGTGGAGCTTAATCTTAATGCATTTGAAATCGGCTATCAACATTCATAAATTAAGATTGGAGCTATCAAATAGTATGTATTGAATAAAGAACGCGAGACGATGTCCCGCGAGGAAATGCGTGCGCTTCAGGGCGCGAAACTGGCGGACTGCGTGAAGCGCGTCTATGAAAACGTACCGGCATACCGGAAAAAGTTTGACGAGGCCGGCGTCCAGCCCGGCGATATCCGTTCCATTGACGACATTGGTAAGATCCCGTTCACCGATAAATATGAGCTTGCGCAAAATTACCCCTACGGTTCTTTTTCGCCGTGCCGATGCGCGACATCGTGCGTATCCAGGCGTCGTCCGGTACGACCGGCAAGCAGAAGGTGCTGGGCTATACGCGAAACGACCTCGACCTCTGGGGCGAGGTGATGGCGCGCACGCTGACGGCCGGCGGCGCGACGTCTGAGGACATTGTGCATGTCTCATATGTACGGCCTCTTTACCGGCGGCCTCGGCGCGCATACGGGCGCGGAGACCATCGGCGCGACCGTCGTCCCGGTCTCGACCGGCAATACGAAGCGTCAGATTCAAATCCTGCGCGACTTCGGCTGTACGGCGATCTGCTGCACGCCGTCTTACGCGCTTTATATCGCGGAGACGCTCGCCAAGATGGGTCTTGGACCGGACGATATAAGCCTGAAATACGGTTTCTTCGGCGCGGAGCCCTGGACGGAGAATATGCGCCAGGAGATTGAGCGCGCGCTCGGCATCCGTGCGTACGACATCTTCGGCCTGACGGAGATGATCGGCCCCGGCGTCGCCTTTGAGTGCGACGCGCACAGCGGCCTGCACGTCAACGAGGATCACTTTATCCCAGAGATTATCGATCCCGACACCTGCGAACCCCTGCCGGACGGCACGCCGGGCGAGCTGGTGTTTTCAAGCGTATCGAAGGAGGGAATGCCGCTTTGCGTTACCGCACCCGCGATATCTGCACGATCACGCACGAGACTTGTGCCTGTGGCCGTACGCTCGCGCGCGCATGTCGAAGCCTGCCGGACGTACCGACGATATGCTCATCGTCCGCGGCGTGAACGTATTCCCGTCCCAGATTGAAGCCGTGCTGCTGGATATCGGCGAAACTTCGCCGTATTATATGATCTATATTGACCGCGTGGGCGCGCTTGACACGATGGATATTGAGGTCGAGCTGCGCGACGGCTATCCTTTGACGAAGTCCGCCGTTTGCAGGAGCTGTCGAAGCGGATCAAGAGCGCCGTTGAGAGCACGCTCGGTATTGCGGCGAACATTCGCCTTGTGCCGGTCGGTACAATCGCGCGCAGCGAGGGAAAAGCAAAGCATGTAGTTGACAAACGTAACCTCAATCCATAAAGGGGTTTTTATATGAATTATGTCAACCAAATCAGCGTGTTCGTGGAAAATAAGACGGGCAGCCTGTCGCGCGTGACGAAGCTACTGGCGGACGCGGGCATTGACCTTCGGGCGTTTTCCATTGCGGACACCTCGGAGTTTGGCATCCTGCGTATGATTGTGAGCTGTCCTGAGAAGGCGGAGCGCGTCTTAAAGGATGCTGACGTGACGGTAGTGAAAACGCCCGTCCTTGCCGTGCGCCTGGAGGATAAGCCCGGCGCGATGAACCATGTGATGACGGTGCTCTCCGCAAATGCCATCTCCGTGGAGTATGCGTATGCGTTCGTGACGCGCGACCGCGAGTATGCGTATGTGGTGCTGCGCGTGGACGAACCGGGCAGCGTCGCGCAGGTGCTTACGGATAACGGCCTGAAAGTTTTAGGTAGTGAGGAACTGGAAAAACTACAATGATGGAATTGAGTAAAAACACGCTTGCGCTTGGCGAACTCGCCCAGCGCAAGCTTTTGCCGCAATTTGAGAAAATAGACGAAACCGCGCTCTATAACAGCGCGAAGGTGCTCTCCGCTTTCCAGAAATACCGTGTGGGCGAGGGGCATTTCGCCGCGACCACAGGGTACGGCTACGACGACCGCGGCCGCGACGACCTCGAACGCATCTATGCCGACGTATTCGGCACGGAGGACGCGCTGGTGCGCATCGGCTTTGTCAACGGTACGCACGCAATCGGTACGGCGCTCTTCGGCGCGCTGCGTCCGGGCGACACACTCGTGTGCGCGACCGGCCTGCCGTACGACACGATGTTGCAGGTCATCGGGATCGGCGAGGCAAAGCCCGGCTCTTTGAAGGATTGGGGCGTTGACTGCGTGGTGGTGCCGATGGCGAGACGCGAGCCTGACGCGGACGCAATTGCGGACGCCTGTGCGAAAGTCAAATCCGGCGCGGTGCTTATCCAGCGCTCGCGCGGATATGCGGATCGCGTCTCGCCTCCTGTGAGCAGATCGGGGAACTGTGCGCTAAATCGATTCGCCGCGCGAATCCCGCGCTTTCCATCGTCGTTGACAACTGCTACGGCGAGTTTGTGGAAAAACGGAGCCGACGCAGCACGGCGCGGACCTTGTGGTGGGTTCCCTGATTAAAATCCCGGCGGCGGGCTGGCGCTCCGGCGGCGCGTACCTCGCCGGTACGCATGAGCTCATCGAGCGTGCGGCTGCACGTATGACGGTGGCGGGCATCGGCCGCGAGTGTGGCGCGACGAACGGCGTCAACCGCGCGTTTTACCAAGGTTTCTTTATGGCGCCGCACACCGTTGCGCAGGCGCTGAAAACGGCGCATTTCTGCGCCGCCGTCATGCAGGAGATGAGCCCAAGTGGACCCAAAACCTTACGACGAGCGCCACGACATTATTCAGACCATTGCTTTTGGGAAACCGGGGCCGCTGCTTGCGTTCTGCAAGGGCATTCAGTCCGGTTCGCCGGTGGATTCCTATGTTACGCCGGAGCCGTGGGACATGCCGGGCTACGAGAGTCAGGTCGTGATGGCGGCCGGTGCGTTCATTCAGGGCGCGTCTATCGAGCTTTCTGCGATGCGCCGATGCGGGAACCCTATACCTGCTATTTACAGGGCGGACTGACTTTCGAATCCGGCAAGCTCGGTATCCTGCTTGCCGCGCAGCGGATCCACGACGACAATTGATTGAAACAGGAGAAGTGTTATGTTAACTGACATTCAGATCGCACAGGCGGCGCAAATGCAGCCGGTCTCCGAAATTGCCGCAAAACTGGGTATCAAAGCGGACGAACTCGAGCATTACGGGAAATACAAGGCGAAGCTCACAGAGTCTCTGGGAGCGCGTGAAAGGCCGTCCGACGGCAAGCTGATCCTCGTCACCGCCGTCAACCCGACGCCTGCGGGCGAGGGCAAGACCACGACGACCGTCGGCCTTGGACAGGCTATGGCAAAGCTGGGCTACAGCCCGTGATCTGCCTGCGCGAGCCGTCGCTCGGGCCGGTATTCGGCATCAAAGGCGGCGCGGCGGGCGGCGGCTATGCACAGGTTGTGCCGATGGAGGACATCAACCTCCACTTCACAGGCGATATGCACGCCATCGGCGCGGCGAACAATCTCCTCTGCGCTATGGTGGACAATCACCTCCAGCAGGGCAACGAGCTGGGGCTCGACCCGCGTACCATCGTCATCCGCCGCGCAATGGACATGAACGACCGTGCGCTGCGCAATACGATGGTTGGCCTCGGCGGCCGCACGAACGGCGTGCCGCGGGAGGACGGCTTCATGATCACGGTTGCAAGCGAGGTCATGGCGATTCTCTGCCTGGCTGCGGACCTTTCCGATTTGAAGGAACGCCTCGGGCGCATCCTGGTCGGTTATACGTACGACAAAAAACCGCTTTACGCGCGCGACTTCGGCGCGCAGGGCGCGATGGCGGCGCTTTTGAAGGACGCCGTCAACCCGAATCTGGTGCAGACGCTGGAAAATACGCCCTGTATCATGCACGGCGGACCGTTTGCGAACATCGCGCACGGCTGTAATTCCATCCGTGCGACGCGTCTCGGCCTGAAGCTTGCGGATTACTGCGTCACGGAGGCGGGCTTCGGCGCGGATCTCGGCGCAGAGAAGTTTTTTGACATCAAGTGCCGTATGGCGGGCTTCCGTCCGTCCTGCGCGGTGCTTGTCGCGACGGTGCGCGCGCTCAAATATAACGGCGGCGTGCCTGCCGCCGAGCTGAAGGCGGAAAACGTGGACGCGCTGAAAGCCGGCTGCGCGAACCTGCGCAAGCATATTGAGAACCTTTGCCAAATACGGCATTCCGGTCGTCGTCGCCATCAACCGCTTCGACACGGACACGGACGCCGAGCTGGACGCGGTACGCGAGGTCTGCCGCGCGTGCGGCGTGCGCGTGGAGCTTTCCCTGAGGGGTTTGCGCGCGGCGGCGAGGGCGTACTGGAGCTGGCGCGCGTCGTGGCGGAGCTCTTCCGAGGGCGAGCGGCTTCCATACGCTCTATGGCGACGATATGACAATCCGGTCTAAGATTGCGCGGATCGCAAAAGAAATTTACGGCGCGGCGGAGGTCAAGTATTCCGCTGAAGCGCGCCGCGAAATCAACAGTTTTGAAAAGATGGGCTACGGCAGTCTGCCGGTCTGCATTGCCAAGACGCAATACTCGCTTTCCGATAACCCCAAGCTGCTGGGCCGTCCGAAGGGCTTTTGCGCTGAACGTCGTGGACGTGCGCCTGTCGTCCGGCGCAGGTTTTATCGTCGCGCGTACGGGCGAGATCATGACGATGCCGGGCCTTCCGAAGCATCCGGCGGCCGAAAAGATTGATATTGACGAAAACGGGCAGATCGAGGGGCTCTTTTAAGTGATTTACCATACACACAGCGAACTGGAGACGGAACGGGTAGGGGAGCGACTGGCGCGCCGCCTGCGTCCCGGCGACGTGATCGCCATGTCGTGGGCGACCTGGGCGCGGGCAAAACCGTGTTTATCCGGGGGCTTGCGCGGGGACTCGGCGTGACTGCGCGCGTGACGAGCCCGACCTACACTGTCGTAAACGAGTACGAGGGGAAGCTGCCGCTTTTTCACTTTGACATGTACCGGCTCTCCGGCCCGGACGAGCTTTACGACATCGGCTGGGACGACTATTTAAAACGCGGCGGCGTTTGCGCCGTCGAGTGGAGCGAACGCGCGGCGGGACTCTTGCCCGGGAACTGTATTTACGTCGATATCGCGGCGCAGGACGAGACGGCACGCCGCATTGAAATCACGGGATGCGAAATGGGGGACGGTTATGCGGATTCTGGCGTTTGAAAGCTCGGCCGCCGCCGCGTCTGTGGCGTACTGCCGCGACGGCGCACTGGTCGCGTCCGCGTTTCAGGCGTCCGGCCTGACGCACAGCCGGACACTTTGCCCATGGCGCAGAGTCTTCTTAAAAACGCGGATTTTCCATGGAGGACGTCGACCTGCTTTGCCGTCGCGCACGGGCCGGGTTCTTTACGGGCCTGCGCATCGGCGTGAGTCTGGTAAAGGGGCTTGCGTTTGAACGGAATCTGCCGTGCGTCGGCGTTTCGACGCTCGAGGCGCTCGCAAACTGTATGCCGAGGCGCGACGCGGTGCTTTGTGCCGTCATGGACGCGCGCGCGGGACAGGTGTATCACGCAAATTTTGATCTTTCGGGCGAGGCGCCCGCGCGCTTGTGCGCCGACCGCGCCGTTACGGTAGCGCAGCTGCGCGAAGAACTGGCCGCGCTTGGGCGTCCGATCCTGCTCGCGGGCGACGGCGCGCATCTGCTCGCGGACGCGGGCGAACGCCTGCCGGAAAACCTGCGTCTGCAAAACGCTTACGGCGTGGCGCGGCTGGCCGCGCGCGTCTACGTGGACGGCGGGGACTTTTTCCGCGGCGGCGCTGCGTCCGGAGTACCTGCGCCTGCCGCAGGCGGAGCGTGAGAGATTGGCAAAACTGGGAAAGGAATGACGGTTATGAAGGTAATTATCGGTGCGGGATTCCGCGGGGTACGTGTTGAAGGCTCCGCTGATCCGCCATTTGACGGAACAGGGCATCGATGTGAAGGATATTGGCATTTTTTATAACGAGGCGGGGGAACTGACCGACCCGGCGCAGCGCGATTATCCGGTCGTGGCGCAGCAAGTGGCGCGTCCGGTAGCCGAGGGGGCATATGACTTCGGCATCATCCTCTGCGGGACGGGCATCGGCGTTGGCATGACGGCAAATAAGCTGCGCGGCGTCCGCGCGGCGACGGTCGTGACGGCGTTTGAGGCGAATTTACGCGCCTGCACAACGACGCGAACGTCCTGTGCATGGGCGGGCGCGTGATCGCGCCGGAGACGGCGTGCGAGCTGGCGGACATCTTCCTCACTACGCCGTTTGAGGGCGGACGCCATCAGCGCCGCGTCGATATGATGAACGCGCTGGACGACTGATATGGCGGCGGTTAAGACAAATGCCGTGCGACTTTTGGAGGCGGCAGGCATAAAATTTGAGCTGGGCGAATATGAAGTAGACGAGGACGACCTCTCCGGCGTCCATGCGGCGCAGATGCTCGGTATGCCGCCGGAGCAGGTGTTCAAAACGCTTGTCGCGCGCGGCGACCGGAATGGCGTCGCCGTGTTCTGTATTCCCGTGGCGGAGGAGCTTGATTTGAAGCGCGCCGCCGCCGCCAGCGGGAACAAGAGCCTCGAGATGGTGCATGTCCGCGAGCTTCAGGCCCTGACGGGGTATCTTCGCGGCGGCTGTTCGCCGGTAGGCATGAAAAGCGCTACCCAACGTATATTGATGAGACGTGCATTCTGTTTGAGCGTATTGCGGTGAGCGCCGGACGGCGCGGGCTGCAACTTTGATTGCGCCGGACGACCTGTGCACATTCACCGGCGCCGAACAGATCGCGCTTACGACGGAATAAAACAAAATCCGTCCCCTGTGTATAAAATATACGAAAATGACTTTCATTTCATAGCCTTGATTTACCATAATCACTTGCGTTCTTGCAAAACTGTTGTATAATCACTGTGTTAGAATCGGAAAGGAACCGATGAAAATGGGATATGAAACCTGCAATGCACCAATCAAGGGCCTGTACGAACTCGGTGTGGAGATCGAGGAGAACTCTGAACTGGATCTGCTTGTTTCCTATAAAGCCCACGCAGGCGATGCACGCATTCCAGCCGTCTGCGAAGACATGAAAAAGGAAATGGGCGAAGGCCGGTATTATGCCGACATGCTCGAACGCATGGCGCAGTTTGAACTGACACTTCTGGACTGGGCGGAAGGCCATAAAGGCGCGCGCAAATATGTCGCGTTTGCCGATAAGTGCTGGCCGGCTTTCCCGGAACAGTTCGGCTTCGAGCCGTGCTATGTCAATTCCCGTCTTGCTTCGCGCGGCATTCCCGTCGCGTGCGAAGTCGATATCTACGGCGCACTCAGCGAGTACATCGGCGCGTGCATCTCACACGATGCAGTCACGCTTCTCGATATCAACAACTCTGTCCCGGCCAGCCTGTATGAAGCTGAAATCAAGGGCAAGTTTGACTATACGCTGACTGATACCTTCATGGGATTCCACTGCGGCAAGAATTGCCTTCGGATACATATTGACATAGCGGAAGATCGTACGGATGTCGATTTCCTTGGAAATGAGCTTGATCATGTTGTACGGGATCATGTCGTCCGGCGCCATGCCGACAAGGACGATCACGCCGCCCGCGCGGGCGAGGTCGACGGTCTGCTGGGTCGTGAACTTGTTGCCGGCGGTCTCAAAAGACCTTATCGACGCCGCGGCCCTCAGTCAGCTTGTCGATCACTTCCACAACGTTCTCCTCGCGGCCATTCACAACGCGGGTCGCGCCGAGCTTCTTCGCCACTTCAAGACGGGAGGGGATCACGTCGCAGACGGTGATGTCCGTCGCGCCGAACGCCTTGCAGGCGAGCAGCGTAACCAGACCGATACAGCCCGCGCCCAGGATCACGACGGAACTGCCGACGGTCACTTCGCCGCGGGTCGCGGCATACATACCGATGGCGAGCGGCTCGATGAGCGCGCCTTCCTTCGTGGAGATATTATCCGGCAGCTTGAAGCACATGTCGGCCGGGAACGCGATGAAATTTGAGAGGCAGCCCTGTATCGGCGGGGTGGCGAGGAACTGCATATCCTTACAGAGGTTATAGTGGCCGCTCTTGCAGTAATCGCACTTGCCGCAGCCAAAGCCGGGCTCGAGGCAGACACGGTCGCCGACCTTTAAGTCGGTCACGCCCTCGCCGACCTCCGTGACAACGCCGGCGCACTCGTGGCCCAGGATGAAGTCGCCCTCGACGACGAAGTCACCGATGCGGCCAAATTCCAGGTAGTGAACGTCGGAGCCGCAAACGCCGACGTATTCCAGCTTGATGACCGCCTGACCGGCTCCGGCCGTGGGCATCGGGACGACGCGGGTCTCCATTTTATTCAGGCCGGTCATAAAAATTGCTTTGTTTTCCATGATTCCTGCTCCTTTTATATAAGATTGACTGGGTCATACTACATGTATACTAACACGCCGGGCAGTAGTTTTCAAGAGAATATATCAGCATCTTTTTGAATTTATTTTTGGAAAATCAAATATCTGGCAGCAGTTTTGAACAGATTTTAAAGCTGCTGTTGCCGAATGCGCCGGATGAACGTTTTTGCGTCATATAAAATTCACACTTTGTAAAAGACTTTATCCGGCAGGGATAGTATAATAAAATCAATTTGGCTTCGGAGGTAGATTATGAATTGGCTTCGGCGTTTTATGACGGGACGCTATGGTTCCGATCAGTTGAATTTTGCACTGCTTGTGTTGTGCCTGCTCGTCAGCCTTACGGCACAGCTCTCGGGACTTTACGTTCTTGTATTTGTTTCCTATTTACCACTGCTGTTCGCAATATTCCGCATGTTTTCCAAAAATATTTCGAAACGCCGCGCGGAAAACGCCTGGTTTATGAAGCTTTGGACGCCGGTACGCATGTGGTTTGTCAGAAGTTTACGATACTGCGCCAGTCAAGCAGTACCGTTTTTTTAAGTGCCGTCCTGCCGCGCCACAGTGCGTGTGCCGCGGGGAAAGGGGAAGATTCAGATCAAGTGCCCGCACTGCGGGAATGCCTTTATCAAAAAGTCGTAACAGGGCGTCCGCCGCGTGCGGAACCTGCTTACGAATCATAACAATACGGTAAAAAATATGTGTTGCGGCATTGTAAAAGTGCCGCAACTGTGTTATTATGTAGAATAGATTCTTATTATTGTGATAAATAGGCTCATATGATGGGTGATTAACGGGAAAAAGGTAGAAATTTCATGCAAAATAGAAAGTATGGACGCGGACGCGAGACGTTCGAGCCCGCAGATGAGACAAACCTGATTGAGGGACGACACGCGGTGTCGGAGGCGCTTCGTTCCGGCAGAACGATCGATAAGCTTTACATGCTATACGGCTCAAACGACAGCGCGCTGACCGCGCTGAAAGCCAGGCCGCCGCGCTGGGTATCGGTATCAATGAGTGCGACCGCCAGCGCTTGGATGCGATGAGCACGACGGGCGCGCACCAGGGCGTGATTGCGGTTGCCGCCGCGCACGAATACGCGGAGCTGGCGGACATCCTGTGCGCCGCGCGCGAGGCGGGGGAAGCGCCGCTTCTTGTGGTGTGCGACGGCATCAACGACCCGCATAATCTGGGTGCGATCATCCGTTCCGCGGGTGCGGCGGGCGCGCACGGCGTTATAATTCGAAACACAGGAGCGTGGGGCTTACCGCCACGGTGGCAAAGGCAGCTGCGGGCGCGCTTGAGTATGTGCCGGTCGCGCGCGTGCCGAATATGACCGCTGCGCTCAAGGAATTGAAGGCGCAGGGCGTGTGGGTCTACGGCACCTCGGACAGCGGCAGCGGCGCGCTTTACGCGACGGACCTGACCGGGCCCGCCGCTATCGTGATCGGTTCCGAGGGGATGGGATGTCCCGCCTCGTGAGCGAGACCTGCGATTTTGTCATGTCGATCCCCATGCGGGGAAAATAGCGTCGCTGAACGCGTCAAACGCGGCGGCAGTCGTGTTGTTTGAAGCGGTGAGACAGCGGTCTTTCCAGAAGTAGAAGGGAGGGATGTCCGGTGCAGGACGATAAGAAGAATATCCCGGAAAACGACGAGTTAGAAGATATCAAAATGCTGCTAGGCGACGATGATTCCGCCCCGGAAGATGCGGATGCGCTCTTGGACGACATTTTGAAGGAATATGAAGTGGACGGCGCCGGCAAAGACGCCGATCCGGATTCTCTGCTCGCGGAGCTTGAAAATTTAACCGCGCAGTTTTCAGAGGACGCGGCCGTTATTGGTGAAACGGCCGGCGAAGCGTCTCTCGCGGCGCAGGAAGAGGCCTCGGAAATCGTGGAGGCCGAGCACGCGCCGGACGCCGCGGCGGCCGGAGAGGGACCGGCGGAGGGTACCGTCCGGGTGGAAGAGGTACCGATGGACCCGCCGCGTAAGGTTTCCGCCGCACAGCGCAGAAAAAGCGGCGCGCCGCTCGGACGAGCTGCAAAACGAGATCGCGCGTCAGGTGGACGCGGCGATGGACGAACGCCGCGAAAATTCCGGCAAGCTCCCGAAGCTCGGGAAGAAAACCGGTGAGGCGTACACCGCCGCGCCCGACCCGCAGCCGGTTTATGAAAACGAGAATCCGGCCGCTGAGGGCGGCGGGCGGATCAGCGACGATCTGCGCGCTTTCCGTGAGATCGCGCCGGACGAGGCGGCCGCGAAGGCCAAGCGCGCGGTGGGATATTACTCCTGGCGCTGTACGATCACGGCGATTCTGGCCGTGCTTGCGTGGTATATTACGGCTGCGCCCACCTATACCTGGTGGCTGCCGTCGTTTATTTCCTATATTGAACTGCCCTATATTTATCTCCTGATCCTGTGTATCCTGCAGGTTTTTGCGATGCTCATGGGCGTCAGCCTGCTTGCCGACGGCCTGCGCAACGCGGTGAAGCTGAATTTTAAGTCGGAAACGCTGATTGCGTTGTCCTCCGTTGTTTCGTTGCTTTACACGATGAGCATTATGGCGATGCCGTCGGGTGTCGGTTACCTGCCGTTTACGCCGGTCGTGATCCTCGGCATGTTCATCGGCCTCTTTACGCCGTCAGCGTTATAAGAGTATCCGCTGGTCGTGCCGCGCGGCGCGCCCGGACGGAAGGTACTGTTCCGTCAAGGGGATGCGCGATAACGAGGGCAACGTGCGTACCGTCTATAAAACGGCGGCGCATCCCATCAACGATCACTTTATGAACACGCTCCTTGAAGAGGACTCCGGCGAGCGCATCATGCGTCTGTTTACGCCGCTTGCGATCGTCGTCTCGCTGCTCTTTGCGCTGATCGCCTCAATCGGCAAGGGTGTGCCCGGCTGTTTTCTCTATTACTGGAGCGCGATTCTGGCCGTGTCCGTACCCTGCGGGATCGTGCTCTCTCAGGTTATCCCGCTTGCCTCCGTCAGCGCGAAGCTCTCGCGGATTGGCGTGGCGCTTGCGGGGTCGCGCGGCATTCACGATATCTCCAGCACTGAGGCCGCAATCGTCGGGGAAACGGACGTGTTCCCGACAAAAATGGTTACCGTCAACGGTGTGAAGGCGTTCTCCGGCTTTACCGGCGAGAAGGTCAACCTTTGCGCGCTCAGCGTATTGAAGGCCTCGGGCAGCGCGCTTTACGACGCGTTTGCGGCGAGCCTGCCGGGACAGCCCATGAGCCTGCCTGCGGTGGAGGGGTTTGAGTTTTCGAGACCGGCGGCATGGGCGCGTACGTCAACGGCGAGAAGGTGCTGCTCGGTACGGCGAATTTCATCCTGCGCATGGGCATCCGCGTCGCGGAGGGCATCAATCTGAAAAACGGTGTGTTTATCGCGATCAACATGCAGTTTGCGGGCGTTTTTTTCGATCAAATACGACGCGCAGCCGTCTGTCCGGCGCTCGCTCACGTATATGGTCAAGCATAAGATCGTCCGGTCCTCGCGGTGCGGGACTTTAACATCAACCCGCAGCTCGTGGAAACACGCTTTAAACTCAACCCCGACAGTTTCGGCTACCGGAGCTTGAGGAGCGTATCGCATACTCCGCCATCCGCAACACGGATATGGAGGAGGACTGCGCGGTACTGGCGGTCGATAATCTCCACAGCTTCGGCGAGGCGATCTCCGCCGGCAAGCGCGTGCACGCATCCGTCAAGCTCAACCGTGTGCTGGGCTATATCTCCGCGTGTCTCGGTATGCCGCTGGTGTTTTATTTGCTGTTTATGCAGAGCTATGCGGTTGTGACACCGTTTAATATGTTTTACTATGTGCTGCTGTGGCTCTGCCCCGTGCTGCTGTCCGCCTTTGGCGCGAGCAGGAGGTAGGCCTTGAAACTGATTTCATGGAACGTCAACGGCTTGCGCGCCTGCGTGGGGAAGGGTTTTTCTGGAGTTTTTCCAGCAGGAGGACGCAGATATATTCTGCGTCCAGGAAACCAAAATGCAGCCGGAGCAGCTCGCGCACGACCTGCCGGGCTATGTCAAATTTTTCAACAGCGCCGCGCGTAAGGGGTATTCGGAACGGCGGTGTTTGCGAAAGAAACACCGCTTTCCGCCGCAAACGGCATCGGCGTCCCGGAGCATGATACGGAGGGCCGCGTAATCACGCTCGAGTATCCGGGCTTTTACCTGGTAACCGTCTACACACCGAATTCCCAGCAGGAGCTTGCCCGTCTGGATTACCGCATGGCGTGGGAGGAGGCGTTTTTGACGTACCTCAAAGGGTCTCGACGCGAAAAAACCCGTCGTCGTCTGCGGGGACATGAACGTTGCCCACTGCGAAATCGACCTGAAAAATCCGAAGGAAAACGCCCATAACGCGGGTTTTACGGCGGAGGAGCGCGGCTGCATGACGCGCACGCTGTCGTCCGGATTTACGGACACCTTCCGCCTGCTTTATCCGGATTTGGAGGGCGCCTACACGTGGTGGTCCTACCGGATGCGGGCGCGGAGCCGAAACGCCGGCTGGCGTATCGACTATTTTCTGGTCTCCGACCGTATTGCGGGCAAGGTGGCCGACAGCGTGATTTATAAAGACGTGATGGGGAGCGACCACTGCCCGATTGGGTTAATCTTCACAGAAAATCTTTGAAAAGCTCCTCCAAATTTTAAAAATGTGTTGAAAAAACCTCTGCCATTTGATATAATATAGCGGCGTGCTGGTAGTTTGCCACATGCTTCAAGGGGCTTTTCGTGATAAAACATAAATAAAAGGAGAGTAACAGATGAGCTACGCTGCGGACAAAATCAGAAATGTTTGCCTGCTCGGACACGGCGGCGACGGAAAAACCTCATTGGCGGAGAGTATCCTCTTTTTTGACCAAGGGAACCGATCGTTTGGGCAAGGTTACCGACGGGAATACCGTTTGTGATTCCGATCCCGAGGAGATTAGAAGACAGTTTTCCATTTCTTCTGCATTGGCGCCTGTGGAATACAAGGGCCATAAAATCAATATGATCGACACGCCCGGTTACTTCGACTTTGCCGGTGAGGTGATGCAGGGCCTGCGCGTCGCAAACGCCGGGCTGATCCTCTGCACCGCGAAAAACGGCGTCGAAGTCGGCACGGAGAAGAGCTGGAAGTACGTTTCAGACCGTGCCCTGCCGCGTATGTTCTATATTTCAAAGCTCGACGAGGAGCACGCCGATTTCGTTGGTACGGCGGCTGCGCTCCGCAACGCGTTTGGCTCCTCCGTCTGCCCCATTATGCTCCCGATTGTGGACGGCGGCAAGCTGACCGGCTACGTGGATATCCCGAAGAACAAGGCGTTCGCGTTTGACGGCAAGGCTTATGCGGAGTGCCCGATCCCGGGCGATGTCGCGGACCAGGTAGAGGAGTACCGCATGGGCGCTGACAGAGGCCGTTGCGGAGACAGACGACGCGCTCATGGAAAAGTTCTTTGCCGAAGAGCCTTTTTACCGAGGAGGAGTATGTGACCGGCATCAAGGCCGGCGTCGCGTCCGGCGCGCTCGCGCCTGTGGTGGGCGGCTGCTATCTCACGGGCTTCGGTACGCTTCCGCTGATCGACGCGCTGATCGCTTATGTTCCGTCTCCGCTGGAGGCCAAGGCCGAGCAGGGTGAGAACGGAAACGGCGACGCCGTGGAAGTCAAGCCTGACCCGAACGGCCCGACCTGCGCGTTCGTCTTTAAGACCGTTACCGACCAGTATGGCCGTTTCTCCTTCTTTAAGGTTGTTTCCGGCAAGGTGACTTCCGACATGACGCTTGTAAACGCCCGCACCGGCGAAAACGAGAAGATCGGTCATATTTACGTTGTGCGCGGCAAGAAGAATATCGAAGTTGACGGATCGGCATGGGCGATATCGGCGCCGTCTCGAAACTGACCGACACCAAAACGAACGACACTCTTTGCACGGCCGGAAAGGTCGTGGCACTTCATAAATTGTTTACGACGAACCGTGCTATACGCGCGCGATATTCCCGAAGTCCAAAGGCGGCGAAGAGAAGATCGCTTCCGGCCTGACCAAGCTGAAGGACGAGGACCCCGCGTTTGTCAGCGGTCTGGATCCCGAGACGCACGAGTATATCGTCTCCGGCGCAGGAGATATGCATATCGACGTACTCTGCTCCAAGCTCAGAAGCAAGTTCGGCGTTGAGGTCGACCTTGCAGACCCGAAGGTCCCGTACCGTGAGAAGATCCGCAAGAAGGTCAAGGTGCAGGGCAAGCACAAGAAGCAGTCCGGCGGCCACGGCCAGTACGGCGACGTCTGGGTGGAGTTTGAGGCCGAACCCGGAGCAGGACGAGATGGTCTTTGAAGAGAACGTCTTTGGCGGTTCCGTGCCGAAGAACTTCTTCCCGGCCGTTGAAAAGGGTCTGCGCGACTGTATGGACCGTGGCGTTTTGGCCGGTTACCCGGTCGTGCAGCTGAAGGCTACGCTGGTCGACGGTTCCTACCATGACGTGGACTCCAACGAAATGTCCTTTAAGATGGCGGCCCGTCTGGCGTTTAAGGCCGGTATACCGCAGGCGAACCCTGTCCTGATGGAGCCGATCGGCTCTTTGAAGGTCTATGTGCCGGACAGCAACATGGGCGATATCATCGGCGACCTCAATAAGCGCCGCGGCCGCGTTATGGGCATGAACCCGGGCAACGACGGACAGACCACCGTTGAGGCGGAAGTCCCGATGGCGGAGATGAGTACTTATGCGATTGACCTGCGTTCCATGACGCAGGGACGCGGCAGCTTCTCGCTCAAGTTTGAGCGCTATGAGGACGCGCCGCCGATGGTACAGCAGAAGGTCATTGAAGAGGCGAAGGCCAGCATGGTCGATGACGACGATTGACAGACTTTTACAGGAACATATGGAAAAGCGCAGATTGCATACAATCTGCGCTTTTTTGCAACAGAAAGGCCGGGGTTTATGACAATTTTAAAACTGGAGGAAAGTAATCTGTGTGATTATTTTGCGGACGAGGAACCGTTTCCCGTCATCGGGCGTCTGAGCCCGAAGCTGGAAAACGGGGTCTGGACATACGGGGAGCAGTTATTTGACGAGCCACGGGAGAAGCAGTACCCGCCGGACGAAATAGACCTGGCGCAGTATTTAAAGACGCCGGAACGCGCGATTTTCCTCGCGTATGAGGACGGCGTGCCCGTTGGCCGCATCGTTTTGCGCCGTAACTGGAACCGCAACGCGTTTGTGGAGGACATCGCCGTCCGCCGTGCCGCGAGAGGGCGCGGCGTGGGCTCTGCGCTGTTAGCGCGCGCCGGGGACTGGGCGAGGGGCAGGGACTGCACGGCCTCATGCTGGAAACGCAGGATACAAACTTGCTTGCCTGCCGGTTTTATCAAAAAACGGGTTCCAGCTCGGCGGCGTGGACGGCTGTCTTTACCGCAACTTTGAGGAACCTTACCGGAGCGAGACGGCGCTGTTCTGGTATCTTCCTTTCAGAAGCGGTCGGTATTGAAAAGACGGATCCCCGTATTATGAAAATCGCGCTCCAGGAGCTGGGAGTGCGGGCGAACGCCGGTTCTTACGTGGGGGATCATCCGCTTGACGTCTTGTGCGCCAAAAGCGCTGGGATGGACTGTGCGTGGCTATTCAGAGACTGGAACGATCTGCCTGAAATGATTCCCTATCAGGCAGACTACCGGATCAATCGGATAACGGAACTGCTTCGCATAGTAGGGTGACTGTCCGCATATCATTCTTTTAATCAAATACATTTCGCTCCCCCAGTCCGATATTCAAGATCGTAAGTTTGTCTGGAATAAATCTCCGGTATGGTTCTGTGCGGAATCCCCGCCGCATAAAATGCAACTGTATTAAGCTCGCCGCAGTCGGCGGAACGGAGGTTTTTTCATGTTTATCGTAACAACAAAGGTCTCGAAGAGGAAGGCCGCGGCGGTATTTGTCGGCGTATGTGTATTGATCGCGGTCTGTATCATCATTGTGTCCGTGGTAAAGTCGGGTGACGCCGACGCGGTTTCCATGGTCGATTCGCCAAAAGATCGAGGTGTCCTACAAAAACATCAAAGGAGAACAGCGACCGCATTACGTTTTTGAACGCGTTTGGATGGGAAGTGACGGAGGACCCGGTGGCGATCGAGGAGATCGTGATCCCGGAGGAGTTCAACGAAATCTATGAGGAGTACAATAAGCTCCAGAAATCGCAGGACCTCGACCTGACGAAGTATCAGGGGAAGACGGTACGCCGCTATACATACGAGGTGCTCAACTATCCCAAGAAGGATGAGACGGTCTATGCAAACCTGCTGATTTACAAAAACCGGGTCATCGGCGGCGACATCTGCTCGTCGCAGTATAAAGGCTTCATGCACGGTTTTATGATGCCGTAACCTTGCCTCCGTCCGCCGTCAATGGTAGAATAGACCATGACGATGGACGGAGGTTTTTTCATGGAACGGATCGACAAACTGCTTGCCAATATGGGATTGGGGTCCCGTAAAGACGTAAAAGCACTGATAAAACGCGGCGAGGTCCTGGTCAACGGCGCGGTCTGTTCGGACGCCGCTTGGAAGGTGGACGTTGGAAAGGACGAGGTAACGGTCTCGGGCCGCGCTCTTCGTCTGCGCACGACGTTTACGTTTATGATGAATAAACCCGCGGGCTACCTCTCCGCGTCGCGCGACGGCCGCGACGCGACGGTGATCGACCTGTTGTCCGAAGAGCACCGGCGCCTGGGCCTTTCCCGGCTGGGAGGCTTGACCGGGACTCGGAGGGCCTCCTGCTTTTGACAAACGACGGCGCGTTTGCGCACGCGCTCACAGCGCCCCGGCGCCACGTTGACAAGCGGTACTATGTACGGTATGACGGTATTTTGCATGAACATGCAGAACATGCGTTTTCAGAGGGCATTTTGATCGACGGGGAGAGCGCTGCCTGCCCGCCTGTCTGGAGCGACTGGCGCCGGGCGAGGCGGCCGTGACGGCGCATGAGGGGCGTTATCACCAGGTAAAACGCATGATCGCGGCGGCCGGGGGACGGTTACGTACCTAAAACGCCTGCAGATAGGCCCTGTTTTCCTCGACGAGAGTCTAACGCCCGGCGCTTACCGGGAGCTTACCGACGAAGAGTTCCGTCAGCTTGCTGAAGCGTCGAAATACGGGACTAACGAGCCTTAAGCTTCTTCAAATACTACATATAGTAGGGCCTATGCAGCCGCAATTATATATACACATTGTACAAAGCTCAAAAAATCTTTTGTCTAATAAATCACTATACGACCGCCTCCTTTTCTGCTATAATAGCATCATCATCAAAATCACAGATGGAGGTAACTTATGTCCAGTGTAACCCTGAAGGGTATTTTTCAAAAGATACGCCGGTGGCGTCACCGCGGTATCTGATTTTAACCTTGATATTGCCGATAAAGAATTTATCATCCTTGTTGGTCCTTCCGGCTGCGGAAAGTCCACCACGCTCCGCATGATCGCGGGCCTTGAAGAAATATCCGAAGGTGAGCTTTACATAGACAATAAGCTTTGTGAACGACATTGCGCCGAAGGATAGAGACATTGCGATGGTGTTCCAGAACTACGCGCTTTATCCGCACATGACTGTTTTTTCAATAACATGGCGTTCGGCCTGAAGCTCCGTAAGCTTCGAAGCCTGAGATTAAGAAGCGCGTGGAAGAGGCCGCTAAGATCCTCGACATCACGCATCTGCTCGATCGTAAGCCGGCTGCTCTGTCCGGTGGTCAGCGCCAGCGTGTAGCGCTTGGCCGTGCAATCGTCCGTGAGCCGCAGGTCTTCCTTCTGGACGAACCGCTGTCCATCCTGGACGCAAAGCTCCGTGCGCAGATGCGTACCGAGATTACCAAGCTGCACCAGCGTCTCGGCACCACCTTCATCTATGTTACCCACGATCAGGTCGAGGCTATGACGATGGGTACCCGCATCGTTGTTATGCGTGACGGCTTCATTCAGCAGGTCGCAGCGCCGCAGGATCTTTACGAGCATCCCGTCAATCTGTTCGTCGCTACGTTCATCGGCTCCCCGCAGATGAATACCATCACGGGTACGGTCATTGATGAAAACGGCCATACCGGCGTCAGCTTTGGCGACGAGAAGGTGTTCCTGGATGACGCGCGCGGCCGTAAGCCCGAGGTTCTGGCTTATGTCGGCAAGGAAGTTATCATGGGTATCCGTCCTGAATCCATGTTCGACGACGATGCGAGCCTCCAGAAGTACAACCGCAGCGTGATCAGCGTCCACGTTGACCTCGTTGAAATGATGGGTTCTGAAACGTACCTCTACCTGCTCTGCCAGGGCAAGAACTTCACCGCCCGCGTCAGCGCCGTTCTACCGCCCGTACCGGCGACGATCTGAAGATCGCGCTCGAGCCCGACCGCATCCATCTGTTTGACGCTTCCACGGAGCGTACGATCCTCAGCTAAATTTTATCGCTTTCAAAAAGACCGCGCAGGCTTGCGCGGTTTTTTGCTGCGTTTTCGGAAAGAAAGGCGCGCCAGTGCGATCTTTTCCATAAAAAGCGAGAAAAAATTCTCTGAAAATGGGAATCATACAGAAAAAGGCTTACATTTTTCGTTTGTCAAAGAAAATTAATAAAATAGTAGTTGAAAAATAGTGACAAATCAGTTACAATGTTTATACATGATGAAAGATAAGGAGTGTTACCATGACCGGACGTCTATTTCAAGGCATCATTCTCCAGATGAAAGATGTAACCGACCGTATTATCGGCGTTATAGACTCGACTGGCACAGTGATTGCGTGCACGGAACTGACACTCATCGGTACGGAGAGGGAAGACGCGGCGATTGAGATTGGTTTGTCCAGCGAAGCTCTCCATCATGGCGGGTATCTGTATCACCTCCTGCCTTCGCAGAGCGCGCGGTTTGAGTTTGCGGTCTTTGTAGAGGGCGGCGACGATATGGCGGAGACGCTGTGCAAAATGGCGGTCATCGCGCTGGGCAGTATCCGTTCCATGTATGATGAGAAGCATGACAAAGCGACCTTTATTAAGAATATCATCCTGGACAATATTCTCCCCGGCGAAATTTATATCAAGTCCACGGAGCTGCACTTCGGCAGCGATGTCCCGCGCGTGGTGTTTCTCATTAACCTGGGTGAGAACGTCGATGGGCAGGCGTTTGACGTTGTCTCAAGCCTCTTCCCGGATAAGCAGCGCGATTTCGTCATCAGCATCAACGAGAGCGACCTTGTGCTTGTTAAGGAGGTCAAACCGAACGTTGACCTCAAAGGAGCTTTTTGAAGATTGCGCGCAATATTGAGGACACGCTCAATTCCGAGCTCTTCGTGAAATCGACGATCGGTATCGGCACGGTTGCCATGCAGCTCAAGGATATCGTCTCGTCTTTCAAGGAAGCGCAGCTCGCCATTGAAGTGGGGCAGGTCTTTGACACGGAGAAGAGTATCCTGAGCTTTGAAAACCTCGGTATCGGCCGCCTGATCTATCAGCTTCCAACAACGCTGTGCGAGCAGTTCCTTGCGGAAGTGTTCCGCAAGGGTTCCATCAACGCGCTGGACCATGAGACGCTCTTTACGATCCAGAAGTTCTTTGAAAATAACCTGAATGTCTCCGAGACCTCCCGGAAGCTCTTCGTCCACCGCAATACGCTGGTGTACAGGCTGGAAAAGATCTAAGAAGCTTACAGGTCTCGACCTGCGTGAGTTCGACCATGCGATCATCTTCAAGGTGGCGCTGATGGTCCGGAAATACCTTGCCTCGCGCGATGTCAAGGTGTGAGCCTTAAGGAGGAAATTTTTTAGCAATGATCCGTATGAATGATGTCTACCAGTCGTACGGGCCGGGAACAAAAGGCGCTCAAGGGCGTCGATCTTCGCATCGACGACGGCGAGTTTGTCTTTATTGTCGGCCCGTCCGGGTCCGGTAAATCGACGCTTGCAAAGCTCATTACGGCGGAGCTCCGGCCGACGGAGGGACGCGTCGTGGTGAACGATTTCAACACAACGAAAATGAAAATGTCGAGGTGCCGTATCTGCGGCGCACGCTCGGCATTGTGTTTCAGGACTTCCGCCTGATTGAACGCAAGACCGTTTATGAAAACGTGGAATTTGCCATGCGCATCGTCGGCGCCTCCCGAAGGAGATCAAGCGCCGTGTGAGTTATGTGCTCGACCTCGTCGGCATACTCCATAAGGCCAGGCGCAAACCGACCGAGCTCTCGGGCGGCGAACAGCAGCGGGTCGCGATTGCGCGCGCCCTTGTGAATAATCCGAATACCATTATAGCGGACGAGCCTACCGGCAATCTTGACCCGGACCGTTCCCTCGAAATTATGATGCTCCTACAGCACATCAACGACCTTGGAACGACCGTCATTGTGGTTTCGCATGAGAAAGAGCTTGTCAACCAGTTTGACAAGCGGGTTGTTGCGATCGACGGCGGACTCATTATCAGCGACAGACAAGGCGGGTATTTCCAGTATGAACAGACATAATATTGTGTACTTCTTCCGCGAAGGCGTGAAGAGTATTTTTTCGCATGGCTTCATGAGCCTCGCGTCCGTGACGGTGATGATCACCTGCCTGCTGCTCACCGGTACGGTGCTCCTGCTGGTGCTCAGCGTCAACATGACGATCGAGTCCATGGTGACCCTTGGCGACATCCGCGCCTATGTGGACGAGTCCTATACGCGCGAGCAGGCGGAAGCGCTTGAAAATAAGCTGCGCATGATTGAAAACGTCAGCGGCGTTGACTTTATCCCGAACGATCGCGCGCTCAATGAAATGCGCGATGAGTTCGGCACGGATTCCTGGCTGCTCGACGGCCTGGAATATGACAATCCCCTGCGGCACAGTTACCCGCATCCTCGTTGTCAACATCGACGAATATGACAAGACGATCGCTGATATTGAGAGTGTGCAGGGCATTACGGATACATTCGTCGCGTGAGGCCGTCAACAAGCTCTCGGTGATCCGCAATATTTTAAGCACTGTTTCAGTGGCCTTGATGCTGCTGCTCGGCGCGGTCGCGGTCGTTATTATTTCAAATACCATCAAGCTCGCGACGTTTGACCGCCGCGAGGAAATTGCAATTATGAAAATGATCGGTGCGACGGATGGTTTTATCCGGTTCCCGTTCATCGTAGAAAGCGTGATTTTAAGCCAGGTGGCGGCGCTGATCGCATTCGGCCTGCAATGGCTTGCGTATACGTACATAGTCAGCATCGGGCTCTCGTCCATTGAACTTGTGGAGATGGTCGATTTCTCGACGGTCAAGTATTACTTCCTGGGCGGATTTATGGGCGTCGCCTTTATTTTTCGGCGTGCTCGGCAGTATTATCAGTATCAGGAAGTTCTTGAAGGTTTGATTCGATCGGAGGTTAACATGGAAGGAAGAAGAAAAAGTTTGCAGGCGTTGTCGCCGTCATACTTGCTCTGGCGCTTGTTTTTTCACTGCTTGCCGGCGTTCTGTCGGCGTATGCGAGCGATAAGTCGAAGCTGAACGACCTGAAGTCACAGCTTGCGGACATCACGAGCGATCGAAAGGAGATCTCGGCGCAGTTGGACGCGCTGAACGCGCAGATGCAGTCCATGCTGGAGCAAAAGGCCGCGCTGGAGCAGGAGATCAACCTTACATATGAGCAGATCGAACTGACGGAAGCAATCATTGAGTCGCTGGACGCCTCCATTGAAAAACGACGGCGGAGCTGGAAGCCGCCGAGGCGGACGAAGCGAAGCAGTACGACGTATTCAAGACCCGCCTGCGTGCCATGTATGGGAAAACGATTCCATGACGACGCTCGACCTGATTCTCTCCGCAAGCAGCCTGACGGAGTACTTCTCGCGCATGGAGGCGGCGACGAGCATCGCTTCTTATGACAAGGAGCTCATGCGCAAGCTTGCGGAAACGCGCGAGTACATTGAGGAGCTGAAGGCCAGCCTGGAGGCTGACCGCGCGGAAAACGAGCAGCAGAAGGAAGACCTGATCGTATATAAGCGCGATCTGGTGAAGCAGAACGTTGAGCTTGACCTTTTGATCGAGGACCTGAAAACACAGACGGATTTGACGCAGTCGGAGCTTGATGCTGTAGAGGCGGAAGAAGCCGCGTTTGAAAAATCGCGGCGCTGGCTGAGAAGATCAGGAAAGAAGAGGCTGCAGCGGCAGCCGCAGCGGCGGCCGCGAACGGCTCGTCCTCTTCCGGCTCCGCCTCCAAGTACACAGGCGGGCAGATGTCCTGGCCTCTGCCTGGGCACTATTCTATCTCCTCAGACTTTATCATGAGGAACCACCCGATCACCGGCAAGTATCAGCAGCATACCGGCATCGACCTGCCGGCGCCGAAGAATACGAAGATTGTCGCCGCGGCCGACGGTACGGTCGTGACGGTAGGTTATAACAAGGCTTACGGCAACCGTGTTGTCGTCAACCACGGCGGCGGCGTCAGACGCTTTACGCGCATATGACGTCCTATGCCGTGTCGGAGGGGCAGTCCGTCTCCGCAGGAGACGTGATCGGCTATGTCGGTTCCACCGGTTATTCGACCGGAAATCATCTGCATTTCAGCGTCTTGGTCAATGGCGGTTACGTGGACCCGAAGCCGTATGTGCAGGGATGACTCCGGCCGGCGCCTTGTATTAAATAAGATGTCGGGAGACATGGGATGAAACAGAAAATACCCGTCAGCATGCTCATAGGACTTGTGATGCTTGCTGCGGTGGCTGCGTTCAACGTTTCCTATATCGTCATATGGAACGCGTTTAATGACCGTCTTACGACGTTGAACGCAAGAGAGGCTGCGTTTATCAAGCTTTCGGAGATTGCGGCTTATGTGGATGAATATTACATAAAGGACTACGATCCCGAGGGCTTGTTAGACGGCGCCGCGGAGGGCTATATCGGCGCGCTTCCGGATGCATCGTCGTACTATATCTCTGCGGGCGAGGTCCGCACGCGCGATAGCGCCGATGAGAACGGTTTTACGGGGATCGGCATTGTGGGCTGCCAGAACAGGAAGTATGGCGGCATCTGCGTGCTTGATATGTACGAAGGTTCGACCGCCGCGGAGTTTGGCATCGAGCGCTTTGATGTGATTACAAAGGTGGACGGCGAGCCGGTCTCCAGCCTGAGCTACGAAAACGCGATGGAGCGTATCCGCGGCGAAGAAGGGACAAGCGTCGTGCTGACCGTTTACCGGGTGCGAACGGATGAGACGCTGACTTTGCATGTCCGCCGCGGCGCGGTTATCAGCGAGCGGTCTTTTGCCCATAAAATGCTTTCCGGCCACATCGGCTATATCAAAGTTGATAACTTTGACCGCGGCACGGACACGCTGTTCCTTTCCGCGCTGGCTGAGTTAAAGGATCAGGGGATGCAGTCGCTCATTATCGACCTGCGCATGAACCCGGGCGGATATATGGACGTCATGACCAATATGGCGGACCCACTGATGCGCGAGGGCGTGATTTACTCCAGAACGCCATAACGGCGGCGAGCTTACGCAAATCCAGGCGGGCGAGGACATGTTAGGCCTGCCCATTGCCGTTTTAATCAATGAGTATACCGCCGGTGCGGGCGAGTATTATGCCGCGGCCCTGCAGTCGGGCGCGGACGCGACGCTGGTCGGCGCGGTGACGGCCGGGTTCGGTTACGCCCAGTCGCGCATTGCGCTTTCCGACGGTTCAGCCATGGTGCTGTCTTCGACGGAGTATTATACGCCGGACGGGACGTCGGTTCAGGAGACGGGCGTTACGCCGGACCGCAGGGTGGCGATGAGCGTGAGCGAGCTGTATGATCTTCTGGTGCTGCAAAAAGGCGAGGACTTGCAGTTAAACGCGGCAGTCGCATTGCTCAGTAAGGCGGGTTAATCATGCGGATAAAGCACCGTGGCAGTCCACGGTGCTTTTTACGATATTTGCGCGGGCTTTGTATGATTTTGTGGGAAGCCGCGGACAATATCACCAAATTTTGATTCCTGCGGCGCTGGAAAGAGAATAAAAGACGAATTTTCCGGCAGGTTATTGACAGAACCAATACAATTCAATATAATTATTAGCTATAAATGGAGCGGTGGAAAAAACTGCTTCGGAAGAGAGGAATTGGCATGGCGAAACAATATAAATTGTCGCGCGAGAGAGCGACGCAGTTACAAGAGGAACTTGAATATTTGAAAACGGTACGCGAAAAGGAAGTCGCGGATATGATAAAGGAGGCCCGTTCTTTTGGCGACCTCTCCGAAAAACAGCGAATACGATGAGGCGAAAAACGAGCAGGGCCGCGTCTACTCCCCGCATCAGTGAGCTGACGGACATCCTCTCGAATTTTGTCATTATCGAGGAGGCCGTTTCAAATGGCGAGGTCGGACCCGGCTCGCAGGTCAAAGTGCGCGATCTGGAGGACGGCTTTGAGGAGGATTTTACGATTGTGGGTTCTCAGGAGGCCGACCCGGCGACCGGACGCATCAGCGATGAATCCCCGATCGGGCGCGCTGCTCGGCCACAGAGCCGGGGATGAAATTACCGTAATGGCGCCGGCGGGCGCGATCCGGTATCTGATTATGGAAGTACAGTAATAGCTGGAAAGGGAAGTACGACAATGGGTGAGACAAATAACGAAAGCGCGGTCCGCGAGGAGCAGGAATTAAGCGAAGTATTGCAGGTGCGGCGCGAAAAGCTGCAGGAATTGCAGGAAAACGGCCAAGACCCGTTTCAAGTCGTCCGCTATGACGCCGATCATCACAGCCAGGAAATCCGGGATGGCTTTGCGGAGCTGGAAGGGAAGACTGTTTCCGTTGCGGGACGCATGATGTCCAAACGCATTATGGGCAAGGCGTCGTTTTGCAATGCAGGATTTAAAGGGCAGCATCCAGTCCTATGTGGCACGCGACGCCATCGGCGAGGAGGCGTATAAAGCCTTTAAGAAAATGGATATCGGCGATATCGTCGGTATCCGCGGCGAGGTGTTTAAGACCAAAACCGGCGAGGTTTCCGTCCGCGCCGGAGAGGTCGTGCTGCTGTCGAAAAGCCTTCGCGTTCTCCCGGAAAGTTTCATGGGCTGACGAACACGGATACCCGCTACCGCCAGAGATATGTCGATCTCATCGTGAATGAGGAAGTGCGCGATACTTTTTATTAAGCGCTCGAAGATTATCAGCGCCATTCGCCGGTACCTGGACGCGCAGGGCTTCATGGAGGTGGAAACGCCGCTGCTCGTGGCAAACGCCGGAGGCGCCGCGGCGCGACCGTTTGTCACGCACTTTAACGCACTGGACGAGGACTTCAAGCTGCGTATCTCGCTGGAGCTTTACTTAAAGCGCCTGATCGTCGGCGGGCTTGAGAAGGTCTATGAAATTGGCCGCGTGTTCCGCAACGAGGGCCTCGACACGCGCCACAACCCGGAATTTACACTCATGGAGCTTTACCAGGCGTATACGGATTACTACGGGATGATGGACCTTGCCGAGAATCTGTACCGTTACGTCGCGCAGGAGGTCCTGGGAACGACGACAATTGTCTATAACGGCGTGGAGATGGATTTTGGAAAGCCGTTTGAGCGCATTACCATGGTGGATGCGGTGAAAAAATACGCGGGCATTGACTTTCATGCGGTCAAGACCACGGAAGAGGCGAAAGGCGCTTGCCGACCAGCACCACATAGAGTATCAGGACCGTCATAAGAAGGGCGACATTCTGAGCCTGTTCTTCGAGGAATACGTCGAGGAGCATCTGGTTCAGCCGACCTTTGTCTGTGACCACCCGATCGAGATCTCCCCGCTGACGAAGAAGAAGCCCGGCAATCCCGATTATACGGAGCGTTTTGAGCTTTTCATCAACGGCTGGGAGATGGCGAACGCTTATTCCGAGCTGAATGACCCGATCGACCAGCGCGAGCGTTTCCGCGCGCAGGAAGAGTTGCTGGCGCAGGGCGACGAGGAGGCCAACACGACGGACGAGGATTTCTTAAACGCGCTGGAGATCGGTATGCCGCCGACCGGCGGCATCGGGTTCGGCATCGACCGCATGTGTATGCTGCTGACGGATTCCGCCGCGATTCGGGACGTTTTGCTCTTCCCCACAATGAAGAGTTTACAGTAAGAAGCCGCGCGCTGATAAGGAGGATTGCCAATGAGCGAGACAAACAAGGAAAAGCCCGGGATGGAGCGGCAGGCCGGTAAAAACCCCGTTATGCGGGTGATCCGCTGGTTTCAGAATTACTGGTATTATTATAAAATGCCGATGCTCTTTATTATGGTGGGCGTTGTCCTGGTCGTTGGAATCCTTTGCAGCGTGCTGCTCAAGGAAAAAGCAGACTTTACGGTCGCCATAGTCAGTCAGCTCGGCGTGGACGTGGAGGATCGGGAGCGTCTGGCACAGAATTTTGAGGCGCGCCTGACCGATATCGACGGCAACGGCGAGGTTAACGTCAACCTGACCTGTATCCAGATCGACGTCAATTTGACCGATGAATTCTCCGTTGCCGCGTATGAGGCGCTGACGAGCATGCTGATCTTTGACGAGGTTGTGTTCCTGATCGTAGACGAGTACTGCGCAAGATATCTGCAGGAGATTCAGGCGATCGAGCCGCTTTCCGTCCTTGGCATCGAGGGCGGGGAGGACGCGTACCGCGTCAACGTCACGCATACGGCTCTGCTGTCGGGAACGTCCGTCGGGGAGTATATTGATTATTACCTGGTCGTCAAGAAACTGTCCGACGCCGATGACGACGACGCGCGTTATCTCGCGCGCCGCGCCGCCGTCGCGCCGATGCTGGCCGAGGTTTTGGGATAAATGCAGTGGGAGACGATCACCTCAAGGGACAATAAGCTAATACGCCATATCACGCGCTTGGCCTCCGACGCAAAGTACCGCCGCGGCTGCGGCGAGTACGTTTGCGAGGGAGAGAAGCTTTTGTGGGAGGCGCTGCGCGACGGCGCGGCTGCGCGCGGTGCTGTGGGAACAGTCGTCGCTGAATGAGGCGCAGGCGGCGCGTCCCGCGCTGCTCCGTCAGCTCGAAACGCCGGGCTGCCGCTGTGCCGCGGCGCCTGCACAGGTGTTCGGTGCCGCGAGCTTTTTGGAAACATTTGCCGGGCCGCTGTTTGTCTGTGCGATGGAAGAACACGCCTGCCTTCCGCCGGACGGCGTTTCATCGCGCTCGACGGTGTACAGGACCCCGGAAATGTCGGAACGGTCGTGCGCACGGCGGACGCTTTCTCGCTGGACGGCGTGTGGCTTTTGGAGGGACTGCCGACCCCTACCAGCCGAAGGCGGTCCGCGCCGCAATGGGTTCGATTTTTCGCGTGCCGGTCTACGCGCGCCGGCGAACGTATTCTTTGCACAGATGCACGGGCTGGGCGTGGACGTGTATGCCGCGGCGCTTTCGGAAAACGCCGCGCGCGTCCGGCGACGTATCGCTTGCAAACTGCGCGGTCATCGTCGGGAACGAGGGCCGCGGCGTGCGGCCTGAGAACATAGCGCGGTGCGGAAAAAGCGTTCTCATCCCGATGACGGGACATGCGGAGTCTTTAAACGCTGCGGTTGCCGCGGCAATCTTGATGTGGGAGATGAGCGGATGTCGATAGAGCATTGGGTATGGCTTTCAAGCCTTCGTATGGACAGAAGGCTGATGCACCGGCTTTTGGACCGTTTTGCAGACCCGCAGCGGGTCTATGAGGCGACGGAGCCTGAGCTGCGCGATCTGGCGCTGGGCCAGCGTGCGCAGAGAATCGTACTGCAGACGCGCGACCTGCGGTTTGCAAGGAACGTAATCTCCTTTTGTGCAAAAAACAATATCGGCATCGTCACGATGCAGGACGCGGCATATCCTAACCGCCTGAGGAATATAGAGGTACCGCCGGTACTTCTGTACGTGGGCGGGCGTATGCCGTCTTTTGATGAGGAGGCGGCCATCGCGGTTGTGGGCACGCGTACATCCAGTGACCGTGCGAATGATATCGCATATACTTTTGGATATGAACTGGCTGATAAGGGTATGCTTGTCGTGTCAGGCATGGCGGCGGGTATCGACTCGTCGGCAAACGCCGGCGCGCTGAGCGCGGGCGCCGGTACCGTCGCGGTGCTGGGAGGCGGCGTGGACGTCTGCTATCCGGAATCCAGCCGAAAGGTATATAACCGCATCCTGGCAGGCAACGGCTGCGTGATCTCCGAGTACCCACCGGGCGAACGTCCGTACCCGCGCCACTTTCCGGAGCGCAACCGCATTATCAGCGGACTTTCGGCGGGCGTGCTTGTGATTGCGGCGCCGGAACGTTCCGGGTCCCTGATTACGGCCAGCCGCGCGCTTGAGCAGGGGCGTGAAATTTTCGTTGTGCCGGGGAATATTGACGACGCGGAGTTTATCGGCTCCAACAACCTGATCAAACATGGCGCAATCGGTCACGACGCCGAAGGATATTGTCGCCTATTATTACACGCGCTTCCCGGACGTTTTTGACGCGGCGAAGGTTGCGGACTACATGCGGGATCAGGCCGCGAGTGCGGAACTTGCGAAGTTTCACAGGCGTCCTGAGGCGATGCACGTCGCAAGCGCCCCCTCCTATGCGATCAAGGGAAGACGTCTGGACGGCGGGACGAAAAAACAGTCCCGCAGTTACGATTTTGGTTTGTTTTCGATGTTTTCGCAGAAGGCGAAAAAGAATACCGGCACGCAGGACGCAGCGGCGTCCCAGCCTGCAAGTCAGCGGCTCCGACGAATTCGGAGGCCGTGCCGCAGGTAAAAAAGTCAATGGAAGGGCTTTCGCAGGAGCTGCAAAAGATCGTGGCGGTCCTGGCGGAAAGCGAGCAGAAAACCGCGCATATTGATGACATTGTCAATCATTCCGGATTTCCGGTGTCCGAGGCGCTCTCCATGCTCACGGAGCTTGAGCTGGAAGGTATCGTTGCAGGCGCTGCCGGGAAAACGGTTTCAGATTATAGAGTAGTTGGAGGAAAGAATGGCGAATCTTGTAATTGTGGAGTCGCCCGCCAAGGCAAAAAACGATCGCAAAGTATTTGGGCAGCGGCTATAAGGTCAAGGCGTCTATGGGGCACGTGATCGACCTGCCAAGGAAAGAGTTGGGCGTCGATACCGCCGCCAATTTTGAACCGAAATACGTCCCGATTGAGGGAAAAGATGAGATTATCAACGACTTGCTGAAGGCTGCCGGAAACAGTGAGAAAGTGTACCTCGCGACTGACCCCGACCGCGAAGGCGAGGCGATTTCATGGCATCTTGCAAAGCTTTTGGGGCTTGACGAACAGGAACAGAACCGTATCACGTTCAATGAGATCACAAAACGCGCCGTGAGCGACGGCATCTCGAACCCGCGCCAGATCGACCTGAAGCTTGTGGACGCGCAGCAGGCGCGCCGGATACTCGACCGTCTGGTGGGGTATCAGCTCTCGCCGTTTTTATGGAAAAAGTGCGCCGCGGACTCTCCGCCGGACGCGTGCAGAGCGTTGTCACGCGCATGGTGGTCGATCGTGAGCGCGAAATCCGCGCGTTCAAGCCGGTGGAGTATTGGAGCATCGACGCTTCGCTGCTGAAAAACGGCGCGAAAAAGCCGTTCCTTGCAAAGTTCTACGGCAAGGACGGCAAAAAGTCGAGCTTGAGAACGAGGAACAGACCAAGGCGATCTGCGACGCGGTGCGCACGGCGCCGTTTATCGTGCGCGGCGTCAAGCTGTCGGAACGCAAGCGCAACCCGCCGCCGCCCTTTATCACCTCGACGCTCCAGCAGGACGCATCGCGCCGCCTCGGTATGCAGTCGAAACGTACAATGGCGGTCGCGCAGCAGCTTTACGAGGGCATCGATTTGGAAGGCCGCGGCATGACAGGCCTGTTTACCTATATGCGTACCGACTCCGTGCGTCTTTCCGACGACGCGTTAAACGCGGTGCGCGGCTATATCAAGGAGAGCTATGGCGCAGATTACTGCCCGCGCAGCGCGCGCGTCTTTAAAACGCGCGGCGGCGCGCAGGACGCGCACGAGGCCATCCGCCCGTCCGACGTCACGCTGACGCCGGAGCTTTTGAAAAACGACCTCTCCCGCGACCAGCTACGGCTCTACCGTCTTATCTGGGAGCGATTTGTCGCCTGCCAGATGTCCGCCGCCGTCTATAACGTGGTCAGCGCGGAAATCGAGAGCGCGGGTTACGACTTCCGCGCCACCGGCCAGACCGTGAAGTTTAAGGGATACACGGCGCTCTATGTGGAAAAGACGGACGAGGAGGAGCCGGAGAACAGCCCCTGTCCCGGCGGATCTCGCGGTCGGCGAGGAGCTGAAACTGGAGGCGCTGAAGCCTGAGCAGCACTTCACGCAGCCGCCGCCCCGGTATAACGAGGCTTCGCTTGTCAAGGCGATGGAGGAAAAGGGCATCGGACGTCCGTCCACCTATGCGCCGACGATCTCGACGATTATTGACAGAGATTATGTCAACCGGGAAGAGAAAGCGCTCAAGCCGACCCCGCTGGGCGAGGCGGTTACAGACCTGATGATCGATAAGTTCAACGATATTGTCGATATCAAGTTCACCGCCGGGATGGAGGATCAGCTTGACCGCGTCGAATCCGGCGAGGAGAACTGGAAACAGCTTCTGGCGAATTTTTACCACGATTTTGACGGCGAGCTCAAAAAAGCGGAAGAGGATATGAAGGAAAAGCGCGTCAAGATCGCCGAGGAGCCGACGGACGAGGTCTGCGAAAACTGCGGCAAGCCGATGGTCATCAAGTATGGGCGTTTCGGCAAGTTTATGGCCTGCACCGGGTATCCGGAGTGCAAGACGACAAAGCCGCTGCTTGACTATACGGAGGGCGCGTGCCCCCTGTGCGGCGGACGGATCGTGAAGCGAAAGTCCAAAAAGGGCGTTACCTATTATAACTGCGAACAGGGTACGAAGTGCGGGTTCATCACCTGGGATAAGCCGCTTGCCCGTACGTGCCCCGAAATGCGGGAAAACACTGTTCCAGCACTCCTTCCGCGGCGAACGCGGCATCAACTGCCTGAATCCGGACTGCGATTATAAAGAGGAGCTTGCGGCTCGAAATCAAAGAAGAGTACGAAGAAAGATGCAGAATAAGACGATTGTAATCGGCGGCGGGCTTGCCGGGTGCGAGGCCGCGTGGGCTCGCCGCCCACCGTATTCCGGTGGAGCTTTATGAGATGAAGCCGGTGAAGTATACCCCCGCGCACAGCTACGGCGGCTTTGCGGAGTTGGTGTGTTCAACTCCTTGCGCTCCGACCGCGTGGAAAACGCCGTCGGGCTTTTGAAAGGGAGCTGCGCGAGCTGGGGTCGCTCATTATGCAGTGCGCCGACGCGACGCGCGTGGCGGCGGGCGGCGCGCTTGCCGTCGATCGGGAGAAGTTTTCCGACCTGGTCACGGAAAAATCCAGGCAAACCCCTACATAACCGTCTGTCGGGGAGAAGTGGGGGAGATCCCGGAGGGCCGCGTGATCGTGGCGACCGGGCCTCTGACCTCCGAGGCGCTTGCTGGGGACATTGAACGGCGTCTCGGCGGCGGCTATTTGCATTTTTACGACGCGTCGGCGCCGATTGTCTCGGCGGACAGCGTCGATATGGAGCGCGCGTTTTCGCGTCCCGATATGGACGGGGAGCGCCGACTACATCAACTGCCCGATGGAGAAGGACGAGTACGACCGCTTTGTGGACGCGCTTATTTCTGCGGAGGGCGCCGAAGTGCATGGATTTGAGGATTCGAAGGTGTTCGAGGGCTGTATGCCGATCGAGGTTATGGCCCGGCGCGGCCATGAGACGATCGCGCACGGGCCGCTCAAGCCCGTCGGGCTGACGGACCCGCGGACAGGCCGCGAGCCGTACGCCTGCGTCCAGCTCCGGCGCGACAACGCGGAGGGGACGGCGTATAACCTCGTCGGCTTTCAGACGCATCTGCGCCACGGCGAGCAGAAACGGGTGTTTTCCATGATTCCGGGCCTTGAAAAGGCGGAATTTCTGCGCTATGGCGTCATGCACCGCAATACGTTTATCGCCTCGCCCGGCGTATTGGGTGAAGGCTATGAGCTGCTTGCAGACCCGCGCATCCGCTTTGCAGGGCAGATGACAGGCGTGGAAGGGTATGTGGAGTCCACTTCGTCCGGTTTTGTCGCGGGGCTTGCGGCGGCGCGGGGAGATCCTGGGCCTTGCACCCATTGTGTTCGGGCGCAAGACCGCCATTGGCGCGCTCGCGCAGTATGTCAGCCACGGCGGCGAAAACGAGTTTCAGCCGATGAATGTGAATTTTGGTATTCTTGCGCCTTACGAGGCGCGTATCCGTTCTTCAAAAAAGACCGGTACCACGCGATTGCGGAGCGGTCGCTTGATATCGAAGAATGTGCCGCGCGCCGAAATGGAGCGCGGACAGGCATGGGAGGGCGCGAAATGAGGATCATTCTGGACGCGATGAGCGGGGATACGGGCTGCACCGCCGCTGTTTTGGGCGCCGTCACGGCGCATGGCCGCACGGGCGTCGAGGTCACGCTCGTCGGCGAAGAGCAGCAGATCAAGGATGCTTTCATCAAAAACGCGGTTCCCATGGACGGTGTGACGATTCTTCACGCCCCGCAGGTCATCACAATGGAGGACGATCCCGTGCGCGCGGTGCGTGAAAAACGCAACTCTTCCATGTCAATCGGCCTTGGCGCGCTCAAACGCGGCGAAGGCGACGCGTTCATCTCCTCCGGTAATACCGGCGCGCTTTTGACCGGAGCGACGCTGTTGGTCGGCCGTATTCCCGGCGTGCGCCGCGCCGCGCTTGCCGTCATGCTGCCGTCGCCGGGCGAACACGGCGCGCTATTGATCGACTGTGGTGCAAACGCCGAGTGCAGTAGCGAGTACCTTTTACAGTTCGCGCTGATGGGTAGCGCCTATATGGAGTCCGCGTGCAGTGTTGCAAATCCGCGCGTCTGCCTTGTCAGCAACGGCACGGAGGAACACAAGGGCAACCCCCTTACCCTGGAAACACACGAGTGTCTTGCCGCGCTGCACGAGGCGGGGCGTATCAACTTCTGCGGAAACATTGAAGGCCGCGATATCCTGTGGGACAAGGCGGATGTCGTGGTCTGCGACGGCTTTACGGGGAACGTCATTTTGAAAACCATCGAAGGCGCAGGGATGCTCTTGATGTCCAAGGTGCGCGAGGCAATGACCGCCACGCCTTCAACAAAGCTGGCGGCTGCCATTATCAAGCCGAAGCTGCGTCCATTAAAGAAAATGACGGACTACCGCGAGACGGGCGCGACGCCGATCCTCGGCATTGCGAAGCCCGTATTCAAGGCGCACGGCTCGTCGGACGCGCAGGCTTATGCAAGCGCAATTGCCTCTGCGGCGGCGTATTGCGCGTCGGGCGCGGGCGGGAAGATCGCCGAGCGCATCGCACAGCTGAAAGCGTAACGAGAAGGAGCGTGCTGAGATGACGTTGGAAGTGCTGAGACGGCTCATGGCGGAGCAGTTTGCCGTAGAGCCGGAGGAAATCACGGCGGAGACAAATTTTTACGACGACCTTTCCGCAGATTCCCTTGATATGGTGGAGCTGGCGCTCGCCTGCGAAGAGGAATTCGGCATTGAGATCGAGGACAGCGACGAAAGCTGGGCCGTTTCCACAGTAGGAGAGCTTTTGGATTATATTGAATCGCACGTAGAAGAATAGGGGACTTATGGAAAAACTCGAAAAGAGAATCGGATACCGCTTCCGTAACCGGGAGCTTTTGAAAACGGCGCTGACGCACAGCTCCTACGCAAACGAAGCGCGGGACCGCCACACGCCGTCGAACGAGCGTCTGGAGTTTTTAGGCGACAGCGTGCTCGGTATGGTCACGTCCGACTACATCTTCAAGCTCTATACGGATATCCCGGAAGGCGATTTGACGAAGCTGCGCGCGTCTGTCGTCTGCGAGCAGGCGCTTTATGAGGTGGCGCGGAATTTTGGTCTCAGCGAGTTCCTGCTGCTGGGACGCGGCGAAGAGGCGGGCGGCGGACGCGAGCGTGCAAGCATCCTGGCCGACGCCGTGGAGGCCGTGATCGGCGCGATTTATATGGACGGCGGGTTTGCCGCCGCCCGTCCTTTGTGCTGAGCTTCATCAAGCCTGCTGTTGCAAGAATCGCGAGCCGGCACAATTTCAACGACTATAAGACGATGCTCCAGGAGATTGTGCAGAAAAACCGCGAGGAAGTGCTCAGCTACCGCGTGGCGTCGCAGTCGGGCCGGACCATGACAAAACGTTTGTAATGGAAGTACTGTTAAACTCAAACGTCGTGGCGCGCGGGCGCGGGCACAGCAAGAAGGAAGCGGAGCAGGCCGCGGCGCACGAGGCCCTGCGGCTCATGGGAATCAAGCTCTGATGGCGCGTATTTTGCCCATTTTTATCCCGCATGAGGGCTGCCCGCACAACTGCGTCTTTGCAACCAGCGGCGCATAGCCGCCCCCGTATCTCCTGCGCCGGAGGAAATACGAGAGCGGGTCTGCGCGGCTTTTGAGGCGGGGCTTGCCTCCGAGGTCGCATTTTATGGCGGCAGTTTCACGGCCATCCCGGCCGAACGTCAGGAGGCGTATCTCCGGGCGGCCGTCGGGACGGGCGCAGCGGTGCGTGTTTCCACGCGCCCGGACTGTATCGACGAGGCGACTGTTGAACGACTGCGGCGCTTCGGCGTTACGACGGTGGAGCTTGGCGCGCAGTCGATGGACGACGCGGTGCTGCGGCGCGCAAACCGCGGCCACACGGCGGAGGACGTCCGGCGCGGCGCGCATATGCTGAAGGACGCGGGCTTTACAGTCATCTTACAGGCGATGGCGGGACTTCCGGCGACTGCGGCACCTGGCGGCGGACGGCAGAGGAACTCGCCGCGCTGTCGCCGGACGGCGCGCGCATTTATCCGGTGGCGGTCGTCCGCGACACGGCGCTTTACGACATGTGGCGGCGCGGGACGTACCGTCCCCTGACTGTCCCAGAGGGCGCGGACGCGGCGGCCGATATGCTGGAAGTCTTTCTCGAGCATGGCATCCCCGTGATCCGCATTGGCTTAAACCCGACGGAGGAGCTCTCCGGCGGCGCGGTGGTTGCGGGCGCGTACCATCCGGCGCTTGGCGAAATGGCGCGTTCGCGCGTTTTTCTTAGGAATATCTTAAGGGATTTGAAAGAAACTTCCCTTACAGGGAAACGTCTAATGATTATGGTACCAAGCGGGCGTACTTCACAGGCTGTGGGCGTTTCAAAGGAAAATATACATCGGTTCGAGGCGATGGGCGTGGCGTGCGTGCGCGTTCTCGAAGATGAGAGTCTGGAGGGCTACGCCGTCCGGACGCTATTGGAGTGAAAACAGAGTGGTATTAAAATGCCTTGATATCCAGGGCTTTAAATCGTTCCCGGACAGGACGCATATCGAGTTCAACCGCGGCATTACGGCTGTTGTCGGGCCGAACGGCAGCGGAAAATCAAATATTTCGGACGCCATCCGCTGGGTGCTGGGCGAGCAGTCGTCGAAAACCCTGCGCGGCTCCAAAATGGAGGACGTCGTATTTGCGGGCGCGGGAAACCGACGCGCAATGGGCAGCGCGGAGGTCTCGCTGACGTTTGACAACACGGACGGAGGCCTGCGTACCGATTATAACGAAGTCACCGTCACGCGGCGGTACTACCGCAGCGGTGAAAGCGAGTTTTTCATCAACCGCAAGCTCGTCCGCCTGCGCGATATCCACGAGCTTTTCATGGACACGGGACTAGGGCGCGACGGCTATTCCATCATCGGCCAGGGAAAATCGACAGATTCTCTCCGTCAAAAGCGAAGAGCGCCGCGAGGTCTTTTGACGAAGCGGCCGGTATCTCCAAATACCGTTACCGCCGCGAGGAGGCGCAGCGCCGTCTTTCAGACGCGCAGGAAAACCTGACGCGCATCGGCGACATCATTTCAGAGCTCGAGTCACGGCTGGGGCCGCTTGAAAAAGAGGCGGAGAAGGAGCGGCGCTACAACGCCCTGCGCGGCGAACTGCGCGGGCTTGAGGTCAGCATGATCATGCTGACGCTTGACGGGCATGAACGAACGCCTCGGCGCGGCACAGCGGGCCGTAGAGACGCTTACCGCCGACCTTGAAACAAGCCATGTCCGTGCGGACGGCTCTCCGCGCGCGCGGACGAGCTGATGCGCGAGACTGCCGGGCTCCAGCATGACATGGAGGAGCTGCGCGCCGCGGCGCGCCAGTCGGGAGCTGGAGGCGTCGCGTGCGGAAAGCGACATTGCGCTGCTTTCGGCGGAGCTGGGCATAACGCCCGCGACCGGGAACGCATCGGCCGCGAGGGCGCGCGGATTTTGAGGGCCGCCAGCGCGAGACGGAGGAAAAGATTGCGGCGGCCGAGCGGACGTATCAGGAACGGCTGGCCGCGGAAGAGGACGAACGCCGTTTGGCGTCGGAGATCGAGGCGGCGCGGGGCGCGCTGCGGCAGGAGGCGGAGTCGCTCGCGGCAAAACGCCTCGCGCTGGAACAGCGGGATAACGCGCTGCGTACCCGCGCGGGTGAGGCGATGCAGCAGGTCAGCGCCGCGCAGGCGTCCGCGGACGAGCTGCGGCGGCAGCTCGGCGTCCTCTCGGGCGACGAACCCGAGCGCACGGCGGCGCTGTTAAAGGCGCGCGCGGCGCTTTCGGAGGGCGAGGCGCGTCTGGCTGAAAAAGCGGAACAGATTCCGGCGCTTGAAAACGTCGTCATCGGGTTCCGGCTGAAGAAAAAGAATCGCGAGCGCGCCGCGTAGAGCAGCTTACCGCGCGCATCCAGTCCGCGACGATCGCGCTTGCGGACGTGCGCAACCGCGTGAAGATGCTGCGGGAGCTTGAGCGCGAATACGAGGGCTTTAATAAGGCGGTGCGCCTTGTCATGCGCGAGCGCGCGTCCGGCGGGCTGCGCGGTATCCACGGCCCCGTCTCGACGCTGATGCGCGTGGATGACCGCTATGTCGCGGCCACGGAAACGGCGCTGGGCGCCGCGATGCAGAATATCGTCACGGACAGCGAAGAAACGGCGCGGCGCGCCATCGGCCTTTGAAAAGCCGCGACGCGGGCGCGCAACCTTCCTGCCGCTGACGTCCGTGCGCGGCGGCAGGCTCTCGAGCGGGGACTGGAAGAACAGCCGGGTTTTCTCGGTATCTTAAGCGATATTATCGAATACGACGAGCGCTACCGTCCAATCTTTCAAAACCTGCTGGGACGGACGGTATTGGTCGAGACGATTGACGACGCGATTGCCGTCGCGCGCGCGTATGCGCACCGCTTCCGTATCGTCACGCTGGACGGACAGGTGATGAACGCCGGCGGTTCCATGACGGGCGGCAGCCTGAACCGTTCGGCGGGCATTCTGTCGCGGGCGAACGAGCTTGCAAAGCTCACGGCGTCGCTTTCCGGCATGGAGCAAAAGCTTGCGGACGAGCAGGCGGCCTTTGAGGAGGCAAACCGCGAAAACAGCGCGCTCGTCTATCAATTGGAGCTCGCCGAAACGGAGCTTCGCGCGGCGCAGAGCGACCACGCGCGCCTTTCGGCGGAACTGGAACATATGCGCACGATCTGCGCAAACCTCTCGTCCGATATGGACGAACGCGAGTCCCGGCGCGCGGATATGGCGGCGCGCATTGCGTCGGCAGAGGCGCAGCGCAGTGCCGCGCAGGAGCGTTATGACGCCTTGATGCGCGAGTGTGGGGCGCTGTCCGGGAGACCGCCGGCGTAAGCGACGCGCAGAACGAGTGCGCGGCACGTATCGCCGAGGCGGATGAACGCATGGCGCAGTGCCGTGAGCGCATCACGCGCATTGCTGCGGGAGGGACGCGCCAGCCGCGACCAGGCGGCGGAACTGCGCGCGGCGCTGGCGTCCGCCGCCGCGGACGCGGGACGGCGCGCGGCGGAGCTTTACGGCGCTCGATACGCGCGACGCGCAGTGCCGCACGCAAATCGAGGCGCTGCGCCTGGCCCTTGAGACGAGTAAGAAGCAGGGGACGGAACAGGCGGCGTCGCTTGAAGGCTATGCCGCGCGCCGCGCGGAGCTTGAACGCCTGCGCACGGAAAACGACCGCGCCATCCGCGACGAAAATAACCGGATGCTGTCGCTTGAACGCGAGAAGCTGCGCGCGGAGTCCAACCTGCAATCCATCGAAAACGAGCAGCAGACGCTCATCGCGCGCCTGTGGGACAATTACGAGCTGACCCGCACGACCGCGCGGGAGTTCTGCATTACAATTGAAAACAAGACGGAGTCCGCGGCGCGCATAGATACGCTCAAGCGGCAAATCCGCGCCATTGGCAACGTCTATCCGGGCGCGGAGGCGGAGTTTGCCGCGGTGTCGGAGCGATACGCGTTCATGACGGCGCAGCGCGACGACGCGGAACTCTCCAAACGAGAGATCGAGGACATCATTTCGGATATCGGCGGGCGTATGACGGAGCTCTTCCGAGAACAGTTCGGCATGATTGCGTCGGAGTTTTCCCGGACGTTTACAGAGATCTTCGGCGGCGGTTCGGCCAGAGTCGAGCTCTCTGATCCGAAGGATATTCTGGGCAGCGGCATTGAAATCCTGGTGCAGCCGCCCGGAAAGACGCTGAAAGTGCTCTCTCTGCTCTCCGGCGGCGAACGGGCGCTTGCCGCGATCTCGCTCTACTTTGCAATTTTGAAGGTGCGCCCGGCGCCGTTTTGTGTGCTCGACGGATCGAGTCCGCGCTCGACGAGGTAAACGTCCGCCGCTTTGCGAAATATTTGCGCAAGCTGACCGGCGGGACGCAGTTCATAGTCATCACGCACCGCCGCGGCACGATGGAGGAGGCGGACTTCCTCTACGGCGTGTCCATGCCGCAGCAGGGCGTTTCCCGTCTGCTCGCATTGAACATCAGCGAGGCGGAACGCGATTTTATAAAAAGATTAGAGGTGCCTTATGGGATTTTTTGATAAGATCAAGCAGGGGCTTGCCAAGTCGCGCGATAAGCTCGGTGGGTTTGTCGAAAATGTGCTGAGCTCATTCCGCGAGGTGGACGAGGACCTGCTCGAGGAACTCGAGGAAGCGCTCATCCTCTCGGACGTCGGCGTGGATACCGCCGCGGAGACCATCGAGCGTCTGCGCGCGGACGTGAAGTCCGGACGCCTGCGCGAGGTGGACGAGGTGAAAACCGTCTCGCGGAGATTTTGGCGGATATTGTCACGGACGGCGGCAATTACGACGCCTCCGGCAAGACGCTTGGGCTCAAGCTTGACACGAACCCGTCCATTATCCTGGTGGTTGGCGTCAACGGCGTCGGCAAGACGACGACAATTGGGAAGCTTGCGTATCTGCTGAAAAACGAAGGCAGGAAAGTTCTGCTTGCGGCGGGCGATACGTTCCGCGCGGCCGCGGCAGACCAGCTTGAGATCTGGGCCGGACGCGCCGGCGTCGATATCGTGCGCCACGAGGAGGGGTCGGACCCGCGTCCGTCATCTTTGACGCCATTTCGGCGGCAAAAGCGCGCGGCTGCGACGTCATCCTCTGCGACACGGCGGGGCGCCTTCACAATAAGGCAAACCTCATGCGCGAGCTTGAAAAGATCAGCCGCGTCATCGACCGCGAGCTGCCGGGCGCGGATCGCGAGAACCTGCTCGTGCTCGACTCCACGACCGGCCAGAACGCCATGATGCAGGCCAAGAGCTTCAGCGAGACCGCCGGGATCACCGGCATCGCCCTGACGAAGCTCGACGGTACGGCAAAGGGCGGCATCGTGCTCGCGATCTGCCGCGAGCTGAAGGTGCCGGTGCGTTTTGTATGCGTGGGCGAGGGATCGACGACCTGCTGCCCTTTGACGCGGATTCCTTTGTACGCGCTTTGTTTTGATTAAGGAGTAAATTTATGGCAAGAATAGACGGTAGAAATTATGACGAGCTGCGCCCCATGCGCATCACGCCGGACTTTACGAAATTCGCGGAAGGCAGCGTGCTCATCGAGCACGGCGACACGATGGTGCTGTGCAACGCGTCCTTCACGGAGGGCGTCCCGCGGTTTTTTGAAAGATACGGGCCGCGGCTGGCTCACCGCGGAGTACGACATGCTGCCGCGCGCAAACCGCGAACGCAGCCCGCGCGACGTCTCGAAGCTCAAGGTGTCGGGACGCAGCGCCGAAATTCAGCGGCTCATTGGCCGCAGCCTGCGCAGCGTCGTGGACCTTTCGGTGCTGGGCGAAAATACCATTGTCATTTACTGCGACGTGCTCCAGGGCGACGGCGGTACGCGCTGTGCGTCCATTACCGGCGGTTTTGTGGCGCTTTATATGGCGTGCGCCCGCAAGGTGAAGGCAGGCGTTTTGAGAAAAATGCCGATCCGCGACTATATCGCGGCGCTTGGCACGGGGATCCTCTGCATTGACGGCGAGGACCGCGCAGTCGTTGACATGTGCTACGAGGAAGACTCCGCGGCTCTCGCGGACTTTAACGTGATCGGCACCGGCTCCGGCAAGATTGCCGAGGTACAGGGAACAGGCGAGGGCCGTCCCTATACGATGGACGAGCTGACGGCCGTTTTGAAGGTCACGATGCCGGCGCTGGCATGCGTCATTGCCGAACAGCGCAAGATTACGGACACGCTGGGGGTGAGCCTGTGAAGTGGGTGCTGGCCACGTCGAACCCCGGGAAGCTGCGCGAGTTTCGCGCGATCTTTGACGCCTACGGCCTGGAGCTGATCTCCAAGGACGAGGCGGGCGTGACGGACGACCCGGAGGAAAACGGCGCGACGTTTGAGGAAAACGCGCTCATTAAGGCGCGCGCCTGCGCCGCGTCCTGCGGCCTGCCCACGATCGCCGACGACTCCGGCATGACGGTGGATGCGCTTCACGGCGCGCCGGGCATCTATTCCGCGCGCTACGCGGAGCCGGGACACCGCAAGGATCGCGTCCTGCGCGAGCTTCAAAACGTCCCGGACGGCGAACGCGGCGGCGCTTTCTACTGCGCGATCGCCTGCGTGATACCGGGGTATTGTGCGTTTACGGTGAGCGGCGAGTGCCGCGGCGTAATCGCGCGCGAACCCGCCGGGACGGGCGGGTTCGGCTACGACCCGATCTTTTGTCCCGGAGTACGGCAAGACGTTCGGAGAGATTCCGGCGGAGATCAAAAACCAGATATCGCACCGGGCGCTTGCCATGGCCGCGCTGCGGGAAAAGCTGCAGGAAATGGGGTACATCCATGCTAACAAGTAAAGAAAGAGCCTATCTTCGCGGACTGGCAAACGAGCTGCGCACGATCTTCCAGGTCGGCAAGGGCGATATTTCGGATAACCTGATCGAGCAGGTTTCGGGCGCGCTCGATACGCGCGAGCTCATCAAGCTGCGCGTGCTGGAAACCTCCGGGCTGACCGCGCGGGGAGGCCGCCGGGGAAATTGCGGACGCGACGGGCAGCGAGGTCGTGCAGGTCATCGGCACGCGGTTCGTGCTGTACCGCGAGAGCCGGGCGCTGGCTCCGGAAAAGCGTATTCAGCTGAAAGTAAAATGAGAAGGCTTGGCATGTTTGGCGGGACGTTTAACCCGCCGCATATCGGGCATGTCCATGCCGCGCGCGCGGCGTCCGCGCTGCTTGACCTGGAGGTCCTCTTTATCCCGGACAACCTCCCGCCGCACAAGGAATTGCCTCGCGGCAGCGCATCCGCCGAGGACCGCCTTGCCATGACGCGCCTTGCGGCGCGCAGCGTCCCGGGCGCGTCCGTTTCCGATATGGAGCTGCGGCGCGGGGAGCGGAGCTATACCGCCGATACGCTCGAGGAGCTGCACGCCCTCTATCCCGACGCCGGGCTCTGGCTCATCGTCGGCACAGACATGCTCTGCACCCTGGAGCGCTGGTACCGTCCCGAACGTATTTTGTCGCTCGCCCGGGTAGCGGCGCTGGCGCGCAACGCGGGCGACCATGCCCTGATCCGCGAGCACGCGGCGCTGCTTACGGCGCGTTTTGGCGCGGGCGTCGATATCGTGGACACCGAGCCGCTCCCCGTCTCGTCGTCGCAAATTCGGGAGGGGCTTTATCACGGTACGGAAAGCTGGCTTCCCGAGGGGTCTTTGCGTACATAAAGGAAAAGGGTTGTATCTTGAAACCTGATTTGGACGCTCTGCGGCGTATGGTCGCGGAAAAACAGCCCGGGCGCGCGGCGCATATTTTCGGCTGTGAGGAGACGGCCGCGAAGCTGGCGCGCCGTTGGGGTGCGGACGAGGAAAAGCGCGTTTTGCCGCGCTTTTACACGATGTCACCAAGCAATATTCACAGATTGAACAGTTGAAATTTGTCCAAACATACGATATACTTGTAGATAAGGACTTGACCGCTTCCCGGCGCTTGCCCATGCGGTCACGGGCGCGGCGCTTGCCCGCGCGGCGTATGGCGCGGACGATGAGGTCGCGGACGCCGTGCGGTATCATACGACCGGACGACCAGGCATGACAAAACTTGAAAAAAATTCTGTACCTTGCCGATTATATCGAGCCGACGCGCGCCTTTTCGGGCCTCGAGGAGGTCCGCGAACTGGCTTTCCGCGATCTGGACGCGGCCGTGCTGCGCTCGACGGCGGACTGTTTACTTTATAACATCAGGAAAATGAGGCCGGTCCATCCAATCACCATTGCGGCGTATAACGAGATGGTGGAAGCGGCCGCGTGTCCTCTTTGATGAAAGGCGATTCCAATGGATAATAATCAGCATCATAACGGCGAAAAACCGCCGTGTCGTGGGGCCGTATATCCCCAAAAGACGTAAAAAGCGTAAGTCGCACAGGGGGCTTGATCGTCCTGCTCTGTGTTCTGGCCGTGTTTGCGATCCTCGGTTCGGCGGGCGCGATTTACTGGAAACTCTTTGTCAAACCGCCAGAGGCGGCCATACCGGTGGTCGATACGCCGCCTCCACTGGATGGCGACGGCGACGGCCTGCCCTGACGATGTCGACCCGGCGGAGCTTACGGCGGACGAGCTGGAGCAGATGAAGGCCATGATCTCCGAACAGGCGCAGGAGATCGACGTGACGGGCGTGGCCCAGAAAGACGGCGTGTTTACAGTACTGGTCGTCGGTACGGACGCGGCCGCCCAGCTGACCGATACAATCGTGGTCGCGACCTTTGATACAAAAGATAAGTCCGTCTCAATCCTGAACGTCCCGCGCGACACGATCTCCCGCGCGGCGAACGGCGAGACACACAAAATCAACTCCGCCTATGGCCGCGGCGGGATAGACCGCCTGGTCACGGAGATCAAGAACCTCCTGGGCTACGAGGTCAATCGTTACGTCATTGTCAATTTTACGGCGTTTACGCGCATTGTGGACGCGATCGGCGGCATCGAGGTCGAGGTGCCGGAGGATGTATAAAAACACCGGCGACATGCTGATCGACCTGAAAGCGGGCCGACAGGTGCTCGACGGCGAGCACGCGCTGATGCTGATGCGTTACCGCGGCTACGCAAACGCGGACATCGACCGTATCAGCGTGCAGCAGGAGGTATACCGGGCGGTGATCGACCAGCTTGCCACGCCCGCGACGATCCTGAAGCTGCCGTCTTTGACGTCCATCATCGCGCAGAACGTCCAGACGAATATGTCGGTCGGCGAGCTCATCTGGATCGGCACGAACTATGTCACGATGGACACGGACGACGTTGTCACGAATACGCTCCCGCATACCCCGCGCTATATCAACAACATTTCCTATATCCTGCCGAACGAGCGCGGGATTTTGGCGCTTGTCAACGAATATTACAATCCCTATAACGAGGAGATCACCCGCTTGAATCTCGCGGACGTCCCTGTCGAGCGGGCGATTCCCAGTCCGGCACGGACGGCGGCGGTTCCACGGAGGAAGAAGAGGACGAGGGCTCCGGGTCGCAGGTTCCCGGCTGGATTTCCGGTTCGGGCAGCAGCTCGGACGGCGATGACGCTATGTTAGGCGGCTGATTCAGTTATGAGTAGAGGAAAGCATACAAAACGCGCTGCGGCGCCGGGTTACCGGTTCTTCCTGACCTTTTGCGTCACACTCTGCGTCCTGACGGTTTTAAGCGTTTTATTCGTTTCCTTTGTATTCCGTCCGGAAATCGGGGAGAATATGGTTGCGGGCGTGCAGAACATCTTCTCGTCGCTCGGCGGCGACCCGGAAAACGGAACGGCGCCGGACGTCTCAGGGAAGGACAGGCGCGACGGCGTATATACCGTCCTGGTCGGCGGAACCGACTACGACGGCACGCGCACGGATACGATCCTCCTTGCCACGATTGACACAAAGGCTGGTACGGTGAACGTCCTCAGCATCCCGCGCGACACACGCGCCTATATGGAGGACGGTTCCGTCCACAAGATCAACGCCGCGCACAACCGCGGCAGCGAACGGATGCTGACGGAGATCACGAACACGGTCGGCTTCCGGCCGGACAACTTCGTTGTTCTGGATTATGAGGATTTCAAGAAAATCATAGACGCGATAGACGGCGTGGACGTCTATGTCCCGATGGACATGTACTATATCGCCGACGATATGGTGATCGACTTAAAAGAGGGTCAGCACACCTTGAGCGGCGAGCAGGCGCTGATGTTCATGCGTTACCGCGCGGGCTACGCGGACGCCGACTTAGGCCGCATCCGCGCGCAGCAGACGGTGTTTTTATCCCTTGCCAAGAAACTGATGTCCGCGCAGACGATTTGGAGTGTGCCGAAGCTTGCGAAAATTTTCTTCGACGACATAGAAACCGATTTTAAGCTATCTGAGATCGTATGGCTCGGCATCAAATGTATCGGCATGGATTTCGAGGGATTTTCCGTTGATATGATACCCGGCCATATCAGCGGCGCGGACTATGTGGTGGACGTCGACAAGGCGCTGGCACTCATTAATGAGAAATATAACCCGTATACAAAACCGATTACAACTTTAAATACCGCGGAATAGACTGGGGGCTATTTATGAGTAAAAACGAGAACATGAACGAGCGGGAGATTGAGCAGTACGTGAAAGCGGCTGCCGTCGCGCTGGAGGATCAGCGCGCGACCGATATCGAAATTCTGCACGTTGCAAAGCTGACCACGATGGCGGATTATTTCCTCCTGTGCACCGGTGGCTCCACAACACATATCCGTTCGCTGTCCGAGGCGGTGGAGCACGAGATGGAGACGCAGTATGGCCTGCGCCCGCATCACATTGAAGGGTACAGCGCCGCGAACTGGATTCTGATGGATTATGGGTTTATGGTCGTCCATATTTTCCATAGAGATACAAGACAATTCTATTCTCTGAACAGACTGTGGTCGGACGCGGACCAGACAGCCGCAGAGAGGACGGAGAGGTAACATGAAGTACGAAAGCCAACCGATTGAGAGCAAGTGGCAGAAAAAATGGGAAGAAGCGAGGGCCTTTCACGCCGTAACCGGCGGAGAGAAGCCGAAATATTACGCGCTGATCGAGTTCCCGTACCCGTCCGGCCAGGGACTGCACATCGGGCATCCGAGGCCCTATACGGCGCTGGACATCGTTGCGCGCAAGCGCAGGATGCAGGGCTACAACGTGCTGTTTCCAATAGGCTGGGACGCCTTTGGTCTTCCTACGGAAAACTATGCCATTAAGACGCGCACACACCCGGCGAAGGTGACGCATGACAACATCGCGCACTTCACGGAGCAGGCCAAGGCAATTGGTTTTTCCTTTGACTGGGAGCGTGAGATCTCCACCGCAGACCCGGATTATTATAAGTGGACGCAGTGGATCTTCCTCCAGCTTTATCAGAATGGGCTTGCCTACAAGCAGAACATGACGGTCAACTGGTGTACGTCGTGCAAAATCGTTTTGGCGAACGAGGAAGTCGTGGAAGGACACTGCGAGCGCTGCGGCGGCGAGGTGATCCACAAGGAAAGAGCCAGTGGATGCTCCGCATCACGAAGTACGCGCAGCGCCTGCTCGACGGGCTTGACACGGTGGACTATATCGAGCGTGTCAAGCTGGCCGAACGCAACTGGATCGGGCGCAGCGAGGGCGCGGAGGTCGATTTTGAAACGACCGCAGGCGAGAAACTTCGCGTGTACACCACGCGGCCCGACACGATTTTCGGCGCGACTTACATGGTCATGTCGCCGGAGCATCCCTATATTGCAAAGTGGTCGGACCGTCTTGCCAATATGGACGCGATCCGCGACTATCAGGCGGAGGCCGCGCGCAAGTCTGATTTTGAGCGCGCGGAGCTCGACCATGATAAGACCGGCGTGCGGCTCGAAGGCGTCGCGGCGGTTAATCCCGTCACGGGGCGCGAGATCCCGATTTATATCTCCGACTATGTACTTATGAATTACGGCACCGGCGCTATTATGGCGGTGCCTGCGCACGCCACGCGCGACTGGGAGTTTGCCAAAAAGTTTGGTCTGCCGGTCGTCGAGGTTGTGGCGGGCGGCGACGTGGAAAAACGCCGCGTTTACGGACGTTGCGACCGGTAAAATGATCAATTCCGGTTTCCTCGACGGCATGGAGGTCGCTGACGCAAAGAAGGCGATTACCGCGTACCTGAAGGAGAAGGGCATCGGCGAGCCGAAGGTCAACTATAAGCTTCGCGACTGGGTGTTCGCGCGCCAGCGTTACTGGGGCGAGCCCATCCCGATCATCATCTGCCCAAAATGCGGTTTCGTGCCGCTCTCCGAGGAGGATCTGCCGCTGCGTCTGCCGGATGTGGAGAGCTATGAGCCAACAGACGACGGCGAGAGCCCGCTTGCAAAGGTCCGCGACTGGGTGGAGGTACCCTGCCCGCATTGCGATGGTCCTGCCGAGCGCGAGACGGACACCATGCCGAACTGGGCGGGCTCCTCGTGGTATTTTCTGCGCTATATGGACCCGCACAACGACAAAGCGCTTGCTTCTCCAGAGGCCATCCGGTATTGGGGCCAGGTGGACTGGTATAACGGCGGCATGGAGCACGCCACGCTGCATATGCTCTATTCGCGTTTCTGGAACAAGTTCCTTTACGATATCGGCGTTGTCCCGAACGAGGAGCCGTATGCAAAGCGGACAAGCCACGGCATGATTCTGGGTGAAAACGGCGAGAAGATGTCGAAATCCCGCGGCAACGTCGTAGACCCAATGGACGTGATCAACGAGTACGGCGCGGATACGCTGCGTCTTTATGAGATGTTCATCGGCGACTTCGAAAAGACCGCGCCGTGGTCCGCGACCGCCATCAAGGGCTGCCGCCGCTTCCTCGACCGCGTCTGGGCGCTCTATGACAGCGTACAGCCGGGAGACGTATATGACAAACACATGCACCTTATGCATGAGACGATCAAAAAAAGTCTCCGAGGACATCGAAAACATGAAGTTCAACACGGCGATTGCCGCGATGATGGCGCTTGTGAACGAATTCTATGAAAAGGGCTGCAACCACGCCGAATACCAGACGCTCGTACAGCTTTTGAACCCATTCGCGCCGCATATCACGGAAGAACTGTGGGAGATGCTGGGCAACCGGGACATGCTGGTGTTTGCGCCGTGGCCGGTATATGACGAGGCGAAGATGGTGCGCGACACCATCGAGCTGCCCGTACAGGTGAACGGCCGCCTGCGTGCGACCGTCACATTGCCGCGCGACGTCTCGCGCGAGGACGCGCTGACCGCGGCGCTGGCCGACGAGCGCGTGGCGCAGGCCGTAGCGGGAAAATCCGTCATTAAGAACATTGTCGTACCTGGTAAAATCATAAATATTGTTGTGAAATGATAGCATAATAGGCTTGACAATTCTTGTGCATCTGGATATAATAGATTTGGTGATTCTTGCGGGAATCGCAATTGCGGTTTTAAGGCCGCAGCGGGGAGGGAAGTTAAGTGTCGGAAGTCCGAGTAAAAGAAAATGAATCTTTAGACAGTGCGCTTCGCAGATTTAAACGTTCTTGCGCTAAGTCTGGTGTTATGTCTGAACTCCGCAAGAGGGAGCACTATGAGAGCCCCAGCGTTAAAAGACGTAAGAAGTCCGAAGCGGCTCGCGCGAAAAAGAGAAAGTTTAAGTATTAAGAGATAAGGGTCGGCAGGTCGAAACCCGCTGGCCCTTTCTTCTAGTGTCCGCGCGAAATCTGTAGAATCGTTGTACGTTTTGAATGCCTGAATTTAAAAGATAAGGAGTTCACATGGACATCCTGACTATTTTTATGTTCTTTGGAGGGCTGGGCCTCTTTTTATACGGCATGGAGGTCATGCAGCAGGGCCTTGAAAAGACCGCCGGCGATAATTTACGCACGCTGCTTGAGAAAACAACGACGAACCCGTTTTCCGGGATAGCGATCGGCACGGGTGTTACAATGCTGATTCAGAGCTCGTCGGCCACCACGGTTATGGTGGTCAGCTTTGTCAGCGCGGGCCTGATGACCTTGCCGCAGGCGATGAATGTGATCATCGGCGCGAATATCGGAACCACGATTACCGCACAGATCATAGCGTTTAAGATCGACTCTGTCGCGCCGCTGATCTTGTTCATTGGTATGCTTCCCGTCGTGTTCGGCAAGAAAAAGATCATGAAAAATGTCGGCATGATTATTCTGGGATTCGGCATTATTTTTCTCGGTATGCGCCTGATGAGCGAATCCGTCGAGCCGCTGCGCAGCAACGCGGCGCTGACGAGCTTTTAGTCAGCTTTGATAACCCGGTGCTTGCCGTTTTAGCGGGCACGATTTTTACCGCGGTTATCCAGAGTTCCTCCGCCAGTATCGCAATCATGCAGGCGTTTGCTTCCGAGGGCTGATTAGTTTCCATGCGGCGGCGTTCATTGTGATCGGCATGAACCTGGGCACCTGTATTACAGGTATCCTCGCCTCGCTCTCCTCCGGCAAAAACGGAAAGTGCGCTGCATTTTTTAAACCTGTTTTATAACCTCATAAAAATTACGCTGGCAACGCTGGCAATTGTCCTGATACCGAGTGCGCTCTCGCTGATTGAGCGTCTCGCCCGGCAATGTGGCGCGCCAGATCGCGAACCTGCACATGATCATGAATATCGCCGCGGCGCTCCTGCTTGCGCCTGGCTCCAAGCTGATCGTACGGTTCACGGAGCGTATCATCGGCGGAAAGGACGACCACACGGCGCTGAACCAGTTGATTTATCTGGACCGTAACGTACTTCAGACCCCGTCGCTCGCCGCGCCGCTTGCGCGCCGCGAGATCTGCCGTATGGGCGACCTCGCGCGTTCCAACCTTCGTTTGGCGATGGAGGCGTTTTTTGAGCTGGACACGGACAAGGCAAAGCGCGTTTTGGAGGTCGAGCAGACAATTAACTATTTGAACCACGCGATCACGGGCTGGCTGGTTGAGCTGCGCGCGCTGGACGTCTCGCAGGCCGACCGGGAAAAGCTCGGCATGATGTTCCATGTGGTGAACGACATTGAACGGATCGGCGACCATGCGGAAAATGTCTCGGAATATGCGTCGATTGCAATTGACCGGAACTCCGACATTTCGGAGGCCGGTATAGCGGAACTGCGTGAAATCTCGGCGAAAACGCTCGACGTGGTGGATATTTCAATGGATATCTATGAACACGAGTCCTTTGACCGCCTTAATATTGCCTCCGAAGAGGAAGAGGAAGTGGACGAGCTGCAGGACCGCCTGATTGAGAACCATGTCAGACGTTTAATGGCGGGCGAATGCGATCCCCGCGGCGGTATCATGTTCACCGATATGGTGACGGACCTTGAGCGTTGTGCAGACCATGCGATCAATATTGCATATGCCATTGAAGGCGAGCACAAGTCTTTTGAAAACGCTCTGAAGGCAAAGCAGGCGCGTCAGGATAAAGAGCAGGAGATCTAATATTTTGTGATAGAATAGCCCCGTCCGTCAGTATTGACGGGCGGGGCTTGCTATTGCAGGGGACAATTGAAATATAAGGTTTTGATTGGCTTAAATTTGCGTTTTGGTGGCGGCAGGGAAAGGGCCATAACGGGCCTCGTCGAAATTATCCGGCGCTCAGGCGATGGAAACGCGGTTATGAAAAAACAGTAGGGGATCGCAGTATCCCGCAATAACGGGCTGTTCGTTTGTCCACCTTTTACGTGGCTGCACGGCAGCGTAACGAATGTATGGGCAGTGAAAACCGCAGGAGAATGACGCTTCGTTGGAAGGAGAGCTGCCGTATACGGCGCAACATTGTGTACTAGGGAGCGTGAAAAAAACAACATCAATCGTCGAGCCAAATCGGTGTTGACCGGCACCCCCCAGGAAGTAGTCTTAATTCCGACCTGAAGCCGGGGCGCGCAGACGGCGCTTACAAAGGCACCGCTGGAATGTAAAAAACCGCAAAAAGGATCGCGGCTTGACGTTTCCGCGTAAAACGAGTCTGTCTCTACGGAATCCTGCCGTCCGCGTATTGCGTTTTCGTGCGGCATACGTATTTTAATACGACACTATTGCGTTTGCCCAATGTGAAGCATCGCCACATAACCGTGATAACACACGCGGCCTTTCACGAAAGGCCGTCAAGTTGCGCGAGCCACACTGCGGCGGACGCGTCCGACGGCATACGCCAGTCGCCTCTGGGGCTGAGCGTCACGGAACCGACCTTCGGCCCGTCCGGCAGACAGGAGCGTTTGAACTGCTGCGCAAAGAAGCGGCGATAGAAAGATTTCAGCCAGAAAAAGGATCGTGGCGTGATCGTATCGGCCTGCGAAGGCTAACCCTGCAAGCCGCAGAATTTTCGCGGGCTCGTCCCCGCAGCGCAGCATATGATAAAGGAAAAATCATGCAGCTCATAAGGGCCGACCAACTCCTCCGTCCGCTGCGCGATTTCACCATTTTCAGCAGGCTGGAGCTCGGGCGAAACCGGCGTGTTTAAGATATCCTCCAGCACCTCCCCGCAGGGCGGCGCTGCACGTACCGGCATAGTACCGTACAATATGACGCACGAGCGTTTTCGGCACGGAGCAGTTCACCGCGTACATCGACATGTGGTCGCCGTTGTACGTCGCCCAGCCGAGCGCGAGCTCGGAGAGGTCGCCGGTGCCGATGACAATGCCATTCAGCTCGTTTGCAAGATCCATGAGCACCTGCGTGCGTTCCCGCGCCTGTGCGTTTTCATAGACGACGTTGTGGCTTTTTTCGTCGTGCGCGATATCTGAAAAATGCTGACGCACGGCCTGCGTGATGTCGATCTCGCGGAGCGTGACGCCGCGCTCCGCGCAAAGGCGCACGGCATTCGTTTTCGTGCGCGCGGTCGTGCCAAAAACAGGGCATCGTTACCCCGAGGATTTCACTGCGCGGCCGCTTTAAAAGATCGAATGCGCGCGTGGTCACAAGCAGTGCGAGCGTGGAATCCAAACCGCCGGAGACGCCCAAGTATGGCGGCGCCGCAGCCTATATGTTCCAGCCTCTTTTTCAGTCCCTCAGCCTGGATCGACAGAACCAAATCGCACCGCGTCGTGCGGTCCGCCTCCTCCGACGGCACGAAGGGATGCGGATCGATGCGCCGTGTGAGCGCTGTATCGGCGTAGGGGAGCGTGAAAGGCGTGACGGTATATCCTGTCTCTTGCTGCGGATACGTTGTCATACGACGGCGCTCAAACGCCAGGCGCGTCACGTCGATCTCCGCGCACAAAGCTGCGTGCCGGAAAACGGCATGGCTTCGGCCAGCATGACGCCGTTTTCCGCGATCATGCTGTGCCCGGCAAAGACCATGTCGCCGCTTGATTCGCCGTTTCCGATGCTGGAATAGGCATACGCGCAGATTGTCTGCGCGGACATGGATGTGACTAATAAACGGCGGTAATCCGTTTTGCCAACCGACTCCGGGCGACGCGGAGAGGTTGACGATCAGCATCGCGCCGTTTCGGCACAGCGCAAGCGACGGCGGCTCCAGGTTCCACACGTCCTCGCAGATTTCGACGCCGACCGTAAGCTTTGGCAGCGTCTCGCAGCGGAAGAGCAGCCGGACGCCGAAGGGGACTGCTTTACCGCCGATGATGCGTTCAGCCATTTCCGGCGGCGCGGGCGCGAAGTGACGCGCTTCGTAAAATTCCGCATAGTTCGGCAAATGGGATTTCGGGACTACGCCGAGTATGGTCCCGTTGAAAACCGCGGCGCAACAGTTATAAAGCTTGCCGCCATAGGAAAGCGGCAAGCCGAGCAACGTAAGCATTTCCTGGCCACGGCTGTGGCGCACAATCTCGCAAAGCGCGGCTTCCGAAGCGGAGATCAGTGCGTCCTGCAAAAAGAGGTCGCCGCAGGTATACCCGGTCACGGCGAGCTCCGGAAGGGCCAAAACGCCGGCGCCGGCCCGCGCGGCTTCGTCCATCAAGTCCATGATGCGCGCCGCGTTGTAGGAACAGTCCGCGACCCGGATATCGGGCCGACCGACCGCTATTTTGATAAATCCATGTTTCATATAAGTGCCTTTTGTCCTTATTTAAACGTATGATAACCGCCAAATCGTATTGGTATGCAGCTCTCGGCCCGGCTATTTCCCCGCCGTGGCAATGCTGTTGGCTCTCTCGCCGAAGCATAGTTAAGCGAAAAATGCAGATAATCCCGGAACGGCATAAGCGCCTCCACAGCTCATAGCGGGCGAAACACATACCGCGCAATCCAAGCGCAAAACGAGCAGTTAAGCGTAGCAACGCGGCTAGGCGCTTCTAAGGCTTGTGAATGATGAGAATTTTGCATTGACGCGTGTGTATTCCTGCTGTTTTACGGAAACGCGCATACGGACCGCGCCGTTCGTTTCGGCTGAAACGACAAACGACTCCGTCTAAAGTACGCCGTCATCGTGTACGCGCCATACTGCGGTATGCTGCGGCGGACGGGGTTCGGCATGGAAAACGCACGCTGTGACGACGCAAAACCTGCCGCGACCGCGCCGTTCGGTTTTCTCCGGGATAATTTTAGGAGTTCCCGGCAGCGTTGTTTTTTCCAGAAGGGCTTCCGTATTGTTGTTCGCAGAAAAAGGCGTCTACCATGTAGAATTGTTGCCGGAATGGATGTTGTTCATGCCACGCATCGTAGATTTTCCGCTTGGCGCAATGAGAGTATTGTACCAAAACAACTATCGAATGATAAGATATCACAGAATGACGCGTGAAGAACGCCTGCACAACATCAAACGGTTTGCGAAGGTCTTACTTTCCCAGAAAATAATCGATTTTCAGGGGCGCGCCGGTATTTTTTAAATAGACGTAGTTAAATTCCCGGACGATCGAGTGGTTTTGCAGCGTGAAGGTGCGAAGCTCCGATAGTGCGCTGCAACAGCCTGGTAAACAAAGGAAATGCCGCTGCCCGCTGCGGTAAGGCTTGCCAGCAGGGAAAATCGCTGACGCAGACGGTACGCGCAAACTGTGAGCACGAGGCGTTGTGCGCCTGTAGGACCTGCTCAAGAATTGCACGCGTACCGCTGCCCTGTTCGCGCAGCAGAAGCGTTTCGGTAAAAATGTCCTCGAGCGGGACGTCCCGTCCGGCAAAGGGATGGCCCTGGCGCAGATACCTAGAAACGACTCCCTTCGAAACAGGCGGCACGCATAAGCCGTCTGATCGAAAAAGCCCTCGATCAGCGCAAAATCGAGCGCGTTGCGGTCCAGAGCTTCAAGGAGCGCCGTAGTGTTGTCAACAACGACCTCCGCCCTGTGCGCGGGTTCCGCCAGAAACGGGGCCAGCAGGCTGCTGAGCACGTATGCGCCGATTGTCTTTGTCGCGCCGATGCGAAGGATCGGTTCCTGCGGCAGCGCTAAAGCTTTTCCCGCAGCTCCCGTTCGCGAAAGCAAGCCTCCTGTGCGTATCGACGAAGCAATGCGCCGCCGTCCGTGAGGGAAAGCGCTCTGTTTTCATAGGAGAAAAGCCGGCAGCCGTATTCCGCCTCAAGCGCTTTGACATGCTGCGTGACAGCCGGTTGCGTGATATGGAGCCGTTCCGCGGCGGCGCGGTAGTGCAGCGTGTCGCAGAGCGTTAAAAACGTCAGAAGTCTTTGGTCAATCATAGGCCCCTCGAAATAAGTTTTATTTATCAAATTATAAAATAGGATAATTAGACTTTATCATATTGGCATGGTATAATCAACCCCGGAAAAGGGGAGGGATTTATTTGTTTCAGAAAAAAGTACTTGACTGCGCTAAGATTTTGCCCGGGTTTGCGGCGGCACTGCTCATCGCGCTTCTTGCCCGATGGCTGGAGAGCCTGCTGCCGATCCATTTAATTGGCGCATCTGTCATCGCGCTCTTTATCGGCATGTTAATCAATGCCTTTTTAAAGCCAAACGCGCTGCTACAAAAAGGACTGAAGTTTACCTCAAAAAAGATATTAAAGTTCGCGATCATCCTGCTCGGCGCGTCGCTCAGCATCGGTACGATTCTGACGGTCGGTAAAATGTCGCTTGTCGTTATGTGCTTCACCCTGCTGACCTGCTTCGGCGGGGGGGTATCTGGTCGGGCGTGCGCTGGGGCTCAACTGGAAGCTCTCAAACCTGATCAGCGCCGGTACGGGTATTTGCGGCGGTTCCGCAATTGCGGCGATTGCGCCTGTGATCGACGCGGAGGACACGGATATTGCCTACGCGATGAGCGCGACGTTTCTCTTCGATATGGCGATGATCGTTCTTTTTTTTTTTTCCCATCATGGGACGTTGGCTGGGGCTCTCCGACATGGCGTACGGCCTCTGGTCGGGCACGGCCGTAAACGATACGTCGAGCGTTGTCGCGGCGGGCTATGCGTTTTCTGAGGCCGCGGGCGATTTCGCGACTATGGTAAAGCTGACGCGCACGCTTTCCATCATTCCAACCGTTCTGATTTTTGCGTTTGTGAACCTGCGTCTGAAGCGCAAGGCAATGGCGAGTGCCGCCGACACGGACGCCGCGGGGACAAAAATCCGCTTTGTGTCGCTCTTTCCGTGGTTTATTGTGGGATTTGTAGCGCTTGCCGTTATTAACAGCTTCAACGTCATCCCCGCGGCGGTCGGCGCTGGCGCAAAGGAACTCAGTAAATTCCTGATGGTGGCCGCGCTTGCGGCAATCGGCTTGAATACCAGCTTCCGGGATATGCGCAAGGCCGGCGCCGCCCCCCATGGTGCACGGATTTATCATTTCCGCCCTTGTGGTAATCGTGGCGTTTGCGGTCGAGTATTTTATGGGGATTGTGTAGGGGAACAGGAGCACTGTGGGAGCGGACCCCATAGCCGATTGTGGTTTCATGTTTTCAGCGCAGTCGGACGATACGTTTCGCCTGTTTGTGAAAGGCTTGAGGACTTGGTGTTAACAACGGCAGGCGCTGCTTTGGCGGGTCCGCACCGGGCACGGCACGAGTTTTGCTTAGCCATGCCACCGGCAGGGTGTTTGGCCGGTCAGACCGTATGCGTGCAGCATTGAAAAACGCCAGACGAAACGAAACACGCAATAGCGCGTGTCCCGGCGCGGTTTGGACGAATGCTATTTCTTACCCAAAGCACAGTTTTTGATCTCCAAACGTTTTATGAAAGCGCTTTTGTAATTCGTAAACCTCATTACCGCAGATCCCGTCGGAAACGCATAGGGACTTTTCAGGGAATATCGATCTGCAAAAACCGGAGGCGTCTCAATAACGCCTCCGGTTTAATTCTAGTCCAATAAGCTTAGCGCGCGCCGTCGCTCGGACGCCCTGCCAACAACAAGAGCGTCAGCAACGCGACCTTCTTTTGGCGCGGTCGGTGCCTGCGGGGTCGAACCATTCATTCACGGTATGAATCCCACCTGTCCTGCCGCCTTCGCCCAGACAGACGGCGGGAACACCGCGCAGGATCGGACAGCTTGCGTTTGTGGAACCGCCCTCGTCAAACGACGGCGTGAGTCCGAACTGCTCGATCGCGGCATAGGTGCACTGGATAATTTCCGAGCGGATATCCTGTGTGCCGGCCTGGTCGTCAATGTAGTATTGGATAGTGGCTGTAATGGCGTCTTTCCCCCAACGCCGCGTCTCTTCCTCGCACGCCTCTTCAATGGCTTTTTAGCACGTGTGCTTTGAGTTCCATAAGCTCCTTCTGGCCGTTTGAACGAAAGTTCATTTTAATTTCCGCGCGGTCTACAATGGCGTGGATGCCGTCTTCGTTGCCCGCATGAAAATTGGTCACGGCAATGGTGGTCATGGGCTCGGCGGGCAGGACGAAATTGGAGATTTTTTCAACGGCGCGCGCCGCCGCGTGCAGGGGATTCGCGACTTTCCCGTAATCACCGCAAGCATGTCCGCCCTTCCCCCAGAACGTCACACCCATGGTGATCATGCCGGTCGCCCTCATAGGTGATACAGTATTCGTCGTTGCCATCGATGCAGACGCAGGCGGACACCTCCGGGTGATCGTTTAAAATGTGTCGATCCCTTTCAGGCCGCCCTTGCCCCTCTTCGCATACAGTCGCGACGAAGAAAATGTTTGCATTCGTTGCGACGTTATAGCGCGTCATGGCGCGCGCAAGCTCCAGTATCATCTGAACGCCGTGCGTGTTGTCACGGATACCGGGCGCATAGAGCACGCCGTCCTTTCCTTCACTTCGACGGCGCTTTGAAACGGGAACACGGTGTCCATATGTGCCCTCGATCATGATATACTGCGTCGAAGTTCCCCTATAGCCCATACGCGTTTCCGACGGAATCGACGGTAACGTCCGCCGGCCGATTTCGCGCAGTTTGTCCGCGATAAGCGCGGCGCGTTTATGTTCGTGGAAGGTCGGCGCCTCGCACAGGGTCAGTTCCTTGAGCTCTTCTATGGCGTCCGCAAGATGATCGGTGAAGTAGGTGAGGCATTGGTTCACACGGCCGTCGTTCACCAGGCCGTCCAACCGGCTCTTGATGGTTTCTGATACGGTGTAGTTCATGACAAGTTCCTCCTATATGGCATTTTGAATGTTATTAAAGCGGAAATATGTAGTTCCTGTGCATTCTTGTTAAGAAACGGCGTCTTTTTAGTTTCAGCCGCCGTGGCAACGGACAAAGGCGGTGCTTGTCCGGCCGTATAATTGCCCGAAGCGCCGCGTTGGGTCCGCTTGCTATGGATAGACGAACGGATACTGTTATCATAGACTACTTTTTGCGTTCTGTAAAGTCAAATGAGATGTCTTTGTGAATGCTTTGCTGGGAAACCGCTATTCACAGTATGCAAAACAGCGCTGCTGTTTTGCATGAAAGGCTGGCTCAAAAAAAACCGGCGTTAAGCAGTTACCTGCCCGACGCCGGTTTTAAATTTTCCCAGCTAGGAGCGCCCGGTTTGTTTTATAAAAACCGCAGTAGAAGGAAAGCAAAAACAGCTAGTCGCTTGAAAAGAAAAATTTGAAAGGGGCTTGACAAGAGTGGCGGGAACGGGCATAATTTCTGTAAGCAAGCAATAAAAGCAAGCAAGCAAGCAAGCAAGCAAGCAAGCAAACAAGCAAGCAAGCAAGCAAGCAAGCAAGCAAGCAAGCAAGCAAACAAGCAAGCAGCAAGCAAGCAAGCAAGCAAGCAAGCAAGCAAGCAAACAAGCAAGCAAGCAAGCAAGCGCTATAGCTCTGCCCATTTTTCCTGCCGAACAGAAGTTTTCACGGCTTACATGGAATTAAGAGGCGTACTCTGTCCATCATACCATGGACGGATGCGCCTGATTTTTTTGCGCTTATGTAGGCTAACATTTTGTGAAAGGGAAAGGATTGTATGAAATCGATACAAAAATTTTTTCAGTATTCTTTTGGTCCTGTGTCTCTGCGTCGGCGTTTTGCCGATGACGGCGCTGGCGGCGGATACGCTGCCTGTAGGGCCGGACGGGACCTATATCATTCAGAATGAAGAGGAACTAAAACTCTTCCGTGATATGGTCAATAGCGGCGAGACTTTTGAAGGCAAGACCGTTGTGCTTTCCGGCAATCTTACGTTGACCGAGGCAAGCTGGACGCCGATAGGAACCGGCGTGCGCAGCGGCGCCGGTTATACGGTCGATTCGAAGCCGTTTAAGGGTACCTTCGACGGCGGAAACAAGACCATTTCCGGGCTGACCATCACTACGACTGCCGGTGCGGATTACGCCGTCGGTTTCTTCGGCGTGGTGGCCGGGGGTACGGTTAAAAACCTGACGCTCGACGGCGTGTCGATTGCCGTCGGCACGAGTGAGATGGCCGGCGCCGTGGCCGGTATGCTCTGCGAAGGCGGCGTCGTCAGCGGCTGCACGGTGCGCGGTACTGTGGCCGCAAATCGTGGTAACGGCGGTATCGTCGGCCGATGACCGCAAGCGGCACAATTTCCGGCTGCGTGAATTATGCGCAGATCAGCGGCACAGGCGCTAATGTCGGCGGTATCGTGGGCGCCGCCTATTATACGTCCTTGGATGGTGAAATGCGCATCCAGAATTGCGAAAACCACGGTACGGTCACCGGTACGGCGGGCGTTGTGGGCGGTATCGCAGGGCTTTCGTCAGCCCGTGTATCCGGCTGCACAAACACAGCCGCGATTACAGGATCCGGCCCCGATGTCGCGGGCATTGCGGAGCAGCAGAATTATGGCAGCGTTAGCAGAATACGGCTGCTATTTGAATAAGCGACGCCGCATATGGGCACAGGCGGAATCGTGGGCTGGGTCCGTTATAATGGGGCGGAGGCTGCCTATCCCAAAAAGGCGGTCGTTGAGGTTTCTGGAAATACAAACCGCGGCGCCGTTTCCGGCGGCAACGATGCCGGAGGCATTATTGGAACCGTTTATAATGCCGCTGTTGTAACAGGAATGAAAACTATGCCGAATCCCTCTCCGGTGTCACCTTTGCAGCGGGCATTGTGGGAAATCTCCAGTTTACGGAAACGCCCGTCGGCAATATCCCTGCACAGCAGGTAAGCGTGACAAACAATGCGTCCACGACTGCGCTCGACCGGATCAGCGCGAGTTGTAAGGACTTGTATGCTTACGTAAACGAGGCGGGGGGAACATGTCGTCGTTAAAAATAACACCGGCGCCGGCGTTGCAAAGATTGGGAACGTTGAATATAAGACGCTCCAGGACGCGATAGACAGCGCGGTAAACGGTCAGACCGTTACCCTGATAAATAACGTTTATCTGACTGAAACCGTGAACGTCAAGGAAAACCAGACCATTGTTCTTGACTTGGCCGGAAAAGCGGTTACTGTTCAGAAGAATGGCGAAGTTAGCCTTTACGCCATTGATAATTACGGAACTTTCACGTTGGAGGACAGCGTGGGCACAGGCTCCATCACCGCACGCGGCACTAGAAACTATGGTACAATGTACATAAAAGGCGGTACCATTGATTCCTGTGATTCAAACGGCGGCGGCGCCTCTGTCTGGAACGAGGGTACTTTGACGGTACTTGGCGGCGTGTTGAAAACGACTGGTGAACGCAGCGGAAGCAATGCCGCCACGGCCATCAATAATCTGGGTATGCTGACAGTTGAAAACGGAACGTTCGACTGTACCTACCATGCGATTAGCAACAGTTTTAACAGTAAGACTCAAAAAGGCGGCGTCGCTGTGATTAAGGGCGGTACCTACACCGTTTCCGGTACCGATTATGCTTATGCGATCGTGAATAATGAGTCCTGCGAAATGACGATTTCCAATGCGGAGGTTCGTTCCAACTGCGGCGCAGTGGCGACTAATACAGGAAAGCTGACGATTGAGAGCGGCAGTTTCTGGGGCAGAAGGTATTATGGCCTGTGGGTAACCAACGGCACTCACACGGATGTCGTCATAAACGGCGGCACATTTTATGGTAAGCAATATGGCATTTATGCTTCCCGTTGACGACGGTGGCCAGGAAGCGACGTTAACATCAAGGTGACCGGCGGAGCGCGTTCAGCGGCGGGGAAGCTGCTGCACTTGGCGAGAGGTTCAGCAATAACACATGGGATCTTTCCATTGAGGGCGGTTATTTCAGCTCTGATGTGTCGGATTATGTGGCGGCGGGAAAAGTTGCCGTTCCCGGTAGCTACGTCGTAAACGGCGAAATTTATAACTATAAAGTTGGCGAACCGATAGCAGAGAATGTGGACGTAATCGGTGGCAATACCGTTGTCGATAATCCCGGCAATGGATGCTGAAGTCGTCGAAAAATCGCAGGCGCCACAGCGGCAGGCATGACCGAGACCGCCCGGCAGACGGCCGCCGATCTACCGGAGGAGAGCAAGGGCACGGTAGAGAACTTTAACGGCAAACTGCCTGCAGGCGCTACAGATGTTGGTGAGGGCACAGAGATCACTACGATTCTTGCGCCACGCCTTGATATCGTGATTCAATCCTATGACGGCGGGTCAGGAAGCGGCGAAAGGACGCTAGTACTTGATATTGAGGCAGTTTATGACATTAAGGCGACAACCTCGATTGATGGAACGTTGATAGAGTGGAACGGCAAAAACGGATGATGGCAGCAATGCCGGTGAAGTAAACACCGTTCTTCTAGCCGAAAAAGCCGGCACGCTGGACACCGCCGGTAAACCGGTCGTGATTACGATACCGCTGCCGACAGATTTCGTTATCAATGGGAGTTCCCACCTTGTCGTGAGGCACGAAAAACGGCATCTTGGTAGGCTATCACGAGGCGGAATATGATACCGTTACGAATAGCCTGACATTCACCAATGATAAGGGCTTTAGTACCTTTACAATCCTTTCCGACGCCCGTACCGCGACTGTTTCTTTCACGGGCGCTGATACCAAAACATATGGCCCTACGGATGTAATGTCGCAGCTGCCAACCGTGGATGCGCCTGACGGTCAGGTTTTCAGCGGTTGGAGATTCACGGGGGTTGACGGCGTTTACACGACGCTGACCGACGAGCTCCTCACCGCGCTTGACACGCAGAGTGACCCGATCACCGCCAGCCCGGTGTTTGAACAGAACCCTGAACTGCGGGTGGCTGCGCCGTCGTCCTCTTTAGCGTCCGGTTCTATAGCGGCGCACAGCTTATTGAGCTGTCTACTGCGACCGAGGGCGCACGCATCTATTACACCACCGATGGCTCCGATCCGCGGACTTCCTTGACACGCCGGGCATATACCAGGGCGTTGATTGTAAATACCAGTACCGTCATTCAGAACTATGCGGAAAAAGACAATTTCCTCCCGAGTGATGTGGCGGTATTTACTTACACGATTACAACGTCCGGCGGTACGACGCCGATGGAACCTGTCCCGACATACCCGCCTGTCATAGAGCAGACGAAAAACGGCGCCGTTTCGGTTTCTCCGAGATTCCCGGTTAATGGGGACCGGGTGCTCGTTACGCCTGTCCCGGATGAAGGCTTCATGGTGGATGAAGTCGTTGTCACGGACAGGGATGGAAAACTGCTTCCGGTAACGGCCAATGCTGACGGAACCTATGCTTTCACACAGCCGAATGGAAACGTTACGATTGCCGTGACATTCAAAGCGGATGGGCCTGTCGTGCCTGGTAAAGATGACGACGCGCCCTGCGACGGCGGCATTGACTGCCCGTCTTGGCGTTTTGCCGATGTAGACGCGGACGCCTGGTATCATGAGGCGGTAGACTATGTCGTACGAAACGACCTTATGCTCGGTACGGATAGTTCGCACTTTGCGCCCAACACTCGACCACCCGCGCAATGATCGTTACGATCCTGTGGCGCATGGAGGGGAGTCCTGTTGTCAATTACGCCATGGATTTCTCCGATGTTGCGACAGATGCCTGGTATGCGGAGGCTGTCCGCTGGGCAGCTGCCAACGGCGTTGTAAAGGGCTACGATAACGGCGCGTTCGGTCCGGACGACGCGATTACCCGCGAGCAGATGGCGTCGATCCTCTACCGCTACAGCCAGTATAAGGACTACGACGTCAGTGCCGGTGAGGAAACTGATTTACGCAGCTATGACGACGCCTTTGCGGTTTCCGCATACGCAATTCCCGCGATGCAGTGGGCTTGCGGCGAGGGCTTGATCCAGGGCGATGGTGCAAACCTGTTGCCAGGTGGAGACGCGGCGCGTTGCCAGGCGGCAGCAATCCTCATGCGTTTCTGCAAGGCTAACGCAAAATAAAATTTAAGATCCGAAATGTAAATAAAACAGGGAGAGCGAAACCGCTCTCCCTGTTTTGCTGCCGACAGTCCTGCGCAATTCGACTTATGAACAAGCACGTACCAATAAAAAAGGATAGTTTCGGAGGCGCAGGGGGTCGTTTAAATTGCAACGGCAGTTTACTTAACGCATACTAATGTGTTAAACGCAATTTTGTGCGACCTTAATATGATGTTTCGTGCCAGTGCCTGGAAACGTCCTTCATAATTTTCAGAATAGAGAAATTCCATCCTGCTCCCGCAAAACACTGTGCACAAATGTCCGCAATAAGGCAGGAGCGTCAGCGACGGAATCCTCTGTGTTTACGATCGCACGTCAAAGAAACCTTTGACGAGCAGCAATACGCTGCATTTCAAAAAAGGTAATCTATGCTTATGCGAATTGTATCACGCTACTTTTATAACCGTGTGCATTATAATATCTTAACAGTATAAAATTCATCCGTTACTTGTTAAACCACTTTTCAATTAACCATAGAACCGTCAAAATAACAACCGGCGCTGCCATCATATTTTACTGCAAACAAAGACTGCCGTCTTACATAGACGGGCAGCTTTCATTATCATAAACCTGGAAAACGTTTTCCTGTACCGCTCGCTTAGAACGCGACGCCGTAGGCCAGCATGGACTCCGCGACCTTCAGGAAGCCCGCGATATTAGCGCCCATGACAAGGTTTCCCGCGTCGCCGTACTCAACGGAGGCGGCGTATGCATTCTTATAGATGTTGACCATGATACCGTCGAGCTTGGCGTCAACTTCGTCAAAGGCCCAGCTCATACGCATGGGTTCTGGGACATTTCAAGTCCGGAAGTCGCAACGCCGCCGGCGTTTGCGGCCTTGCCGGTCAAAGAGGATGCCCGCAGCCTTGAAAGCCTCGACAGCTTCCGGCGTGGAGGGCATGTTGGCGCCTTCCGCAACGGCGATGCAACCGTTTGCAATGAGCGCTTTCGCGCCGTCAAATCGAGCTCATTCTGCGTGGCGCAGGGGGCGCAACGTCGCACGGAATTGTCCAGATACCGCGGCATCCCTCGGTATACTTCGCACCCGGCACAGCGTCGGCGTACTCTTTGATGCGGCCGCGGCGAACTCCTTGATCTCCTTGACAATATCCAGCTTGACGCCGTCCAGATCATAAATGTAGCCGTTTGAATCGCTCAGCGCAACCACGGTTGCACCAGCTCAGTCGCCTTCTGGGTCGCGTAAATCGCAACATTACCCGAGCCGGAGATAACCACTTTCTTGCCCTCAAAGGAGTTGCCCGCACCCGCCAGCATTTCGCGGGTGAAATAGCACAGGCCGAAGCCTGTCGCCTCTTTGCGCGCAAAGGGAACCGCCGTAGGTCAGGCCCTTACCGGTCAAAACGCCGGTATGCGTATCGGTCAGGCGCTTATACTGGCCGTACATATAACCGATGCGCGCGCCGACGCCGATATCGCCGGCGGGAACGTCGGTGTCCGGTCCAATGTATTTATAAAGCTCCGTCATGAAGCTCTGGCAGAAACGCATCACCTCGGCGTCGGACTTGCCCTTCGGGTCGAAGTCGCAGCCGCCCCTTGCCGCCGCCCATGGGCAGGCCTGTCAGGAGTTTTTGAAAATCTGCTCAAAGCCCAGAAATTTCAAAATGGAAGCGTTGACGGACGGATGGAAACGCAGGCCGCCTTTATACGGTCCGATCGCGGAGTTAAACTGCATGCGGTAACCGCGGTTGACCTGCACCTTGCCCTTATCGTCCACCCACGGCACACGGAAAACGATCATGCGCTCAGGCTCAACAATGCGGTCAATCACACCGGCGGCCACAAATGTCCGGACGGCGCTCGACAACAGGGGCCAATGACTCTAAGACTTCGCCCACCGCCTGCAAAAACTCAGGCTCGTTTGCGTTACGCTTTGCAACGGCGTCATACACGCCCTGTAAATAAGTGCTTTTGAATTCCATATACTCTTGCTCCTTTCGATCTAAAAACGCCGGTGCTTCACCGGTTTAAATCACTATAACCTACATAATCATACACCTATCCTGCGCATTTGTCAATAAATGTAGGGCTGGGAATCGGGAATTATCCTTGATTTTTTTAAAAAGTGATGGTAACATGATGGAAACGAGGTGTTTATGAACAGAAAGTCCGCTTTACTTTGCCGACTGACGCTTTATTTGCTGGCCGCTTTCCTGTTTTCGGTCGTTCCCACGCGGATCGTGGAATTGGGATCTCTCTGCATAATTTACCATATTACTGGATATCAATGCCCCATGTGCGGGATGACGCGCGCTTTTTCAAACGCCATGCATTTTGCGTTTCCACGCGCCGTATCGTTTAATCCGCTGATACTTCTGATTTTCCCGCTCTTCTGGTTTCTTTTTATCGACGACGCTGCCGCGCTCGTCTCCGTGATGCGCGGCGGGCGCTACCGCAGCGTGTTGGAGCGCGTCTGGTACCGAATGGACGGCAAAACCGCGCGGCATCGGATGTGCCGCGCGGCTGAATCAATCCTGAGATTTCGAGAGTTTCTTTCGTTTGCGGGGTTTTTGTGCTCCGCCTGTTTTTCGTGCTTGCCGGCCGACAAGGCGCGCGGAGGATCCTCCGTTTTTTCTGTGATGCTCCTCTTCGGCAAGCCTCGGCAGCGGTTTGTGTGGAATCAAAAGACTCACACGGTCCTGCTGTTCGCGCACGATATAAAGCACATGGTTCAGCTCCGCGCCCATAATTAAGATTACGCCGGTCAGGTAAAGCCAGAGCATTAAAACAATCACGGCGCCAATGGAGCCATAAAGTAAAGGAATATCTTGCCATGTTCTCCACATAGAATGAAAAGCCGATTGATGTGACAAGCCAGCTGATCGCCGCGGCGATCGCGCCGGGGATCACCTGACGGAACGCAATCCGCTTATTCGGGACGACCGAGTAAAGAAACAGCAAAATGCAGAAAAACAGCAGCGTGATCGGCACAAAACGCAGGATATGCCACGCATTGATCTGCACTGAGCCGATATCGACGATTTTAGAAATGTACTGCAGCACGCCGCGACCCAGGATCAGAATTACAATCGTCAGCACGATGGAAACCAGCATGGCGGCGGAAAAACCGATGTTGATTAAAAACTGTACAATAAAATTGCGGCCGTCCTCAATCCGGTACGCGCGGTTGACCGCCACAGACAAGCTGCTCACCGCGCGCGAAGCGGACCACAACGCCGCGCCGAGCCCCACGTACATCAGGACGTCCATTTGAAGCTCCGTAAAATAGGAAATGTAGTTGAGCGCAATATTTAAAACGTCGCTTGGTATCACGCCCTTTAACAGGCTTTGCACGGTATTGATATTGATGTTAAACGTACCGATCAGCAGGCTTGCAAAGATCATCAGGGGAAAAAAGGAAAGCAGGAAAAAGTAGGCGAGCTCCGCTCCCGATCTGCCGACGCCGTCGGTGAAAAAACGCAGCACGAATTCCCGGATCGCCCTGAAAAACAGGTTTTCCTGATCTTTTCAATCAACTTCATCTCAAACACTTCCGATGTCAGTTTCAAACTATAAAGCCGGCACATGCGTACGGCATTCCCGAGAAAATATTATATACCAATTTTAATCTTTATTCAAACTTTTTCTGTCACATTGACAAGCTTCGGCCCGACAGGTAAAATAAAGTCAGAAAAGAGGGAGGCTACTTATGAAAAAAGCTTGGTTTGCTTGTTCGCGGCGGCGGCTCTGCTGATCTCCAGCGCGGCGGCCGCCGGTATCGGCGCGTTTGACAGCGCCGGGTGTAACGTCTACAGGCTCCTCCTATTATGCCGAATACGACAGCAATTATGATATTGACGCCTATGGCAGCGACCCGCCCTTTTCAGCGATGGGCTGGCCCCGGTCTGCTTGAACGGGCTTTGGGGCTATGTCGATACGAACGGCATCGTCGCCATCGACCTGACCTATCAAAGCGCCGGCAGCTTTTTCGGAGGCCGCGCCTTTGTGGGGACTTCCTCCGGCGTTTCGTGCATCGATACGGAGGGAAACGTCCTCTTCACGCTCGACTGCGAGCGGGCGTTCCCGTATAGCGACGGGCTGGCGAAATTCCAGAAAGACGGGCTATACGGTTTCGTTGATCCGGAGGGTGCAATCGTGGTGGAGCCGGTCTGGGAGGACGCGGGCTATGCATCAGAGGGCTTTATCTCCGTTTCCGACGGTGCGGCGTACGGCTACATAGACTACAAAGGCTCCGTCTTTATCACGCCGCAGTACGAGGTCGCGGCGGAGTTTTCCGACGGCGCGGCGTATGTCCAGCGCGAGCGGGGTCGGTATGCTCATCAACATGGAAGGGACGTGATCTTTGAAAACGTCTATTCCGGGCTGGTGGAAGGGCTCGCGATCACGCGGGACGAAAACGGCTGGGGCTTCGTTGACGCGCTCGGGAAGATTGCTGTCGCGTGCGAATGGGAGGATGTAGACCTTCCATCCGAAGGGCTCATCGGCGTACGCAGCAGCGGCAAGTGGGGCTTTATCAATAAGGACGGGGAGACCGAGATTGACTTCACCTGGGATTACGTCTGGCCGTTTTCAAACGGCCTCGCTATGGTCGCCACCACAACGGACGGATATGCGATCGACAAAATGGGTTCATCAATTCCGTGGGCGAGCAGATCGTCCCGTGTACGTATGACAGCGCAAAACCGTTTTCCGATGGGCGAGCAGCGGTCTGCCGCGATGGGCTTTGGGGTTATGTCGACGTGCTTGGGTCGGAGATTGTGCCGTGCGCCTATGCCTATGCGGCGGACTTCCACGACAATTTCGCGGCGGTCGGTAATAACGGCGTTTTACGATCATCGACGCGAAGGGCAGTACACGTCACGTTTTATCGCGAGGACGAAGCGCCCATAACGCCGCCGCCCGGCGACAACGTCCAGACGCCGCAGGAGGAACCCGGCGAAACGCCGGGCGCGCCCGAGACGCCCAAGCAGCAGGCGTCTGTAGGCACCATCATCGCCATTGTTGTCGCGGGCGTCTTTTTTGCTGTTCCTCGCCTCGGCGATCATCCTGCGCGAAATCAACATCCGGCGGCGCAGACGCCGCAGGCTCGTCTCCCGCGGACGCGGGAAGCACGCGAAATGAGAGCGCTATGAGCCAAGTCCGCCCTAACAGTTTAGACGCATAGGAATTCCTACGATGACGCTCACTCCATGAAGCGGGCAGTCTTGTTCCGTTCCGCGGCACAAACGTTAATGGTGAGAGGCACATAACCATAGGCTAATCTGATGATTGAACCTGCCCTAAAAACCGATTTCCGGCAGGCGTAATTCCTTAGCTTGCATTTTTGCCCTACAGCCGCAAACGGGAACCAGGCCGTTATAGTAATAGCCTTTGCATCTCTGGGACAGTTAGCCCCATCGGTATAATTACAATGATATAGCCCACGCTATGAAGTGTTTGTCTTACTTTCGATTCGCGGCGTAACAGCGCAAGTTATAACTAAAAACCGTTGTTAGCGGATTCGCGCAATGCCTGAAGCGTTATTTTTTAACGGGCTTGCTCCACCTACAAAGCTTTCAAATCTAACAAACCCCGTCCATACTAGGGACGGGGTTGCTTATTTTTATTCCACAATTGCAGGCTCACAGTAAATGATCTCGTTTCCATTGCGGGTCAGCGTGTATGCCTCCGGGTCGATATCTGCCAGCGCCTCCACCACAAGCCTGTACATCAAATCCGCGCTCCACTCTCCCGCGCACAGGATATACTCCGTGCTGACCTTTGTCCCGTCCGCCGCCGTTTCGACATACACGTAATGCCGGCGCACGACGGGAACTCTGCGTGTGCGTGTAGGGACACCCGCTGCGGCGTCAGGGCTTCGTCAAGATCCGACACATGCAGCGCATAGCTGCCCTCCGGCAGCTCGTTCGAGGCATTGTCCAGATTGACGGTGGAGACGAACGTTATTGTAACACTGATCGCCAGAATGATTAAAACGCCCGCAAGAAGAGAGCCTTTTTTCGTTTCGCCTGGATTCTGCGCACGATCCACGCGACGCCTACCGCCAGCACCAGCGGCGCGGTCAGCAGCATCACGCGCGCGTATCCTGTAAACGCGTCCGCGATAAAGGAAAATAGAACGTACAGAACGAAAAGCACCGTTATGCTGTAAATGAGCGCGCTGCGAACGCGCGCGGCGGCTAGGGATGGGACAGGTAACAGTTCGCCCCGTTTTATCACAGCCCTGCGCAGGATATAAAAGAACAGATGGTACAAAAGGATCGCGGCGCACGGCACGACGAAAACGAGGAACAGAGACGTTTTGCAAAAATCCGTAGTAAGTCAAAAGGCTCAGGTACGTCATGCGCGTTTGGCAGATCAGCCCAAACGCTAGTACCAGCACCATGACAGTATCGCGTAAAACTCCGCCGCCAGATTGCGACGCGCAGCTCCCTTCTCCTGCGGACGGACGCCCGCAGGCAGAGACTTGTCCGTACCCTCCCGGCAGAAATAGTAAAGATAGTCGCTCTGCGCGCAGAGCTCCCAGCCTGCCTTGGTCCAGCGGTTTATATAGGCGTCCCGTTTCTTTTCCCATTGTCCCAAATTCCTCGGCAAACACGTCGGCGCGGTACACACGCCTGCGGGCTCGCAGCGGGAAAAACTCCGCAATATAGCCGGACACGCTCTCGAGCTTCCTGCCGCAGGCGCGACATCCGCTCGAGGTACGCCTCGACTTGCCCGGTAATCGAAGGGTTCAAACCCCAAAGGACCTTTTGATTTGACGTTTTCATGCTAAACCCCCATTCAATGTCTCATGATACCACAGAAAGCGTCTGTTTTCAACAGCAAACGCACGCGAAAAGAGTTGTAATCACGCATGGGCTGTGCTATACTGAAACCACTGGCTTTGCATCGGAAATTTTAGTTTTTCACGGCTTTAGCTTATCGAAAATTCGTCTGCATGGAGGTTTTGCCATGATATGCCCAAAATGTTCCCGTGAAATGGGAAGCGACAAAAACGAATGCGAGTTCTGTGGATTTACCTTCAGACTCCAAAAAATAACGACGAACCGCACACCGCGCCCTATTCAAACACGCCCTTTACCGGCCCGGCGCCCAGCGGTTTCCCCCGCAGGGACAGCGCCCGGCGCGTACGCGGGCGGCAGGACGGCGGTGCAGGCGCCCCCTCCGGCGCCGTCCCAGCCCCCGATTTATCCAAACCCTTACCCCGGCTATGCGCCGCGCACGCAGGAGGAGCCGCTCTCCATTGACAGTATCTCGGTATGATTCTGCTCAGTCTGATCCCGGTCGCCGGGCTGATCGTCATGATTGTCTGGGCAGCCAGCCGCAGTATAAACGCAAACCGAAGGCATTTGCGGCGGCCGTCCTGATCCTGAAAGCGCTCGGACTGATTTTCGCGCTTGGCGCGTGCATTGTGTTTTTTGTGTACCATACGCCGCTTTTTTATTATTTCTTCCGCTGACGCGCTTGTAACGAGCAAGAGGCGCGCGGTTTTCGCTACCCCGGCATATTTATTTGCCGCAATGAGGGGGTTCTATGATCCTGTCAGTCTCCCGCCGCACGGATATCCCGTGCTATTACGCCGAGTGGTTTTTAAACCGGATACGCGCCGGCTACGTCCTGACGCGCAACCCGATGAACTATGCGCAGCTCTTCCGCGTCCCGCTCGCGCCGGACATGGTAGACTGCATCGTTTTCTGGACAAAGGACGCGCAGAATATGCTGCCGTACCTCGGCGCGCTCGACGAACGCGGCTACCGCTACTACTTTCAGTTCACGCTTACGCCGTACGGCCACGACCTGGAACCCGGGCTGCGGGACAAATCGGCTATTCAGGAGACGTTTTGCGCGCTTTCTGAAAAGATTGGGCGGAGCGCGTTTTATGGCGCTACGATCCCATCGTGCTCAATGAGACGTATGATATCCCCTTACCACAGGGAGCAGTTCCAGAAGATGTGCCGCGCGCTCGCGCCGTATACCCGGCGCGTGACCGTCAGCTTTGTGGACCTGTATTCCAAGCTCCGCACCCGCTGATTCGTGCGATAACGCCCGCGGAGATCGAAACGCTCAGCCGTGACTTGAGCGAAATTGCGCAGACGTACGGTCTCGAAATCTGCACCTGCTGCGAAAGCCGGGATCTCGCGCCCTTCGGCGTCCATCCCGCCGCCTGTATCGATCGGGCGCTGCTCTCCTCCCTCTGCGGGAGCCTCTTGACATCCGCGCGACGCAAACCAGCGTCCGGCTGCGGCTGCGCCGCGAGTATCGACATCGGCGCATACGATACCTGCCAAACGGCTGTGTTTATTGTTACGCAAAACCACGGCGCCGAAGCCGCGCCGCCGGCACACGCAGCATGATCCGGCGTCGCCGCTTCTTTTGGGAACGTGCGGGAGGGCGAGACGGTCCGACCGCGGCAGGTGCAGTCCTACCGTGGCAGGCAGATAACATGGTTTGAATAAATCTGACATGTCGGCATGTTGTCCGTTCCGCACATGCCAAAGGATGAACAAAAAGGTCCGCGGCTTGTAAGACGCGGTACCTTCATGTGAAGCAACCCTGGGGTATGCCAGAAGTTATAAAAAGTTATACATATGATAAGAAACTGCACAGTCAAGAGCAACTTAAGTGTTCAATAAAGCCTCGCGCCAGAAAAAAGCCCAATAGAGCGCCCGCTGTTGCCACAATTACGGTTAATGGTATAATCTTTTTTTGAAAATACTTTTTACGCGATCTAATCGGGAAGAGGTAGAAATGTTAAAAGTTTCGTGAAACCTATTGGCCTGAAATCATGCCTTGCGGGTAAGCCTTCTGCATGAATTGACCGGATATACGGCCGCCCGGTAAGCATAACAACACGAGTAACCGTTGGGTTTTATTCGGAATCAGGAGTAAGACTTAACGCAGTTACGTAAGGTTACGTTCCCGCTGACGGCTGATAAAACTGTAAAATAAGCCTGGTGCGGACGGGTTTATTTCTAAAGCGCAAGGTGCGGCAATAGGACTCCTTTAAAAAACGGCACAGCTTATGGCTGTGCCGTTTGGCGTGTTGAAAGTTTTGGGTACGGAAGAGAACGTTTTTTGTAAGTTTAGAAAATTTCAGCGTAAAAGCCGCATTCGAAGGCGTTGCGTGATGCTTTACACGCCTCATTTGCTGGGAAAATCCGAGATTTTTCTATTGCCAAAATTTGTTTTAAACGCGTGACTGTAAGCCGAGAAAAGACTTGACCTCTGCCCAGAGACAATCGAACAGCGGTGACAGGCATGACGCAGGAGAAAAAACGCACCTTTCTTACTCTCGCGGACGGGACGGCAGCCAGTTGAAACGTGTTGTTTAGACGCCGATCCGTTTCGCTAGTTACTGCACTTTACGGTTTATTCAAAACATTCTGGATATCGCCGTCAATGCAAATCGACTGTCCGCGTATTTCCGTCGGACAATGTGCCCCGGAGAGGTTGATACAGGCGTAAACGGCGTTTGGTTTTGATAAGTCATTTCCCAAAACTGGTATTTGATTATGACCGGCGTATTTTCGCCGACGCCCAGTTCAAATAGAGGATTCGCAGCCCCTGATGGCGGCGGATAAAGTCCCTGATACCGTCCGGCTGCTATGTGCCAGCCCTCATCCTCTACAAAGGTATGGTCTACCCGCAAATTCATAGACATGGGCCCGCCGCAAGTGGACAGCGCGGCTCAATTCAGAGGGGACAGCGCATATTCTTTTGCCCGGCAACCATTTTCCGGACTGTAGCTTCGTTGTCATAGGTTTTATGGTGACAGGGCGTTGCGCATTGCCACAATCCATAATCGCCCTGGGTATAAAAAAGCCTTCTTTGTCGAAACCGGCTTTCTGGAAACAGTGATCCACATTTGTGGTCAGTACGAAATAGTCTTTCTCCCGCACAAGCTGTAGCAGCGTGGCATACACGTCGTGCGGCGCGTCCTGATAGCGGTTGATAAAAATATACCGGCTCCAGTACGCCCAGTATTCTTCGAGTGTTTCATAGGGGTAGAAACCGGCGGAATACATGTCGCAAAAGCCGTATTTCTGAATAAAATCGGGGAAAATGCTCCTCAAAGCGTATTCCGTCATAGGCAAACCCGGCGGAGGCGGACAGTCCGGCTCCCGCGCCGATGACAACAGCGGCGGCTGTGTCAAGCGCCTGTTTCAGCCGTTTGATCTGATCGCAGTAAGCGCTTGTAGATTTCATAGTCGCGGTCTTTGAACACATTAAAATCACCTCTATGCCACTTTGTTTTTCCTGCCGGTACGCCTTGACAGTCCTGACCGCAATATTGGCGGCCAGTTCCCCGGGAAATGAAACTCACCGGTTGAGATGCAGCAAAAATGCCACGCTTTTCAAGTCATAAGACGCGGCAAGCTCAAACAGGAACGGTAACATCCTGCCAGCAACGCGCAGTCGCTTTCTGTAACCGGCCCGCGGACAATGGGGCCTACCGTGTGGAGCACATAGCGGCAGGGGAGTTGATAGGCTTTTGTAATTTTTGCCCTGCCGGACGGCTCTTCCGCCTGCTGCCGCGCCATGATACGGGCGCACTCCAGCCGTAGCTGCACGCCTGCTGCGGAGTGAATCGCGTTATCAATGCAGCCGTGGCACGGCACAAAACAGCCCAGCATTTGACTGTTGGCCGCGTTTACGATTGCGTCAACGGCAAGCGTGGTAATATCACCCCGCCAGAGATACAGGCCGGTTGAACCGGCGTCAGTTCCTCCTTTCGCGTGACACCCTTTGCCGCAAGTTCCGCCTTTAAGTAAGCGTCCTGCACGTTCAAAAGTCGTTGCCAATCGGAGCCGGCGGGCGTACGTTCAAAAGACTGCGGAAGAGACGCCTCTTATCTTCCATCCTGTCGGGAATCGGGACCGATTTGTAGCCGTCTGTTTCCCGCAGAAGATAAGCGAGTAAAAAGGTGAGCCTTTCGTCCTGCGTCATGCCTGAGACCGCCGTTCGATTGCCTCCGCGGGGCAGAACGCCAGACAGTTCCCGCAATGCAGGCAGTTTTCCTGCCGGATGACGACGGGTATTTTCGTGGCGTCAATGCATTGTTGCGGGCAAATGGAGCAGCACTGCTTACAGCCGATGCATTTGTCCGTCACAAAGTATCCGTCCGTTTTTCAGGGACGCCGCCGAAAGAAAAATTGGCGCGCTCAATGGGACGACTCGAAAGGTCGAACCATTCCCGGTTCCCTGATAGACCCTGAAAACCGTCAGCGCGCCGCGGTACGTTCGTCGGGATAAATCTCAGCCATGTACGGGTTTTTGTCAAACAGCGTAGGGAGCCTTTCCGCATCGATCTCTTTTGCCCGCCCTGTACTGAAACAGCCGTACACATAAGCGTAGCGTCTCCCTTTATGGCAGTAAACGCGATATTTTCGCTCGCTTTCAGCCGGTCATAAAAAGCTTTGCCTTTTGCGGTTAGAAAGTAAAGACCGTTTTCATCATAGTCCATAAGGTCGATTACAGGTTACGGGTCTGCCTTCTTTGTCAAAGTCGCAAAAACGGTTGTGTGGATTTCCTCCACGATAAGTTGCAAATAGTTTTTTTGTTTGCATGGAAAACCCCCAGCCTTTATTAGATGCACAAATCGTTAAGTCCGCGGCAAATGTCTGCGATTCGAGCGGGCCTAAAACCCGCACACCGCCGCACATCCTATCGAATACGGGGATACACAGCGCGAACGCACAATTTGGAAACAGCAAGTACCGAACGACTGCTTGCAGTTTGGACAGCATTACGTTTCCCGTGATGCTCCGCCGGGAACTGTGTTCCGTACGAATAAGCCCCGCAAGCATGACGCTTTTGGGGCCGCATCTCATATCATCCTGCGCACGGACGGTAACCGTCACGGCGCTTGTCGGATATACCGCCGCTTTTGTACGCGACTTTGTGCCGAAACTTTGATTACAGCTTGTACTCCTTCGGCGGGTTGCCGAGAAATCCGCCAGTACGGCCCGGGCGTTTGTGAGGAAAACACCTCGAAAATGGGATTTGCAGCATCGCCGTACTGCCCCCTTGACGATCGGATTTTGCATACACATGTCCTTGGCTGCCGGATTGTTTTCAAATACGGCCTCACCGTTTAGACAGAGCCACGCATAAGAGGGGCTGGAGACAGATACCTCAATGCTGGGATTGGCCCGCATCTCCTTATAGACCTCTTTTTCATTGTTGGTACAAAACCACAACTTGCCGTCCAGCTCCCCGGCGAACATAAAGGCGGCACAGCTTTACCGTCGCGGCCAACCGTTGCAAGATACTGTACGGGATTTTCCTGCAAAAACGTCACAATTTCGTTCATAAGAATGACCTCCTGTTTTTATATAGGTTTCAGGGATTGCAATCGTTACCTTATAAGAGTATCATAGGGCCATAGGGCAAAATTGTAAAGTATGCACTTTATTGTGCCATAGTTACCAAAGGAAACGATTGAAAGGAGCGGGAAAATGCAGGTGGAATTGCCGGCTTGCCCGGTGGAAACAACGCTTATGCTGATCGGCGATAAATGGAAGGTCCTTATTCTGCGCGATTTATTGCCCGGGACCAAACGGTTTGGAATTAAAAAAGTCCATTGGGAACGTTTCGCAGAAGGTGCTAACCGCGCAGCTGCGGGATATGGAGGGAAAAGGGGCTTGTCAACCGGCAGGTCTACGCGGATGCCGCCGCGCGTTGAGTACAGCCTGACGGAGTTGGGACGGAGCCTAAAGCCGATTTTAGACGCCATGTGGAGTTGGGGCGAAGGATATAAGGCCCAAAATAGCTGAGTATTACTGCGTTATGTCAAGTGGGGTTGATATAACTGGGGGGCACCTTGGCGTTATACGGCTTTGCAGGCTTCCTTTGCCGCACTCTGGTAACCATTCCGGTTTTGGCTAAGGAAGACACTACTGCGGAAGTGTAACAGATCGTTCAATCCTGTCTGGAATTGTTTATCTTAGTGTTGCGAAACCGGTAATTGAAAAAAACAGCCGTCCGTGAATACCTTTCGTATCCATGACGGCCATTTTTTATCTTCGACTAAGAAAGAAAGCCCCCCGGCAAAGCATTTAAAACGAAAATAGCGAGTGCCGTGGGGATATGAGAAGCAAACAAAGAAGAACGCATAATCCTGCTGGATCGCACATTCCCCGGCAGCGCGCGGCGGGCTGCAGGCGGCAGCGGTAACGTTGCAGTGCACCGAAAAAAGCTTCCTCGGGAACGCTATCCCGACGAAAACTTGAGGGGAACGGCGGCATGTATACCTGAGGACGGAAACGGCAAACCGTTTCCGTCCTCAAAAATATTAGTTTTATGAGAAAGACCCTGGATTCAAGCGGAATTCGGGGACTCCTTTTGTAAGTGGGGGCGAATTTTACACTGCTGTTCCTGAATTGGGTAGCTTCTGCGAAACGGAGATGCAATCGTCCTTCGTACCCGGTATGGCGGCGCATGACTCGGGTCGCAAACCTCGTTTTGTTAAGCGGCGACACGTTTTTTTTTGAATACAGTCTGTGTGACATAAGACATGGCGTCAGGTGTCAAATACCAAAGTGGATCACAAAACAGCCGCCGCGATACGCCTCATCTGCCAGCGCGGCCAGTTCAGAAAAAGACCGTGCCGCGCCGCGGTGTCCCGGAGCAGCGGGAGCGACTGCGGCGGGATGAGCGTAACGCCGGTTTCATTGAGCCCGTGAAAGGACGGCTGAGCTCGTGCAGGTACGTGGGCATTTCCTGCGTTTCCGGGATCAGCCCGCAGTCGTCAACTGCGTCCATATCGACGGCAATACAATGAAAAACGCTGCGGTATGTACGCATAGAACGCCTCATTTTCTTCTTCATGCGCGGCTAAAATGCCGAAGTCGTGGTGCGCCATATTACGTGAAAAGCATGAACATCACAGGGATTGTGATGATGGAGAGGACGTGTGAAATCAGTGCGATACCCGCGCCCAGCTTCGTGTCGCCGCCGTAGGACGACGGAATGATGACTGTATTGAGCCCCATCGGCATACAGTAGGCGCACAGCGCACAAATCAGGATGCTGCCGGAAAATCCAAGCAGCTTCATGATGCCCGCCATGAGGAAGGGGATCACGATTAAGCGGAAGAATGCGGCCAGATAAATGCGTTTATTCGTTAAAAGGGACTTGAACTCAAACGTACCGATGATAAATCCGGTCAGGAGCATGGCGCCGGGGGACATGCAGGCGGCGGCCGAGGAGAGCGTCGTGGAAAGAAACGCCGGCATTGTGATACCGCTGAGGCCCAAAACCGCGCCTAGAAACAGGGAAATGAACATCGGCGAGCAGACGGTTTTCAGCGTCATTTTACCGGATTTGCCCGGTATCAGCCACGCAACGCCGAAGGTATGAACGAATACGACCATGGGAAGCGTGAAGATCAGGTAATCAAAGAGCATTTCGTCGCCGAAAACGCCCTGAATGATGGCGTTTCCCATAAAGCCGAGGTTTGCGATGACGAACGAATAGAGGTAAATCCGGCGCGAGTAGCCGTCCTGCGCGAAGCGGCGCGAGAGAAAGAAGCCGAGCCCAATCGCGATTAGGGAGCAGCACAAAGCTGCATAAAAGAGACTGCCACCGCGCGGCAAGGTTTTCCACGGTAAAGTGCGTCATGAAATTGTTGATATTCAGCGCGGGGATAAATAGGTAGGTTTCCAGCTTCGATAAGACGAGTCCCGTGTTTTCCGGGGCGAGCTTGAGCCGGCACAGGACAAATCCTGCGAGCATGAAAAGAAACAGCACCGCCATTTGGTTGAGCATCGGCGTAAAAACTTCCATGATTCTGCGTTTCCCCTTAAAATTCTCTTTATTTTGACAAAGCCAGCATACAGTATATCACAGCTTGTCCCTGTTTTCAAGAAAAGCCGCGATTCGGCAATGAAACCATCAAATTTTGCAACCCTGTGTGATATAGACAATTTCAGTTGCAATGGGACGCGGCATATTGTATACTGTTGTCATGAAAAAATGAAAAGGGGAGGCGTTTCTTTTGCAGAAACATGTAACAATACCGGCACAAAGCGTGCCTGTCCAGGTCTTTGACGTCGCAGTGGTCGGCGGCGGCACGGGCGGCGTGGTCGCGGCGATCGCCGCGGCGCGTATGGGCGCCAGAACCGTGCTGATCGAGTCGAAAGGCTATCTCGGCGGCACAATCGTTGAGGGCGGCACGGCGCTGCACTCGTTTTTCAATAACTGGAAAACGTTCGGGAAAGAAAAAGTCCAGCTGGTACGGGGCATTCCCTCGGAACTGGTTGACCGCGTAACGGAGCAGGGCGGCTGTACCGGCCACTGCGAAATGAGCGAATACTATCAGTACGACGCAGTCTGCACGGCGATCGATACGGAAATTTATAAGCTTGTGGCGCACGATATGGTCGCGGAAGCGGGTGTGAGCATTTATGTAAACACGATGATGACCGGCGCAATTGTAGAAAATGGGCGGATTGAAGCAATTACCATTGCAAACCATTCCGGCGTTTCCGTGGTACGCGCGTCCTGCTTTATCGACGCGACCGGCTACGGCGACCTGTGCGCGGCGGCCGGCGCGGACTATACGGAGCCGAACGACAAGGGCATTTCCGGGCCGATCGGCGTTGCCGGCGTTGATATGGACAAGTACGCCGAATACGTCGCTTCCTGCGGCGCGCGTGCCGACGTTGCGCGCGGCCTGCGCGACGATGACCCCAACGGCATTGTCCGTGTTTGCGCGCATGTGGACAAAATGCCGGAGGACTTCAAAAAAGAGTGCAGGAAAATCGGTATGTCGATGCAGATTACCTCGACGCATAAGAATTACTTTATGTTTGTCAAGCTTGATTATAAGCTGCCGGTCAGCCCAACGGACCGCGACGCCATGAGTGCGGCGGAACTGGAGCTGCGCCGCCGCCAGAGGAAGGCGATCGAGCTGCTGCGCAAGTACGTGCCGGGCTGCGAGAACGCGTACATCGCGCGATCCACGCCCTCGGCGTGTATCCGCCGCGGACGCTGCATTGTGTGCGACTATGACCTGACGAATGAGGACGTTACGTCCGGCCGTCACTTTGCGGACGATGTATTCGAGTACGGCTTCCACGACAAGCGCCGCGCTATAATATAGCGGAGGGCGGTTCCTATGGCTTCCCGTACCGCGCCATGCTGCCGAAGGGCATCGACAATCTCTTTGCGACCGGGATGATGGTCACGTCAAACCATCACGCGCACATGTCCACGCGCAATACCGTCTCCTGCATGGCGCAGGGACAGGCCGCCGGAACGGCCGCGGCCCTTTGCGCCATGAACCGCGAGACGACGCGCGGCCTCCCCTTACCGTGTCTTGCGCCAAAAGCTGGTGGAAAACGGCGTTTACCTCACGGACACACCGGAGGAAACCTCGAAGTGAAAAACGCCGACTTGCCGAATAAACGCGGCGTGTTTGCGCATTGAGCCGCAGTATAACACGCATGAAGCCGGCCACGACGCGTATTTGCAGTGGGCTGAAAGCTCGGTTCGAGCCGCATTGCGGCTGTTGACGGACGGAGGAGCGCGTCCCGGCGGCATAGAGAAAGGAGCGGGTAAGCGGGCATGGCCTATCAAATCACAAGAGAGCAGGCGCGCCGTTTCCTTCTGCGCCGCCATGGGTTGCTGGGGGAAAAGCGGTTTCGCGGCGCGGACGGCGTGTGCACATTTGTCCGGCTGTGCGGCTGCGTGCAGTTCGATCCTGTGGACGTCTGCGGCAGAAGCCCCGACATTTCGCTTTTCTCGCGCGTGGAGGGCTATGAAAAGTCCGTTTTGCGGGACCTCCTTTATCGCGACCGCGCGCTTGTCGAGTACTTTGATAAAAACCTTGCGCTCATCCCAGTCTCCGATTGGCGTTACTTTTCGCGCGTGCGCGCTGGGAATCAGAATTACTGGCGCATGACGGCGGAAATGGAAGAAGCCGCCGACAAGATCCGCGGAATGATCGCGCGGCAAGGCCCCTTAAACGCTAAGGATATCGATATGGACGCGCGCGTTGACTGGATGTGGGGACGGAAGGCAAAGCTTTCGAGCGCGGTGCTCGAGGCCATGTACCTGCGCGGCGAGCTTGGCGTCCACCACAGGGGGAGCGCTCCATTCGCTGGTACGACCTCATTGAAAACCTGATCCCGCGCGAAGAGCTGGACGCCGCGGACCCGAACAGTACGGACGAGGCGCTTTTCCGCTGGTGGGTGCTCCGGCGTGTCGGCGCGGTCGGCCTTTTATGGAACCGCGCGTCGGACGCTTGGCTGGGCGTCCGCGGCATGAAAGCCGGGGGAGCGCGGCGCGGCGTTTCAGACGTTGCTTTCCGAGGAGAGCTGACGGCGCTTACGGTGGAGGCCTGCGGTGCCCGCTTTATATGAAGTCCTGCGAGCTGCCGCTTTTGGAAGAGGCCTGCGCCGGCGCGCGGTATGAACCCCGCATGGAGTTCCTCGCGCCGCTCGACGCCTTTTTATGGGACAGGAAGCTGATCGAAGCGCTGTTCGACTTCTCCCTATAAGTGGGAGATTTACACGCCGCGCGAAAAACGCAAATATGGGCACTACACCTTGCCGGTACTCTTTGGTGAGCGTCTGGTTGGCCGCACTGAAATGGCGTGCGACCGCGCGGCGGGTGTGCTGGAAGTGAAGGATCTGTGGCTGGAGGACGGCGTTTCGCTGGATGCCGCGCTCCGGAAAAGCCTCTCGGCCGCCTATGCGCGTTTTGCGGCGTTTAACGAGTGCGACGCTATTCGGAACCTGATATTTTAACAGGGAGTGTGAGATCGATATGAGAGCTTATGAAAGACTGATCCGCTATGCGGCGTACCCTACGGCGTCCGACGAAAACTGTCCGGATTGCCCGTCTACGTCCGCACAGCTAACGTTTGCCAGGGCGCTGGCTGAAGAAATGCGTTCGCTCGGCATCTCGGATGCAAACGTGGATGAAAAACGGCTATGTGTTTGGCACGATTCCGGCCAATATCCCGGATTGGCATGGGATCACAATCGGCTTTATCGCGCACATGGACGTGGTGGACGAGGTGCCGTTTGAGAATATCCGCCCGCGCGTGATCACGTGCTATGACGGGGATGAAATCGTGTTAAACAAGGCGCTGGGGATCGTCATGTCGCCGGCGGACTATCCGTCTTTGAAGAATAAGGTTGGTAAAACGCTGGTCGTAACGGACGGTACCACGCTTTTTAGGCGCGGACGACAAGGCTGGCGTCGCGGAAATTCTCACAATGGCCGAGATTCTGCACGACGATCCCTCGATCCGTCACGGAGACATCAAGATCGGCTTTACGCCTGACGAAGAAATCGGGCGCGGCGCGGACTTATTCGACGTTGGGCGTTTTGGCGCGGATTTTGCCTACACGGCCGACGGCGGCGGGTTCGGTGAGGTGGAGTACGAGACGTTCAACGCCGCGTCGCTCAAGGTGACGGTGCATGGTCTCAGCACGCATCCGGGCGCGGCCAAGGGCGTGATGAAAACGCCTCCTGATTGCGATGGAATATGCGATGCTGTTGCCGGAGGACGAGCGTCCGGAAAAGACGGAGGGGTACGAGGGCTTTTTCCATCTCACGTCCCTGCGCGGCCAGGCGGAAAGCGCGTCGCTCGACTACATCCTGCGCGACCACGACGCCGCAATCCTGGAACGCCGGAAGGACGACGCGCGGCGCGCGGCGGCGGAGATCAACCGCCGTTACGGCGCGGGCACGGTGGAGGTCGAAATCCGCGACAGCTACCGCAACATGGCGGAAATGGTGCGTCCGCACTGGCACCTGATCGAGACGGCGTACGAGGCCGTGCGCGAGTCAGGCGGTACGCCCACGAGCGTACCCGTGCGCGGCGGCACGGACGGATCACGTCTTTCCTATATGGGCCTGCCCTGCCCGAACCTTTCGACCGGCGGCTATAACGGCCACGGGCGCATGGAGTATGCCTGTGCGGAAGAAATGGACGACTGCGTGAAGGTACTGATAAAGATCGCGGAGAAGTATGCCGTAATGGAAAAAACCCAGGAAACTTGATTTATAATACATTATAATAATGATCGGAGGAACGCCTATGTACCATTTTACTGTCCCGGAGGCAAAGCGCCTGCGCGTCATCGTTGATACGGACTGCAAAAATGAGGCCGACGACCAGTTTGCCCTGACGCACCATCTCATGACGCCGCGCTTCGATATCCGGGCGATCAACGCCACGCACTTTGAGGTGCGTAATTTTGACGGCACCAGCATGGAGCAGAGCTATGACGAGATCATGAAGATCTTGAAGCTGACGGGAAACGAAGGCAAATATCGCGTCCTGCGCGGCTCGCAGTACCCGCTGAAATACGATAAGTCCGCGCGCGCCGGAGAGGGGCATCTCGCGCGAGCCGTTTTTGCCCGAGGTGACCTGGTTTGAAAACGAGGCTTCGCGGTTTATCATCGAGGAAGCGCTGCGCGATGACCCGCGTCCGCTTTTCGTGGTCTGCTTAGGTTCCCTGACGAACGTGGCCACCGCGCTTTTGATGAACCCGGACATTGCGGATCGCTTTACCTGCGTCTGGATCGGCGGCGGTACGTATCCTGGTGGGACGCTGGAGTTTAACCTGATGCAGGATATTCCCGCGGCGAACGTTGTGTTTGGCTCGAAGCTGAATCTTTGGCAGGTGCCGAACTCCACGTACGGCCAGATGAAGATTTCGCTCGCGGAGCTTCAGACAAAAGTACGGCCGCACGGCGAGATCGGCAAGTACCTATTTGAGCAGCTTGTCGCCTTAAACGACGATTACGGCGAGAATTTGAGCTGGCCGGCAGGCGAGATGTGGTGCCTGGGAGATCAGCCGACGGTCACGCTGCTCATGGAGGCGGATCAGTTCCACGATTATACGGTGATCCCCGCGCCGCTTTTTAACCGCGACATGTTCTATGTCCCGTGCGATACGAACCGCCCGATCCGCGTATATCATCATGTGGACTCCCGCTTTACGTTTGAGGGACTTTTTCGCGAAACTCGAGATCAATTTCCCGGCGGAAAAGTAGCCTTATTCAACGTATCTGTAAAGGCGGAATCCGTATGGCATCGGCCGGCGAAAGAACGCCTGAAATGCTGCCTGCAAGAGAGGAATGCCGCATAATCCCGGCCAGAGACCGGTTTCAAATGATCGTCGCTGTGCATTTGTTTTTGAGAAAGAATCAGAGTGTTTTGTTGCCGCAAAGGGCGCATACCGGGTAGGAGGTTGGAAACTACGGCGTACCGGCGGGGTCGCGTGGACAGCGGCGAACAGATCCGGGATGCGATGATCCGAGAGGCGATGGAAGAGATCGGGGGTTTCGATTGCTAACGACTCCCTCCATCCGGTTCATGTGATGCACAGAAGATGCGTCGACTATGAGCGGATCGACAATTTTTCAGCGCAACAAAATGGGACGGCGCCGTCACAAACAGGGAGCCTGAAAAATGCGGCGGTCTGCTCTGGGCGGATTTGGACGGCCTGCCGTCCAATTTGATTGCCTATGTCCGCGCCGCGATCGGCCACTATCAAAACGGCGTTACCTTTTCCGAATTCGGCTGGTAATGCCGGGTATCCCTTCGGGCGCCGTCTGTCTTTTGGAAACATATCTGAAGCCCAAAAGGAGCGGGTTCTCTACAAAAATATCCGGCGCGGGGCTTGACAGCTCCGCGCCGGACTGTTATACTGCAACTAGATTATCGTTTGAATGCGAGGTGTGAGGATGCGTTTTTGATCTGTGAAAGTGGCTAATATAACCGGCAAGGCTTTGATGCCCTGCCTTTGTTTGCCGCCGTTTCTCAGGTCAAAAAGGTCCCTCATAGCCGCCTCGCCGCGCTGTTTAAGCACGGGATTGGCGGCGCGCCTTGATGTTATGCCGGGGATTTTATTGCCTGTTTCGCACTGCGGAACGGGCATTTTTTATTGTGCGACCGGAGCCGGGCGGCCTTTCAGGAGGTGCTTATGTTACAATTAAAGAATGTATCCGTATCAATCCGGCGTAACTTCCGGGAGCTTGTACGCGAATTTAACTTTGTGCTGAACCCCGGCGACCGCGCCGTTTTCATCGGAGAAGAGGGTTGCGGAAAGTCCACGCTTTTGAAGCTGATTTATGACGAATCGCTGGTGTCCGGCTACGCCGATTGGTCGGGAGAAATTGACCGTTCCGGCGTGCGCATGAGTTATCTGGCGCAGGAGTTGGACGCCACCGAAAACGCCTCGGCGTCTATGACTACCTCTCGCGCGGCGCGGACACGGCGCAGGAGGCTGCGCTGCTTGCGGACGCCGCCGTGCGGTTCCGTCTGCCGCTGGAGCTGCTTTACTCCGAACGCCCGGTTGGGACGCTTTCCGGCGGCGAAAAAAGTGAAGTTACAGCTCGCGCGCATCCTGATGGAAGCGCCGGATGTCCTGCTGCTGGACGAGCCGACGAACGACATCGACCTGGAAACGATTGAAAGCCTTGAATCGTTTATCTTGACCTGCGGCCTGCCGGTTCTCTATGTCTCCCATGACGAGGAACTCATTGAAAAAACGGCGAATGTGATTATCCACATCGAACAGGTGCGGAAAAAGTCCAAGCCGCGCTATACCGTCGCGCGCATGGGTTATCGGGCGTATGTAGAGCGCCGCGCGGACGCGTTTTCGCATCAGGAGCAGGTGGCGCGTAAGGAACGCGCGGAGTACCGCGCCCAGCAGGAACGCTGGCAGCAGATTTATAACCGCGTTGACCATGAACAGGCGGTACACACGCGGCAGGACCCGCACGGCAGCCGTCTTTTGAAGAAAAAAATGAAAACTGTAAAGGCCCAGGAGCGGCGTTTTGAGCGGGAATCCGAGCGCATGACGGAACTGCCGGACACGGAGGAGGCGATTTTCTTCGACTTCACGGCGGGGGCCGCGATCCCACGCTCCAAGTGCGTGTTATCTTTTTCATTGCCGGAACTGCGGGCAGGAGAACGGGTACTGGCACGCGGCGTCAAATTGGAGGTGTTCGGCCCGGAGCACGTCGGCATCGTCGGCGCAAACGGCGCGGGCAAAACGACGCTCCTGCGTCTGATCGCGGAAGAACTCCTGTCTCGCCGCGACGTCACGGCGGGTTATATGCCGCAGGATTATACCGACCGTCTGGACCTGTCGGGCAGCCCGATGGCGTTTGTCTCAAACGGCCATACCCGGGACGAAATCACCCGCGCGCTGACGTATCTCGGGAGTATGCGTTACACGCACGAGGAGATGACGGGCCGTATCGCCGAGCTTTCAGGCGGACAAAAGGCGAAGCTTTTCTTTCTCGAATTGGAGATTTCCGGCTGCAACGTCCTGCTGCTGGACGAACCGACACGCAATTTCAGCCCGCTCTCAAACCCTGTGATCCGCGCGTCGCTCAAGCGGTTCGGCGGCGCGATCATCTCCATCAGCCACGACCGGAAATACCTGCGCGAGGTATGCACAAAGCTGTATGAGCTGACGCCGGACGGCCTGCGGGAAATTTATGAGATTTAATCGGATATCGGTTTTTACGTTGAAAACGGAGGAAAAGTGTAGTAAAATAGGAAAAGAAATCTGCCGCGGGAGGGACGCTTATGAAATTCGGGATCTGTACGGGTTATGAAAAACGCCGCCCTTTTAAAGGCGCTCGGCTATGATTACGTGGAATTGAACCTCAGCGCGCTTGCCGCGATGGACGACGCGGCGTTTGCCGCGTGCCGCGCTTCGCTGGAGGCGGCAAAGCTCCCCGCGGAAGCGGTGAACGTCTTTTTCCCGGGCGAAATCCGCCTGACCGGGCCGGACGTGGAAGACGCGGTTATTGCGGCGTATACAGAGCACGCGCTTTCCCGCGCCGAAGTGCTTGGCATCCGCGTTGCCGTGCTGGGCAGCAGCCGGTCACGCAACATCCCGGAGGGCTTCGACCCAGACGTGGCCTACCGTCAGTTCCTGCACGCCCTGCGCCTGTGCGGCGGCATTGCGGCCCGGCACGGCGTTACGATCGCAATCGAACCGCTCCACTTCCCGGAATCGAACCTCATAAACCGCGTCTCCGACGGTCTGAAGGCCGCGCGCGACGCAGCGCATCCGGCAGTCCGGACGCTGGCGGATTTATGGCATATGGACTGCGAGGCGGAGGACTTTTTCGGTGATCGCACAGTCTGCGGGGGGAGATCGTTCATATGCATATCGCCTCGCCCTCGCGCGCGTATCCTGCCGAGAACGACGGAACGGACTACGCGGCGTTCCGTGCGGCGCTTCAGGCGTGCGGCTATGACGCGCGCATTTCCATTGAGGGAAAGACGGACGACTTGGCAGCCGACGCGCGCCGCTCTCTTGCTTTTCTCAAAACGCTGTAAGATACGCGACGGCGTTGCCGCGCTTTCCCGGCGCAAAAACGACACGTTCAGCGCTTGAAAACGGATGGAGATGCTTCCTGCGGTGGCGATCCCCCAAACTGGGAGTAAGACTTTGCGATAAGAAGAGGTAATATGGTTCAACCAGATAACGAAAGTTCGATGCCAGAGACCCAGCCGGTTTCGACGCGCGCGGAAAAACCGCATAGACGGTCGTTTTCCGCGCTGTGTGGTTCCGGGACGCGCAGATGGACAACTGCAAGCTGCTCTTAATATTTTTGATGGTGCTTGGGCATACGCTGGAGCAGTTCCGGCCGGGCTCTGTTGAAATTTCTGTACTATTCAGCTTTATATATGTGTTCCACATGGAAGCATTTGTATTTTTCGCGGGATACTGTTCAAAATGTCGAAAAATGCAGGGAAACGGCTGCCGAACGTTTCTTACTGCCTTATGTGATTTTTAACTTTTTGTCGTATCTTTCCGCCGCGCTGATCAACGGTACGAAATTTTCCCTGACGGGCTTTCAGCTCTTCACGCCGGCGTCTACGATGTGGTTTTTATTTTCCCTGTTTGTCTGGCGGATTCTCTTAAAAGACCTGGCCCGCATCCGGTATGTCCTGCCGTTTAGTATTTTGTTGGGCTTGGGCGCCGGTATGTTCGTCTATTGGACTGCATTATTCTTTCACGCGTATCGTCACATTTTGCCGTTTTTTCTCGCGGGCTACAAATTGCAGCCTGTGATGTTTGACCAGATACGCCGGCTTCCGCGTATTGCCGGTTATGCCGCGCTTGCCGTAACGTTTGCAGCCTGTGTTTTGCTTTTCGGCGTTTTGGAGCTGCCGCCCGGTATGCTCTACCTCTCCCGGAATTATCGACACTATGACATAGGACTTTCCGGGAATACCGCGCTGTGGGCGGCGATGGGCCTTAGACTGCTGTTTTACGTACTTGCCGCGCTGATGATCGCCGCGCTTTTAATCCTGATGCCGCGGAAAGAGGGTCTCCTTACCAAGCTGGGCCGCAATACCATGACGGTATACCTGCTGCATTTCTTCTTTATCCGTATTTTCAAAGGTTTGCGCCCATGGACATGGGTCTGCCGCTTACGCTAACGCTCTGTCTCGTTGTCAGCGTCGTTCTGACCGGGCTGCTCTCGCTGCCTGCCGTCACGCGGGGCTATAACACCGTTATGCGCGGAATCACGCGCGCCATGTTCCGCCGGGATAAGCCGCCGGAATTGCCGCGTGTATGATGGACGTCATACTTTGTTTGTGTCTGGATCTCAACTGTAACAAACCGTTTAAAAGAAATAAAAGTTGAAAACAGTAAAAAAGCAAGGCGGATGTTCCCGTCTTGCTTTTTCTGTGTGAGGGATAAGAACAGAACGAAGCCGCCGCATTACCTGCGGCGGCTTTATTTTACCATGTGTCCGTTGGACGCTTGTTATCGCTTACAGGGGTTTGTTGTCGTACTCCAAAAGTTCCAGACGAGCGCCGAGCAGGTCGGACGCCTCAATATAGGCGTAACGGCCGCCGATAAACTCGCCGGTCTGATGCACTTGAGGCCCGCCGCCTCGCATCTTTCGATCTTATCCTTCATGCCCTTGATGTTAAAGGCGATATGGTGTACCTTTCCTCGTAGGCGGGGAGATCGTCGGTCCAGATACTGGGCTTTCCGTCCGGTTCAATCAGCTCAATCGCCATACCGTCGCCGAGATCAAAAAACGCGCATTTTGCGCGGCCGTCGCAACGCTCGCCGTGGTAGGTGCACCGCGACTCCTCATAGACGAGCGTCTCATTCAAATTATCGCACGGCTTGCCGAGAAACGCCTCAAACTTGACGATGCCCTCCTGAACGTCCTTGACTAAGTACCCGACCTGGGAGACCTTATAGTTGCCAATCACGCTTTTGATTGCTTCCATGCTTTTTGCTCCTTTTCCGCGTGTAATCACGCTGTTTCTGTATTTATTGTACCAGCGGCGTCCGCGATTGTCAATGAAAACGCCCGGCTTCGCAGGCTCTGCCGAACTACGCGCCGTCGGACCTGACCGGCCAAACGTCACGCCGGTTGTAAGACCCAAACTGGGAGCGTGGGCCTTACCGGACGAGGTCGTCGCGGTAGATCAGGGTCGCCTGCATCCCGTTTTCGCCGGTATAATAGCAGCAGGGCAGCGTCCTGCCGTGCACCGCCACCGTGCCGAAACGCCCGCCGGAGCGCCGGCCAGGATCGTGTCGCAGGCGTCGAGCAGCGCGTCGATATAGGCGACGGGGTCGAGGGTACGTCCGTGGCCGGTCGCGAGGCGGTCAAACGCATCGCGGTAGGTGTTGACGTGCTCAAGGCTCTTTTTCATCTCGGAAACCGGGACGGAGTTGGGCATAAAGAGATAGATCGTGCGGCCTAAAATGGAGTCTCCTGTGTAGAGAATACGTTCCTTCCTGTCCAAAAGGCACAGCGCGCCGGGCGTATGCCCCGCGAAATGAATGGCCTCGATCTTACGGTCGCCGAGGTCGATCGTATCGCCCTCGCGCAGGATTTCCACGGGACAGGCCGCGGGCGCGCCTCGGCACGCACGATGGGACGCGCGGGGTCCTGGTACTGCGGAAGCTCCGCCTCGCCGATAAAGGCCTTCTCGAAATAGCCGTTGCCGCCGCAGTGATCTCCGTGCGCGTGCGTGTTGACGACGACGGCCGGGAGGTCTGTGATAAAGGCCACGACTTCGGCATAATTTTCATAACCGAAGCAGGTATCGACAACGAGTGCACGCTGACTGCCGCATACGACGTAGGCGGTCGCGTTTCGGTCGCCCTCAATCAGGTAGGCGCTCTCCGTCACGCGGAGTATGGTGAGATGTTCGTCCTTCGGATAGCGGATTTTTTCGTTGATGTTCATGTTGCTCCTCCTGTTATTTCTTATGTGCCCGGAGATAATCTGTGCCCGGAGATAATCGGCTGGTTCTTTCTCCATTATAGGACGGGTTGCGGGAAAAAACAAGCGGCGTGTTTGTATCCGGACTGTCCGGTGCGTTTGCGGATAATCGTGTCCCCAAACTGTCACAAAGGAAAAGCCGCGACCACTTGCCGTTTCTTTACAGAATTTTATTGCAAAGACGGCCGTTTCCAGTATCATAAGAAGTACAATGATTTGACGGAGGACATATGATGCGCGTAAGGGGTAGGATGATCGTTTTGCTGTTGGCCGCCGCCGTGTTAGTAACGGGGTTCCCGACGGCAAAAAGGACGGACGGCACGGTATTTGTTTACGGAGAAGAACGCCGCTATGCCGCGGACGCGCAGGCGGCCGTGGTCCGCGCGGACTTTTACAGTTCCCTTAGCGCTGCGTCAAAGGCGGTATACGATAGTCTGGTCGAAAACGCCGTCCCGCTGCGGGACGGGAAGCACGAGATCACATTCCTTTTTCCGGAGTCGGTACGGCATGAGGATGTGTCCGTAACGATGTATCAGGACGCGATGAACGCTTTCAACCGCGATCACAGCGAGATATTTTGGCTGGATATGGCGACTATGAAGCTGACCGTCGCGGAATCGGAAGGCCGCCTGCAGGGGACGATCACGCCGGTAAACGGCACCTATTATACCTCGGCCTATACGTCCGTGGCGGACGTGGAACGCGATATCGCGCTGATGGAGGCGCGGATTGACGGATTGCGGCCTCCGCCGCGCAGTACGACACCATGTATGAGCGGCTTTTTGTACGTCCACGACTGGCTTGTGCTGAAAAATGCCTGCAACGCGGATGGGATCGGGTCCCACATGCGCGCATTTGAGGCCGTCAGCGCGCTGGAAGGTAATCTGACGGGCGACTCGCGTCCGGTCTGCGAGGGGTATGCGCGCGCGTTTAAGCTGCTCTGCGACGAGCTGGGCGTGCCCTGTATGCTGATTACGGGCGAGGGCGTCAGCGGCGAGGTGCGGAGTCGCACATGTGGAACGCGGTTTTGCTGGACGACGCGTGGTACGCCGTTGACGTGACGTGGGACGACCCGCTCTATCTGGAGGCGCTGGGAGAGCCGCGCTACACCTATTTCCTGATTGGCGGCGATACCCTTTGCGACGAGGGCAGGACCTTTTCGGAAAATCACCTGGAACAGAATAAACTCAGCACCCACGCCAGCGGCGTCGCGTACCCTGCGCTTTCTAAAACCGCTTACGTCCCGCAGGATGCCGCGTCTCGCGGCGAGGGGAGCATGGATCGATTTACCGCCGCGGCTTCCTATCAGGAGGGACTATTCTCAGACGTGGAGCGCGGCGCGTGGTATGAGGAAGGCGTCGCTTCCGCGTATGTCCTGGGCCTGATGAAGGGCACGGGGACGGCAAGTTCGGCGTAACGGGAAACGTTACCATTGCGGAGGCGCTGACCATGGCGGCGCGCATCCACGCGGCCTATTATGGAAGCCGCGAGGAATTTCAGCCGGTGGGCGACTGGTATGAAGTTTATGTGGAATATGCGTTTGCAAACGGCATCATAAGACGCCGCTTTACTGACTACACAGCGCCCGCGACCCGCGTAGCGTTCGCCTCAATTTTTGCCGCCGTGCTGCCGGAGAAGGAGCTCCCCGCCATAAACGATATAGCGGACGGGAGCGTTTCCGATCTCCGTCCGGCGCGGCGTATGCCGACGCGGCCTATTTGCTCTATCGCGCTGGCGTGCTGATCCGGGAACGAAAGCGGCGCATTCCAGCCGGAGGCCCATATTACGCGCGCGGAGGTGGCGCTGATCGTCACGCGCGTTGTGGAAGCGGGGAAACGCGTCCAGTTATAGGCGCGGGCGCGGAGCGCGTGCATCCGGTACGTGCGTGTGCAAACGCGGCCGGGAAGAAGCGTCCTACGGAACCTCGGGCGATTTTGCGCAAGGCACTGCTGCGGCGTCTCACCGGGTTCTATCATGCAGACCGTATACCCATATGGCCGTTTATGCGGCATATTGAGGAAAACGGAAGGACCAGGTATGGCAAACAAAACACATAGACGACAGACCCCGGGAGAAATCCCGGGGCTTTTCCTTACCCAGGCATTTTTGTACCAGCAACCGCTGGGCCACACCAAATGTTTGGTTGGCTATTATGTTCGAAATGAAAGAAGATGACGTAAAGGGAACACATTGTACTAACTCGATACAACTGATTGATATGAAAAGCTTCAATCGGGTATAGAATGGCATACCATAAATAAAGTGGTTACTTCCATGATGTCGTTAGCCGAATTTTCCTATGCAGGTATGTAAGGCGGATTACCTAGATAGTTGGTTTTGCTTGCTATTATTGTGATAGGCAAATTAAGTGAACTTTTTTGATAGTTAGCAGGACATTAAATGGAGTGACATTGACCGGCGGTTATACCGTCTCGAGCAGCTGATAGAAGCGTGTTTTGCAAAAGGCGGCGGCGAACAGACCGTCGCGCGCGCCTTTGTAACGTCCAGCCTGCTTTTTTGTGTCGGTGCAATGGCGATTGTGGGTTCGTTACAGAGCGGCCTGTCGGGCAACCACGAAATGAATTTACTGAGTCTATGCTGGACGGCGTTGCAAGTGTTATTTTCGCGTCTTCTCTCAGGTACCTATTGGAGGTATAGGAAAATTCGGCAGGCCATCTTGATGATTGTTACACGCTTTGCCACTATTCATAGGCAAATAACCAATACAAGCGTTTGTCTTGGCAGTTTGAAATAGAGGGTCTGTTGCTATGTGGGTATGATACGGCGTTTCCCCGCGAAGGATCCCGCCAACTCATACCGGCGGGGGCCTGCTATGTAGAAATCCCGGACGACGGCGCACGGGGCTTGCAAAACTGCGGTTTTTCGAGTATGATAAGCATATGGAAAATTGTAACGTGATAAAAGTTACCGCGGCTGTGCTCCGCCGCGGCGGGGATTATTTGGTATGCCGGCGTGCAAACGGCCTGTGGGAGTTCCCGGGCGGTAAAATCGAACCCGGCGAGACGCCGGAGCAGTGCCTTGCACGGGAGTGCAGGGAAGAGCTTGCGATCGAGGTGACGGTGGGACGTCTGCTCGACCGCGTCCGCACGCGCGCGGAGGACGGCAGGGCGCTGGAGCTTCTCTTCTATGATGCGGTGCTGCGCGCGGGAGAGCCCGCCGCGTCCGTGCATACGGAATTGCGGTACGCCGCGCCGGACATGCTTTCGCGCCTGACGTTCTGTCCCGCGGATCAGCTTTTTCTTGAGCACTGTATTCTTGGAAAGGGGACCCCGGCCTATGATTAAAATTAAATATAACGCCCCGGTCATCCTCTCGTTTTCGCTGCTCTCCCTGCTCGTTCTGCTCATCGGAAACTGGACGGACGGTTACGCCACGTCGCTTCTCTTTTGCGTCTACCGCGCGCCGCTGACGGACCCGCTTTTTTATATCCGTCTCTTTACCCATGTGCTGGGACATGCAAGCTGGGCGCACTACTTTTCCAATATCATGTATATTCTGTTGCTCGGCCCGATCCTGGAGGAAAAATACGGCAGCCGCTCCCTGCTTTTCGGTATTCTGCTCACGTCTTTCGTGACCGGCCTCGCGCATCTTTTCTTGAATGGCGGCGTGGCGCTGCTGGGCGCGAGCGGCATTGTATTCATGCTGATTCTGCTGGCCTCCTTTGCGAGCTTCCGGCAGGGGACCATCCCGCTGACATTTCTGCTGATCGCGGGAATTTATATAGGCAACGAGATTATTACCGGCATCACGACGGCTGACAATATTTCGCAGATGTCACACATCATCGGCGGCGCCTGCGGCGCGTTTTTGGGTTGTTTTTTGAATCGAAGGGGATTTAAAGGCAGATAAAACAGGAGGATCGTATGGAATTTCCACGTCTTGACACATTTTAAGAAAGCTTGCGGACACGATTATCCCAGGGGTGGACTGCTGTGTATACTACCGGCACGAGCCTGTCTACCGCGGCTGTTACGGCTATGCGGACGCGGCGCGGAAGGTACCCGTCACACCCGACACGATGTATTATCTTTACTCCGCGTCAAAGGTAATGACCTGTGCTGCGGCGCTCCAGCTCCATGAGCGCGGCGACTTTCTGATGTTTCAGCCGGTTTCTGACTTTATCCCGGCATTCCGGGATATGAAGATCGCCCGGCGGCTGCTCAATGGGGACGTGGAGATCGTCCCGGCGACGCGCCCGATCCGCATTCAGGACCTTTTTACCATGACGGGGGGACTTTCCTATGACTTGCGGTCCCCGTCCATACGCCGCATTCAGCGCGAGACGGACGGCCGCTGCCCAACGCTTGAAACCGTACAGGCGATCGCGGACGAGCCGCTTCTCTTTGAACCGGGGACGCGCTGGAACTATAGCCTCTGCCATGACGTGCTCGGCGCGCTCATTGAGGTCATTTCCGGGAAGCGGTTCGGGGACTATCTGAAGGAAAACATATTTGACCCGCTCGGCATGAAAGACACTTCCTTCCAACTGCCGGAGGAGAAGCGACATCGCATGGCGGCGCAGTATACGTTCGACAGTGCGGCGCGCGCCTGCGTGCCGAAAACTGGCAACGACTATGTCTTTGGCACGGAGTACGAAAGCGGCGGCGCGGGACTGATCTCCACGGTAGACGATTACATGCGCTTTGCCGAGGCGCTCTGCCGTTTTGGCACGGCGGCAAACGGCGAGCGGATACTCAGCGCAAGCTCTGTCCGTCTGATGCGCATGAACCATTTAACGCCCCAGACGCAGCCGGACTTCAACTGGGTGCATTTGGCGGGCTACGGATATGGCCTCGGGGTGCGCACGCTGATTGACCCGACGCGGATTTCCACGCTGGCTGTGGACGGCGAGTTCGGTTGGTCCGGCGCCGCCGGTGCTTACGTCATCATCGACCCGGAAAGCGAGATCACGATTTACTATGCGCAGCATGTGTTAAACTGCCAGCAGGAGTATATTCACCCGCGCCTGCGCAACGCCGCGTATGCCGACCTGCTGTGAGGGCGTGTTATGAATTATAGGCAACTGCCGGAGGGATATGAACTGCTGCGTTCGATTGACCTGCAAAAGGACAGGCGCCTTGCGCTGCTGGTGAACGGCCTGGCGCTTTTCATCGCCGTGGTTATGGTGCTTGCCGCGCTGCCGTTTGTGCCGTTCTCCACGTTTATTTCCATCCGTACCCCCACGCTGTCCGACGTGGCGAGGCCGCTGCTCCTCCTGCCGGCGCTCCTTTTCTATGTAGTCACGCATGAACTGATCCACGGTTTCTATATGAAGCGTTTCAGCGGCATGAAGGCGAAATATGGCTTTACGGGGCTCTATGCCTATGCCGGGAGCGAGGCATATTTCAACAGACGGTCGTATCTGATTATTTCGCTCGCTCCTGTTGCGTTGTGGGGCGCGCTTTTGATGATCCTGAATTTTGCACTGCCGGTTTCGTGGTTCTGGTTTGTGTATATCGTCCAGATCATGAATCTTTCCGGTGCGTCGGGGGATTTTACGTCTCGGTCTACATGTCGCGCCTGCCGCGTACAATCCTCATTCAAGATAGCGGCACCAGTATGGACGTCTATGCGCGCGTGGAAAAAGTTGACACGCGTGAGGTTTAATGCCCGCAGGGGTTGAGTACGGTGTCCGGGGGTGACATGTGCACACGTATAGATAGCATGATGGACCGGCGGCAGAGCCAATGGTTCCCACTTTTACGCAGAGTTCCTGTGATAGGCTTTATCAAGAAAAGATCAGGCAAGAATAGGCACAGACGGGGAAGTGGGCGGCAGAAAACCGTATAATAACTGCGATACTTACATAGATACATTGTCAAATTAAAAGCGCAAAAACATGCTTTTTATAAACAGGAAGTAAAAAAAGACGCACTACGGTTGAGCTGCATGACGGGTTTATCTTGACGGTGAGAAATAAATAACATCGATGCAAAAGAAAAAGCGCCCCATTTCAAATGGGAGGGTTTTATCTGTTATGAAAGAGCGCATTATCCAACGCGGCTGTGATCGCGCAGTAAACCGGCGCATCCTGGATGTTCGGGACGGACAATACGTAGGTCTCGCCCCAGCGGAGCTCCCGCTTGCGTATCCGCGCGTGAGGTTCCGTATCACGCAGAATCTCAAAATCACATGCACGTAGGTTCCTCGAAGCTTAAGACGTTCCTTTCCAATGGCAATGTCAAAAGCCGGACGGAGTTCAAACTGCTGCTCCATCGTCGCCAGGACTTTTCCCGCGTCCTCGGAGGCTGTAAGCGTATAATTGGCATAAAGCAGGTTCGGACTTTTTTCAGCGCCAAAAGCTCGATACCCGCCCTGTCGCGCACGACAAGAAACCCCTTGAAACGTACCAACAGGCCGTCCGCCGTATAGGCAAGCCGTCCCGTGTCGTCCAGGACATCGTATCTGTCGAGCAGGTTATAGGCTTTTTTTCCGGATGAATAAATTCATAGACGCTCCCGTAAGAAAAGAAATGGCCGCCGCGGCCATCCTACTGAATTTAAGGTTATTATATCAAAACTTTTGTTACTTTGGAAGCCTTTTTTGGAATAACGTCGAAGTTTGGCAAATGAAAATTAACCTGGAATACTTTTTAAAGTCGCGCGCCATATGGTAAAATAAGACGGAGTGAAAAATTGGGAGGGTATGTATGGGCTTTTAACAACAAAATAAGACAGTGGCAGTTAAAATATGGACGCCGCGCCCTGCAGAACCTGATGCTGTATATTGTGGGTGCAATGGCGCTGGTGTATATCGCCGATTATATCCTCGCGCCGACGGTGGGGCTCAGCCTCTCGCGGCTTTTCATGTTTACCAGGCACGAGGTGCTGGCCGGGCAGGTCTGGCGTGTCTTTACGTTTACTTTCCTGCCGCCGAACTCCAGTCTTCTTTTTATCGTGTTCTCGCTTTATTTCTACTACCTCATCGGCACTTCGCTCGAGCGGGAGTGGGGGAGCTTCTGGTTTGACATTTACTATCTCTGCGGTGTAGTCGGCACGATTATCGCGGGCTTTCTTACCGGCAGCGCGACGAACTACTATTTGAATATGAGTCTCTTTTTCGCCTTTGCCGCCCTTTATCCGAACTTTCAGGTGCTGCTGTTCTTCTTTATCCCCATCAAGATCAAATGGCTTGCCTATGTTGACGCGGCGTTCTTCCTTGTGAGCTTTATCACGGGTTCCTGGGCGGTCCGCGCGGCGATTCTGGCTTCGCTGCTCAACTTTTTCCTGTTTTTCGGGCCGTCCTTCTTCCGGGGCATCCGCGACGCGGTCAGGACCCGCCGCCGCCGCGCGCAGTTCAACCGGGATTATAACCGCGGCTATGACGACCGCAACCGCTGGAATTGAGGTGCGCTGATGCGGCAGGAAACCTATTCGCAAAGTATCTGCGAGCTGACGCACCGCGCCCTGTGGGAAGTGCAAAACGTGATCGCCTGCCTGCCGGACGCGCTTTGGGACCGCGCGTATTGCGCGGCGCCGCTTTGGAAGCATATCTATCATATGCTCCATTCTCTGGATTTATGGTACATAAACCCGCGCGACCCGGATTATCGGGAACCGGCGTTTCACGTGAAAGACTTGAACGACCTGGACGCGGCGTCGGATAGATCGCTGACGCGCGCGCAGCTGGACGCGTATGCCGGGAAGTCTGCCGGAAAATCGAGGCGTACACGGCCTCCCTGACCGACGACGCGCTTCTTGAAAAACCGGTGAATTGTGCGTACACGCGCTTTACGCTGATCCTGGCGCAGTTCCGGCATCTGCATACCCATATGGGGATTCTCATGGGCTTTCTCATTGCGGAAACGGGCGAGTGGCCCTTTGTCCTTGGGCTGGAAAATGCCGTCCCGGACAGCGGTTTCGGTACGCTTTATTAAGGAAAGCACCTCTATCAGGCAAACTTCTGACAGAGGTGCTTTTATTTACTTTACACGGACGGCACGTCTTTTTTATTGACGGCGGCGTCCGCTTCCTGCCGCGCGGGGAGCTTCACAAGCCGTATCACAAACAAGTTCACGGCGGAGAGTGCCAGCGCGATTAAAAGACATACTGCGGCCCCCAGTTTGTCCACACAAGTCCGCCGAGGTAGGCACAGACGATAGAGACGACGTGGTCAATGCTGAGCCCGGTTGAAAGCGCCGGCGTCACCTCGGCCGGGTCCGGGGTGATGGAACGCAAATAGACGGTCCTGACCATACCGAGCGACGAGCACATGCGGTCGAGTATGTAGAGGCCGCAGGCAAGGATGAGGGGAGTCCCGTGATGGCCAAACGTCCCGAAGCAACGCCGCCGGATACGAAGAAATAGCCGAGATAAATGCATACAAACCCGATTGTCTCCACGTAGAGTAGGCGCTTTACGCCAAAGCGGTCCATCCAGCGTCCGACCATGGGGAGGAACAGGATGCCGAGAAAGGACGTGCAGACTGCGAGGATCGCCGTGGTGTCTGCCTGACGCAGCATCAGTTCAATCAGGATCCACGGCGCGAATACAAACACGATCTGCTTCTGTACGCCGTGCGCGGCCGCGAGCATGTAATAAATGCTGTACCGCTTGCGGAAAATGAGCTGTACCTTGCGTTTCCTGCCGCTCTGCGCGCCGGTCTGGCGGCGAAGGACGCAGTAACACACAAAGCTGGCTGCAAACAAAACGGCAGCAATGAGGAAAATCGGTTTGATCTCCGTTTCAAAGGTAAAAAGCCGGCGCGGAACCCGATAAAGACCAGCAGGCTGATGAGCATGGTGGCTGCGGTGCGGAAGCCGTTATATTGTCCCATCCGCGTACCGACGCGGTCAGGCTCGGCAAGGGACATGCCGATGCTGTCCTGAAGCGGCATGGCGATGTGCATTCCCAGGGAATTGATGAAGAGAAAAACCAGCATGACGCCAAATGGCGGCGTGACGAGGCCAAGCACCGTGATGCCGATAAACATGAGAAGCTGGGCAAAATGATGATCGTACCGTCGCCGAGGAAGCTGAGCGCGGCCGTAATAAAGACGCAGAGAATACCGGGCAGTTCCCGCGGCCCTTCGATGACGGAGCGCTGTATCGTCGTGACCTGGTAAGCGTCCTTGAAGAAATTTGCGAACACCTGGTCGGAAAGACCCAGGCCGAGCGCGGAACAGACGATGGCGCAAATGTACGTGCGCATTTGGACGGTCATTTTCCTGAAAAACTTCATGATGATCCCCCTTTACACTTTATTTATGTAACCATACTGCAACATAAGCAGTATTGACAACGCCGTGGTGTGTGTAGTAGAATAGACCCGCTGGCATAAATTGCCGAAATATGAACAGAAGGGAGGCGCTGAAAAGTGAAGAATCGTTCCGTTGAAGAAAAGTTTAATGTATGCGCCGCCGTTTTGTCTGCATGTGGGGGTATTCGTGCGCGCTCAGGCGTCTTTTTTATGCCGGTAAAGCTGTAGGTTTTTTACCGCCGGAAAGCCGTCCAGGCCGCAGGCGGTATTTTTATTGCATTTTTTCAAAAGAATGATTTTTTATGTCAAAATTTTAACATACTCTTGTATGATACCACCAAAACATGTATTTGTAAATGAAAATATGGAGTGTAAATCATCATGGAGAAAACAGAGTAAAACAAAACTGATTATGCGTTTTATGCACGGCGCGCTGCCCTGGTTTCTTGTAACGATCCTGGCCAGCGCGATGCTGACGCTGTGCGAGACCGTCATGCCGCAGATCGTCAGCGTCACATGGTGGACTCCGTCATCGGCACGAAGGCGTTTACGCTGCCGGGATGGACGGTCGGCCAGTTCGGCGGCGCGCAGGCGCTGGAAGCGCTGCGCGGGAAGCTGGGGCTCATGGCGGCGGCTGTTATCGTTGTGGCTGGGCTCTCCTTCCTGTTCCGCTATCTGCTGCGCGTGTCCAGCGCGCGCGGCTCGGAGCGTTATGTCAAGAATATGCGCGACATGCTGTTTTCGCATATCCAGCGCCTGCCGTTTTCCTGGCATTCCGCCAACCGTACCGGCGACATCATCCAGCGCTGCACATCCGACGTGGAAACGGTGCGTACCTTCGTTACCGGGCAGCTGATTGAAGTGTTCAGCGTTTTATTCCATATCGTGATCTCGCTTTCGTTCATGTATTCCATGAATGTTAAGATCGCGGTCGCGGCGACGGTTTTCATGCCGGTGGTGTTTCTCTATTCCATGTATTTTCACGGTAAAATTTCAAGCCGCTTTACGGAAGCCGACGAGGCTGAGGGCGTGATGTCCACGGTGGCGCAGGAGAACCTGACCGGCGTGCGCGTTGTGCGTGCGTTTGGCCGCGAGCGGTATGAAAAAAGATAACTTCGAGGAGAAAACAGCCTGGTTTCAAAGCGGTGGATTAAACTTGGCTACCTGCTCAGCTGGTACTGGGCGCTGGGCGACGCGGTCTCCAGCTTCCAGATTTTAACCGTCATTGTAATGGGCGTGCATTCTGCCGTCGGCGGCGACATTACGGCGGGACAGTTTATCGCGTTTGTGTCGTATAACTCCATGCTGGCGTGGCGCGTGCGTTATCTGGGCCGTATGGTCAGCGAGATGAGCAAGGCCGGCGTTTCACTCAACCGTCTCGATTACATTTTAAGCCCGAGGAGGAGCATGACCGTCCGGTGACGAAAGCGGCGGATATGTCGGGCGATATCGTGTTTCGACCACGTCTCCTTCGGCTATACGCCGGAGACGGAGACGCTGCACGACGTGAGCTTTACGATACCCGGCGGTTCCACCTTTGCAATCCTGGGCGGCACCGGCTCCGGTAAGTCCACCATCATGCACCTGTTAAACCGGCTTTATGACATCCCGGAAGGCTGCGGCCGTATCACGATCGGCGGTGTGGACATTGCCGATATGAAGTCGTCGGAGCTGCGCGCGAAGGAATCGGCATGGTACTCCAGGAGCCCTTCCTCTTCTCCCGCACGATCCGCGAAAACATTGCGATCGCCCGGCCGGACGCCACGCTCGAGGACGTCCGCGCGGCGGCGGCGGACGCGTGTCTGGACGAAAGCGTGAACGAGTTTCGCTCGGCTATGAGACCATGGTCGGCGAGCGCGGCGTGACGCTCTCCGGCGGGCAGAAGCAGCGCGCGGCGATTGCGCGGATGCTGGTGAAAAGACGCCGGTAATGGTGTTTGACGATTCGCTCTCCGCCGTTGATACCGAGACGGACGCCAAAATCCGCGAGGGCTCTCGCGCCACATGTCCGGCTCGACCGTAATCCTGATTGCGCACCGCGTCACAACGCTGATGAGCGCGGACCGCATCCTTGTAATGGATAACGGCAGCGTCGGGAGATCGGCACGCACGATGAATTGATGGCGAAGAACGGCATCTACCGCCATGTCTACGATATTCAGATGGCCGGCGCCAAGGAGGCAATGAATGAATAATTGAATCAAGAAGAGGCCTCGGTAAAACTAAAGTTTTTCGGCCTCGGTAAAATAATCCCTTACATAAAGGCGCACAAACGGCTGGTGCTTTTCATGTTCCTATCCGTTATCGGAGAGAGCGGGCTGGCCATGTGCATACCGCTTTTCCAGCGCTATGCAATCAATAACTTCATTGAAGCGGGGACGCTGAACGGGCTGAATGGGTATATCGTCATTTATGTCTGCGCGATCCTGATCCAGGTGACCTGCGGCGCGCTGTGGACGCTGAACTCCATGAAGGTTGAAATGTACGTGGGACGCGACCTGCGGCGCGCGGCGTTCAACCACCTGCAAACGCTTTCCTTTACCTACTTCAACCAAAACGCGGTGGGTTACATCCATGCCCGCGTCGTGTCCGACACCAACCGTATCGCCGGTACGGCGTCCTGGGGTATCATGGACCTCTGCTGGTCGGTCATCTACCTGGTCGGCATCTGCGTTGTAATGATCTGCCTTGACTGGAAGCTGGGACTTATCATCGTGGCGATCACGCCGATTGTGATGCTACTGGGCGGATTCATCCGCAAAAAGGTCGTGGCCTCAAACCGCATTGTGCGCGAAATCAACTCCCGCATCACCGGAAACTTTAACGAGGGCATCACGGGCGCCAAGACGACCAAGACGCTCGTAATCGAAAAGAAGATGGAGGGTGAGTTTAACAGGACGACTGAGGAAATGCACCGCACAGCCGTGCGTACGGCGCGGTATAACGCGCTTTTTATCTCAACGACCACGTTTATTTGTTCCTTCGCCATTGCCGTGACGCTTTATTACGGCGGCCACCTCTCCATGGAGGGCGCGATGATGATCGGTACGCTGTCCGCGTTCACGACGTATGCCATCAGCCTGATTGATCCTGTGCAGAACATCGCCCGCATTGTGACGGACCTTGTGGACCGTCCAGGTCAACATCGAGCGCTTTACCCGTCTGATGGAAACGAAGCCGGACGTGGAGGACACGGCGGCGGTTGTAGCGAAGTATGGCGATGTGTTCGAGCCGAAGCGCGAAAACTGGGAGCCGATCCGCGGCGATATTGAATTCCGCGACGTCAGCTTTATGTACCCGGACGGTACGGAGTATGTCCTGGAGCACTTTAACCTCGACATCCCGGCCGGCACCTGTGTTGCGATAGTCGGCGAGACGGGCGCGGGCAAAAGCACGCTGGTCAACCTTGTCTGCCGTTTCTATGAGCCGACGTCCGGCCAGATCCTCATTGACGGGCGCGACTACCGCGAGCGTTCGCAGCTTTGGCTGCATTCCAACATCGGTTATGTGCTCCAATCGCCGCACCTGTTCTCCGGCTCCGTGCTGGAAAACCTGCGTTACGGTAACCCGGACGCGACGATGGAGGAGATCGAAGCCGCCGTCAAGGCTGTCTCAGCGGATGGTATCATTGAAAAGCTTGAAAACGGCTACGACAGCGACGTCGGCGAAAGCGGCGACCTGCTCTCGACAGGCGAAAAGCAGCTTCTCTCCTTTGCGCGCGCGATCCTTGCGAACCCGCACATTTTTGTGCTCGACGAGGCGACCTCGTCCGTCGATACGCTGACCGAGCAGCTCATTCAAAATGCGATCGACACGCTGCTTGAGGGCAGGACGTCATTCCTGATCGCGCACCGCCTGTCCACGATACGCCGCGCCGATGTGATCCTTGTGGTACGCGCCGGAAAGATCATCGAGCAGGGCACGCACGATGATCTTTTGAAGCGCCGCGGCTACTATTACTCGCTTTATACGCGGCAGTACCAGGAAGAAGCGACAGAACGCATACTTGAACAAATTTGACCATATTTTCCGAGTGTAATTTGTTTGACATGTCCTATATTCAAAGGTATAATGTGTTATACACATTATACCTTATTTTTTGGGAAAGAAGGATGAAGAGTATGGCAGCATTAAAGAGGCGAGCGCCCTGCTTCCGAACGGGCAATATTTTGACAATTGGGAGGTGGAGCAGCAGTACGACCGCGAGCTCCACGTCAACTGTAACCATCCGGCGGCGAGCGACGCAAACGACGGCTCCGCGGATCATCCGTTTCTGACGATCAATGCGGCGGCGGCTCTCGCGGAACCCGGTACGCGCGTGATCATCCACGCGGGCACCTACCGCGAGACGGTACGCCCGCAGCGCGGCGGCGAGAGCCCCGCGCGCATGATCTCCTACGAGGCGGCTGGCGACGGCGAGGCAATCATTAAGGCGTCCGTTGTCGCAACGGCGTTTGCGCGCAGCACGGACTGGAACCTGCGTCGTTTCAATATGCCTGTGCAGGACGGCGCGGAGCCGGTCGTTTGGCAGACCGAGCTGAACCCGGACGATTTCCGGGGCTATAACCCCTTCTGCGCAGTCAACATCCTGCATGACCGCCTCTTTATCGAATACGATAAGACCGATATGACGCCGTATCTGAACCGCCGCGGCATGGTGTTTGTCGATGGAAAGCCGCTGACGCAGGTGGCGCTCTATTACCAGATGTCGCAGATCCCCGGCTCCTACTGGGTCGAGGCGAACGGCCAGAACGTCCATTTCCGCTTAGAGGATGACGGCGATCCTGCCGACCATGTGATTGAGCTCTCCTGCCGCGAGCAGTGCTTTGCGCCGGATATTCCGTTCCTCAGCTACATCAGGGTTTCCGGGCTGACCTGCGCGCACGCGTCGATGGGCGCGCCTGTCCCGCAGCGCGGTGCGATCTCCTGCTTCCGCGGACACCACTGGATCATTGAGGACTGCACGATTGACTGGGCGAACGCTGTCGGTATCGACTGCGGCTGTGAGTGTTGGCACCGTCAGCGTTACGAGGGCCGCGAGTTTGGTTATACAATCATTCGCCGCAATCAGATTTATGATGCCGGCGTCTGCGGCATTGCCGGTATGTACGCGGTCAATCTGCTCATTGAGGATAACCTCATTCAAGGTACCGGCTGGCAGAAGATGGAGCTTTCCTGGGAGGCGGGCGGCATCAAGGTACATAACTGCACCAACAGCCTCTATCGCCGCAACATCTTTACAAAGACGATCCGCTGCGACGCACTCTGGATGGACTGCGGCAACGAGAATAACCGCGTGACGCAGAACCTCTTCCTCGACGGGATCGAGGCGCGCGAGGCGATCTTCATGGAGTGCACGCGCGACGACATCAACCTCTTCGACAACAACATTATTTGGAACGTCGAGGGCCGCTTCAACGAGGACGACGTACCGCAGGTCGCAGGTTCCGCGCCGTGGTACGCCATGAGCGAGGACGGCAGCGTGATTAACGGCTATGGTATTTACGGCGAAGGCACCGACTATCTCTGGATCTCCAATAACCTCATCGGCAAATGCCGCAGCGCGGGGTATTTCCAGAAGCCCGTGGCGTTCCGCCTGGCCGGGCGCGGCGGTACGGCGCGCGACGCGAAGTTCTTCAATAATATTTTCTATGAGTGCGGGAAGCCGCTATCAAGATGCCGACGGACAAGAACGAGTCCGAGGGCAACCTCTTTATGAAGATGCCGGCTGGCTTCCTGCGCGTCCTGTACCCGGCACCGACGGAGTGCCTTGACCTCAAGGCGTGGCGCGAGTTCCATGGCTTTGATTTGACGGGTGCCGAGGCGGAGTTTGATATCGACATCGACACGGACAATTTCACGCTGGAGGTCCGTCCGTCGACCGCTCAGGCGCGCCGTCCGTTTGGCCGCCGCTGGGGTGAGCTGATCCGCGATCCTGCGGCGCTTCCGAAGGTGAAAGCGGACGCAAAGGCCACGATCGACTTCTTTGGCAACGAAATGACGGGCGAAGACCGGATTGCCGGCCCGCTCACAGCGCTTTCTGAAGGCGTGGTCATCAATATTGACCCGCGGAAACTGAAATAATGAAAAGGATTGCCGGAGAACGCATTCTGTCGCGAGCTCTCAATAGGGCTCTTTGAATATAGTGCTCTCTGAATATTCGGTGTTAAAAGGGCAAACAGCAGCAAAAGCCGCCGCAAGTATCCATTTTCAATGGCTGCGGTGGCTTTTTTGCTGTACGGTTTCATGCGATTGTGTGCAGTGCTTTTGTCATTCATTGGAAAAAGGTGGGTAATGGCTGTAATTACACCAAACTTTAATTTTTCAGGCCAATGCGAAGAGGCCTTAAAGCTCTATCAAAAGGCGTTTCATGGTGAAATCAAATGTCTGCTTTATGATCCGCCTGTTGCGGAGGAGGATGCCGCAATGGGTTCCGATTCTGCGGGAAATCGCTATGTCTATCACGCGGAGCTTTTAATCGGCGGGCAGCGGATCATGATGGCGGATAACAGTGATGTGCCTTTTGCACCCAGCGGTTCGCTGTCTTTGACGATAACCATGGATACAAAAGAAGAGGTTCTCCGGGTGTTTGACGTTTTGAAAGAAGGCTGTGAGATACTTTATCCCGTCCACCGCACGAGTTATAGCTCCTGTATGGGTAGTCTGTATGATAAATTTGGTTTCCGATGGGTCATTATGACGGAGCGGTGACCCCTTTATACGGCAGCGATTTCGAGAAACAAGGTCAGGCGTTGATTGCCAAAGGTTCGCTGGCGATCGCTTCCGGGACGTCTGCTAGATCTTGCCATCAGTGTGCGTACCGCCACGTGGGGGACAAGCCCGCTTACTGCCGGGCCAACGACATGCAGTAGCCGCCGCTGGCTGTTGGAGCACGCCCGGGCCTTTTATTTTCGGTACCATATGCACGGTTACTTTTATAGCGACTGGAGGAGGAAGAGGATGAATAACGAAGAACAGATCAGCCGCAAATTCGCGGTGGACGAGGTGCGGAACATGGCGTTTCAGTTTTCCGACCTCTATTTTACGTTCGTTTCAGAGCTTCGGGAGCGTCTGGGCGAGGAAGCCCGCGGTTGAGATCGCGACACGCGTCGTTTTCGCCGTGCGGCGGAGCGTGCGTTTGACATGATACGCCGCGCGGAAGCGGAGGGCAAGGCACGCGTGCCGGATAACATTATAACCCTTACCGACGTGCCGTTTTTAGGCTGGGACGCCTCGTTCGGCCGTGATATGTGCCCCTACGGCGCGGCGTGGAACCGCAGGATTGCGGAAAATCCGTGGTTCCGGCGTTTTGCGTGCCTCTACTGCGATGTGACGGATACGACAATTGCGGAAATTTTTACCGGCTGCTACTCACACAAGCTTTACCGCAACGTCGTCCTGGGCGACGGACCTGCGAACGGGAGTACTACCTTTCCGAAGACGTGAAAAATGGGAAATATACATACGGCACATTGTAAGCCGAGCGTTTTATCAGGCGTTTCCGGAATCGGAGACGCCTTTTCATGATGGGAAACGCTCATAAGCTCTGGACGTTTAAGAGTCTCAACGTTTGGCAGGATGCGAGATACGGCGCGCCTGGGAGTACTGCGGAAATCGGAATACTGATGGGTCCCAATGGACTGCGTTAAAATAGTGATAGGGACTTACAAAAAGTGAGTAGGAACCATACTGGTTTGCACAAAGAAATAAACGTTTGCACGGGTCCGGCATACGTGGCGCTGATGCTACTAAGTGCACAGGGCATTGATAGCATAAAACTCAAAAGCATTGCCTAAAGGGTTTCGTTATGCACAGGTTCTGACGGCGTTTGAGTATAAAAGGCCACAAAAACCGGGAAAAACCGCCCATAACGCGCTTCGCCGGCCAAATGCCTCGCCGATGGCATGGCTCAAGCTGAAAGCTTGGACTATGCCCAAACGTTCACCAAAAAGACAGCCGCCGTATCCGTGCCGCCGGACTTGACGGGTCGAAATGCAGGCTGTGTTTCACGCCCAGATTCGGCGATACCCGGCAGGATCAATGTAAGCTGTCGAAAAACATGTAAATTTTTCTTGACACGGGCCCCTTTATTCCATTATACTATGCCATGGTTATTCCGCGTGTCGAAACGGATAAAACATGCGTTATATCTGTCTTTTGCCGCGGAAAATTGAAAAACATGGGAGTAGTTTGTATGTGGTTTTGGCTGTCCCTTATTGCGCTCCTTTGCTGGAGCGGCTCGGACCTTTTTTCAAAGATCGGATGTAAGGAGCAGGACGACCGACTGAGCCACCTGAAAATGGTGACTGCGGTTGGCATTGTAATGGGTCTCCACGCGGCTTATGAGATTTTTATTGGCGGCGTTGAAATCAACTTGCAGATTTTGCTGACGTACCTGCCCGTCTCCGCGCTTTACATCGGTTCCATGGCGATCGGCTACATCGGCCTGCGCTATATCGAGCTATCCATATCTTCACCCATCTGCAACTCTTCCGGCGCGCTGGTTGCCGTTTTAACGCTCATCACGGCGGGTCGCGGGGAGGTCAACAATTTCCAGCTCGTCGCGGTCGCGCTGGTCTGCATCGGCGTGACGGCGCTCGGCGTCGTTGAGGCGACGGAGGACGAAACGCTACGGCTGGAGCGCCAGAAAAAGGGCAACCGCATTTACACGAAGTCGGTGCTTGCCTTGGCGATCCCGATTATCTACTGCCTGTTGGACGCGCTCGGCACCTTCGCGGACTCCATCGTTTTAGAGACGCTGGACGAAAACTCCGCGAACGTCGCCTATGAATTGACGTTTTTCGCCGTGGGTATCCTCAGCATGTGCTATGTGCTCTTCGTCAAGCGTGATAAGCTTCGGGTCAAGCGCGAGGTGCCGAAGTATATCGGCGCCTGCTTTGAGACGGCGGGACAGTTTGCCTATATTTTTGCCATTGCGGACAGCGAGCACATCATGCTGGCCGCGCCGATCATTTCCGCTTACTGTGTGGCGTCCGTAATATGGGGCCGCATCTTCCTGAAAGAAAAGCTTTCCTGGAAGCATTACGCCTCGATCCTCGTTGTGGTCGTTGGCATCGTGATTATTGGGATTTTCGATGTATAAGCAAAGCCGCACCGGGTTACACGGTGCGGCTTTTATTTAGAATGAGAACAGGCCGTCGGCCGTATGACCTTAATTTTAGCAAAAATAGGCTTAATACTGCCCATATTGCAGCGGCGCGCCGTTTAACTCCTCCGCGCTCACCACGCCGCACTTGACCGCGAAGTCCATAAGCTCGCAATAATACCCCACCGTTGTGATCTGCATATAGGGCCCTTACAGAGGACGAGCAGAATTCCGCATGTAAACGAGGAGAGGATTGCCCAACCGATAAAGCTCAGATGAAGGACAAAAAGCTCCAGCTTGTGTCCTTCCATCATGCGCATGGAGAGTTTGAGGGCGTCTTTTGCCCTTACATCCGGATATGCCGCAAGGATATAGGGCGTCATCGCGTAGGAGTACGCCTTAATAATTCCCGGAATGAAGAGGAGCAGCGACCACAGAAACGTCCAAAGCCCCATCCAAAGCATACCGCCGATTTTTGCGTCCATAGTTGATTGCAAAGCCTGTCGTAAACATGACGGAAAGATCCGGCATCGCACCCTGAAACACCATTAGGAAAAAACACAGCAGCCCAAGCTCAATGGGATCGCCACCAGGACAGTACCGACGACTGTGTAGGCCGAAACGCCGATCAAAAGCATCGCAATCAGATAAGTTGCAACGCAGTTTCCATAGTTTGCGCGGAATGTCATTTTGGCTCGATCTTTGAGTTGTTCGCGGGTCGGCATGAAACCTCCTCGAAAATTTGATTTACAAACTGTTCATATATATGATTGTACTCTGTGTTCCCATGACAGTCAAGAAAAATTCGTGCGCTTATAAAGAAGTTTGTTAAACTTCGCGCTTCTGCCAGTATCCTTTTGCTCTTTCAAGCGCGGCGGGGATCCCGCTTTCGCAAAGTAAATAGAGACGGTGCAGCGCGCGCGTACAGAGCAAATACAGCATATGGGGGTCGCTGATATCCGAGCAATCCGCAATTACTGCGTCAAATTCCAGACCTTTCGAAAGCGCGGCGGGCAAGACGACGAGCCCCGGCTTTAGCTCCTGTTCGGGGTCGGTGAGCAGCGTCCGTCAATCCCGGCCGCCGCAAAGAGCGCCTGCGCACGCGCCGCCGTTGAGCAAATGACGCCGACCGTCCGGCTGCCGGAAAGTTCGCCGCTTCCGTAAATGGTTTTAACGAGTTCGCCCGCGGCCGCGCCTGTCAGGACTTCCGGGGAAGTTCGCCGTCGCGGTCGAAGTAGTCGAGCATTTCGCTGCCGGCGAGGTGCGAGGCCAACGCGCAGATCGGTCCTGTCGAGCGGTAACTGCGCGCAAGCGACGCCGTATGGCTGCCTGGATAAAGCGCCGTAAGCTCCTGCTCAGTCTTGAGGCCGAGTCCGGGAAACACGGACTGGCGCGGATCGGCCAGAATGGTAAACGTGGCGTAGGGGTACATTTTTTTCAGGATTGCATGCTGGAACGCGCTGAAATCCTGCGCCTCGTCGATCAGAAGCTGCCGTACCGTCAGGTTCGGCTCATACTCCGCCCGAGTAACGCGGCGATGTACGACAGGCAGACGGCGTCCTCGTAGGGGAGCTGTTCGCCCTCGAGCGCCGTTTTGGTATACGCAAGGATCTGGGCGCCGTCCGGCAGCCCCTCGCAGTAGCGCGCGAGGATCGTCTGATAAAGCGGCAGGATGGCAAGCCCGTTGCGGCGGTCGATTTCCGCCTGGACGTTTAACACGCTGTCACGGCGGCGGCGGATAAATTCTTCCTCATACTCGTCCTCAAAATAGTCGCCGTCGGAACGCCAAATGGCGTTTAATAGTTCCTTTTTATGCAGGTCGAAGTAGTCCTCAAGCAGCGTGCGCGCATACGTCCGCGCGTGCTCTAAAACGACGTCGAAGGGACGCTCGCGCTTCATCTCCGCACAGCGGCGCGTAAACGCGTCCGCCGGGCAGAGTATGGTATCCGCATAGGCAATTGCGGGCATATCAAACGTAAACTCTTCAAAATATGCCCGCACGAACTGCAAAAACGCGGTCGAACCCTTTACTTCAATCGCGCGCAGACGCGGGTCGCCGGACGGCGCGGTGAGGACGTATTCCACCTGGGGTAATACTCCTCAAAGCGGTACTCCCGCGGCAGAATACGGTTGACGATATCGTCAAAATCGTGCAGCGCGCGTCCTCCTCGCCAAGCTCCGGCAGGATGTCCGCGATATACGAGGCGAAGATCCCATTCCGCGAGATGATCTCGAAGTGCTTTGATGTGAGGCGCTCGCGGTTACGGTAGAGAAAGGTAGGCAAAGCGGTGCAGGCCGACGGAGGTCTTGCCGGAGCCTGCCGCGCCGAAAATCAGGAAGTCGCCGGCGGCCTCGTCGCGGATCGCGCGGTTCTGCTCCTGCTGGATGCTTTCAATAATGATCTTCAACCGTGCCTGTGTTTTCCGAGAGCGCTTCGCCCAGTACGTCGTCGTGAAGGAGGAGTCCGCGTCATACATGAGCTGCATGTTTCCGTCGCGGATTTTGAAGCGGCGTTTTAAGACAACCTTGCCCCGTTCCACGCCGTCCGGGCTTTGAAACTGCGCGGGCCCGACGTTGCAGTCGTAAAACATTGACGCGATGGGTGTGCGCCAATCGTAGACGTACGGCTCGAACGTTTCGCGGTCGAAAAAATGAATGTGCGCCGACGTAAACACGCTCGCGGAAGCCGTCCCGGTCGGAGACAAAATCGAGCCTGCCGAAGTAGGGGATCCGGTAAAGTGAGAGCATGTTCCGCAACTCTAAAAGGGCGCTACGGTAGTCGTCCTCCTGGCGGGCGATATCGGCGTCATAGAGCGTCAGGGACGCAACGTCGTCGAAGTCGCGGATTACATGTGTGAGCTCATCCCACATCTTGTAGCCGGACTGCTCAATATCGGATTCATGCCCGGAGACCTTGCGTTCCAACTGTCCGATGCGGTTTTTCAGAAGCGCACGGACTTCGTCTAAATATTGATACTCGGCCTTTCTCTCGTTCTGATCCATAAAAATGCCTCCGCAGGTTTTGATACTTTCTATTATTAGGCATCCGGGCCAAAAAGCAAGACTTGTAAATCAATCGATTTTATGGTATACTAAATTCACGAAATTGCTGGGAAAAGGGCAGATGACGGGCCGTTTCCCAGCGACTGTTTTATAAAGGTAACGTAAAAGCCCGCCGGGGAGAGCGCGTCTGCTCTCCAGGGCGGGCTTTTTATGCCGTTTATACGCCTGCCGCGGTGCCTTGTTTTTCGGAGGACAGCGCGTTCTCGCAGGGACGTCCCGCGAAAAATGCGTCCAGGTTGTCATACGTGACGCGCGCAATGTTGAAAAGCGCCTCCTCCGTCAAAAAGCCCTGATGGGAAGTGACAATGACGTTCGGGTGCGTCGTAAGCAGCGTCAGTACCGTGTCGCGGTCGGTCTCGTCGCTCCGGTCCTCGTAAAAGACATCCTCTTCCTCCTCGTAGACGTCGAGGCCCGCGCCGCGCACGCGTCCCGTGCGGAGCGCCTCGAGAAGCGCTTCGCTGTCGATCAGCTCACCGCGCGACGTATTGATGACGAATACGCCGCCTTTCATGAGGGAAAACGCGGCGGCATTTAAGAGATCCCGCGTGTCCGGCGTGAGGGGACAGTGCAGCGAGACGACGTCCGCCGTGCGCAGGAGGGTGTCGAGCCGGACGAATTCCACGCCGTCCGCCGGGGAGGGATAGGCGTCGTAGGCAATAACGCGCATACCGAACCCGCGGCAGATATCCGCGAATACGCGGCCAATGCGTCCCATACCGATCACGCCCGCCGTACGGCTGTGCAGGTCGATGCCCGTGAGGCCGTTCAAGCTGAAATTAAACTCGCGCGTGCGCTCGTAAGCGCGGTGGATGCGGCGGCAGAGCGTTAAAAGCAGCGCGCAGGCGTGCTCCGCGACGGCGTACGGCGAGTAGGCCGGTACGCGCAGGACGGCGAGCCCGCGTTCGTCCGCCGCGCGCAGGTCAACGTTATTGTATCCCGCGCAGCGCAGCGCGACGGCGCGCACGCCGAGCGGCTTCAGCGCGCTGATCGTCTCCCGGTCGAGCACGTCGTGGACGAAGGTGCAGACCGCGTCGCAGCCATCGGCAAGCGGCGCGGTTTCGCGGTCGAGCTTCGTCTCAAGCCACTTGAGCGTATAGCCCGGGTTCAAACGTTCGAACCAGGTCTTGTCATAGGGTTTCGTGTCGTAAAATGCAATCTTTTTCATGGCAATATCATTTCCCCGGCGCCGCGGTTTATACGTATTTCCTGTGAACAACCTTTTATATGCGGCGGCCTATGTATAAAAGATGTTCCGTAAAGTTTTGAAAGCGCTCCTGTTCGCACACCTTTTCGGCGAGATCCATCCACGCGGCAACGACTTCCGGTCCTTTTTCCTTGATTTTATCCTCAAACGCGCAGACAATCGGTTCGCTCGCGAGAAAATGCAGTTTTTCAAGCGGGAAGCGTTCCATAAAAGGGGAGCACTGCCTTGGGGTTGATGAAAAACGCCCGCGTGAATCCCCTGACCGCCCCAGCTCGTCGCGAAAAAACGCCTCCAGCGGCGCAAGCTCATTCGGGTCGGTCAGTATTTCCGGCGTTTCACGCCCCATATAAATAACACCGCTTACCAGCGCGATATACGCCGCGGCAAACGTGCCGCCGGGCCGCAGGACTTCAAGGCACGCACGCACGGCGCGTTCGCGCTCCGACTCCTCCAGCAGGTGATAGAGCGGCCCCATACACAGCACATGGTCAAACGTCTCGCCCGCGACGCAGGAGAGGTCGCGCGCGTCCGCGGCGAAGCGCGCGCAGCTCCAGGCCAAGCTCCCGCGCTTTTTTTTCCTTCGCAAAGAAAAACGTTTTCCGGTGACAGATCGACCAGCGTGACGTCGCAGCCCAGCGCGGCGAGCGCAAGACTGTAACGGCCGGACCGCCGCCGACGTCCAGCACACGCTGGCCGGGGCGAAGGTAACGCTTTAAAAACCGCATGTTAATCTCGAACTCAAACGGATGCCGCGTCATGCGTTCCCATTCGTGCGCCGGGTTTCCATCGTAGTATTTCCGAACGACCTCATTGTTTTCCATAAATGCATCCTCCAAATTTTTCCATCCGGGCGCGTTCCCCTGGCTGGGGAACGCACGCCCGATTTGCTGTGCGGCGCGTTTTAAATACAATGTCCCGTCACCGAAAAATAGGTATAAAAAACGGTGCGGGCCATTTTCTGGACCTGCACCGCGTACGCTCCAATCGGCGAAATGGACGTTAGCCGCACGGCAATACAGGCCCGACCGTTGCGTTAAACGCAATACCGAACCAAGTCATGCCGTTAACAAGCTGCGCCCCACCATGCATGGATACCTCCCCGATAGATTACGAAGATTATACATCGCATGGTAAAGGAATGCAAGAAAAAATTCAGTTTGTCACTAAAATGAAATGTTCTCACCGTAACGCTCCCAAAACTCGTCGGCCGTCATGCCGTAATGGAGCTCATCGTAAAAACGGCGGTTAGTGAATACCATGTCGCGCAGACGTCCTTCAAGCTTGAAGCCCAGGCTCTCGTGGAACGCGATGGACGCCTCGTTGAACTCGTAGATGCCGACCGTGCATTTGCGGTAGCGCAGCTCCGTAAAAAGTATTTGAGGAGTAAAAAGCACGGCGTCGCGGCCGTAGCCCATGCCGCGCCAGCGGTAGCCGATATCGACGCCATAACGGAAATGCCCCATGCGGCGGTTGCAGGAGTGGGTGTTGATGTTGCCGACGATCTCGCCGTCCATATCCTCAATGACGAGCCACATTTCGTCGCCCTCGGGCTCATGCTGCGCCATTTCGGCAATGACGCCGGCCATGTGCTCGGGGCTCACGGGGGAAATGGCGTCGCCCATGCGCTCGCTCTCCGAGTCGAAATCGGGCGTAATGGCGTAGTACTCGCTCGGCGTCGGACTCCTCGAGCGCGCGCAGGCGTACGAGCTCTCCCATCCAGAAGTTCTTTTCATAGGCATCCTCCCTTAGTTAACTCTCGATCAGATCGGAAACATCCAGCTCTGTGACCGGTAAGACGGACAGCGGTTTGTCCGGGTGCGGCGTAAGTATTTTTCCATCCAGATCATATCATGCCATGCGCCGAGCTTATAGCCGCACTTTGTAAAGTGCGCGACCGTGCGGTAGCCAAAGCGCTCATGAAAGCCGACGCTCTCCGGGTGCGGATAGACGATACAGGCGTTTACGTTTGTGATGTTCTGCCGTTTCAGGATTCGCTCCAGCGTCTGGTAGAGCGCCGTGCCGACGCCGCGTCCGTGCGCGCCGCGCTTCACGTAAATCGAAGTCTCGACCGCCCAGGCGTACGCCGCGCGCGTTTTTGAGGGGGGATGCGTACGCATAGCCGAGGGATTTCACCGCCGCACACGGCCTTCAAGTAGGGAAAGCGCGTGAGCGTTTGCCGGATACGCGCGCGGAACTCCGCGGGGGACGGGACTTCATATTCAAACGTGACGGCGGTATTCTCGACATAGGGTCGGTAGAGCGCGAGGGGAGTTCCTCCGCGTCGGATTCGGACGCCAATTGTATCTTAATACTGCACATGACTGTTTTTCCTTTTTCAATAAAACGTGATATTCTATTTTATCACAGGAGATGTGTGCCGGACAATCCCGGAATTGCGGCAAACTACACATTTTCTACTTGCAAAACAAGGGATAACCTTGTATATTAGTGATAGGAGAACTGGAAAGGAGAAGCAATCATGAAAATTACCTTCTATGGGCAGTGTACGTTTTAATTGAGGCGGGCGGCGTCCGCATCGTCACGGACCCGTACCTGACGGACGCCATCGACCGCGGCCAGCCGGAGGGTTCGCCGTGGCACCGCGCGTTCCCGGCGCCTGTGACGCTGGACGAATTGAAACCGGACGTGATCCTGATTTCCCACGCCCACGGCGACCACTTTGACCGCGAGACTTTGAAACCGTACTATGCGGCGGGCGGGGAGGCTGCGCTCTATGTGCCGGAGCCTGTCGTGCCGTTTGCGGCGAAGTTTGGCCTGCGCGCCCGTCCTGCAAACGCAGACCGCGCGTTTCAGATTGGCGGCGTTACCATCACGCCGGTAGCCTGCGCACACCAGAAGCTGCGTCAGGACGACGACGGGCATTTCTTCGAGCTCTCTTATATGATCGAGCATGAGGGGAAACGCGTATTCTTCGGCGGCGATATGTCGCTTTACGACGGGCTGACGGAGAAGCTGACCACAATGGCGCCGGACGTCATGCTAATCCCGGTCAACGGCGCGGACTACTACCGCACGGCCTCGCACTGCATCGGCAATACGAGCTGCATTGAGGCGGCAAAGCTTGCAAAGGCCGTTGGCGTGAAGTACTATATCCCGACGCACCACGACGTCTACTACCCCTATAACGGCTGCCGCGAATCCTGGATACTTTGATTCCGCCGCCGACGCGGGGTGTGGACGTTCATGTCCTGAAAGTCTGCGGGAGCGAAGAACTGTAAGTAAAGACACTGATATGCTACATAATGGAGGAAATGAAAAATGAAACTGGATTATGCGCATCTTGCCCTGTCTGTCCGCGATATGGAGAAGTCTATCGCGTTCTACACGAAGGTCTTCGGCTTCACAAAGGCGTTCTCGCTCAGGATGAGGCGGGTAACCCGTGGATTGAGTATGTAAAAGTGGCGCCCGGCAAGTTCATCGAGCTTTTTCTATGGCAATGACAAAGGAAAACGCCGGTTCCTTCAATCATATCTGTTTCACGACTGACGACGCAGGAAATGACCCGACGGATCGAGGCGGCCGGCGAAAAGGTCACCATCGGCCCGAAGGTCGGCGTGGACGGCAACTGGCAGGTTTGGACGGTCGATCCCGACGGCAATAAAATCGAAATTATGCAGTATGCGGAAAACGCCCCGGGCAGTTACAGTACTAAGCCCGTATTCGTTCCCGTCAGGGAATTGCGTGCATTTTTTGAAGTAATGTTGGAAAAGCTGCTGTGGATAGAGCCGCGGCAGCTTTTTTTCATGATGAAACAGGAGGTGAAGCCGGTGGAATCAAACGCGCTGGTACTTGCCGCGCTTGAGGCGTACGGTATGGCAGGAGCCGAGGCTCGGTTTATTCGTCATAACGAGAACATGACATACTGCGTAAACGAGGCGTATTTGCTGCGCATCCACAGACCGCGGCAGGGCTTTACGATGGATTTTTTTCATAACGGAATGGACGTGTCCGCCTTGCACGAGGCCGAACTGCGCTTCCTCGCGCATTTGCGCACATGCGGCTTACAGGTCCAGGAACCGCTTCGGAGCCGTGCGGGAAAGTATGTCGCCGTGTTGCCGGACGGCACGCCGGCGACTATGCTGACCTGGCTGCCGGGCAGAGTTCTGGAGCAGGCGGATCTGACGCCGGAGACGGGTGTTGCGCTTGGAGAAATGCTGGGCAACCTGCACAAGGCGTCGGCGCGTGACCGCGCGGAGCACAAGGGTTCTTTGGACGGTATGACCATGCCTTGTGTGAACGGCTCGACGCGCTGCTTGCGGGATATCATGCGCGCGGGGAATTGGAAACACCTTTCTTTGCGCAAATGTCTGCGGCACTGCGTGTGATTGGGGAGCGCTGCGAAAAAAGTGCGGCCTCGCATATTCTGGTACATTCGGATTTATCGCTTTCCAATATTCTGCTGACAGAAAAAGGCCCTGTACCGATCGATTTTTCCCTGCTGGGATATAGTACGCCGATGCTTGACTTTGGAAGCCTGTTTTTGTTTTATCGACGACGAAGCGTGTCAGGAGCAGGTGATTCGCAGCTATGAAGCTGTGACGGGCAATTGTGTGGATCGCCGTCTGATCGACTGCTGCCTTGCGTTGCAGATTCTACTGGGTGTTGCGCTGCACTTTGCAGTGTGGGCGGAGAACCCTGGTTCGCGGAACGTCTGCCGCAGTGGTGCGACGAGGTGTTTGTTCCGCTGATTGCGGGGTAAACCGCAGGTTTTTCGGCCGGTATGTACGCATAACGCCGCGCGGGGGCATCGGATCAAGAAGCTCCTTCACGCTATTTTCGCAGTACGGCGCAAAAACCGCGCGCGAACCAACACGCACATAACTGTACGGCTGCTCTTATGGCCTGCAAGCGACCTCATGCGCAAGCCCTCCGGCGAACCGTCATGATACCGGAAGCCCCAAATGACGGCGATTGAACAGTAAATTTAATACCAAAAGGAGCGGTGCGTTAATAAAAACGCACCGCTCTGCCTTTATCAGAATGATTTTTTCCTATGATCTTAGCCGAGGATTGGTTCGCGGCCCAGCGTGACCAGGTAACGGTCAACACGCGCCTGCATGACGTCGCTGTATTCCTGGAAGCCGAGGTTCTCGTAAGCGTATTGCAGATCCTCCGCATAGGTGTCGGTGGATTTTACGCCGGTGATATAGCCGGTCGTCATTTCATCTAAATAGACGAGCAGGTCGTTTTGATAGGTGTTCACGACCGCCGACTCCTCCTCGCTTGCGAGCGTTGTGAAGTTGACGTGCATGTCAAAGTGGATGTTGTCCTCGCCAAACGTCATAATATTGCGCATCATGCGCTCGTATGGGGACATGTCCGTCCAATTGTATTCGGAATAGGTTTCCGCCCAGGTCTCAAAGGTCTGGTTTTTGGCGGTATAGGGCTCACCCGCGTCAAGCGCTTCCTGAATCGAGGCGTACTCGCCACCAAAATAGGACCAGGCTGCATGGTTCTGAATTTGCGGAACAGTCCCCACGGCGCGTAGCACCACAAATCACCGTAACGGTACTCGTCGTCCTGCGAGACTTCGGCGCCGATGATAAACGTGCGCGGCTTGCCGTTTTCGTCAAACTCCCAGGTCTTGCCTTCGATGCCGTAAGTCAGGAGCATGTAAAAGTCTTTGCTGTGCAGCCAGTCGATATAGGCCGCGGCCGCCTCGCGGTCAACGTCCGCTCGAAAGGAAAGGCCGCGGTTGCCGGAGCCGGACGCCTGCCCCAGCAGGTGCGGCGTCACGCCTTCCAGCGCCTGGATGATCGGCATGGGCGTGTACTCGCATTCTGAGTCGCCGGTCTCGACGGTCATAAAGTTTTCCGCGTATCCTACCATCGCGGCGCAGTAGTTGCCGGCGCACAGCGCGCCGTACTGCCAGGAGCCGCCCTCGCTCATCAGCGCGACGCCCGCGTTATAAAGCTCGCCGGTGTACTGGACAAACGGGAGATACCCTCTCCCTCGACGGCGCTGACGATCTCGCCGTTTGTGGCATCCATGACGAAGTTATCGCGCGGGAGGCCGAACCATCCCGCCGTACCGCTTGAGAACACCGTACCTTCCGTTACGCTCATGCCGATCCCGAGCATGGCGCGTTCGTCCTGGAGCCGCTGCCGTTGGCGTCCTGCTCCTGGAACTGGATCAGCGCTTCCTTGAACTCCGCGGTCGTCGTGGGCATGGAGAGGCTGCACTTGCGCAGCCAGTCCTGACGGATGTTCAGGTTGTACCACGCGGTACCGGAGAAATTGACAAGATAGTCTGTATCCTCCGTGTCCATGTTCAGACCGCCGCGGCCGCCGTCAACGCATTTAATCATGTACCAGTGTCCGTCCGGCGCGGTGGACCATGCCTTGATGTACTCGAGCGGACCGCCGGGAGCGATCTGGTCATTAAAGGTATTGTCGTCGGAACAGGCGATAATGTCGTCGATATCCGCAAACTTGCCCTGCGCGATGACCTGCACCAGCATGGCGTCGTCCAGCATAGTCTCCGAGATAAAGGCGTCCGTCATGGTGTTGGCGGCGATATACCCCCGCAAGCGTGGTCTTATAGGCCTCGTTGTCGATGGGCGTGACCTCCACGATGAGATTTTGCTGCCGGAGCATCAGATCGTTATAGTAGTCGAAGCTTTCAAACCCTTTGGTGAGCGCTTCCTCGTAGGTAAACGTCCAGCCGTGGTTCTCGCGTCCGAGATACGTGAGCCGCATGGGCTCGTTTTCCTCCGGTTCGTCCTGCTTTTCTGCGTCGCCGGACGTGTCAGGCGTCTGGGCGCCGTCCTCGGGGTTTTGCCCCCTGGCCGGGTTCGCCGTCGTCGGGGACGTTTCCGGTGCAGGCGCTGAAGAGGGTGAGCAGCAATAGCGCTGCCAGAACGAAAGCAAGTTTTTTTCGTCATGGGGATGCCTCCTTGTTTTTTCATTTAGCCTTGCGGATGTTAATAGTATTTTTAATATTTAAACTTTGCCTCTGTCAATAGATTGCGGGTTTTATGGTATATACTGCAAAGTATTCGAGAAAAAAAATTTTAAAAAAAATATCGTCTTTTTTCCATCTTTAAGCCGATAATTTCTAAATTTCCTGAAAATACGGGAAATTGTTTGCAAGATCTTTCATACGGCAAAAAAACGCGCGAGGGAACCGGCCCGCCATTTGGGACCAGTCTCCCCGCACAAAATAGGGAAGGAAGTCAGCGTTTTCTGGGGTCAATCGAGAGGACAGCTTCGTCTTCCCGGACGACGAAGGGACCCGGCATCCGTCCGCCTTCTATTACGTTGCCGAAATAGTCTGTCCTGATTTTCCCGTCAGGCATGACCTCCGGCATGGAGCTGTAACCGACAGTCTCGCGGCTGTCCCAGGAAATCCGCTTCTTGTCGGGGCGAATCGTCATGGTAAGGGCGTCCGTGTCCACACTGAGCCGGAACGCCGCGTAACCGCCGTGCAGGTCGAACCGCTCAAACCGCTGCCAGGCGGCAAGGTCGAGCTGTTCCGTCGGCGCTGGATAGGTGAGGACGAGGAAGCCCTGCGGCATTTTGGAATAAAAGTTGCCGTCGAACGTATTGTCGTGCGTGGGCAGACGGATCGCGCCGCTGCGGCAGTCATAAAAGACGTTGTTCATCACGATCGAGTTGCGGGAGGTACCGCCGCGGCCTGCATGCATCCGTCCGCGGATGACGTTCTGGCTGTAGCCGAAGCCGTCCACGTTCGCAATCAGATTGTTGGCGATGTGCATATCGTCGGTGCCGTAACCGTTAATCGCGTCGCCAATCGGCGTGGAAAGATCGAACGGCTCGTTCCAGTGCGTGCTGTCGATGGTAATGGTCTGCTTTTTCTGAGCCTGCTCTTCGTAGAAGGCGGAGTTCCAGAAAATATTGTTGTCAATCAAAAGCTCGCCGCCGCGATTGCACTCCATATAGACCATGGAGTGCGGCGAACAGATATTTAAAAAAAGGTTTTGCGTCACGCGGTCGTTATAATTGCCGCAGTCGAGCCAGATACCGTCGCAGCCGTCGCAGTCGCGGAAAATGTTGCGGCGGAAAAGGCTGTCGATACAGTCGTGGAATTTTAGCGCGCTGGATTCCCAGGCGTATTCCATGCGCTGCCAGCCGGTACGTGCGATGAGGTTATCCTCGACCAGCGTGTAGGACGCGCCGTACCCCGCGACGCCGCATACGCCGCAGTCGAGTATCTGGTTGCGGCGCAGGACGGTGTGCCCGATCTGCTGCCCGGGACGGCGCTTCAGGCTCCACGCCTCGTTGCCGATATCGGTACCGACGGCGTTTGCCCACTGGACGGTGCAGTCTTCAATGATCCAGTGATGACCGCGCCGGCAGGAGAGCGCGCCGATCTGCGGGACGGGCGCGCCGTTTGCCGCGTGAAGCATGGTCAGGCCCTTGACCTTGATGTAGCTCAAAAACGGCTTTTCCGGTGCGAAGCACTGTTCCCGGCAGGAGACCTCAATGAGATGCCCCTCCGGCGAACCGTTGTCCGGCATACGGAAATGGAGTTTCATGCCGTTTCCTCGACCCAGTACGTGCCGGGGTTATTCTGCATCAGGCGGTAGAGCTGCACCTGGCGCAGCGGCTGCCCGTCTACATAAATCATACCCCGGCGCAGAAAGTACGGCACAAGGCTGGATTCCTGATCGACGCGGGCGTAACGCAGCCAGCTCTTTTCGTGGATGCAGTTGACGACGCCAAAGGGGTTATAGCCGTGGAACATGTCGCCGTCAAACGCATGTTCCCAGATGACGGGTTCGGTTTCGTCATCGTCCTCTCGTCAATGCTGTAGTCGAGGCTGCGGGAAAACGACGCCGCGACCTCGGACGCCTTAATTAGCACCTCGCCGTCGCCTGCCGCCTCATAGGCGACCATGTGCGCGGGCGTCCTCGCCGCCGAACGCGGGCCGGACGCATTCGCGGTACGTCCCCTGATGGATCAGGACGCGCGTGCCGGCTTCCGCGATTGCCGCCGCGGCGTTGATGGTGGCAAACGGCGCATCCGGGGAGCCGTCTCCCCGTTTCGTCGCTTCCATGCGCCGCGCTGACGTGCAGTTCGCGGGGATACACCTGTTCCGTTTCCCAAAAAACAAAATCGTTGCCGTACGGCAAAACCGCTGTGAAATCACGCTGTTTTCAGCCATAACTACCTTGCCTCCTTTGTCTGCTTGCCATTATTCTAACAAGAGAGTACGCTAAGTCAATGTTTTGAGGTGATATTGCGAGGTTTTGCCAACAAAGTTCATGGATTTTACGGCAAATTATCAGTTTTTTAAAAAGGAGGTGAATCTTTCAAACTTTCCGCCGCATTTGCTGAAATGATTGCATATTCTTTGATTTTTTCTTCGATGCTGTGCATAAACACTGTTTTTGTGTTGCCTACCATGCGAAATTACTTGATTTTGCACAAAATTCGGCTATACTGGTGTTGGAATACAGGGAAAGGAGCGGTATTTTGGCACGAACGATTCTTTATAAGGACCCGCATCTGTGCTGCGTGCATGAGATGGGTTCCCGTCCGTCCGGCGAGCCCTCGGAGCCGAAAATCAGTGAGTCGGCGCTCATTTTTATAATATTTGCGGCGAGAAACAGGTAATCGTAGAGGGAAATACGTTTCGGCTCCATCCAGGCGAGCTGCTCGTGATCGGGAAATTGAACGCTTTTTATGTCTGCGCCGAACCCGGCACGCCGTCTGAACATGCGGAATTTACGTTCAGCAAGTACGTGTTCTGCCATCTTGATCCGGAACTCATGCTCCTTGCCAAAATTACGGGCCGGGCCCCGGGCGACGCCGTGCTCGTCTGCTGCGACGAACGCCAGAACGCGCTGCTGCAAAGCTGCCTTGCGCATCTCGAGGGGATGACGGAGCGGGCGGCATTGCGTTCCTCATATGTCAGTATGCTGGTGCTGCTGGTCAACGAAATCAATACGTCCGACTTGTTCCGAGCGGCGGAAGGGAAGCCAGAGGAACGGAAGCTGATCGCGTATATCAACCGGAATATCACGAGCGACCTGACCCTGGCGGAGCTTTCCAGGGGTTTTATGTCTCCTATTCGCAGTTTTACCGGCTATTCAAACGCCTTACCGGCATGACGCTTTCCAACTATATCACGTATAAGCGCGTCATTATGGCGCGGGACCTGATTCAACATGGCGTAAAGGCGAAGGATGCGGCAATCCAGTGCGGCTTCCGGGACTATACGACCTTTATAAATGTAATTATAAGTATTTTTAAGGTGGCGCCCAGCGCGAACCATCCCACGAAGGACAACGATCCGACATTGAAAACGGCATTTATCAGGCGGTGTAAGGCAAGGCCGGCAGTGACAATGTTCTATGGAGTATTCGTCTGAGGTGCAGGGGAAATACCTGCTTAAATCGCTGTCCTGACTATGAATGTGGCGTTGCTTGAATTAGGCAGTTTGCTGCTATGTATCTTATATTGGCGTGTTTTTGTATGTTCCAAAGGACGGCAGGCTGTTTTCGGCGATTCTTTTCAGCATAATAGAGCGTTAAGTCTGAGGAAAAGTGAAGTTTTTGAATTGTAGTGAACGCTTTAGGCATTCGGTACTTGAGGAAATGGAATGATTTTGCTTTCCCCGGACACAATATTATAGAAGGATTTACGCAAAAGGCAGCGAATAAATGCGGAACAGGTCGTTACATGATAAAGGTACGGCAGACAATTCGCGGGTAAATCGGTATGCGGAGGGACACGCTCTGTCGCGGGAGTGTTGTAATATTGGGTTATCCGTCAAACACGCACAGAATCCTACGCAAAACTAACAACGCCATCAATAGCAGCCGTTCACGCAGCAATCTGGGGAGCAGGGACTGCACGTACTTTCACTCGCATTTGGTACTTAAAGCAATCATCCGCGGCACTCGCGGATTTGCATGGCGCTTGATTCAATTATCAATTTGCAATATGTGAAAGACAAAATATGATAGGTTACTCTCACCACACACTTGACATATTCAGAAAGGAATAAGGCAAAATGAACATAAGTATTAGAACGGCGGTCATAGAAGACTGTGAGCGTATCCGCCCACTCCAAAGAGATTGCCGACTTACATCATCACGGCAGACCTGATTTATTCAAAACAGAAGCGCGCTACTTCACAAAAGAATCATTCCAAGAAAGATTGAATGATCCAAAGCACACCATATACATTGCTGAAACAGATAATGACGAGGTGGTAGGATATGCTTTTTTGCAGGTTGTGTCTTACAAAATCACTCAACATACATCGACTATGATTGTTTCTACATTGATGACATTTGCGTCTTAAAATCACACCAAAAGAAACAGGATAGGGGAAACGACTGTTTGAGTGCTGCAAAGAAATCGCTCAAGTAAAGAAATGTAAAATGATTGAGCTTGGCGTTTGGGGATTTAATAAAGAGGCGTTGCTTTTTATGAAAACTGCGGTATGACAGATCGTATCCGTAGAATGGAATATAGATTGGAGGATTAAAATGATTACTCATAAAGGAACCCAAACAATACATACCAAAAGACTTATACTAAGAAAGTTTACCATTGACGATGCTCAAGCAATGAAAAATTAGGCAAGCGATGAAAAAAAAGTACATGCTATCTAACTTAGTGCCCTCATGAATCACCTGAAGCAACAGAGAAACTCTTAGAGCTTTGGTGTGCTGCCTATGAAAACTCGAACACCTATAATTATGGAATATGAAGGAATGCCTATTGGTAACATCAGCGTTGTTCGGTTAAGTGAAAAAAGCGAATACGCAGAGCTTGGATACTGTATGGGTTGCGCTTATTGAAAGGACTTATGCCCGAAGCAGCAAAAGCTGTTATTGACTTTTTGTTCTCTGAAGTTGGTGTGAACCGTGTTGGAATATCTCACGCAGTTAAAAATCCTGCTTCGGGTAGAGTTGCTCAAAAATGTGGCCATACTTTTGAGGGAACAAAACGCACAGTCGCGGCAACGCTAAGCCCCCGCCAACTTTAGTTGGCGGGGCTTTTTAAAAGCGTTCATCCAGCGGTTCATTGTCCATCAATGCGGCGGGATCAATGGAAAAAATACGCGCTACCGTGTCGCGGAGCCGGCGTGCGTCTGAGAGGAAAATTTTGCGTCTCAAACGTTCCAACCGTCGTTGCGCCGTCGCGGATTGCGACCGGCTCGACCTTCAGAACGTCTCGAGATGAGCGCGGCGCGCAGTGACGGTGCTGCGGCGTATGGTGACGTTTGCCCTCATAATCGACGACGTAAAGGTCCTGCGTGCCCTCCGTCAGCGTGCCGGGGACGTGCTCCCACTCTTCAACGCCGTGAATATATGTGTTGCGCGTGAAGTTGACGCCAATCAGCATGATCTGCGCGCCCGCGTGTAGAGGCGGTGATAGACGCCGCCCGCGGGGCAAAGGCGTCGTGACATTTTCCTCACCCGCGAGGAACTCTTCCCGCGCCGCGCCCAATCGCCGCCACGGAATGCGTCGGGTGCAGAGAGCGCCGGACGCCCGCGCGTTTGCGGAAGAGCTCCGGCAGGATACCGACGCACACGGGCGTATAGAGGACGTCCATGACAGGGTTTTGCAGGTTGACGTTATTCCACGTGTGAGTGGGGAGGGCGAGCAGACCGTCCTTCATGTACTCCATGAGCGCGTCGAGCACCGTGTCGGCGCGGCCTTCGACATCCCCGATGCTCTTATAGGAGTGAACGAAAAGCGTGCCGCGCGGGTCGATGCCGAGCCGCGCAAGGTCAACATCAGGCTTTCTTTTTGTGTGCATAAAAACCTCCGGGTATTTTGATCTTAAACATTACCTTACCATATCTCTCGGCTCCTGTCCAATCTTTTGATCAAATTGCTAAGACTGATTGCTCGATATTGCGCGACCGACAATCGTTCCAATGTTTGCTGGAAGCTCTTCGAGCAAGAACGGCAGGCGTGCGGGCACGGCGCTGTTTATATTACACGAGCGCCGTGCTGCGATGTCGGGCACGGGCATCACGGCTGTCGTTTAGATAATATGGCGCGTAATGGTTCGCGGCATGAATCACGCTAAAACGCTGCACATTATAAGCGCCAGCGGGATGTACCTTCTTCGTCGCAAAATCTTCTGCTTTAATTAAGAATGGGCTGCCGAAAGGCAACGAAACGCCGTGCGCACAAATTATCGTCGAATTGATACAAAGGGGACATTCTTCAAGGCGCTGCTTCGCTTCACCGCAGGTAAACAAAACGGCGGACTGACGCCGCAGCAAATCCTACTGGACAAAGCAGCTGCCGCTTTCCCCGTGAATTCACAGCATGACTTTTGACTCGTTTTTAACTTTCAAAAGGTACGGGGCCATAACTTTATGGCCCCGTCTGCTTTTTTATAAACAATTTTGCGCACTGTATCGTAGGATAGCGCAAACTCCCGCGAAAGCTGCTCCACGGTGCATCCCGACGCAAAACGCGCCGCAATCCTGCGGTTTCGTTCCGCAAAATACCGCCGTGAGCCGCTCTTTTCACCCCAGGCAGTCACTTTTTGTGCGCTCGGAATATAGAGCGTTTTGCCTTCCGCGTATTTTTGTATCTCCGAGGAGTTCCTCCGGTAAAATTTCCGCCGCGTTTATGTATTTCATAGCCCGCTCCTTTATCAGTTTTGATGCCAATAAAGTGCAGAGCCAGCGGAGCGTCACAAGCTAGTACCCCATACAGAAACAGTCTTTAAACCGCCGCTTGCTCTGCATGGGCCGGGACTTTCGTGGTGGCGTTGAAAATGTTGACGTATAACAAGAAAACTCCCCTTTAGGTACAATTTGATATCCCTATTGTATCATTGCCTGCGCGAAATGAAAAGCGGGGAAGCGTTGCAGTCCTGTTACAGTTTCAGCGGGACGTGCCTGCCGCAACGGTTGCGGCCTCCGACTCCCGGTACCACTGCTCCTGCGCCTCCCAGAGGCGGCGGTACTCGCCCTCTTCGCGCATCAGCTCCTCGTGCGTGCCGAGCTGAACCGCGCGCCCGTCCTGCATGACGAGAATGCGGTCCGCAAGACGGACGGAGCCAATGCGGTGCGTCACAATGACGGCGGACTTGCCGCGGGAAAGCTCCGCAAAACGGTTATAGATGCGCGTTTCCTCGTAAGGGTCGATTGCCGCGGTCGGCTCGTCGAGGATAATCAGGTTGTGACTGCGATAAAAGCCGCGTGCGATGGCGATGCGCTGCCACTGGCCGCCGGAGAGGTCCACGCCGTCGAACTCGCGGGAGAGCATGGTGTCGTAGCCGGTCGTAAAGGACGTGTCGTTGGGGTCGCACCCGGCCATATGGCAGATATCCCCGAGCAGCGCGTCGCCTGAGGGCTTTTCTGATTCTGAAATCGCCAGGTTTTCCCGCAATGTCATCTGATAGCGCTGGTACTTCTGGAATACGGCGGAGGTGTTCTGGTAAAGCGCCCCCGGGTCGATGTTGCGCGTGTCTACGCCGTTATGCAGGACGGCGCCTTCCGACGGCAGATAGAGTCCGGAAAGAAGACGGATCAGCGTGGACTTGCCGGAGCCGTTTTCCCCGACGACGGCAAGCGTTTCGCCGCGGCGCAGGGTGAGGCTGACGTGCGAAAGGGCCGGGCGTTCTGCGTTTGATAGGAATAGCTGACGTCGTCGAGCGTGACGTCGCCCCACGCGGGCGCTTTCTTCTTACCTTCGCGTTCGGGGAGCTGGAGAAAGCGGACGTAGTTGACCGTTGCGCCAAAATTCTGCGCCAGGTTGCCGATGTGCATCTGCACGACCTCCTGCATGATACTGTACAGCGTCCCGATATTGGCAAACACGGCCGCGAACGCGCCGACGGTGATTTCGCCTGCCATAAGCGCGGTGAAGAGCATGTAAAGAATCGCAAAATACCCCAAAATCGTGACGACGTTCATCGAAAGCTCAAACGCGGTCGAACGGATATCCGCGCGCATACGCAGCTTCAGGCAGAGCCGGTAGCTTTCCACGAATTTATCTTTGAAGTAGGAAAAGCCGCCGAGTAAACGCGTTTCCTTAAAATACTCGCGGTCTGCGATCGCTTTTTCGTAGTATTCGTATTCGCGGCGCTTGGGCGCGGACTCGTCCTCGAGCTTGGCAAAGACTTTCGCGCGAATAAGCTGCGTGAGTGCCGTGGGGATGAAAACAATGACGATCGCCAGCACGAACGCGGGTTTCAGTGAGAAGAGATACCAGCCGACGAACACAAAGTAGGGGATGTAAAAGATCAAGATATGCTGGATTACACCGAAAAGCTCTGTGGCGGCGTCCGCACCTTTTTCCGCTTTATTGATGTCGTCGAGCACTTCCGTGTTTTCAAAAAAAGCTCCGGCGAGCTTTTTGAATACGTTCGTTGATCTCAAATTGGAACGCCTGCATTTCGCGCTGGCCGTAGACATTCCACTGGTAATTGGAAACGCCGTTTAGGAACTGGGTAAAGATGGCCGTAAAGGCCAATGCGGCGAAAGCGATTAGTACGCCGCGAAGTGAAGCGGCGCCTGTCGCAAGATCCGCCGCGGCGTCGAAAAAGTACTGCCGTACAAGGATATCAACGCCCCAGAAAAGCCCGTGTATGATGGAAATAAGAGTCGCAACCGCAAAGTATGCCGGCGAAATTTTTACAATTTTCGGCGTAATGGTTTTCAGCAGGGAGAAGATTTTCACGTCGCGCTTTTTTTCTTTTTTCATGCGTACCAACTCCTTTGCGCCTCAAACATCTCCGCATAAATGCCGCCTGCGGAGACGAGCTTCTCATGGCTGCCCTGCTCGGCCACCCGGCCTCCATCCAGCACGACGATCTCGTCGGCCAGACGCGCCGCGCCAAGGCGGTGCGTAATAAAGACGGTCGATTTCCCGGCGCTGATCTGCCCGAAGAGCCGGTAGACCTCGCTCTCCGCCACAGGGTCGAGCGCGGCGGTCGGCCTCGTCGAGGATGCGCATGTGCGCGGGATTATAAAGCGCACGTGCGATGGCAAAACGCTGCCACTGACCGCCTGATATATCCACGCCGCCCGCATGGATTTTGCCGAGGTAGGTGTCGTACCCTGCGGGCAGTTCCTGAACCGCACTGTCCAGGCCAATGAACCGCGCGGCCTCCTGTATCTTCGCCTCGTCATAGGAGAGCACGTTGCCGAGAGCAATGTTGTCCGCGGCTTTGACATAGTATTTTACGAAATCCTGGTAAACCACACCAAACATCGCCTTGAGCTGCGCCTGCGTGAAATCGCGGATGCTGCGGCCGCCGATCAGGATTTCGCCTTCAAAGTTGTCGTATAACCCCGTTAAGAGCTTGGTCAGGGTTGTTTTGCCCGCGCCGTTAATACCGACGATGGCATAGTGCCGTTCCGGTTCCAGCGTCAGGTTAAGGTTTTGCAGGATATACTTCTCCGTGCCCGGGTAACGGAAGCTGACATTTTGAAACTCGATCGTTCCGAACCCGGCCGACTCCGCGGAGACGGGGTAATCGAGCGCGCCCCTCTGTTTCCGGCAGCGCGCAGAATTTCGTCAGGTCGCGCAGATATTCCGAGTGCTGGGCAAGCTGGTTCGTCACTGCGGCAAACTGCCAGGACATCATCTGTACTAGGAGAGCGTCGCCGTGACGAGCGAGATAAACATACCGGAGGAGAGCTCGCCGCGCGCGTATGGGAAGAGCAGGATGGCTGATGATCGAGAGCGAGAGGAGCGCCGTGATGATGGAGGACGTCTTCATGCGGATGAACTGCTCTTTCAGCGTCTTTTTTCAATCCGGCGCGCCTGGTCGGCGCGTTCCAGCCAGCGGCGGTTGACGTCCTCCGTGTAGCCGAAGAGGGAACGTTCTTCCGCGGCTTCCCGCGACAGGATCACGTTTTTCAAATAATCCGCGCGGCGGCGGTGCTTCTCCGCCTCCTGCCAGGCCGTGTACTCTTTTGGCCGGCCTTTTTGAGACCAGAAAGAGCGGCACGGAGATGGCGAGTAGGGCAAGGCCCGCCCACCACACCTGCGCGGTGATAAGCAGCAGGAGCGAGCCGACGCGTACAATAATTTCGGCAAGGTCCAGAATATTGCAGAAGGCGTTGCGGATTCGTATCTCCGGTTCCTTGCAGACTCTTGTGATGAGATCCCAGGTTTTGTTGTCCTCGATGTTGTAGTACGCCAGCCGCGCGCGTTTTTCAAGGATCTCCGTGCGGTACACGGAGGCAAGCTTCTGATCAATGCCAAGGTTTGTGAATTTGTTCACTGTACTTGACACGGTACCGTATGCCACAATCAGCATAAGGTAAATGAGCGGGGTGAAAATCGCGTGGTAAACGGCGTTTCCCGCGAAAAATGGCCAGCGCCGTGTCCACAAACAGCGCGGTCGCCATGGCCTGCGCCGTTGTCATGAGCGCGGAGAGCAGCATATTCACGCATTTGCCGCAGGCGGGGACCGGCGCGGCGCGGAAGGGGGATGACCAGAAAATCAATGAGTCGATAGGTTCGGTCCCGGTTAATGTCTTCACTGACATACCCCATTTTAACAGGCAAGTTTATTTGTTAAGATCATATTAACAAACAAACTTAGCCTTGTCAATATTTGTCGAAATTATTATAAATATACCTGCACTTTTTCACCGTTGCCGCTCTCCACATCCACCAGCGGCATACCGCGCAGTTGTGCCTTGCGCGGTTGACGCTGTACATCAATGCGCGCATCTGCGCGTAGGAAAAGGCCGGAAAGGGCGTCGACGTGCGGTGTGGCGAAGCGATAGACGAGATAAGCTGAGAGCGAATTGAATAAGAGACAAGAGGGGATCGGTATAAAATGTTATGGCCGTCGGCCCTGACCCTGACCCGCATCCTACTCCACCACGATCTCAACGATATCGCCGTCCGCGCTCTCCACCTCTACCAGTTTACCGATCAGGCCGCGGTCTACCAGCATCATCACCTTCTCGAGGTCGATATTTTGCAGGGCTTCGTTGCCGGAAACCTGCGGCAGGCTCAGGCCGATTTCCAAAGCGGTCTTGACGAGGACAATCGGCAGGTTTACGCGAATGCGGTCGCCGTCTGAAGAGTTGACGATGATGCGCAGCATCATGTCGTCGGGGTTTTGCGCTGCTCAATTGGCACGATCGACGCGACGGGCTCCGGTTTGTTGTTCAAAAGGGCGTCTATGGTCGTGCCGTAGAGCTTCGCGATCTGCGGCAGCAGCATGACGTCCGGGCAGGAACTGTCATTTTCCCACTTCGAAACTGCCTGCGGTGAAACACCGAGACGTTCGGCAACTGTATCCTGTGTAAATCCATGCTCGCGACGAAGCGCGGCAAGTTTCTTTCCAAGACTCATATCCATCAGAGGAACCTCCCTGTTTTATTTCGGCGTCGCCCGCGGCAGTAAAAACTGCGGCGCGGCGGTCTGCCGTTAGGAATGGATCATATGCGCTTTCCGCGCCGGGCCCTTGGCGCTTTCACTGCTTCTATTGTACGGCCGGCACACGCGAAAAGCAATCAACCAGACGGCGCATGGCGCGTTTTTATACAACTCAAGGTAGATAATTCTCTACTTGTGGTTGAGTTGGTGTTAAAAAGAAATCCGTGCCCGGACGGGGCGCGGATTTCTTTCAAAACAAGGTTATACGATGTCGAGCCAGGTTTTGCGGGACGGGGCGGGATAATCGCGGAGAGCTCGGCCACGTCCTCCGCCGTCAGCTCGATTGCGAGCGCTTTTGCGTTGTCCTCGGTATGCGCGGGCGAGGAGGATTTTGGGATCGGGATGACGTACTCGCGCAGGAGCGTAAAGGCAAGCAGGATTTGCGCGGCGCTGGCGTTATAGCGGCGCGCGACCGCCGTCAGGCCGCGGTTGCCTATCAGTCCCCGGTCAAGATCGCCGTACTGCGCGAGCGGACAGTACGCCATGGCGGTCATATGGCGCGCCTCAAGCCAGGGCAGGAGGTCGTATTCCACGCCGCGCGAGGCCAGATGGTAGAGCACCTGGTCTGTGACGCAGTGCGTCCCGTTCGGGACGGCGGCGAGCTCCTGCATATCCGCCGTATCGAGGTTCGAGACGCCCCAGTGACGGATCAGGCCGCGCGAAACAAGCTCCTCCATGCACGCGACGGTTTTTCCTCAAAGGGACGTTACCGCGCCAATGGAGCAGGTAGAGGTCGAGATACGACGTGCCGAGACGTTTGAGCGACGCCTCGCAGCTTTTAAAAAATGTTTGTGCGCCCGGCGTTGTGCGGGTAGACCTTGGAAACGAGATAGAGCGATGCGCGATCTGCGTCACGGATTGCCTCGCCGATCAGCGCTTCGCTGCGTCCGCCGCCATACATTTCAGCGGTGTCGATCAGGTTCAGGCCAGCGCGACGCCGCGCTGCAACGCGGCGATCTCGGACGCGCGGCGCGTATGGTTTTCACCCAGATGCCAGGTACCCTGCCCCAGGCGCACGACAGGCGCGCCGGAGGTGGTTCGAAATGCGGGATGTGCAATGGTTTTCATAATGGACTCCTTATTTGTATAAGTGCTTTTTGAAATAGGCCAGAAAGCCGAGCCAGTCGCGGCGGCTCAAAAAGTGGTCGCCAGGAACATGTGATAGGCGAGATACCCCTCGTGGAAGGATTCCCGGCGGACGGATAATAGTCCGGACCGGTGAAGGACGGGAGCATCCCGTAAAATCCCAGACGCGGGAGGCCGCCACACGCGCGATACTGCGACGCGGGTCCCGTCCAGAGATCGGCGTCGGCGGAGGCGACATAGAGCCTGCGCGCGGCGCGATGAGCGAGAGCAGGAAGTGCTGGTCGAAGGGCAGCTCGCTTCGCGTCCCACGTAGGACTGATACCGCTCGCAGAACCAGTAGGGGAAGGTCTTACAAATTTGTTGCAAATGCTCCGCCTCTTCCGGCGTGCCGCGCGTGAGCGCCGCGCCGCTGCACCCGGACTCGTTTGCAAAGCAGAACGAAAAGCGCTCGTCGTTTGCCGCGGCCCAGAGCGCGGTCTTTCCAAGACGGGAGTGCCCGACGATGCCGACATTTTTGTGGTCGATACAATCGAGCGTCATGATGTAGTCCATGGCGCGTATCGCCGCCCAGGCCCAGATGGAGATTTTGCCGGGGTCTGAGGGCCCGCGCTTTCCGCCCGGGTAGAGAAGGCTGGCCAGACCGTCTGTAAAGTCGGCGTTATCGCGCGTCACGTCCTCGTAGCAGAAAGAGAAGCAGGCAAAGCCGTTGTCGCTGATCTCCTCGGAGGGCATGTAGCTGTCTGGGACGCCGCCGCGGAAATTGACGCAAAAACGCGGGGCAGGGACGGTTCGACGTGGGTATCACGCAGGAAAGCGGAAAGCTGTGGCTGCCCGCCGCCGTGCGTACGGTGACGCTCACGCAGAAGTATTCCGCGCTGCCGCCGCCGAAGCGACGGTTTTCGCTCTTTGATAGTCGATAGAATAGGAAAAGTCCGGTAAGTTGCCATATTCCTCGCGCGCCAGCAGTGCAAGGACCGCCGGACGGCGGCTCTGAAACAGCGCAAGCGTCATATCCTCCGGCGGGACAGGCGTGGGGCAGTCAAAAATGTCGGGAAGGCCAAGCTCGAAAACGTCGCGGGTAACGCTCATGATAAGATCCCCTTTCCAGTCTGATTTCTTCCCTTATTGTACATCAGTTTCAGAATAGATACAATCGTTTTCCGGAAATCGCAAACTTGCCCCTGAAACCGCACTGTGTTACAATATGGCTAGAAAAAGCGCCGCCGCCGTTATTTTCAGTCGTCGGAATGTCGGGATGGCCGGATTTTTCTGTGATAAACTGTGCGCGAGGTGAGGGGCAATGGAATGGGTTGACAGGATGAACGCCGCGGTGGATTATATCGAGGAACACCTCTGCGGAGAGATTGACGGAGAGGAACTGGCAAAGCGCGCCGCCTGCTCGGAGGAAGCATTTCGCAGGACGTTTTCGCAGGTGACGGGGTTTCCGTCGCGGAATATATCCGCCGTCGCAAGCTGACCTGTGCCGCGGGTGATTTGCAGAACAGCAATGAGCGCGTGATCGATATCGCCATGAAGTATGGCTATGATTCCGCCGACGCGTTTCGTGTGGCGTTCCGCCGCCTCCACGGGGTGACGCCGATGGAGGCGCGGGCCGGCGGCGTGCGGATGACGTTCTATTGCCGCATCAACTTGAAACTGACGATCAGGGAGTGGACAGGATGGATTATAAGATTACGGCCCGGGAGTCTTTTCAAGGTAATCGGCGTGCGCCGCGTCACGCCCTACGGCGGCGGGACATGGGCGGTCGTCAAGACCGACGGGAGCAATGAACGCATCCATGCGCACAGCGGACGTTTTTGACCTGGGCCTTTGCTTCGGCTTCCTGGAGGACGGCAGCGACGATTATATGTGCGCGGTCGCGTGGGACGGCGAGGACGTTCCCGGGTACGAGAGCTATACGTACGAACCGCATACCTGGCTGGAGTTTACGGCGAAGGGTAAGATTTCCGAGGGCGTGCTGGGCGACGTCTGGCGCCGCATCAACACGGAGTTTCTGCCGCAGAGCAAATACAGCAAATGCGCGCCGACAATCGAACGCTATGTACTGTGGGACGAGGAGCAGGATCTGTGCCATGTCGATATTCTGCTTCCGGTCGAATTGAAGGAGTAAAACGTTATTGCGTGTCGTTGTCCGCAGTTAGAATGGAACGTTGGGCATATCCTTGAAGGAGTAAACGTTTTTGCGCGTTATCCGCAGTCATAACGGTATAGACGTGTCCTTACACAGCCGACAAGCGTCCAGGTTTCATTTTACACTGCCGCAGCTTTACCGGCCCAAACGAACATGGGCCGGTTTTACATAAAAACAGGAAAAAGGATAGGAAAAGTTCATAAAAAGGGGGGTAAGATAAGGCATGATAATAACCAGAAAATAAGGCGTGGAGGTTTGACGCAATGCAGAAGCTCTTTATCAATGGAGAAATCCTCACCATGCGGCGGGAAGACGACCGACCGGAAGCGGTGCTGGTCGAAAACGGAAAAAATCCGATTCGTCCGGGAGTCGTGGGGGCGCGGAGGCGCTGTGCCGCGCGGACTGTGAGACCGTCGATTTGCAAGGCAGAACGCTGCTGCCGGCCTTCATCGACCCGCACAGCCATATTTCCATGGCTGCGCAGTTTGCGGAGTACGCCGACCTTTCCGGCTGCGGGGATTTCGACGACATCATCGAAACGCTGCGGGATTATCGGGATGCGCACAAGGTGGGGCAGGACGGCATCGTCATCGGCTATGGCTACGACCACAACTTTTTAAAAGAAGGACGGCACCCGGATAAAGGCGTGCTCGACCGCGTGGCGACTGATGTTCCGGTGTATATTTTTCACACGTCCAGCCATATGGGCGTCGCCAACACAAAGCTTTTTGGCGCTTGCAGATGTCGATGCGCGCACACACCGGACCCGCAGGGCGGCCGTTTTGGGCGGATGGACGGCTCAATGGAGCCGGACGGCTATATTGAAGAAACCGGCGCGATGGCGCAGGTGCTTACAAAAGTATTCCCGCGTATGGCGGGCGATCCGGCCGCGCGGCTTGAAGGTACAGCGGCTCTATCTGGAGAATGGAATTACGACCGTGCAGGACGGCGCCGCATCAGCAAATAACGTGCGGGACGCGGTAGCGTTTGCGGAGGCTGGAAAATGGAAGGTGGATGTAGTCTCCTATGTCGTCGTGCAGGAAAACCCCGGGGAGGTATTTGCGGAATACCGGAGTACGACGGCCGTTACCACAACCGTTATCGGCTTGGCGGCTGTAAGATTGTGCTGGACGGCTCGCCGCAGGGCCGTTCCGCGTGGCTCAAGACCTTACGAGGGGGAAACGGAATACCGCGGTTATCCGGTGTTCCGTGACGATGAAGTAGACGCCTACGTCCGCGCGTGCGTGGAGAACGGGCGGCAGCTTCTGGCGCACTTGCAACAGGGGACGCGGCGGCGGACCAGTTCCTGCATGCGTACCGGAGGGCCGTCGAGCGTTCCGAAAACCCAGACCGTATGGCGCTGCGTCCTGTGATGATACACTGCCAGACGGTCCGGCAGGACCAGCTGGACGAAATGGCGGCGCTTCACATGATCCCGTCGATATTTGTATCGCAGTGTATTACTGGGGCGACGTGCATGTGAAAAATCTTGGCCGGGACCGCGCGGCGCATATCAGCCCGGCGCGTTCCGCGCTGGCGCGCGGCCTGACTGTGAATTTTCATCAGGATACGCCGGTCGTACCGCCGGACATGCTGCATACCGTCTGGTGCGCTGCAAACCGGATCACGCGAGGCGGCGAAGTGTGGGCGAAGAGGAGCGCATCAGCGTTTATGACGCGCTGAAGGCTGTGACATGCAACGCGGCGTATGCGTATTTTGAAGAGGCGCGTAAGGGTACGATTGAGGCGGGAAAGCTTGCCGATCTTGTAATATTGGATCAAAACCCGCTCACATGCGACAAGACGCGGATACGGGATATTGCAGTCTGCGAAACAATCAAAGAGGGCGTCACATTCTTTCGGAGGAATGAATAGCTGAAAACAAAACGGTATAGACGTAATGCACATGAAGAAAGCAGGCAAGCGATATCCTTGCCTGCTTTTTGCCCTTGTTCGTCGCCTGAAATGGAAATTTGTAGATGTAAACTAAAACAAATGTGTAAAATATTACACGTTTCGACAAACATTTTAAAATTTCCATGTTATTATATAGACAAAAAGAAAATAACATATTATGATAGAGTTATGGAAAAGCGAAGATGATTTTTCGAGGTCAGTATGAAAAATTAATTCAGCGAGTACAATACGATGGCAAGTTGCAGACTGTATGTAATATAGTACGCTTTGTAAAGTTGTGCGGCACAGGTGGTGATTGATTATCACGCCTGTGCTTTTTTATTTGATTGAGGGAGGTTTAAAAATGGAAAAGAAAATCAAAATGGGCACCTTGGCGCCAGCTTATGAGCCGGAGGGCGTGCGGTATATCACCTTTGCGTGACGGAGGACCGCAATTTAAGATGCAAGTATTGTTATATGTGCGGAAAAAACAGCTTTCGGAAAATGAGCTTTGAAACCGCCAAAAAAGCGGTGGATTTTTTTCGACGCAGGAGCCGACCGGCGCGGTTGTGTGGGACTTTATTGGCGGCGAGCCGACGTTGGAGCTTCCCTTGATCGATAAGATTGTCGACTATATCAAGCAGCGGATGTATCTGCTGGACCATCCCTGGTTCAATGAGTACATGATTTCGATCGGGACGAACGGCCTCCTATACGACAGCAAGGGAGATGCAGAACTTCATTAAAAAGAATCACCCCACCTCTCTGTCGGTATCACGATTGACGGGACAAGGGAAAAGCACGACTTAAAACCGCGTAAAGGTGGATGGCTCCGGTTCCTATGACGATGTTGTGAAAAATATCCCGCTGTGGCAGAAACAGTTTCCAAACTCGTCCACAAAGGTGACCTTTGCAAGCGCGGATTTGAAATACTTAAAGGAAAGCATCATCCATCTCTGGAACTTGGGGCTGAAGCTGATTCCGGCAAACGTCGTGTTTGAAGACGTTTGGCAGGAGGGCGACGACCTGATTTTCGAGGAACAATTAAAAAAGAACTGGCGGACTATATCATTGAACATAAGATGTGGAAGAATACTCTGTCAGATTTTTTCGATCCGCTCGTCGGGTTCCCGCTTGACGCAGCGATAAGGAAAATCCTTTTTTGCGGCGTAGGCAAAATGGTAGCTGTTGACTGTGACGGTAAGCTGTACCCGTGCATTCGTTTTCTGGACTTTTGTATGTCGGGCAAACCATCGCTTACGACCGGCAGTATTTTTGAGGGGTACAACCACACACAGGATATCTTTGACCAGTTGAGTATTGAAATCGTCAATGACGAAGAATGCCACGAATGTCCGGTCGCATCGGGTTGTTTTTCCTGTACGGGCTGCAATTATGAGTACTCAGAAAGCAATTCCATATTCAACCGCACAAAATTTCACTGCAAAATGCAGAAAGCACAAGTCCGGGCGAAGGAATATTTCTGGGACCGCCTGGCCGCCTGCATCGACGAAGTGACGCCGTATGAACGGAACCGGAAGCTTGCCTACTCCTTTCACGGGTGGAAACTGGACGGTGGAAAATCCTTTTTTTCATTTTGAGCGACGATATTACGCCGCACTGCATGTATGAATCTCACAGAGCTTCCAACGTCAGGATGTCTCGGACTATTTTTGATGCGGGATTGCAGTATGCGCATGAGAACCATATGATTCCAGTGTTTTTGGGTGATCCCTGGCGATATGCTCTCCTCAAAGGAGAGCCGGAAGCTGCACGTGCAGATGACTTCAGATAATCGCTATGAGCCGAGGAGCGAAGTGGAGGTCGTGGTACCCGTAATGGAAGCGCGGGATTTAAAACAGAGACTGCATGTGATTCCTGCATCTTGCTGATTAAGCGGGATATGCTGCCGCATTTTGTATGATCGACTGAGCGAATTGCTTTCAAAAAGGTATTTGCAAAAGAATAAATATTATTAAGCAGGATCTTTTGACGTGGGATGATTTGGATTTTGCGCTGTACCAGGACGTTTTGAATCAAATCCACAGTAATATTGTTGACCAGAAGGTGAACGCGGCAAGTATCAATGTATTGCCACACCTTGACGAAAGAAACCATTGCACAGCAGGACAATTTGAATTTGCCTTAGCACCAAATGGGAAGTTTTATGTATGCCCGGCATATTATTTTAATGATAGTAATGATTCCGTGGGCGATTTGGAGACGGGGATCCAGGTGGTCGAATCAGAGTTGTTTTCATTGAGAAAGCTAAGAAATGCTTGAAGTGCGATGTAAATCACTGCCAGAGATGCTCATACCTGAATAATAAAAGGCGACGCGGATGGTGAATGTACCTTCTGCAAACGTTTGTAGGGCTGAGAGATGGAAGCAAAGTATTATGCAAAATTTGATCTCGAGAGTGAAGAAGGAGGCAGCAATGGAAGAATATGTACTGGAGACAAAGGAGCTGACGAAGGAATACAAATACGCGACGGCGCTGGATCACGTGAACCTGCACTTAAAACGCGGCATATCTACGGGTTCATCGGGAATAACGGCGCGGGAAAGACCACGCTGATGCGTCTTATCATGGGGCTGGCGTTTGCCGACTCCGGCGAACTCATGCTCTTCGGGGAAGGCGGCCAGCGCGCGCTGGAGCGTCAGCGGCGCAGGATCGGCGCGCTGATCGAACAGCCCGTGGCGTACGACAACATGTCGGCGCGCCAGAACCTCATTTACGAACGCATGATCAGCTTGTCAGAAAAGAAAAAGACGTGGACGGATTACTGGAAAAGCTGCACATCAGCCGCGCGGAGGTGGGGAACGGGCCGATCCGTTCGTTTTCAGTTGGGATGCGGCAGCGGTACGGGATCGCGGCGGCGCTCTTAGGAGAGCCGGGTTTCTTGTGCTCGACGAGCCGACGTCGGGGCTTGACCCGGCGGGGACAAAGCGACCTGCGGGAGCTGTTTCTATCGCTGAACCGGGAAAAGGGGACGACAATGCTGATTTCAAGCCACATTCTGAGCGAGCTGCATCAGGTAGCGACGGACTTCATCATCATCAACCGTGGAAAGATCCTGCGGGAGCTGACGCACGAGGAGTCTTGAGAGGGAGCGCGCGGCACAGAACGACACGCTGGATGAATACTTCCTGAAGCTGGTGGCAAAGGCGGAGGGAGAGCATGAGACGGCTAATACGCGTGGAGTTTGCAAAGCTCTCCCGTAATTGGCTGCTGCTTGGTATTTTGGCGGTCATAGCGGTGTTTTGCGTAATCGTCGTGGGAAAAGGCGCGGCAGGTTTTATGGAAGGACAGTCGTATCCGATTCAGTACCTGAACCGGCTGTTTGAAACACGCTTTCAGAGTATTCCTGGCTTTGAAAGCTGGCACGCAAAGTATGTGGTGCGCGCGATTATCGGAGACGGGATGATCCCGCTGTGGTGCGGTGCGGTGCTGGCGGCGTTTTTTGTCGGGCGGGAATTTGAGGGACGGACCGTCAACGCCGCGCTGATGCGCGGCCATACGAGGGAGCCGGGTGTTCTGCGCAAAAGCTCTTGAGTTACTACGCGGCGGGCATAGCGGTTTCACTGTTGTCGCTGTTTGCAACGCTTTTCTCTTCACGCCGGACTGGATTTAAGGATTGACGGAGCACGGCTGTTATGGTACTTCACGCTTCGAATAATGTGCGATATCGGGACGTTAAGCCTGCCGTTTTTCTTTGCGTACCTGTGCCGGGATTTGATTAAGACAGTGTCGTTCTCCGCGGGCGTACGCGCTGATACTTACATTCCTGTCAAAAGGGCGGTATGGGGAGAAATGCAGTCACCGTGTTGCGGAAGCACCCGATCAACGAGATGCAGGCGTTTATGAAAGAAGGCGTCGTGGCGTTTGAGAATGGAGATGCTGGTGTTTGTATCGGCGGAATGTTGTTGGTAACGACGGCTGTGGCGTATATGATGTTCCGCCCGCGCGGAGTTGAAAATGAAGGAGGGGTAGCTATGGGAAAGCTGTTGCGCGCGGAGTTGTATCAGCTTGTTCGCAAAAAGATTTTTATTTGATGTTGCTGGTGATGGGCGTCCTGTTTTACTACTTTTATTCTGGCCTTGGAAATGTAAAATCGATAAGGGCAATTAACGATGCGATGCATGTACCAGGGGAATAGGCCGCTTAGTTTTAATTATGGGAAGAAACGCAAATGAATTTTCGTCAACGGAAGAAGTAATACGGGCATATATCCCATGGGCGGTGGGAGAAATTTTTCGGAAGTAAACCCCGTTGCTTTAATCTCCGTATTTTATTCCACATATATGATAGGTACGTCATTTTACAGGCGTACGCTTAACTTGACAATTATGCAAGGCTATACTCGAAAACAAGTTTTTCTTTCAAAGGTACTTATCTATTACATGACATCTTCAGTTATAATACTATTCTTTTTGCTCTTTTTTTTTTTATACATTCGGATATTTGTGGATAACAGTACTATCGGTGAAACACATATTGCTTATGTTTACCGCTTGGATTTATTTGGAAATTGCAATCATGAGTATCCCACTGTTGATTCCTTTTATTTGCAAAGATATACTGAAAACAACACTTTCCTCTCTTCTGTTTTTGCACTTTTAGTATTTATAAATCAAATAGGCTTGCACAGAACGCTATTCTCGTTCTATCCTTTGTTTGTTGCAGTTGATCCCGCTATTTGGAGGAATGAGATATTGCTACCGATTACACAGTGGAGGTTTTCTCTTTTCTGTTATGCCGGCGATGCTGATTATTGGATCGATTTTTGATTTCGTATTTCCTTTTCCGGAAAGCGGAGTTGAAATAGTATATATTACGAAAGAAAGGAAGGAAAAGTTATGCAGTTGTTAGGTTCTGTCTCTTTTGAAGAATGCGAGGAATTGAAACGAATTTACCGGAGAAAAACAGCTTTACAAAGAGTTGGCATTGACTTTGGCAACTACCCCAGACGATCAATTAAGCAATAACCAATTTTATGAAAAACTAGTAGACGATTTGGCTGATTGTAATCAGAATATGATGGAATGGTGGAACAAAATAGCAAGTAAGCATGGGTGGAACTATTCATCTCAGGATTCCTGGCGTATTGATTTTGAAACAGGAGAAATCTATTTAGCAGTTAAAAATAATCAAGAGTAGCGGGATGTTAGGTAAATGTTAATATTTTCATCTTGAAAGGAGGTGAGTAAATGAATACGTTGTTCGATTCCTCGAAGCAGTATTACACGCCAGGGGTAGCACGGTGCCAGGATTATTGCATGAATATGTGCGCAATGTCGCAATTAAGCTGTGGTGAAAGTTGCCAGAATGGTTGTGGCGAGGCCTGTGTAAATAGCTGTGATTATGGGTGTACTACAGCGTGCATTACTACTTGCACTAAAACTTGCGCTAGCAATATAATTATTAATATTTAAGGTTTTACTGCCTCATCCCGCTTATTCTGTAGTGCAAACGTTCTGAAACATAGGAACGTACATACCGGCCTGGGCTGGGGTTTTCCACAGCCCAGGCGAACGTCAAGATTGGTTGCTGCGTATGAAACTGAAAACAGTCCTGCAAAACAATTTCTATATGCTTAAAACATCCTACGGTACTGCCCAAGCCAAATCGTGGTCAGTATCGTGAACGCCCTGCTTGGCAGCGCGGTTTCCGTTTTGAATATCCTGCTTTTAAAGTTTGTTATAGATTCTATCACAAACCCCGCGTCGTTTACAAAAACGTTTTTTTCATCTGCGCAAACGCCGCCGTGGCACTTGCGCAATCTGCCGTCAGTTCTTTTCTTTCGTCGGTCGTGATTCCGCGAAATACGCAGGTCTTGCAGCAAAAATGCAGATGGACATGTTTCGGAAGGCTGTGGCCGTCGAACTAAAATGCTACGAAGACACCTCGTTTTATAATCAGTTCACAATGGCGCTCCAGCAGCCCGAGTCACGTGCTCTCGCGGTTTTGCAGACGTTTACAGCGCTGCTTTCAAGTGTTTTAGTATAGGCGCACTCGCAGCGCTTGTCATCACGTTTGAGCCGGCAGTACTGGGCGTCATCTGTGTGTGCGTGACCGTATCCTTTATTTTAAATTTACGCTATATTCAAGTGCAGCATGATTATGTTGAAAAGTCCGTTCCGATCAACCGTGAATTAAGTTACGTGAAACGTGTGTTTTATCTGGAGGATTATGCGAAAGAATTACGCTATTCGCATATCCCAGGTGTTTTTAAAAATATGTTCGACCATTCCGTTAAAGAGGCAATCGAGCTTATTCGGACTTATGGGTTAAAATTTGCCCTGCTCAGTTTTTTCGAAATTCGTCGAATGTTTTAGGTAGTATGGGCATTATGATCTATCTTGCGCAGCAGGTATTCCGGCAAAGTCCTCTGTGGTGATTTTACGGCGATGGTGAGCAGTTCACAACAACTTACATCGCAGCTGATTTCATTTTAGGGACATTTCCACAGTTATATGAGCACAGTCTTTACATAAAGCATTATCGTGCGTTTATGGAGTACCAGCCGCAAATTGAACAAACGAGAGCGGTATTCGGGTTCCAGCCGCGTTTGATTTATGTGTGGAAAACATATCCTTTCGTTATACCGAAGACCGCGGGGATGTGCTAAAAAACGTTACCATTCGTATCCGGCATCAGGAGAAGGTAGCGTTTGTAGGCCGCAACGGCTCCGGAAAGACGACAATGGTCAAGCTGATTACAAGACTATACGACCCAAACGAGGGCCGCTTGCTCATTAACGACAAGCCGTATACGGCGTACCAGCTTACTTCGCTCAGGGAAAGCATTGGCGTTATGTTTCAGGACTATCACTATTTTGCGCTTTCGGTCGCGGAGAACGTTCTTTTGCGCGGCGTCCGGCAGGAGTGCGGGACGAAGACGAAAAAATCGTAACGGACGCATTGAAAGTGTGCGGCCTCTATGAAAAAGTTGTGTCCCTGCCGGAGGGAATTTATACAAAGCTGAGCCGGGAATTCAGCGACGGCGGGACTTTTCTCCGGCGGCGAGCTGCAAAAGCTGGCGTTAGCGAGGATCTATGCGAAGCAGTGCAGCTTGATCATTCTGGATGAACCGTCCAGCGCGCTTGATCCCATGTCTGAAAAGGCGCTGTTCGATGCAATGCTGGAGACGGGACGGGACAAGACGGTGATCATGATCTCGCACAGGTTGGCGAATATTAAAAATGTGGACAGGGTTTATTTGTTTGACGAGGGTGAAGTGCTCGAGGAAGGTAGCCACCAGGAACTGATGACGAAAAACGGACGCTATGCGGCGATGTACCGTTTGCAGGCCGAGCAGTATCGGGATAACTAATCATTTATTTTATAGCAGCCCAGTTGAGTACGAGAGAAAGACTATCGAACGCTCTGTTTCCTATCCCGGAAAACTGACATTTCTACAAATGTAGGGCCGCAGGGAACTGGAACAGCAGCGAAGGCGCATCGGTGCGCTGATTGAGCGTCCGATCAGCTATGAAACCATGACCGGAAGGCAAAATCTTGCCGGAGAAGCAATCCTCTGCCCGCCCGGTGCGCGAAAACAGATCGACGGCCTGATGAAACGGCTGCGGATCAGTCAGAAAGACATCGGGAAGCCAAAGCTTCGCGCCTACTCTGTGGGGATGCGGCAGCGATATGGCTTGGCCTCGGCGCTTTTGGGGAGCCGGAGCTGCTGGATCCTCGACGAGCCGACCTCCGGGCTTGATCCCAGCGGCGTGCGGGAACTGCGGCGTTTTTTCAGCAACCATCGGGGAGTAGGAAATCACGATTTTGATGTCCAGTCATATTTTAAGCGAGCTTTATCAGGTTGCGACGGACTATATTTTCATTGACCACGGCAAGATCATCCGCGAGTTGACGCACGACGCGCTGGAACAGGAAATCAAGACGAGAGGAGAGGATTTGGAGCGTATTTCCTTTCTCTGGTGGATGGCCAGGAGGGTGCAAGATGAGGAAGCTGCTTTTGCTATGCGCTTTCTAAGCTGCGGGGGACAAAAGCTCCTGCTGTGTCTGCTTGCTGTGCTGGTCTTAACCTGCGTCGCAGTATCTCAAAGGTCCATGGCGCCGTTGCCGCGCAATAGCGCCCCTATGATCTACGAACCGCAATCGTTTACCGTTTATTCCGTCGAACAGCTCAACGAGATGTTCCGGACTTCGGAGCAGCTTGGCTTTGCATTTCAGACGACGCAGGACTTTGTGGAGTGGGTCGAAACGCTGAACATGAGCTGGAAGTTCTCGGAAACCCTTATGACGTTCTGCCTCGGTGCGCTCCTCTCCGCGTTTCTGCTGGCCTCGGACTTTGAAAGCCGCGCGGTCAATACCGCGCTTTACCGCGGCTATGCGCGCGGTAGGGTCTTTGCCGCGCAGGCGGTTTTTATTACGGCTTTCGGCCTCCTGCTGTCGCTCATAACGGCGTATTTATCCATCTTTACATCAATTGAGAATCCGGCAGGCAAAATCACAGCGGGAGAACTGCTGGTTTGTACGGGACTGCGCGCCGTCTCCGATCTTGCGGTGTTGAGTCTGCCCTTTTGTTTGCTTACCTCTTCCGCGATCTGTTCCGGACGGCCGCGCTTTCGGCAGGGTATGCGATTCTCCTTCTTTACAGAATGCCGGGGCAGTTGGGCCGCACGACGTTTTTGACACGGCTGCTCAGTCGTTTTCCGGCCTGCCAGCTTCAGGACGTCGTCTGGTTTGGGGACTATACGATTGAAAAAAACAGGCGGGCTTTTATGGAGTTCCCTGCTGCTTTTTTTGCTGGCAACGGCGCTGTCCGGCGTACTGTTCTGCCGCGCGGAGCTGAAGTGAGGGGTGAGCGTATTGAAACAACTGCTTCATGAAGAATTTTATAAAGACTGCCGCATGGGGGGCCTCTGGTTTTTTCTGCTCTTCTTTCTCGGGTTTTGTTATTTGATCTGAGTCCGGTGCTGACCTCATTCCACAGGATGATCGAGGAGGCCGCGTATAGCAACCTCTCCCACGTATTCCGGCCTTACGACCTGGTGCCGATCGCCATGTCTATTCTGGATGTACGCGATCTGATCGACGTTGCTGTGGCGCGCACGCCGGAAATGATTTTCCGGCAGCCGATGGTGCTTTTGATGTTCTCCTCCTGTTATGCGGTCGTTTTAATTTGTTCGATTTTGCAAACCAGACGGTGAACCAGGCGGTTTACCGGGGCTTTTCACGCCGGAAAATCTTCGCGTCAAAGGTTCTGCATTATTATCTCCAGGCAGGGATCATCCTGCTGGCGCTGGCCGTCGGGCTGTTGGCGTATCTGTGCAACGGCCTGTACCTCTTTCAGCTTGTAACGCCGGGCTATCTCCTGCGCTGCCTGGGCGTTTGGCTGCTTTTGAGCTTTGCGGTGATTAGCGTCCCGCTTTTTATTGTGTTTTTATGTAAAAAGACGTTGCCGGCCGTCATCGCGAGCCTGAGCGTGATGTTTGCAAACTTTGCAGTCCTGAGCTGACCGACAGCGGCGCGCCGCTTTTTTCGGGGAAACTCCTGGGCTACCTCCCAGCGGTCATGATGGAAAAACCGTGCTTTGGCGGCTCGATATTCGCTTAAACGTCAATTCGGCACCGGCTTTGGGTATTTCTTACCCGATGTTGCCGTCGTCCGACTGGCTCACGCTGGCGGCAGTATCTTTAACCATAATACTGCTGTCGATTCTCAGCGCCTATTTGCTTTTTTCAAAAGACGGAGCTGCGGTAACGATTCCTTTGCAAACGCTAAATGTGAAAAAGGGAGCCCTTTTAATGAGGGTTCCCTTTTTTGACCGCCGAGCCGAGTAAAATGTGCCCACCATGATATGAAAAACTGACCGCGAGGGAATACTGCCGAGTAGCGGGCGAGTTTTATAAACGGCACGCCTGTCCGATGCGCTGATAAACCGCGCATTTTAGACCACAAAACCGCAATTGTGGTGAAAGAAACATTTCTTAGATCAGCGAAAATGCGTGTAGCGGACAAAGTATCGTGCAAACCTTTGCCCCTGTCGTCTTCCTTGGTGCACACAAATGCTCACATCCGGACGCAATCCGTCCATCGGCAAGCGTAACGGTACGTCCGGCGCGCGCAGCGGGAGGCCGCGTCGTGCGTGATTAAAATAACGGTGTGGCCGATGCGGTTCAGCTCACAGAGCAGCGTCAGGCAGTCGTCCGCCGCGGCGCGGTCAAGGCTGCCCGTGGGCTCGTCCGCCAGAATGATGGGCGGCCGCGCGGCGATGGCGCGCGCGATGGCGATGCGCTGCCTTTGGCCGCCGGAAAGCTGCGAGGGATAGTGCTGCACGCGCTCGCCAAGCCCCCACGGCCTCAAGCGCCGCCTCGGCAGGATACGCCGCTTGCCGCGCGGCATCCCGCGGAACATCAGCGGAAGCTCAACATTTTCCATGGCCGTCAGGCGCGGCGCGAGGTTATAGCCCTGAAAAATAAAACCGATTTCACGATTGCGGATGTCCGCCCGCAGCCGAGCCGCGGCCTGCGAGACGCGCTTGCCGCGCAGAATGTATTCGCCGTCCGTCGGCGTATCCAGGCAACCCAGAATGTTCATCAGTGTGGATTTCCCGGACCCGGACCGGCCGACGATTGATACAAATTCGTCCTCTTCAATCGTAAGGTCGATCCTGCAAGGCGCACACCGCGCCGCCACTTGCGGGATAAATTTTCCGCACGCCTTTTAATGTAATCATACCCGCTCATCTCCAATCGGATATAGTTTGCCCGTATAAAATCCCGCCATACAAAAAAATCCTTATGTTTGAAAGATTCCCGCCGACGGACGTCGTCTGTGTAAACGGTTGACAGGAGCGGGAAAACAAGGTACAATAGATTGAGTATGTATGCCAATTATGCAACAAAATAAGAAGATAAGGCAGGTAGAACATGGCAAAACGTGCCACCTATGACAACGATAGCATTACTTCCCTAAAAGGCGCGGACAGGGTACGGCGGCGTCCGGCCGTCATTTTTGGTTCGGACGGTATCGAGGGCTGTCAGCACGCCGTATTTGAAATCCTCTCCAATTCCATAGACGAGGCCCGCGAGGGCTTTGGCGACGTCATCCATGTGACGCGCTACCACGACCACTCCATCGAGGTGGAGGATTTTGGACGCGGTATGCCGGTCGACTATAACGAGCGCGCGAGGGCCGGTATAACTGGGAACTGATTTTCTGCGAGCTCTACGCCGGGGGCAAGTATAACAACGATTCCGGCGAAAACTATGAGTTTTCCTGGGCTTAAACGGCCTTGGCGCGTGCGCCACGCAGTACTCCCTCGGAGTATATGGACGTGACCGTGCGCCGCGACGGGTTTAAATATTCCCTGCACTTTGAACGCGGCGAAATCGTGGGCGCGTTGAAAAAGGAACCCACGGATCGCAAGAAAACCGGCACGGTGCATCACTGGAAGCCGGATTTGCAGGTGTTTACCGATATTGACATCCCCGTGTCTTACTATGAGGACATTTTAAAGCGCCAGGCGGTTGTAAACGCCGGGCTCAAGTTCGTGTTCCGGAACCAGCTCGAAAACGGGAAGTTCGAGACACAGGAATTTTTATACGAAAACGGCATCACGGATTATGTCACGGAGCTTGCAGGGGAGAACCCCATGACGCCTGTGCAGACGTGGGGCGCGGAGCGCCGTGGTCGCGACCGCGCGGACAAGCCGGACTACAAGCTGAAGATCGGACTTGCGTTCTGCTTTTCAAACACCGTGAGCGTGGCGGAATACTACCACAATTCCTCCTGGCTCGAGTACGGCGGCGCGCCTGCAAACGCCGTAAAAAACGCGTTCTTATATGCAATCGACGTCTATTTACGCCAGAATAACCGTTAAAACAAGGGAGAGAGCCGTATCACGGCCGCGGATGTGTTCGACTGCCTTGTGATCGTGACGAACTGCTTTTCCACGCAGACCTCCTATGAGAACCAGACGAAAAAGGCGATTACGAATAAGTTTATCCAGGACGCCATGACGGAGTTCCTGCGCGCGCAGCTCGAGGTTTATTTTATAGAAAACCGCACGGACGCGGACCGTATCACGGCGCAGGTGCTCGTGAACAAACGCAGCCGTGAGCAGGCGGAAAGCGCGCGCCAAAACCTGAAGAAGAAGCTGGCGGGATCGATCGACATTGCAAACCGTGTGCAGAAATTCGTCGACTGCCGCACAAAGGACACCGCCCGCCGCGAGCTTTATATCGTAGAGGGCGACTCGGCGCTCGGCTCTGTCAAAAATGGGCCGCGACGCGGAGTTTCAAGTTATTATGCCGGTGCGCGGTAAAATCTTAAACTGTCTGAAGGTCGATTATAACCGTATTTTTAAAAGCGAGATCATCACCGACCTGATCAAAGTATTGGGCTGCGGCGTGGAAACGAAAAAGTTTACGAAGGAACTTACCTCGTTTGACCTGAATAACCTGCGCTGGAACAAAGTCATCATCTGCACGGACGCGGACGTCGATGGGTTCCATATACGCACAATGATCCTCGCGATGCTGTACCGCTCGACGCCGACGCTTATCGAGGAGGGCTATGTCTATATCGCGGAAAGCCCGTTATTCGAGATTGTCACAAAGGATGGCTCGCTGTTTGCCTATAATGAACGCGAACGGGTTGACATCCTTGAAAAACTTGGCAAGACGAAATACACGCTCAACCGTTCAAAGGGTCTTGGCGAAAACGAACCGGAAATGATGTGGCAGACGACGATGAACCCTGCCACGCGCCGCCTGATCCGCGTGATGCCGGAGGACGCCGCCAGGACGGCTGAGGTCTTTGACCTGCTTTTAGGCGATAATCTTGCCGGGCGTAAGGAGTATATCGCGGAAAACGGCGCTCTCTATCTGGAACTAGCCGATATTTCATAATGGATTGGTGAATGAAATGCCTCCAAAAAAGAAAAAGACACCGAAAAGAGAAGAGATCCTGGTCCCCGCTCTGGTAGACGAACAGGGGATCACCGAGACGCTAACGACAAACTTTATGCCGTATGCAATGAGCGTTATCGTGTCACGCGCCATCCCGGAAATCGACGGATTCAAGCCGTCGCAAAGGAAGCTTTCTATACCATGTATAAAATGGGTCTGCTGCACGGCCAACGTACCAAGTCCGCGAACGTTGTCGGGCAGACGATGAAGCTCAATCCACACGGCGATATGGCGATTTATGAGACGCTGGTGCGGCTTTCGCGCGGCAACGGCGCGCTTCTGCATCCGCTGGTCGATTCCAAAGGTAACTTTGGAAAATGCTATTCGCGCGATATGGCCTTTGCCGCGCCGCGTTACACTGAGGTCAAGCTCGACGCAATTACGGCGGAGATCTTCCGGGACATCGACCAGGAAGCGGTGGACTTTTGTCCCGAACTACGATAACACCATGACGGAGCCCACGCTGCTGCCGTCGGCATTTCCGAACATCCTGATTAACGCAAGCCCCGGTATCGCGGTCGGCATGGCGAGCATGATGTGCAGCTTTAACCTGGCGGAGGTCTGCCGTACGACGGTTGAGCTGATCCGCAATCCCAAGCATGATATTATCACAACGCTCACGGCGCCTGATTTCCCGACTGGCGGTGAACTGCTCTATAACCGCGCGCAGCTCGAGCAGATTTATGAGACAGGCCGCGGCTCCTTCCGCGTCCGGGCACGTTGGCGGTACGAGAAAGAGGGAATCTCATTGAAATCTATGAGATTCCCCTATACGACGACCGTGGAAGCGATTATGGACAAAACGGCGGAGCTGATCAAGGCGGGCCGTGTCCGCGAAATTGCCGACATGCGCGATGAAACGGACTTAAACGGCCTCCGGCTCACAATTGATTTAAAGCGCGGCGTCGATCCTGAGAAGCTGATGCAGAAGCTTTATAAGCTCACGCCGCTGGAGGACAGCTTCAGTTGTAATTTCAACGTACTGATTGCGGGGACGCCGATGGTGCTCGGCGTGCGCGGTATCCTGGAGGAGTGGACCGCGTGGCGCACGGAGTGTATCCGCCGCCGCGTCTATTTTGACCTGCGGCGTAAGCGCGAGCGCCTGCACCTCTTGAAGGGTCTGGGGAAGATCCTGCTCGACATCGACCGCGCCATTGCCATCATCCGTGAAACGGAGGAAGAGAGCGAGGTCGTGCCGAATCTGATGATCGGTTTTGGCATCGACGAAGTACAGGCGGAGTTTGTCGCGGAGATCCGTCTGCGCAACATCAACCGGCAGTACATCCTAAAACGGGTAGAGGAAACGACGTCGCTGGAAGCGGAGATCGCCTCGCTGGAGGAGCTTGTGGGCAGCAAGACAAAGCTGCGCAATGTTATCATCAAGGAACTCGGCGAGATTGCAAAAAAGTACGGCGCGCCGCGCCGCACCGTTATTGTTGAGGAAAGCGAAAAAGAGTCCTTTGTGGAAACGGATGAAACGCCCGATTATCCCGTAAACCTGTTCCTCTCGCGGGAGGGGTACTTTAAGAAGATTACGCCCCAGTCGTTGCGCATGAGCGGCGAGCAGAAGCTGAAAGAAGGGGGATGCGGTCGCGCAGACCTTCGAGGCGCGCAATGCGGAGGAAATCGTGTTCCTGACAAACCGCGCGCAGGCTTATAAAACGCGTCTTTCGGAGTTTGAGGATGTGAAGGCGAGCGTATTGGGCGAGTATGTCCCGGCAAAGCTCGGCATGGAGGAGGGCGAACTCCCGGTTTATGCGTTCCTGCCGGGCGATTACAGCGGCGGCCTGCTCTACGTATTTGAAAAACGGCAAGGTGGCGCGGGTCGGCGCCGGTACCTTTGAGACGAAAACGAACCGGCGCCGTCTGACCTCCGCTTACAGCGACAAATCGCCGCTTGTCGCCGCGTTCCACATCAAGGAGGAGACGGAGATCGCGCTTTACTCCTCGGCGGGCCGGATGCTGCTGGCAAACACGGCGGTATTGACGCCGAAGGCTACGCGCGACACAATCGGCGTGGCCGTAATGTCGCTCAAGGCAGGGCAGAAGGTGGAGTCCGCAAGGCTGCTGGCTGACGTGACGCTCGCAGACCCGAAACGCTACCGTTCTCGTTCTCTGCCGTCGGCCGGCGCGAAGCTGTCGCCGTCCGACCAACCGGAGCAACAGTTGACGCTGGGGCTTGAGTAGTGCGTTCGCGCAATACGGCTTTTTTCATGAAACAAGCCGCGTCGTTACACGCGGCTTGTGTGTGGTTTTTGCAGATTTCTCAGCGCTTTTTCATACCAATCGCGCAGAGCGCGCCCGCCGCGCTGCCGCCCAGACAGGCCACAAGAACGCCCAGGAATCCGCTCCAGGTATCAAGTCCCGGCAGGAAGAGTACGCTGATGAGGAGCAAAAGGACGAGAAACACCCCCTGCCGGACAGCAATCCCATGGGGAGTATGCGGCGTCCCGCGCGTTTTGCGGTGAGCAGGCCTGTAACGAAGGTGCCGGGCACACAGCAGAGCGCGGTGATGTTTTTGCGCTCTCCGGCACGATGCCCTTGGAGATCAGCACGGCCAGCAGGAACGCCGCCAGCAGCGTGACGATCATACCGATGACCGTAAAGATAAGCATTGCAGGCAGAATGGTCATAATGCCTGTCTTTTCGTTCAAAGAATCTCTGGTCAAATCAAAATCCCCCCGAAATATATTCGATAGAATATATTCCCGGGGGATGCCTTTATGAATGCGTTTAATCGGAAATCTTTTCTTCCTTCTGGCGACCGCCCAGCGCATCACGCGGATCTTGACGGAGTCGGAACCCGTCTGAAGAGTGAGCTGGTCGTCCTTGATGTTGGTGATTTTACCGACGATGCCGCCGCGGGTCGTGACAACGTCGCCCACCTCAAGATTGTTGCGCATGGATTCGTCCGCTTTGTCGCGCTTGCGCTGCGGTCGGATCAGGATGAAATAGAACACGACGATAATCAGCACAAAGGGAGCAGCTGCAAAAGCATATCCATCGTGGACATTTCCTGGCCTGCCGCGCCGGGTGCAGCCATGAGCTTGGTTGCGAGCATGGGAAGATTGTTGAACATTGATGCGTACCTCCAAATACTGTCAATAGTTTGTGTCTCTCGCAACTATTCGGAGACACGGTTTGACGTTCAGCACTTAAAATAATTATACAGTTTTTTTAAAGAAATACAAGTGGAAATCGAAAATTTTGCACGCAGTTGTCACTTCTTTTCGATGATGGATTCGCCGTCCATCTGCGCGGGTTTTCAATCCCCATCAGCTCGAACATGGTCGGCACAATGTCGGCGAGCTTGCCGCCGTGCTTACGCAGCGCAACGTCGCCCGCGCCGCAGATACAGAACGGGACAAGGTTCGTCGTGCGCCGTGAAAGGCGTCACGCCGTCGGTGTCGAGCATCTGCTCGGCGTTGCCGTGGTCCGCCGTGATGACGGCGATGCCGCCCAGCTCCAGCATACGGTCCACAACACGCCCGACGCAGGTATCAACGGCCTCGACGGCCTTCACCGCCGCGTCCATAATCCCCGTATGGCCGACCATGTCGCAGTTTGCGAAGTTTAAGATAATCGCGCCGTATTCCTTGGAATCCATGCGGCGGATCACTTCGTCCGTGACCGTATAAGCGCTCATTTCTGGCTGGAGGTCGTAGGTCGGAACGTTCGGGGAATCAATCAAAACGCGCGGTCCTCGCCGTCGAAAACTGTTTCGACGCCGCCGTTGAAGAAGTAGGTGACATGCGCGTACTTCGTATACTCGGCGATACGCAGCTGCTTCATGCCGAGCTTTGCAACGACCTCGCCAAAGGGCAGATCAATGGTTTTGGGCGCAAACGCGATGTGGACGTTCGGCATTGTGGCGTCGTACTGCGTCATGCAGACATAATAAAGCGGGAAGAAAGCGCGGCGTACAAAGCCGTCGAAGTCCTCGTCCACAAACGCGCGGGTGATCTCGCGGGCGCGGTCCGGACGGAAATTATAGAAGATAACGGAGTCGTTCGCGGAAATCTTTTCCGAGGTGCAGACGACCGGCTGAATAAACTCGTCGGTCACGCCCTCGGCGTAGCTCTTGCGGATCGCGTCCACGGGGTCGGCGTTCTTTACGCCCTCGCCGTAGACCATGGCGGCGTAAGCCTGGCTGACGCGGTCCCACTTGAGCTCGCGGTCCATGGCATAGTAGCGGCCCATCACGCTCGCGACGGTGCCGACGCCGATCTCTTTCGTCTTTGCGACGCACTCCGCGACAAAGTCCGCGCCGGACTGCGGGGAACGTCGCGGCCGTCGGTGATGCAGTGGATGTAGACGCGGTCCAGGCCGCGGCGCTTTGCCAGCTCCAAAGACCCCAGAGGTGGGTATTGTGGCTGTGCACGCCGCCGTCGGACATCAGGCCGACGAGATGGAGCGCCGTGCCGTTTTTCAGGCAGTTGTCCACAGCGCCGGTAAGCGCCTCGTTTTCAAAAAAAGTCGCCGTCTTTATGGACTTTGTGATGCGGGTCAGCTCCTGATAGACCACGCGGCCCGCGCCGATGTTCGTGTGTCCGACTTCGCTGTTGCCCATCTGCCCGTCCGGAAGGCCCACGTCCATGCCGGAGGCGCCGATTGTGGTATAGGGATAGGAGGAAAAATGCGGTCGAGATTCGAGGGACGCCGCGCGCACCGCGTTGCCCTTTTCGCCCGCATTGACGCCGAATCCGTCCATGATAATCAGAATCAAAGGCTTTCTCATAATAAAACTCCCATAATAACCGTGGGAGACAGGATATTGACAGTCCTGCCTCCCGAAATACCAAATTTACTGATTTGCCGCGTTCACGATCGTAGCGAAATCAATGGCTTCAAGCGAAGCGCCGCCGATGAGGCCGCCGTCAACATTGGTGCTTTGAAAGCAGCTCCGCCGCGTTGGAGGCGTTCATGGAGCCGCCGTACTGGATGGTGACGCTTCTGGCGACGCGCGCGCCGTACATTTCACGGATGCAGTCGCGGATCGCGCCGCAGACCTCTTCGGCCTGATCGGAAGTGGCGGTACGCCCGGTGCCGATGGCCCAGATGGGCTCGTAGGCGATGACGATACGCTTGATATTCGTGGAGTCAACGCCGCTGAGAGCGGACTTGACCTGGAGACGGATGTGCTCGATCGTAATGCCGAGATCACGCTGCTCAAGCGTCTCGCCAACGCATACGATGGGACGCAGGCCGGCTTTCAGGGCGGCGTGGACTTTCAGATTCACGGTCGCATCGGTCTCTGCAAAATACTGTCTGCGCTCGGAATGACCGATTATGACATATTTCACGCCCAGCTCGGTCAACATATCAGCGGAGACTTCTCCAGTGTATGCGCCGTTTGCTTCATAATGCATGTTCTGCGCGCCGATCGCTATCTTTGCGCCCTTGGTCGCCTTAATGGCGTTGGGGATATCGACAAACGGGACGCAGAGTACGATATCGCACCACTTGGCCTTAGAGACAAGCGGCTTGAGCTCTTCAATGAGCTGGCGGGTGGCGGCCGGTGTTTTGTTCATTTTCCAGTTACCGGCTATGATCGTTTTACGGTATCTCAGATTCATTTTCAGTAGTCCTCCAACTTATTTGTCCTGCAGGCAGGCGATGCCGGGCAGTTCCAGACCCTCAAGGAATTCGAGGGATGCGCCGCCGCCGGTGGAAATGTGAGTCATCTTGTCTGCGAAACCAAGCTGTTCAACGGCCGCCGCGGAGTCGCCGCCGCCGATAATGGAAATTGCGTTGGAGTCTGCGAGCGCCGCCGCAACGGCGACGCGTGCCGCCTGCGAACGCGTCAAACTCAAAGACGCCCATCGGCCCGTTCCAGACAACGGTCGTCGCGTCTTGATCGCGTCCTGATAAAGCTCGATGGTCTTCGGGCCGATGTCGAGCCCCATCCAGGTTTTCCGGGAAGTGCGGAGCCGACAACGAGTGGCCTCGATCGCGTCCGGCGAAATGGTCCGCCGCCAGATTGTCGATCGGAAGGAGGAAGCGGACGCCCTTTTTTGCCTTTTGAGCATGTCCGCGGCAGTAGTCGAGCTTTATCGTCGCATCTAGGACACCGATCTCGCCGCCCTGCGCCTTAATGAACGTATAGGCCATGCCGCCGCCGATGATGAGCGTATCGACCTTCTCGAGAAGGTTATTGATCACGTTCAGCTTGTCGGAAACCTTTGCGCCGCCGAGGATGGCGACGAACGGACGCTCCGGATCGGCCAGCGCCTTGCCCATGATGGAAACTTCCTTCTGCACCAGATAGCCGCAGACGGCGGGCAGATAATCGGCAACGCCGGCTGTGGAGGCATGGGCGCGGTGCGCAGTGCCGAAGGCGTCGTTGACATAGACCTCAGCCATGGACGCGAGCTCTTTTGCAAAAGCCGGGTCGTTCTTTTCTTCTTCCTTATGGAAACGGACGTTTTCGAGCATACCGACCTCACCCGGCTTAAGGGAGGCGGCCATTGCATGGGCGCTCGCCGATGACGTCGGCAGCCATCTTCACCGCAGCCAAGCAGCTCGCCAAGACGCTTTGCAACAGGCGCGAGGGAATATTTGGGGTTGAATCGCCCTTCGGGCGGCCAAGATGGGAGCAGAGGATGACGGCGGCGCCATGCTCTTTTAAATATTTGATCGTGGAAGAGCTCCGAGGATACGGGTCTCATCAGTAATGTTGAGGTTTTCGTCCTGCGGCACGTTAAAGTCACAACGCACAAGGACCTTTTGTCTTTCACACAAATGTCTTCCATGCTTTTTTGTTGTAAGTCATTTTTGTGCTCCTTTCATGATTAAGCAATTCATGCATAATGCGCTTTTTTCTTGCCATTCCAACGTATTATACGTCATTTAACACAAAAAGCAAGTGCAAAAGTTGTTTTTTGTTTGTTTTAGCTAATGAACTAATAAAAGGCATGGATACGTGGCTGTTTTGTACATTTCGCTTATTGAAAAATACGAAAAGGCAGTAAAAATCACTTTTTTTCAATATTGCGGCAAGCTTGTCCTCCATACGCGAACGGCGCTCTCTTTCCTCCTGCCACAGAGGGAATATTTTCCTTGCACAAAAAAGCAGCACGCTGCCTCGCGCGCGCCCTCCGGCAGATCCGACACGGGGACGCGGCAGAATCCGCCGTCGCCGCATTCACAGACGGCGTAGCCGTTTTCAAACCGATCAATCGTTATTTTCATGAAACCATCCCGTCCTTTTTGTCGTCTAATAAACAAGCGCCGGGTCGAATGGGAAACGCGGAGCGTGGAACCTGTGACTTCGGCCAGAATACTGCCGTCGATATGCGTAAAGTAAAGCGCCGCGCCGGCCGCCTCGTAGCGGTCGACGACCTCCTGTTTCGGCAGGCCGTCGGAGGAGTCCTCCTCGGTCGTAAAGACGGCCCAGGAGGGAGAAACCGCCTCCACAAACGCCTCGCTCGAGGCGGTCCGGGAGCCGTGGTGCGGCACCTTGATGAGATCGCAGCGGACGTCGAAGCCGCCGTCGAGGATGCGCTGCTCCATACCGCTGCCCATATCCCCGGTAAAGAGCATTCCGACGCCGTTATAGTCGAGGATAAAGGCGACGGAGCTGTCGTTTAAGTCGGAAAGCTTTCGCCCGACGGCGGCGACAAAAACGTCAGAACCGCTTCCCCGAGGGCATAAGTCCTCGCCGGGCGACGGCGCGGAGGCGGGAATCTCATATTCCAGCATGGCGTCCAGCGTGCGCTCGAAGGTGGCGGTCGTGGTGACCGCGTCCGGCAGGAACACCTGCCCGACCGGATAGTCGGCCATCAGCGCCGCGGCGGAGCCGATGTGGTCCGCGTGCGGATGTGTGAGCACCAGCGCGTCGAGTGCCGTGACGCCGAACAGATCGAGATACCCCGCGATCGTGTCGTAGCGGTCGGCGGTGGCCGTGTCCACAAGCATGGCGTGCTCGCCCTGCAAAATGAGCGCGCAGTCCGCCTGGCCGACGTCCATGAAGAGAACGAACAGGCCGTCGGGGTCAAGAGACACGGGTTCGTAGGGGAGGACGCAGGACGTAAGCGGCAGGAGCAGGAGCAATGCGATCAAAAGGAGGAGGATACGACGGTGCTTCATAAGAACAACCCGTAAAAAGATGAAAATTTCTGTTTGCCTTATTGCCAACAAAAGGTTTATACCTTATACTATACATATGCTGTCGAACAATGTAAAGGGTTTCTGATAAAAGATAATAACGAGGTTACGATACATGGCAAATAACATGATGACTAAAAAAAACCCGATACGGCCAAGAAAACCGGACAAGCTCCAAGAAAAAAGCGGAGAAGCACCTACCGTTCCTATATGATCCTGCTGATATCGCTGATGGCGGTACTCGTCGTGGTAGGAGGCGTTTTCGGGTATTTTGCGATCCAGGTATATAATCACGACGGTATCTATGACGGCGTCACGGCCGGCGGCGTGGATTTGGCGGGTATGTCCCGCCGCGAGGCCGCGTCCGCGCTCGACGCGCAGATGCAGGGCGTGCTGGACGGCATGGCCTTCCGCGTTATGGTGGACGAGGACGCGTTTGAAGTGACGCCGCAGGACCTCGATATCAGCTACAGCGTGGACGCCGTTGCGGCCGAGGCGTACAGTTTTGGCCGGAAGGTTCGTTTTTTGCGCGCGTCGGCGCCATTTTAAAGGCGAAAATGAGCGGTTATACGATTGACTTTACGTATACCTATAACCTGGATGCCTTTGATAAGATTGCAGGTGAGATCGCCGATAAGGTCAACGTGTCGGAGTCGGGAACTACATATGTGATCGAGGACGACATGCTGGTGCTGACGGTCGGCACTGCGGAGCGTCATATCGACCCGCTTGACATCTCTAAGGCTATGCTTGCCAAATTTGAAAACAATACGGCCGGTGATATCGTGCTGGAGACGGGCGCCGGCGGGCGTGACAACGTTGATCTTGAGAAGATCAAGAAGGAAGTGGACCGCGAGCCGGTCGACGCGTACTTGGATAAGGACACGGACCCGGATAACCCCGTCGTGGTGCCGGAGGTAAACGGCCTGGAACTTGACATCACGGTGGCGGCCGCGGATCCTCGCGAAGGAGGGCAGCGGCCCGAACAACAACGTCTATACCATTCCGCTTACCGTGATCGAGCCGGAGGTCAAGCGTGAGGATATCAAGCACTACACCTATAACGACCTGCTTACCACGGTCAAAACGACGCTGAATAAGAATAACGTAAACCGTACGTCCAATATCAAGCTGGCGTGCGACAAAATCGACGGTACGATCCTGTACCCCGGCGATGAGTTTTCCTTTAACAAGACCGTTGGCGAGCGCACCTATGCCGCCGGTTTTAAAGACGCCGCGATTTATCTGGCCGGCGAGATTGCCGACGGCGTCGGCGGCGGTATCTGCCAGGTGTCCTCCATGCTCTATATGGCGGCGGTCGGCGCGGATCTTGAAATCAGCGAGCGCAGAAACCACCGCTACACGGTGACGTATGCGGAACTCGGCGAGGACGCAACGGTCGCCTATGACAGTAATATTGATTTTAAATTTGTCAATAATACAGATCAAGCAATCATGATTAAGATTGTGCAGGAGTCCAACTACGTGCTCTGTGAGTTTTACGGCACGCTGACGGACGAAACCCGGAATAAGACGGTCACAATGGAGCATACCGTTACTTCGTACAATGAGTACGGCACGAAGTACCAGATCAGCGAGGACGTCCCTGTTGGGCAGACTTCCGTGAAAAACGGCGGTTATAATGGGTATACGGTAAAGGTGTACCGTGTCGTGAAGGAAAACGGCGTTGAGGTGTCGCGTACGGCGGAAAACACCAGTACGTATACAAAGCTTGACAAGGTGATTCTGATTAACCCCGAGGAAGCGGAGACGCTCGAGGACGGCACAATTGTCTATGTGCCGAAGAAGGATGAACCGGAAACCCCGCCGGAGGAGCCGACGGATCCCGATCCCGGCGAGCCGACTGATCCTGAGGAGCCGACGGACCCCGATTCCGGTGAGCCGACTGATCCTGAGGAGCCGACAGACCCCGATCCCGGTGAGCCGTCCGAACCCGACCCGGACGTCCCGGATGACGCGCCGGATTGGCTGTAACAGGCAGCTTGCGGGATTTGCCCCGCGGCCAAGGTACTTGGGACTGCCCCATATGGAAAGGATAAAGAATGGAACATCGGCGGCAACTGAGAGTTTTACTGAAATTACGCGCCAAAGGCTTGTTCTTTACGAATTTTGCCCTATGCCTTATCATAATGCTCATCACATACGCGATACGATGCTCGGCGGCTATGCCGCCGGGCTCGTATTGCCTCCGGCGAATGACGTGCTGTACGCACCGGACCCTCTGTTTATTATCCACAGTTTTTGCTGTTTTATGGGATTCTACTGGGCGTCACGCTGCTTTCAAGCCCTCTCACGATGGGCAGCTACGCCTGGTTTTCGGAGCTTTCCATGATGCGGCGTCCCAAAGTGCGGGAGGTGTTCAACTGGCTGGGCGACATCCGCCTGACGGTGAAGGCCTTCGGCGCTGAGCTGTGGTTTCTTGGTATCTGCGTGATTTGGGCAGTCGTATTTTTGGGCTTGCCCGTTGCGACGGTTGTGTTCATTTCCATGAATGTAGAACGTATGGCGGCGAACGCCGTTGTCCTTCTGTCCGGACTGATTACGCTTTTAACGGTGGCCGGTGTAGTCCTTACAGTCGTACGCGCTTATTCCTACCTGCCGGCGCTTTTTGTGCTGGCGGCGCATCCCGAAATGCGCATCCGCGATGCGTTTCGGGAGTGCAGCCTTTTTATGACAGGCCGCCGCTGGGAGTTTATGGAGCTGATTATCAGTTTTTGGGATGGTTTTTGCTTGAAAGCTTTTCCTGCGGTCTGGTGGCGCTTTACGTGAAGCCGTATTTTAACCTTTCCGTGCTTTCCTTCACCCAGCAGGCACGCGGGATTTGGCTTATGGAGACGGGGAAGGGTACGGTCGATACCGTTTGGACGCCGGACACAACGACACAGGAAGAGGATGACATGGATGTTTGATATTGTTTTGCTAGCACCGGAGATTCCGTCGAATACCGGCAATATCGTGCGTACCTGCGCCGCGACGGGCTGCCGCCTGCACCTCATTAAGCCGTTGGGGTTTGACACCTCCGATAGGGAATTAAAACGTGCGGGCCTTGATTACTGGCACTTTGTGGATATCCATATCTATGAGGATTTGGCGGATTTCTATCGGACATGCCGTCCGGAGCGCTGCTGGTATACGTCCACGAAGGCGGCGCGCCGGTATACGGACGCCGCCTATCGTCCGGGCGATTATCTTTTTCGGCCGTGAGACGCGCGGTTTGCCGGAGGAACTGATTCTCTTAAATCTCGACCACGCAATCCGCATTCCGATGTCCGGGGGAGATACGGAGCCTGAATCTCTAACAGCGTGGCGATCGTCCTGTTTGAGGCCCTGCGCCAGCAGGACTTCGCGGGTCTTTTGGACGAAGGAAAGTTCGGAGGTAACCATGAAGAGGCGTGACAAGGAAAATTATTATCTTGACATCGCAGAGGTCGTGCTGGAACGTTCGACCTGTATCCGTAGGCATTACGGCGCGATCATCGTCAAAGAACGACGAGGTGATCTCGACAGGCTACGTCCGCGCCGCGCGGGCGAGCGAATTGCAGTGATATCGGTTACTGCTACCGGGAAAAAAATCATATTCCGCGCGGGACACGGTATGAGATGTGTCGCAGTGTCCACGCGGAGGCGAACGCGATCATTAGCGCTTCGCGGGACCAGATGATCGGCGCGACGCTGTACCTGGTCGGGCGTGAAGTTTCAACCGGGGCGTACATAGAACACGCGAACTCATGCAGCATGTGTAAACGCCAGATCATCAACGCCGGTATTTCCCGCGTGGTAATCCGCCGTGATCCGGATTCATACGATGTAGTAGACGTACAGCGCGACTGGGTGGAAAACGATGAGTCCATGCGCGGTGAGTTCGACTACTGAGGGGGACTGACCGCGAGGAAGCGTCCGCGCGTCAGAAACTTATTACCGGCGAGGGAGAAGTTCTTGCTTTGTTGCGAAACGGTCCAAAACGTCCGGTCGATCGCGGGGACAAGCAGTCATTGCTTGCGTTTTTAAAAGTTCGAGTTTTTACTCTGCCGTTTCTTATCTTTTGGGTATTCGTTTTCTGTGCGAGTCCGCTACTAGAAAGCGATTGTTGTAAGTTCGTATTTTTTACGGTTAAAAATCATACGCCGATGCTTCAACACTGATATTGCGATGCTATTTGATGTAAGTGTGTTGTATGACGATCGGCTGTTTGCCGCAAGGGATCGCTGGAACCACAGGCGAAGCCGGGAAGGCGCAGATAGTAGTTTCAAAAAACCGCCGGGGGCGAACTGCCCCGGCGGTTTCTTTACCGGTTAGTAAAATGAAACCCCGGTAAATCCGGGGAGGAAGAACGAAGCTAGCAAATGAGTCGGTAACGAAACTGGATGCGTAAAAATCCCAGGTTTCAGGACTCATTCCCATATATGGACGGCGAGAGTAAAAAAGCCAGCCGTGCGGTCCTTTGGAAACGTATAGCCTCTGATTCGAACCAGGTCCTACGCTTTAAAGGGTCGGGTCCCGAATTAAAACGATGCGTGGCTCTTTCAACAATCTGCCGGGTACTTTTGGTATTTATCCCGGCTCCTAGGGTTTCGTCAGGGACTATTTATTTGTTTGCGGTTCGGTGCTCTGCGTGCCGTCCGCCTGTCCCTGCCGTGTGAGAAACGCCGCAACCTCGCGCGCCGAGGGAATGGACGACGCGGCGCCAAGCCGCGTAACGGCAAGCGCCGATGCCGCGGCGGCCGTCCGCATGGCTCCCTGGAGCCCGTCGCCGCGCGCGCCAGACACGCCGCAACGTATCCGGCATAGGTGTCGCCCGCGCCGGTAGAGTCAACCGCGTTTACCGGGAAGATCTCCTGATGAAAGATTTGGCCGTCCAAAATTGTATAAGAACCCCGCTGTCCCATGGTTAAAATGACGGTATTTGGGCATATTTTATGTAAACGACCAAGCATTTCCTCTGTCGGGTATAAACCGCCCGCGAGCGCCGCGGCCTCGTCCTCATTGGCGATAAGCAGATCGATCTGCGCATAAGGCATACCAAAATTTCGGGTGTGACCGGCGAAGGATTGTATAGTGTGTGCATTCCCTTTTCCGCCGCGCGGCATAAGATAGTAAGTGCGAGATTCGTTTCATTTTGCAGCATCAGCATGTCGCCCCGGCCAAAACGCGCAAACACCGCGTCGAGCTGAGTTTCGTCGATGCGTTTATTCGCACCGCCGTAAATCAGCATGGTGTTCCGGCCGCCGGGCTCGACTTGAATGATCGCGCCGCCGCTGCGCGCGGCCGTGTCCATCATGACGCAGGATACGTCCACGCCGTCCCGCGCGAGAAGCTGAAGGAGGAAATTACCGTCGGCGCCCCACGTCCCGCGTGAAAGACCTCGGCGCCTGCCCGCGCCGCCGCAATAGATTGGTTGAGCCCCTTGCCCCCCGGCATGGACCTCCGGGTCGGGTACGGACAGCGACTCGCCGGCCGACGCGGCGTGCGAAACGGAGAAACCGTGTCGATATTCATCGAACCAAAGTTTAAAATGCGCATATGTACACCACCTGAACCTACTTGACAACAAATGCATTGTGATTTAACATAAATAGATAGCAACCGAGTGGAGGTTAATATGATAAAACGCGCCGCAGCAATCCATGACATTTCAGGCCTTGGCCGGTGTTCCCTCACCATGGCCCTGCCGATCCTTTCCGTATTGGGCACGCAGTGCTGTCCTGTCCCGACAGCCGTGCTTTCTTCCCAGACGGACGGTTATCGGGACTACACGTTTACCGACCTGACGGAAGCGCTGCCTGACTACATCGCGCACTGGAAGAAAAACGGGGAGCAGTTCGACGCCATTTATACGGGTTTCTTAGGCTCTGCAAAGCAAATCGACATCGTTGCGGATTTCATAGACACGTTCCGATCCCCGCAGACCCTCGTGCTCGTTGACCCTGTAATGGGGGATAACGGCACGGTCTACGACTCGATCGACCGCGCCATGTGCGACGGGATCCGCCAGCTTGTGCGCCGCGCCGACATCATCACGCCAAACCTTACGGAGGCCGCCATCCTGCTTGGCGAGGACGAGATCGCGGACGATGAAAAACGTGGCTCGAGTGGTCCCGCCGTTTGCGCGAGCTGGGCCCGAAAGCGGTTGCCATCACGGGCATCGACAATGGCGACGGACGTGTGTGCGTTACCTGCTGCGACGATACGCGCGCGGAGGCAATCTATACCGCGCGGAGCGCCCGGGACTATCCGGGCGCCGGCGACATGTTTGCAAGCGTCCTGCTCGGCAAGCTTCTGCGCGGCGTCGATCTACACAAGAGCGCGCGCGACGCGGCGGACTTCGTGACCGAATGCGCGGCGCTTACCTACAAGATGAATACGCCGGCCCGCGAGGGCCTGATCTTTGAGCCGATGCTGCACATGCTTATAAAATAAGCATACCACAATCCAGGATATTTGCAAGGTCGCCGCTTGATTTTGCGGGAAACGTTTTTGAAGCGCCGCAGGAGGCGCAGGAAATACGCAGCGCCCCCTTCGTCGTAGGCGGCGGTAAAACGCAGAGACCCGCAGTGGCAGGAAATGCCGTCGCGCGCGGCAAGCTCCCGCGCGGCGCAACAGCGCGTCCGCGGCGGTTGGGTCATGCGGGATATCCGCGTGTTTGGCCTGACGGTGCGGCGGCTGGATGCCGATGAGACGCCCGACAAAAGCGGCGATCTCCTCATCGGACTGGATGCTGTCCATATAGGCGAGCCGGTCGGGGAGCCCCACAAAACAGGCGGCAATGTCGGTAACGGTGCACCGCAGCGCGACCGGATCGCCGGAAAGCGTATTGTCAAGCGGGACGCTTACCCGGTGACGCTGCCCGCAAATCGGGCAGGGGAACTCGACTATTAGCTGGCCTGCTTCAATGCAGGCGACGAGCGCGCTTTCCCCGCAGCTGCAGCGGCAAATGTAACGCTGCGCATACATGGGGAAACAGGTCGGCAGTCGCCGTGACTGGTTTTTCGCACTGTCTGCAATCGTAGGTGAAGCCTATCTGCGGCTTTAAAAGCAATCAAATCGCCCCATATCATCAATTTGCCGTTTTGGAGCCTGCTCCGAGGTACGGCAGTTTATTATATGCGATTATAGCTCGTCTAACTCATAGAAAATTATTGGTATAAATGCTCGCGCCGTGCCTGATAAAAAGATATTGCTGCGCGATGCCGGCATAGCGGCCAAACGCGGCCGTGGGGTCGAAGCCCTTGCCGTAGAGCGCCTGTACCGTGCGGCGCATCCAGACGTCAACCGGGAACGCGTCGAGCTTACCGAGACCGAAGAGCAGCATACTGCTCGCCACCTTTTCACCTACCCCGGGCAGCGCGGTCAGTTTTCCTTTGCCGCGGCGGTCGGCAGTGCGCGCAGCGCTTCAAAGGTCGAGCGCGCCGTCTGCAACGGCGCGTGCGGCGGCGATGACGTACGGCGCGCGGTACCCGCAGCGTACTGTTGTACGCAGCTCCGTCTCACGCAAGGATGCGATGCGTTCAGGCGTTGGAAACGCGTAAGCGGTTTCTCCGATCTTTTCGCCGCAGAGCGCGCACAGACGCGCGATCAGCCCGCGGATGCGCGGGATGTTGTTGCACTGTGATAAAATAAAGGAGCAGAGCGCTTCCCACGGCTCCTGCCGCAGGATTCGCAGTCCCGCGCCGTACGTGGCGGCCCGCGCTGTAGGCTCGTCGATGGAGATGGCCCGGCGGATCGCGGCGTAATCGCGGTCAAGGTCGAGGTAGGGCCGCCAGAGCGTATCAAACTCTGCTTTCTCACAGGTGACGGTCAAGAGACCGTCTTCGAGGGACATGCATACCTCGCGCCCATACGCGACGCCGCGATAGATCTCCGGCCCAAGCGCTTCCCAGCGAAAGCACTGGCCGCACTCGAAGGTCTGCGCGAGCGAAAAAGCGTCGGCTACCGGATATGCGGTCAGCCGGTTTGTACCATTTAAAAAGTTCATAGAATTACCCATAAAGAGGTGCCCTTATGAAAGAAACTATTTATACAATCCCGATCAACGAGGCGTTTGAAGTAAAATGCGGGTGTCCGCTGTGTACGCTCCGGCGCAAGTTGGAGCACGATTCCGTCGAATACATCATGGGCGCCGCGATGATGGAGCCGGACGTCCGCATTGAGACGAACCGCCGGGGCTTTTGCGAGAAGCATTATGCCCAGATGCTCGCCATGAACGGACGTTTGAGCCTGGCTCTGACGCTTGAAAGCCGTCTGGGCGAGATTCGCGGCTACATAGAAAAGGAAGCGGTGCGCGGCTTTGGCAAAAAGCTTGACCCTGTGCGCGCGGCGGAACTGCTGCGCGGCACGGCAAACGGCTGCTTTGTCTGCGAGCGCATTGCGGGATATGAGGAACATTACTATAAAAACATCCTGCACATGTGGAAAAACATCCCGGAATTCCGCGCGCTTTTTGAGGCGCAGCAGTACTTCTGCCTGGAGCATACGGCGGGGCTCCTCGCCCACGCGCCGGAGGCGCTAGGGAAGCGCGGGTTTGAGGAATTCGACCGCGCTCTCATTGAAATTGTGGACCGCTACCTCGTCGCGCTGAACGAGGACGTTTCCGCTTTCTGCAAAGCTTTGATTACCGCAGCGCGGGCAAGCCGCTCGGCGACGCGCAGCGCATTGCGCCGGAGCGCGCAATCGAATTCCTCTCAGGATACAGAGAACCGGAAACAAAAGCATAAGAAATTCCTCATCCCGGAAAACGCGGGATGGGGAATTTCTTTTTTGTGAAGGAACCGGCCTGCTTTGCCGGAGAAGCTATCCCATAAAGAAACTTTTCGCTACAAATTGCCGAGTGAAGCTCTGACGGATAGCTTTCAAGAATAGATAGCTTGTGTTAGAGACGTTGCCCATATATGGATTTAAGCAAGCGATGCAAACAAGATGGTCCTATATCTCCATATAGACAAATGTCCGGCTAACGATCAAAGTGGTTAAAAGAATTTGCCTATCCTCAATATCGGCAGGCAAAGCCAACTATTAAGGTAGATAGCTGCGTTTAGCTATACCGTGTATCGGCAAATTTATAGCAGACCACTAAATGAATTGCAGTATAGAGCAAACGCCACAGTTTTACCGGTCGTCATGACAAATTAAAGCAGTTTTGCCGCGGCTTCGTCACAGACGAGCGTGACGTCTGGATGAAACTGCAGGATGGAGGCCGGCACCTCCGGGGTGACTGGGCCGAAGAACGCTTCTTTCAAAATTTCGGCTTTGTCCTCGCCGTTTGCCACCATCACAATACGGCGCGCCGCCATAACAGTGCCGATTCCCATCGTGTAGGCCGCTGCCGGTACCTCCTCAAGCGAGGAGAAGAAGCGCTGGTTGGCGCGGCGCGTGATCTCCAGCAGTTTTGTCTCGTGCGTGGCGCGCGGGAAGTGGGCGTCCGGCTCATTAAATCCAATGTGGCCGTCATGCCCGATCCCAAGCAGCTGAAGATCGATCCCGCCCCAGGCGCGGATCTTTCCTCATAGGCCGCACACATGGCATGGGCGTCCTCTGTAAGACCGTCCGGCACGATGGTATTCTCCGGACGAATGGAAATATGGTCGAACAGATTTTCCTGCATGAAGCGGCGGTAACTCTGCGGATGGTCGGGTGCAAGCCCCTTATACTCATCAGATTTACAGAACGGACAGAGGAAAAGTCAATTTTCCCCGCTTTTTCGCGCGCAATCAGCTCCTGATAGAGGGAAACGGGAGAAGAACCGGTGGCAAGGCCCAGAACGCAGTTGGGTTTTTGAGATATTACGGATTCAAAGAGGTCGGCGGCAAGGCTGGCCGCCTCTTCTTTTGTGGGAGCTTTCAAAATTTTCGTCATCTGAATCTCCTTATCAATTATCATTTTATGGGACGATTCCCATTATTACAAATCAAACATGCTGATCTGGTCGCTTTTCGGAAGGGAAGCCAGCGCGCCGTTACGGTCGAGAATATCAACGACGGCCTTTGAGACCTTCTGACAGCGCAGGCTCATATCCTCCGCGCTTGAAAACGGCGCGATTTCGCGCTCGCGCACAATGTCCTGCGCGGCGGTGAGGCCCAGGCCGGGCAGGGGAAGTCAGCGGCGGGATGAGCGTGTTGCCGTCAATCAAGAAGTTTGCGGCGTCCGAGCGGTAGATATCCACCTGCTGGAAGGTGAACCCGCGGCGGTAAAATTCATATACGACCTCAAGCGTGACGACGGTGTCTTTTTCGTTTGCCGTGGCGTCCGGCTTACTGTTTAGCTCATTATATAGGTTTCTGACGGCGTCAATGCCGTGCGTCATGGTGCCCGCGTCGAAGCCGACAGCGCGGATGCTGAAATATGCGCTGTAAAACGCCAGCGGCTCGTGCACCTTGAACCACGCGATGCGAAACGCCATCATGACGTAGGCCACCGCGTGCGCCTTCGGATAGAGGTACTTGATTTTCTGGCAGGAGTCGATGTACCACTGCGGCACGCCGTGCTCCTTCATGATCTCGACAGTTTCCGGCACGATGCCCTTGCCTTTACGAATAGTCTCGCTGGTCTTAAAGGAGAGCGACGCGTCCATCCCCTTGGCGATGAGATACATCGTAATATCGTCGCGCGCGCTGATGACTTCGTTCAGGGTCGCGGTACCGGCCTTAATCAGATCGGCCGCATTGCCCATCCAGACGTCCGTACCGTGCGAGAGGCCGGAAATGCGCACAAGGCCGTCGAAATTCTTCGGCTGTGTGTCGATGAGCATCTGCCGGGCAAACTTCGTGCCGAACTCCGGCACGGCGACGGCGCCCGTCACACCGAGCAGCGGATCCGGTTCCAGCGGCGTGCCGACGTCCTTAAATGATGGATGTCTGTAAAGATACCGATGGTGTCCGGGTCGTCCAGCGGGATCGTCGTCGCCTTCACGCCCGTCAGATCCTCCAGGTGCTTGATAATGGTCGGGTTATCGTGGCCGAGCATGTCAAGCTTTAAAAGGTTGTCGTGGATGGCGTGGAAGTCAAAATGCGTCGTAATAATCGCTGTTCGGGTCGTCCGCAGGATGCTGGACGGGACAAAACTCGTAGATCGAACGGTCACGCGGGACGATAATCAGACCGCCGGGGTGTTGCCCGGTCGTGCGTTTGACGCCGGTGCAGCCGACCGTCAGGCGGTTGATTTCCGCCTTTGACACTTCCATGCCGCGTTCTTCCAGATACTTGCGGACATAGCCGTAGGCGGTTTTATCCGCGATGGTACCGATGGTGCCGGCTTTAAAGACCTGGCCTTCAGCCAAACAGCTCCACGCAGTCACGGTGCGCCTGCGTCTGATATTCGCCCGCGAAATTGAGGTCGATATCCGGCTCCTTTCTCCGCTTTAAAGCCCAGGAAGGTGAAAAAGGGGATGTTGAAACCGTCCTTGCGGTATTTGACGCCGCATTTGGGACAGACTTTGTCCGGCATATCCGCACCGCAGCCGTATGTTTCGCTGTGGTCAAATTCAATGCTCCGGCATTCGTCGCAGAGATAGTGCGGCGGGAGGGGTTGACCTCCGAAATGCCGCAGAAATACGCCACGACGGAGGATCCGACGGAACCACGCGAGCCGACGAGATATCCACGCGTCGTTCGATTTTTGATGAGCTTCTGCGCCGTCATATACATGACGTCAAGCCGTTATGGATGATCGGTGAAGCTCCGCCTCAATGCGGTCCTCGATCTCCTTTGGAAGGGGGTCGCCGTAGATGGCTCCCGCGCGTGGGTATAGCAGATGCGTTGCAGGTCCTCGGCGGACCCTTCAATCGACGCGGATAGGTCCCCTCTGGCAGGGGCGAATGACTTCGCACATTTCCGCGATCCGGTTCGGGTTCTCACCACGATCTCGAACGCCTTCTGCGTGCCGAGGTACGAGAACTCCTCCAGCATTTCCTGCGTGGGCTTGAAGTAAAGCGGGGCCTGGTTGTCAGCGTCGGAGAAGCCCTGCCCGGCCATCAGGATGCGCCGGAAAACCTCGTCCTGCGGATTTAGGAAGTGGACGTCGCCCGTCGCGACGACGGGCTTTGCAGGCTTTGCCCGAGCTTTACGACGGTTTCGTTGAACTCCCGCAGGGCTCCTGTTCGTCCTTTGCCGTCCCGTCGCGCAGCATGAACATGTTGTTGCCGATGGGCTGACTTCCAGATAATCATAGTAATCCGCGATGCGCTTGCAGCTCCGTGTCGGCTTTTCGCCACGAGCACGCCGGAACACCTCTCCCGCTTCGCACGCGGAACCGAAAATCAGTCCTTCGCGGGGTGGTGGTTGAAGTCCGGCAGGCTCAGGCGGTTCGAGACCTGGTCGAGCTTGTGGTGCTTGAGATCCGGCAGCAGGTACTGCGCGAGCACCAGCGTGTCGAGATACACCGGTTCGAACGGGATGCCCGCCCGGCGGCAGGCCGCGCTCATGAAGCCGGTATCAAAGTCGGCATTGTGCGCGATGATCGGCCGTCCGCCCGCAAAGTCGAGAAACTGGCGCATGGCCTCCGCCTCGTCCGGCGCGCCGGCCACATCGGCATCCGTAATGCCGGTCAGGCGCGTGATCTCGGCCGGGATGGGCATGTGCGGGTCGACGAACGTGTCAAACTCCGCCTTGATCTCGCCGCCGGAGAAGAGCACCGCGCCGATCTCCGTCATGCGGTTCGTGTCCAGGTGCAGGCCGGTCGTCTCGATATCGAAGGCAACAAACTCCGCGTCGAGCGGCAGGTCGCTCTGCCCGTGCACGGCGAGCGTGCCGTCCACGTCGTTGACGAGGTAGCCCTCCTCGCCGTAGATGATCTTCACGCCGTATTTCTTCGACGCCTTCCACATATCCGGGAACGCCTGCGCCACGCCGTGATCCGTCACGGCGATGGCCGGGTGACCCCAGTAGGCCGCGCGGGCCACGAGGTCGGCGGGGTCGGAGATGGCGTCGAGCGCCGAATAGCGGGTATGTAAGTGCAGCTCCACGCGCTTTTGCGGCGCGTTGTCGGGACGGATGACCTTCTCCCCCTGCACGATGTTGCGCGGCTCGAGCACCATGTCCTCATCGTATTTGCTGTAGTTGATCTTGCCCTGCACACGCAGCCACATACCCTCGTGGATCATGCCGACGATGGTCTGATCGTCGTCCGAGCGCAGAAAGCGCGACACGCGCACGCTGCTCGTGCTGTCGGTCATGTCAAACGAGAGCACGGCCGAGCCGTACTTTGCGATCTCGCGGCTGTTGACGGCAAACACCTCGCCCTCGAGCGTGACATTGCCGCTCTCGAGCGTGAGCTCGTTCATGGGCGTGATGTCCGCGCGCTTCGGAATGGGCTTGCCCATGAGGACCTTGGCCTTGGCCTTCTTCTCCTCTTTTTTCTGCTCCGGGGCGGGATATTCCGCCTGGATCTGCACGCCGCGCAGCCGAAACTGCGCCGCGAGCAGCTGCTCGATATTCGTGCGCTCAACAGGCGCGGGCATACGCGCAAACCACGTGTGCAGCAGCATCGTCATGCTCTCGCGCTCGATGAGCACGTCTCACGGCGACCGTGATCTCGCGCTCCAGCCCCTGAAGCCGCTGCTCGACCTCCTGCGCGAGCGCGATGAGGTCGATCTGCGTGCGGCCGCACGTCGGGCACGAGACAAAGCGTACGCCCTCGCGGCGCAGCCCGGCCGCCTTCAAAATGGCGATGCCGGCGCGCACCTCCTCCACGGGGTCGGCGGTCAGCGATACGCGCATCGTATCGCCGATGCCCTCGGACAGCAGCGTGCCGATGCCGACGGCAGAGCGGATGATGCCGTTGTAGGCCGTGCCGGTCTCCGTGACGCCGACGTGCAGCGGATACGGAAACCGCTCGGCCGCGAGCCGGTAGGCCGCGATCGTCAGCGGCACGGTGGAGCTCTTCATCGACAGGGCGATGTCGTCAAAATCATACCGGTGCAGCAGGTCAATGTGCCCCTGTGCGCTCTCGACGAGTGCCTCCGGCGTCGGGTGGCCGTACTTTTCGAGCAGGCGCTTTTCCAGGCTGCCGCCGTTCACGCCGATGCGGATGGGGATGCCGCGCTCCCGGCAGGCCTCGGCCACCTTGCGGACATTGTCCGGCTCGCCGATGTTGCCGGGGTTGATCCGGATCTTGTGCACGCCCGCCTTCGCCGCTGCGAGCGCGAGCCGGTAGTCAAAATGAATGTCGGCCACGACCGGGATGGGCGAGGCGTGCACGATCTCGGGCAGGGCATCCGCCGCGGCCTGATCCGGCACGGCGAGGCGGATGATCTCGCACCCGGCGTCATGCAGCCGGGCAATCTGCTCGATGGTCGCGCGCGCGTCCGAGGTGTGCGTGTTGCACATGGACTGCACCGCGACCGGGGCGCCGCCGCCGATGGCAACGGGGCCGACATGGATCTGTTTTGTCTGGGTTCTTTTCATAAACACTCCTGTATCTCCGAGAAGCCTGAAAACGCACAAAAGCCCGAGGCGGAAAGATCCGCCCCGGATCAGGTGACAAGTTTGGAAATGTCGTTATACATGACGTAGGCCATCAGTGCCAGCAGCAGCACCAGCCCCGCCGTGTGGATATAGCCCTCATATTTGGGGTCGATCTTTCTGCGGCTGATCCGCTCGAGCATCCACGTGACGAGCAGGCAGAACACGCGCCCGCCGTCGAGCGCAGGAAGCGGCAGCATGTTCATGACCGCAAGGTTCACGGCGATGAACGCCGAGAAATAGGCGATGTTCGAGAAGGCGGCCGCCTTTGTGGCCGACTCCTTGCCGACCTCGTTCATCATGCTCACGATGCCGACCGGGCCGGACAGATCCTTGACGCCGACTGCGCCCGCGAACAGATCGCTCAGGCCCATCCAGGCCATGCGCACGAAGTCCATCGCGCTGTACCACGTGGTCTGGAGCTTGGCGCCGAACGTCGCCGGCCTCGTGCCGAAGTAGAAGCCGTACATTTTGCCGTCCTGCCCCGGATACTCGCGCGCGACGAGGTAAAAATCGTTGAGCGCGACCTTTTCACCGTCACGCTTGACGACGATGTCATGCGTGTCGCCACCGCGGGCGAGATATTCGCTGACATTGGTCGTAAAATAGATGCGGTGTCCGTCGATGCTCCAGATCGTATCGCCCACCTGCAGGGCGTTCTCTCCCTGATAGGGGCAGCCGTCCATGAAGTCCGTGAGCGTCGGCGTGGAAAAGCTCTTCGCCTGCGCGAACACGATCAGAAGCAGCAGCAGACCGAACACAAAGTTCATGAACGCACCGGCGCAGAGGATCAGAAACCGCTTCCATGCCGGCTGGCTCGTGAACGCGCGCGGGTCGTCGATCGCCTCGTCCTCGCCCGCCATGGCGCAAAACCCGCCGATCGGCAGGCAGCGGACGGCATAGAGCGTCTCCCCCTTCTGCTTTTTCCAGATAGCGGGGCCCATGCCGATGGCGAACTCATCCACACGCACCCCGCACGCCTTAGCCACGAGGAAGTGACCGAGCTCGTGCACGGCGATGAGGATCCCAAAGACGAGAATTGCGAGCAGAATATACATGCAGGTGTCCTTTCAGAAATGGAAATATGACCGGACGAACGCGCGGGCCTCCTGATCGGCCGCGCGGATGACGTCCAGATCCGGCGCTGCGGCCGGTGCGATTGCCTCCACCGCCGCCGCAACGCTTTCATAAATAGAATGATACCCGATCTTGTGGCCCAAAAACAGGCCAACAGCAATTTCGTTGGCTGCGTTCATGACCGTCGGCGCGGTGCCGCCGGTGCGCGCGCACTGCATGGCGAGCGCAAGGCACGGCAGCGCCTCGAGATCGGGCGCGTAGAAATGCAGCCCGCCGGGATAGGCCGTGAAGTCCAGCCGGTCGCTGCGGCTGGGCTTGCGCTCCGGATACGTGAGCGCATACTGGATGGGCAGGCCCATGTCCGGCACGCCGAGCTGGGCGATGACCGTGCCGTCGAGCAGCTCGACCATCGAGTGCACGACGCTCTCCGGGTGGATGAGCACCTGGATATCGTCCGGCGTGACGCCGAACAGGTGCATGGCCTCGATGAATTCCAGGCCCTTGTTCATCATGGTCGCGGAGTCTACGCTGATCTTCGCGCCCATGCTCCAGTTCGGGTGACGGACGGCCATCTCGGGCGTGACGTCGCGCGTTTGTTCGCGTGTCCAGCCGCGGAAGGGGCCGCCGGAGCCGGTGAGCAGGATCTTGTGCAGCTCGCCCTCCCGGCCGGTCAGGCACTGGAAAATGGCCGAGTGCTCGGAATCGACCGGCACGATCTCCGCACCGCATTCTCTGGCGCGGCGCATGACGATGTCGCCCGCGCACACGAGCGTCTCCTTATTGGCCAGCGCAATGCGCCGTCCCTTTTCGATGGCCGCAAGCGTAGGGCGCAGACCGACCGCGCCGGACACCGCCGTGACGACCGCGTCCGTATCGGAGATGACCGCCGCCTCACACAGGGCATATTCCCCGCCGCCGACGGCGATGTCCGTATCGGCGAGCGCGATGCGCAGCGCCTTGGCAGACGCCTCATCCGTCACGGCGACGAACGCCGGATGCAGGCGGCGCGCCTGCTCCTCGGCGAGCTGAATGTTGCGGTTCGTCGTCAGCGCACGGACGTTCAGCCCCAGATGCTCCGCGACGGCAACGGTCTGCCGGCCAATACTGCCGGTAGAACCGAGAATGGAAATCGAATGTACCATAGTTATACTCCTTTACTGCGCCACGACCGCGATCGCCGGTGCCAGCAGCACCAGCAGCTCAAGCATGGGCGCGGTGAAGATGGTGCTGTCAAACCGGTCGAGCATACCGCCGTGACCGGGCAGCAGATTGCTGTAGTCCTTCACGCCGTGCTCGCGCTTGATGGCGGAAAACGCCAGGTCGCCCGTCTGTCCGGCAAGGCTGCCGAAGAAACCGTAGATGGCGAGCAGACCGATCTGCACGCGGTAGCCGCACAGGTGCAGTACGAGGCCGTAGAGCATGGCCGCCGCGATCGCGCACACAAAGCCGCCGACGCAGCCCTCGACCGTCTTATGCGGGCTCAGCGCCGGGGCGAGCTTGGTCTTGCCCAGGCTGCGGCCGACGAAAAACGCGCCCGAATCGCTCAGCCACGTGATGACGAACGGCAGCAGCAGGTACGGCGCTTTGGGGTCGTTCAGGCCAAGGCGCACGAGCGACGAGAGCATCCACGGGATGATGATGCCCGCCGTGAACACGAGCGCCAGATCCTGAAACGGGATGCGCTCGGACTTGTGAAACGAGATCATCATCTCGACGAACATGGTCACGAACAGCACGTAGGCCGCGATCTTGAACACGAGCTCAGACTTTCCGAACGCCGCGCCGAGCACGATGGCCGCGCCGCACACACCGGCATACACCGCAAAGCGCGGCACGAACTTCGGCATGGCCGTGTGCAGCAGCTCCCAGGCGCAGAACGCCGCCATGATGGCCACCACGATGCCCCAACCCCAGATTGGGGTGAAGAAGATCACGGCCAGCAGCGCCGGGATGCCGATGGCCGCAACGATCAGTCTGTTTTTCATGATTGGTCCCTCCCGTTTGTCTTTCTCTCGGGTGCAGCGGTCATTTCACGCCGCCAAAGCGCCGGTCGCGCCGCTGGAACTCCGCCAGGGCCGCGTCCATGTCGCGCTCGGTAAAGTCCGGCCAGAGCACGTCGGTGAAATACAGCTCCGAGTACGCGCCCTGCCAGGGCAGGAAGTTACTCAGGCGCTGCTCTCCGCTCGTGCGGATGATGAGGTCGGGGTCCGGAATGCCGGCCGAATACAGATAGCCGCTGAACACATCCTCCGTGAGCTCCGGCGCAGTACCGGCCTTGTAGGCCTCGGCATACCGGCGCACGGCGTGCAGAATCTCGTCGCGGCCGCCGTAGTTGATGCACAGATTCATCTGGCAGCCGTCGTAGTGCGTGCTCTTTTCCTCGGCCGCGGCCATGAGGCGCTGCAGCTCCGGCGAGAGGCCGGACCGCTCACCGAAAAAGCGCATCTTGAACTTGTCGCGCTCCATGATCGAAAGCGCTTCCTTCATGTATTTATCGAAGATGCTCATGATCGTGCGCACTTCCTCGGGCGGGCGGCGCCAGTTTTCCGTGGAAAAGGCGTAGACCGTGAGGTATTCGATGCCAATGGCCTTGCAGTAGTTGCCGATGCGGCGAAACGCCTCCGCACCGTAGGCATGGCCGGCCGTGCGCGGCAGGCCGCGCTTTTTGGCCCAGCGGCCGTTGCCGTCGAGGATGATCGCCACGTGGCGCGGCAGGCGCGAGAAATCCACCTGCGGCGCGGTCGTCTTATCGTTTGCCATAGTTCCTCCTGCGCCGCCCGGATCGGCGGCGTCTGTAGACAGGATATTCAAACGGGGGGATGAAAAATCCCCCCGTATCACATTTGCGGGTGCGGGCGCTCAGATCTCCATGAGCTCCTTCTCTTTTTCGTCGGCGATGCGCTCGACTTCCTTGATGTAATCATCGGTCAGCTTCTGTAGATCCTTCTCAATGATCTTGAGGTCGTCCTCGGTGATCTCGGACTTTTTCTTCTGCGCCTTGAACTTGTCCATCGCGTCGCGGCGGATGTTGCGCACGGCGACCTTGGCCTCTTCGCCGTACTTCTTGACCTGCTTGACGAGGTCGCGGCGGCGCTCCTCGGTCAGCGCGGGGAAGATCAGGCGGATGGTGCGGCCGTCGTTCTGGGGATTCAGGCCCAGATCGGACGCAAGGATGGCCTTTTCAATGCCCTTGAGCACGGATGCGTCCCACGGCTGGATGAGCAGCGAGCGGGCGTCCGGCGTGCTGACGGATGCGATCTGCTGGATGGGCGTGGGAGAGCCGTAGTAATCGACCGTGATGCGGTCGAGCACGGCGGGGTTGGCCTTGCCGGCGCGGACGGAATCATACTGCTCGGTGAGGACCGAAGCGGTCTTTTTCATTTTGGACTCAAACTCGGTATAATCGGTAGACATGATGTATCCTCCTTATCGGGTTTTCAAATTTGATTTTATTTGGTCACGACCGTGCCGACGGGCTCGCCCATCACGGCACGGACAATATTCTGCGGATCAGCCAGCGCGAAGACGACGACCGGAATGTCGTTTTCCATGGCCAGCGACGTCGCCGTCAGATCCATGACGGCCAGATGCTTTGCCAGCACCTCGTCATAGGTGATGGCGTCATACTTCACGGCGCCGGGATCGACGTGCGGATCGGCACTGTAGACGC
>VOFE01001795.1_pt1 | contig 184622 bp, 151 predicted proteins | sample 5384071 | NCBI WGS metagenome assembly VOFE01 (sample SAMN12384724, study PRJNA508395) | human gut metagenome | isolation source: healthy gut D | host: Homo sapiens
TCTTCTGGAATCCCAGAACATCCGTGTAAATCGCTTCAGGGCAGACTGCGGTTCCTGCTCGAAGGAAATCGTCAGTGAGATAGAGAAGCATTGCAAACATTTCTACATCCGTGCCAACCGATGCAGTTCGCTCTACAATGACATCTTTGCTCTGAGAGGATGGAAGACGGAGGAGATTAACGGCATCCAGTTCGAACTCAATTCCATTCTCGTTGAGAAATGGGAAGGCAAGTGCTATCGTCTTGTCATCCAGAGACAAAGACGCAACAGTGGCGACCTTGACCTGTGGGAAGGCGAATACACTTACCGTTGTATTCTGACCAACGATTACAAGTCATCGACAAGGGACATTGTTGAATTCTACAATCTGCGTGGCGGCAAGGAACGTATCTTTGACGACATGAACAACGGATTCGGTTGGAGCAGGCTCCCCAAGTCATTCATGGCGGAGAATACTGTCTTTCTTCTGCTTACTGCATTGATACACAATTTCTACAAGACCATCATGAGCAGGCTTGACACCAAGGCTTTTGGGCTCAAGAAAACGAGTCGCATAAAGGCTTTTTTTTGTCTTCAGATTCATCTCCGTACCTGCCAAGTGGATCATGACTGCAAGGCAATACGTGCTGAATATCTACACAGAGAACCGAGCTTATGCAAAACCCTTCAAAACAGAATTCGGATAAGAATCCTTTCTTTCCGGTTTGAATCTGCGTATTACCTCAAGTCGCATCGTGGGGTAGGGGATGGTGGCTACATATTGATGTTGTGCTGTGTTGCTTTTTACTGAAAGCTGCTACTAACGACTCATAAATCTACCCTTAATTGTTCTCCGTCCGCAAAATAAATAAGATAAAGCATATAAGCTGTGAAACCGAATCCGTAACCGAATTGCTCTATAAAAATGCAAATATTGATAAGGTATAGGGAATCGGGTTGGACATAACTGAGGTAAACATAGACTAAATCAGGTAAGGAAATAGCCCATACCATCGGCCATAACCATTGTTTTAAACCGTTACGGGCTACGGCTATTCCTCCTAAAATACCTCCAAGGGTAAGCCCGATGATGCCGACTGTTCCTTGTACGAAACCTATCTCCTCAGTGGTGAGCCCCAAACCACCTTCTTCAATAGGATCTATAAAGAAAGGAATACACATTTTTGCCAGTTGTGCTTCCGGTAAACGGTAGAGTAACATAAAGAGAATAGCAATACTTGCCTGCTTTTTCTGAAAGAAACTGGCAAAAGTGCCAAAAAATTCTTTGAGTAGGGTAGAAGCGGAAACTTCTTTGGCTGCATGGTCTGAATCCGGATGGGGAAGAATAAACTTATGATAGATCCACACTCCCAGGAAAAGCCCGGCCAATACAAAAAAGGTGATGGACCAGGCGTAAGGTATATTGTCTGTTACAATTTCCAGTCTTCCTGCAAGCATGATAAGCAACCCTTGTCCTGCAATAGTCGCAATGCGATAGAAAGTACTGCGGATTCCTACAAATAAAGCTTGCTGGTGCGAGTCCAGTGCCAGCATGTAAAAACCATCGGCAGCAATGTCATGCGTGGCAGAGCTGAATGCCAACAACCAGAAAATTGCCAACGTAAGTTGGAAAAAGTGTTCGGTGGGGATGGTGAAGGCTATGCCTGCCAGTCCCGCACCCATTAAGAGTTGCATAGTGACGATCCACCAGCGTTTCGTTTTGATAAGGTCTATGAAAGGACTCCACAAAGGTTTGATAACCCAGGGCAGATTAAGCCAGCCGGTATAAAAAGCCAGTTCGGTATTGCTGATTCCTAATCTTTTATACATAATGACTGAAATAGTCATCACTGCCACGTAGGGCAGCCCTTGTGCAAAGTATAGCGTGGGTATCCATGCCCACGGTGAAGTATGTTTGTTTTTCATTATTCCTTTTTCATTTTAAAGATTCCGGATGGAAATCCTATCCGGCGCATGGCTTGGTGGATCGGTTAATAGAAACGGCGGATATCTGCACCTTTATAATAATGCAATAGAATTTCGTCGTAGGTATATCCCCGTTCCCCCATTACGGCAGCCCCGATTTGGCACAGGCCTACTCCATGTCCCCAACCGGCACCCGTTAGCAGAAACCATTCGGGGACGCCGTTTTTCAATTCTCCCTTATCTACTACAAAGGCTGAACTGAATAGGTGGGACGAAGACAGGGTACGACGTATCTCCAATTCTTTTCCGATAGTCAATGTTTTCAAAGAACCTACAATTTTCAGTTTGCAGATACGTCCGGACTTGCCACGTTGGATGGGAATCAGGTCGATGATGTCTCCATAATCTGATTTTGTATTTTGACGGATCAGTTCGGCTAGCTCTGACTGGGAATAACGCACTTTCCAACGATAGAAATCTGTGGTTTCCTGATCGTAATTGTTCAGTATTTGTGAAATTACTTTTTTATCGTGGGTATCACAGAACGAAACGGGAGAAGTACGTATCCAACGTTCTGCCTCTTCTTCTTTAGTCAGATCGGGTAACGGACGGTTTTCTTCTTCTTCCGTATCACGGATGGTAGACAAATAGGGATAATTCTTATCTTCCCAGCAATAGCCGAATTCCTCACTTGCACCTCCGCAACATTTAGAGAAACGAGCATCGCAGATGCCGCGTTCATACATTAGTAATTGCCCTCGGGTTGCCTGTACTGCTTCAGTTACGGCAGCACTGGATGCCTTGGTTATTCCCTGATAACGTTGGCAATGATCATCTGCACAAACGTCGAATATGGTGTGGTCTTCCCGGTCGTACCAACGGATATATTCGGTATCGGTCTTGATAAAGGAAAAGAAACCTTCATTTTTGCCACTTAAAGCTTTGCGTTTCTCTATTTGAGCAAACAGCCAGCTGCGTGATACCACGGCATGTGCTTTCAGAAACTCTAAAGAGGAGGTGGCGTTCATCTCCGAAGAGATGACGCTTATCAAATAGTCTTCGGCGGGAAGAATATTGATAGCGGTGATTTTGCCTTCGTCCACCACTAGTTTCAGTGTTCCCATAAAACTTTGGGTTTCTTGCCGTTCCCAGTGGAAATTAATTCCGATGGTTACGTCATATAATGAAAACGAGGCATGTTCGTCTTGTGGAGTGAAGGTCAGTTCGCGGTAAAGATTACCATTCCACAGAATACCTCCTTCGCTGAAGGCTACTTGTTGTTCACCACAGACCGTTTCTCCTTTAGCGAAAAAATTGCCGTTCAGTGAAAAATGAATTTCTTGTGCGTTTACTATTCCTACGCTTATTTCGGGTTCTTTCATTGTTATTCGTCTTGTTTATGGGCTTGCTGTAATTCCTTCATCTCTTCGTGTTCTCTCTATCTTTTTGCTTTCTCGTCAAAATAACGTCCGGGTATCTTCTCGGCTTCTTCTACTGTTATTCCCACTTCTTTTATGATGGATGCCACTTTTTCTTCTGTTATTTTGTCGAAATCTTCCTGACGGGTGGTGACGATTACGCCAGCCATGTCCAAAGCTCCCGGACTGATGAGCATCTGTTCGCTGCCTTTTGCAAAGTAGCAGTCGGGACGGTGCTTGCTGCGGGGAAAAACCACCGTATAGTATAGATGGCCTTCCTTCCATAACAGCAGGTTGAACTTCGCTTCTTGTCCGTCTTCATCCGGTGGGAAAGCGGCGAGGGCGCTGTATAACAGGGAGTCGTCATAATGCGTGTTGCTTGAGAGGATTACCAAAGGACAGGGATAGTCCTTGGTGTTGAGGTAAATTCGGCTACATTCTAGTGGATAATCTTCCTCTTCTTCTAGGTAGGGAAAATACATGCTGCGTATATCGATTGTCTGTGCGTGGGTTATCAGCTGTTGTACGTTCGGGATGATGGGAACATCAGTTTTTCTGACTCCTTGAAGATGGAGATGGTCCGGTGCAGAGGCTCCGCAATGTGCTCCATTATAGAATAGGGCGTAGTCCGGATATTTCTGTACGAATGCACGGACGTCATCGTAACTGAAAATATTCTCATCCATGAGTTGGGGGATGTGATCTTTATGGGCGATAGTGAGGTGATCCGGCAATATGGGATAAGGGTTAACGCATATTCTGTTTGCAGTGATGGTTTCCAGTGCTTTCTGCTCCTTAGGCTGGTTTTCCTTGCACAGGAAACAGGGGCGTGCTTGGATGCTGTCCTTATCCACTTTGGCGGTAGTCGAAACCGCACGCTGTGCATTGCACTGTACCACAAACGTGTAGCCGTTTATGGACAGTTCCTTGGTCTGTACAGTCTGTAATGCCTCGTGGTTGTGGTGTGCCAGTGGCCAGCACGCCAGTTGGCTGTCTATAAATCGCTTGATTTCATTCCGGTTCTTCAGCTCTTCTGTATATTTTTTGCGGATTCCCAGTTCACGGGTGCGCAGGCTGTCTTTGTAGTGATTGTTGGCATTGGTCTGCTCTATGCTCAGGGCGGCATCCGAGTTCCCTTCCCAGCGGCGGCACAGATAGAGTACATCATAGATTCTTCCTATCTTATATTGGCGCGAGAAAATGAGTCCCAGGGCATAATCTTCTCCGTAGCTGACATTGGGCACGCCTGTTTCGCGCAGGATAGGTGTGAAGAATGCGCGCGGAGCTCCCAGACCGTTGATGCGCAATGCGTTATTGTGTCCGTTCTTTTTCGTCCACTCGCTATGGTCTATCACTCCCGGGGCGATGGTGTTCAGCCTGAAGTCCGTCATGCGGTAAGTTCCTATTACCATGGCGCATTGCTCTTTGTAGAACGTGTCTACGATGGTTTGCAGGGTATGGGTGTCGCTGTACAGGTCATCGCTGTCAAGCTGTATGGCGAAGCGTCCGCACCGGGGGTGGTTGATTGCGAGGTCCCAGCATCCCCCTATGCCCAGATCGGTACGTTGGGGCTGAAGGTGGATTACCGCTTTGTTGTCCTTGTATTGACCGATGATTTCTGTGGTTCCGTCTGTCGAGTGATTGTCCACGACGATGATGTTGAATGGAAAGCGTGTTTCTTGTGTGAGTGCCGACCGGATGGCATCGTCAATGGTACGGGCGCGATTGCGCACGGGGATGATGACGGAGGCTTCATATTCGAAATTTCCTTTCTTTACATCCGTTTCCATACATATGGGTTCAAGGAGGGCATTGATGGATTTCAAGTATCGTGTGAATGCTTCTTCCATTTCTATCTGTACTTCCCTGTTACGGGGATTTACGTAGTCGAACTGCTTTTCGCCGGACAGGCGGTTGTCGCTTTCTGTTTCCGTATAAAGATATTCGTTGATATGTACCAGATGAGAATGGAGGGTAAGGAACAGACGCAGTTCATAAAGGGCGGCATACTTTCTTTCCTCTGTCATTTGGAGACTGGCGAGGATGAATTCCGTTCTGTTGAATATCAGTAGCGGACCGAAGTCGAAATCATCACGCACACTGCCGGGTTGGTAGTCGTTGACGGGATGTTTCTTCTTTTCTCCGTTTTTCCATTCATGATGGTCGGCATAGACCATGCCGCATTCTCTGTCCTGCAGGAAGTCCGTCATGCGTTCCAGTGCCTTGTAAGCCAGTTCCAAAGCAGAAGTTTTGGTATAGAGCAATATATAAGGTGTGTCTGCTTTTTCAGCAATCATCTTCATTGTCTTAGAACTGGTTAGTGAATCAACAGGTAATATTTCGCATCCTTCGGGGGTGGATAATGTCTTGTTGGGTTCGATGTTCAGCAGATAGATTTTGTTGACTATGCTACTTTCTTTTAGAGCATGGATTGTCTGTTCTGCCGCTGTGCTTTCCATATAAGGAATAAAGCAATTAATTGTTTTTCTCATTGTTAAAAAGTATTTCTCACGGCAAAGATAGGTAATATATCTTATTTTTTCTCTACCTTTGTACGCTAATTGTCTTTTAAATATAAATGGAAACTCCGAAAACAGCATTACTTGGCAGGACATTGGATGAGATTCAACAGATTGTGAGGAATCTGGGAATGCCTAAATTTGCCGCAAAGCAGATTACGTCTTGGTTGTATGATAAAAAGGTGGAAACGATAGACGAAATGACCAATTTGTCATTAAAGCATCGCGAAACATTGAAAGAAGGGTATGAGGTGGGAGCATCTGCTCCGGTGGAAGAAATGCGTTCGGTAGACGGTACGGTGAAATATCTTTTCCGTACACCGGCTCATAATTTTATTGAAGCGGTTTATATACCCGATGAGGACCGGGCTACTCTTTGCGTTTCCTCGCAAGTAGGATGCAAAATGAACTGCAAGTTCTGTATGACCGGGAAACAGGGTTTTACAGCTAATCTGACAGCCAATCAAATATTAAACCAGATCTATTCTATCCCCGAAAGGGAAAAGCTGACTAATCTTGTTTTCATGGGTATGGGAGAGCCTTTCGACAATTTGGACGAGGTGTTGAAAGTGCTTGAGATTCTGACTTCAGAATATGGTTACGGCTGGAGTCCGAAACGCATCACTGTTTCTTCTGTGGGTTTAAAGAAAGGACTGGAGCGCTTTCTGAATGAAAGTGATTGTCATCTGGCTATCAGTATGCATACTCCGATTCCTTCGCAACGAAGGGATTTAATGCCTGCCGAGAAAGCTTTTTCCATTACGGAAATTATTGATATATTGCATAAATATGATTTTAGCAAACAGCGGCGTCTGTCTTTTGAGTATATCGTATTCAAAGGGGTGAACGATTCACTTATTTACGCTAAAGAGATTGTGAAACTTTTGCGCGGCATTGAATGTCGTGTCAATTTGATCCGGTTTCATGCCATTCCTAATGTGGATTTGGAAGGGGTAGATATGGAAACAATGGTTGCCTTCCGTGATTACTTGACGCAGCATGGCGTATTTGCTACGATCCGTGCTTCAAGAGGAGAAGATATTTTTGCTGCTTGTGGAATGTTGTCAACGGCTAAACAACAGAAGGAGAAAGGTGTTACATTACAGTAAATAACAACAATAATACCATATAATTATGAAACGAATAGCATTTTATTTAAGTTTGGTGCTGGTGGTTCTGGTACTGGCTTCTTGTAAGAAGGGACAAAAGAACTTGTTTACCCCCGCGTCCAGCGGTAGACCTTACGAAGTATTGGTCGTAGTAAATAAACCTGTATGGGACCGTCCTGCAGGACGTGCATTGTTTGATGTATTGGATACCAATGTGCCCGGACTGCCCCAGGCGGAGCGTTCGTTTCGTATATCAAATGTGGACCCTCAGCATTTTGACCGTGTGCTGAAAATATTCCGTAATATCATCATTGTGGATATTCAAGATATTTATACTCAGCCCAAACTTAAGTTTTCCCGTGATGTTTATGCGTCTCCGCAGATGATTATGACAATTCAGGCTCCTAATGAAGACGAATTTGAGGAATTTGTAGCAAAGAACAGTAAAGTGATTATAGATTTCTTTGTGAAAGCTGAGATGAATCGTCAGATAACTTTGTTGAAACAAAAACATAGCGATGTGATTTCCACTAAGGTAGGAAGTATTTTTGATTGTGATATCTGGGTGCCGATAGAACTGGCTAACTATAAAGAAGGCAAAGATTTTTTGTGGGCTTCTACTAATCGTGCTACAGCGGATATGAATTTTGTAATGTACTCTTATCCTTATACAGACAAGGATACCTTTACTAAAGATTATTTCATTCATAAACGTGATTCTGTAATGAAAGCAAATATTCCGGGTGAACGCGAAGGAATGTATATGGCAACAGACTCTATGTTTGTGGATGTGGAAGATATTGTTGTAAAAGGAGAGTATGCGCAAGAAGCTCGCGGATTATGGGAAATGGAAGGTGACATGATGGGAGGTCCGTTTGTGTCTCATGCACGGGTGGATCGTGCTAACGGTCGTGTCATTGTGGTTGAGGCCTTTATTTATTCACCGGATAAATTGAAACGTAATCTGATGCGTCAGATGGAAGCTTCACTTTATACATTGAGATTGCCCAATGAAAGCTTGATTGACGAAATTGTAATTAGTGGTAATATTCCGGAAGAAAAAATAGATACAACAAGCCGGGTAAAGTAAGAAGAGACATTATAATATATAATATAGATGGAAGATAACTACAAGATACGAGTTGGTATTACTCATGGGGATATCAACGGAGTAGGATATGAAGTAATTCTCAAAACTTTTTCGGATCCTACCATGCTGGAACTTTGTACACCCATTATTTATGGATCACCTAAAGTGGCTGCTTATCATCGTAAAGCAATGGATATTCAAACAAATTTCAGTATTGTCAATTCTGCAGATGATGCTCAGCCGGATAAACTGAGCATCGTGAATTGTACGGAAGACGAATTGAAGGTGGAGCTCTCCAAACCGACACCGGAAGCTGGTAAAGCAGCTTTGGATGCGTTGGAGAGAGCTTTGCAGGACTATCGGGGGGGAATGATTGATGTTTTGGTAACTGCTCCTATCAATAAGCATACCATTCAGTCGGAAACTTTTCATTTCCCCGGTCATACAGAATATATTGAAGAGCGTGTGGGGAAGGACAGAAAGCGTTAATGATTTTGCTGAAGAATGATTTCCGGGTAGCTTTGGTGACTGGTCATGTTCCTGTACGCGAGATAGCACAAGATATTACCAAGGAACTTATTATGGAAAAATTGGCTGTTTTCCATCGTTCTTTAAAAGAGGATTTTGGCATCGACAGTCCGCGTATAGCTGTGTTTTCATTAAATCCTCATGCGGGTGATGAGGGATTGATTGGTACGGAAGAGAGTGATATCATAATTCCGGCAATGAAGGAAATGGTTGCTAAAGGCATTCAGTGTTTCGGACCTTATCCGGCCGATGGCTTTATGGGATCTGGCAACTATACTCATTTTGATGGAATTCTAGCTATGTATCATGATCAGGGATTGGCTCCTTTCAAAGCTTTGGCAATGGATGAAGGAGTGAATTACACGGCAGGACTTCCTATTGTACGCACTTCTCCGGCACATGGTACTGCGTATGATATTGCCGGACAAGGGGTTGCCTTGGAAGATTCTTTTCGCCAGGCTATCTATGTGGCTATGGATGTTTTCCGTAATCGGATTGTCGAAAAAGAAATCCATGCACATCCATTGCGTAAACAGTATTATGAGAAACGGGATGATAGCGATAAACTGAAGTTAGATACCATTGATGATGAAGATTGATGGTGAACCGGTCTAAAATATAATTTCAAGAAAAAGAGTAGAAATGAAATTTGCAATTATATCAGCGGGTGAAGGCTCCCGACTTTCACAAGAAGGGGTAGCTTTACCCAAACCTTTGGTGCAACTGAACGGAGTTGCCATGATTGACCGTCTGATACAGATCTTTGTGCGCAACGGGGCTGATAAGGTGGTCATCATTATTAATAATGAAAGTCCGTTGACAAAAGAGCATTTGGCAAAACTACAGGCGGAAGCGACAGTGCCATTGGAAGTAGTTGTGAAAACTACGCCTAGTTCAATGCATAGTTTTTATGAACTGAACTCTTATTTGAAAGACGATAAGTTCTGTTTGACTACTGTAGATACCATATTCCGTGAAGAAGAATTCTCGACTTTTATTGAAGCGTTCAAACAATCGGACAAAGATGGATATATGGCGGTGACCGATTTCATAGACGATGAAAAACCGCTTTACATTTCTACAGATGAAGCTTTGAACATAACTGGCTTTCATGATGAGGCCATCTCCGGATGCCGCTATATATCGGGAGGAATTTACTGCCTGACTCCGACAGCGGTCAAGACATTGCACGGGTGTATGGAAAAAGGTATGTCCCGTATGCGCAACTTCCAGAGGCAGTTAGTGGCCGACGGCTTGAAATTAAAGGCTTATCCTTTTACAAAAATTCTGGATGTAGACCATGCCAGTGATATAGTGAAAGCGGAAAACTTTCTGACCGGTAAGGACGAGTAATTTAAAAGATAACATAAAGGAATGAATGTGATTTCAATAATAGGGGTAAGCCGTGGAAACGAATATTCACCCAATCATGTGGACAATGATGCCGCCATATTTAATAAGGTGGTGGAAGAGTTGGGACAATTGGGCTGTGAAGTTGAGGTTTATGCCGAGAAGGATTTCGTGGAGCAGGGTGTCAAAGGAGATATCATTTTTGATATGGCCCGTGATAAAGCAACAATAGCCCGCTTGAAGTCTTTGGAGGATGGAGGTGCGTTGGTGATAAACTCTGCTTACGGTATAGATAATTGTGTACGTAGACCCATGACGGAGCTACTTATAAAAAGAGGAGTTCCTCATCCGCAGAGTTTTATTATTTCAACAGCAGACGAGTATTCTGAAAACTGTTATCCTTGTTGGGTAAAGCGGGGAGACTCTCATGCTATGGTGAAAGAAGATGTAGCTTATGCCACTTGTAAGGAAGAGGTGGAGAATATTCTGGCTGATTTTCGCAACCGTGACATTCCTGTTGCGGTCATCAATGAGCACTTGCAAGGCGACTTGGTGAAATTCTATGGGGTACACGGCACTGATTTCTTTTATTGGTTTTATCCGTCTCCTTGTTCGCACAGTAAGTTCGGTTTGGAAAAAATAAACGGAATAGCCAAAGGGATTCCTTTTAGCGTAGAGGAATTGAAAATACAAAGTGATAAAGCTGCTGAGGCGCTGAACGTACCCATTTACGGAGGTGATTGTGTGGTTTCAGCCGACGGAACACTGCGGATTATAGATTTTAATGATTGGCCCAGCTTTGCCCGTTGTCGTGAGGAAGCGGGAGGTAAAATTGCAGAGTGCATTTATAACCGGGCTAAAAAGCAAATGAAACAATAAAGACATGAGTACAGAGAGTGAGAAGAAAGGAATAGAGGCTTCTTTCAAATCCATGGACACAGAGGAGTTCCTGGATATTTATTTCAATCGTCCCATAGGATATGCATGGGCGCTATTGTTTAAAAAATTGAAGGTACATCCCAATGTCGTGACCATTTTTTCTATTATTCTAGGTATAGGCGCAGGCGTGATGTTCTATTACCCCGATATGAAACATACCCTGATTGGTATACTTCTATTGATGTGGGCAAACCATTATGACAGTGCGGACGGCCAATTGGCACGGCTTACAGGGCAGAAAACCCAGTGGGGACGTATGTTGGATGGCTTTGCCGGTGATATTTGGTTCTTTACTATTTATGCGGCGATCTGTCTCAGACTGATGGACCAGCCTATGCCGTTTCATATTGGTGACGGGATGCATTGGGGGATTTTTATTTGGATATTGGCTGCTTTTTCGGGCACTGTTTGTCATAGTAAACAATGTACATTGGCGGATTATTATCGTAATATTCATTTATATTTTCTGAAAGGGAAAAATGGAAGTGAGCTGGATAATTTCAAACAACAGCGTGAGATCTTCTATAGTTTACCTTGGAAAGGAAATTTCTGGTGGAAAGCTTTTTTGTATTTTTATGGTAATTACACACGTCAGCAGGAAAGAATGACCCCTAATTTTCAGCGTTTCTATGCTTTGGTAAAGGAAAAGTATGGGGACAATATTCCACAGGAGTTGCGGAACGAATTTCGTGCAGCTAGCAAACCTTTGATGAAATATACCAATATCTTGACTTTTAATACACGTGCCATTGCTTTGTATATCAGTTTGCTGATTGGCGAACCTTGGTTGTATTTTGTATTCGAGATTATTGTAATGACTTCTTTATTTGTATATATGCGCCATTGCCACGAGGCGGTTTGCGCACAGTTATATTATAAATACGCGGCGAAGTGAAAAGTAAATATAGAAATATATTCCTGATATTTGGGATTGTAGCTATCGTGGTAATGCTCTGTACTTTTGATATGGAGTATGATGAATTGTTGGCTAACTTGCGCCGGGCAGGGATTTGGCTGCCGGCTGTAGTAGGGTTATGGATTATCATTTACTTGTTCAATACCCTTTCTTGGTACATTATTATCCGAGATGGAAAAAAAGGAACGCCTATTCCATTTTGGAAAGTTTATAAGCTTACAGTTTCCGGGTTTGCACTGAATTATGCTACTCCGGTAGGATTAATGGGAGGAGAACCTTACCGTATCATGGAACTGACTCCTTATGTCGGGGCCAGTAAGGCAACATCATCAGTTATCCTTTATGTGATGATGCATATTTTCTCGCATTTTTGTTTTTGGTTTTGTTCTATTTTCTTGTATTTGGCTTTACGCCCGGTAGATATTGCCATGGGGACTATGCTGGCTGTTGTGGGTGTGGTTTCTCTTTTGGCTATTTATTTTTTTATGAAAGGATACAAGAATGGAATGGCTGTCCGTACTTTAAAATTATTACAATATATTCCTTTTATTAAAGGATGGGCCAAACGTTTTTCAGAAAACAAACGGGAGACTTTGGAACGTGTGGACAGTCAGATAGCAGAGCTGCACAAACAGCGTAAGTCTACATTTTATGCCTCGTTAAGTCTGGAATTCATGGCTCGGATTCTAGGTTGCCTGGAAGTGTATTTCATATTGAATATTCTGACAACAGATGTTAGCTTTCCGGCTTGTATTCTGATTATGGCATTTACTTCTTTATTTGCTAATTTGTTCTTTTTCTCGCCTATGCAATTGGGCGCTCGTGAGGGGGGCTTTGCTTTAGCGGTAGGAGGACTGGCTATTCCGGGAGCTTTCGGAGTTTATACCGGATTGATAACCCGTGTACGTGAATTGATTTGGATTGTAATTGGTGTGTTGTTGATGAAAGTCGGCAACGGTACACCTACTAATAAAGCATGAGATAATGAACGCATTGAAAGATATTCAGGGAGTTATATTTGATTACGGCGGTACGATAGATACGAATAGCCGTCACTGGGCGGAAGTATTGTGGGCCAAGTATGTGGAACATCAGATTCCGGTGGATAAGGAGAGTTTTCGTGAGGCATACGTCTTTGGAGAAAGAGCGTTGGCTAAATACCCTTTTGTCCAGCCTTGGCATGATTTTCATGATGTACTTTCCATTAAGGCCAAACTTCAGATGGAATGGTTGGCAGAACAGAGAAAGTTGCCTATGGATGAGTTGAAACTGCAATCTTATGCCACGAAAGTAGCAGACAGCTGTTATGAGTATGTATTGGATATATTGCAGGTTACACGTCCGGTAGTGGAAGAGTTGTCCAAAAAATATAAGTTAGTGCTGGTTTCTAATTTTTATGGTAATATTCAGACCATTTTAAAGGATTTTGGACTTCTGGATTTCTTTGATGAAATTATTGAATCCTCTGTGGTGGGTGTTCGTAAACCAGATCCCGCTATCTACAGACTCGGAGTGGATGCTATGGGATTTGTGGCAAAGAATGTGCTGGTGGTTGGAGATTCTTTCTCAAAAGATGTTGTTCCTGCCAAAGCGGTGGGATGTCGTGTAGCTTGGTTGAAAGGAGAAGGTTGGGGAGGAGAAGTCATTGACGAATCTGTTCCTGATGTGATTATAACGAATTTGGCCCAACTGCCTGTTCTATTATAAAAAGTATGGAGACACAAAGACATGCATTGGTAAAAAGGGACTATCTAGTTCCTTTTGTTTTAGTAACCTCTTTATTCTTTTTATGGGGATTTGCACATGCTATTCTTGATGTGCTGAATAAACATTTTCAAGAGGTGATGGATATTACCCGTACTCATTCGGCAATGGTGCAGGTAATGTTTTATTTAGGTTATTTCGTAATGGCTGTTCCGGCAGGGTTATTCATCACCAGATATGGATATCGTAGGGGAGTTGTTTTCGGATTATTGCTTTACGGCATCGGGTCGTTGATGTTTATTCCCGGCGAATACTGGATGTCATTTGAATTTTTTCTGTTCTCTTTGTTTGTCATCGCTTGCGGCTTGGTTTTTTTGGAAACGGCTGCAAATCCTTATATGACAGAATTAGGGGATAGGGAAACAGCTGCCAGTCGGTTGAACCTGGCCCAGTCCTTTAATGGATTAGGATGTATTTGCGGCCCTTTGGTGGGAGGACTATTGTTGTTCTCGGAGAAGGGAGAGGCGAATATTTCATATCCTTATATGCTGATGGGGGTAGTTGTGCTGATAGTGGCACTGGTCTTTTCCCGTATCAAACTTCCGGAGATTGTTCATACAGACAATGTGGTGAATGGAAAGACAGTTAAAAAAGGCTTATGGTCGCATAAATTATTTTTATTTGGTCTACTGGCACTATTCAGTTATGAAATAGCAGAGATTTCTATCAATAGTTTCTTTATCAATTATGTGGTGGACGATGGATGGATGAATGCCCGTGATGCGGCAGTAGTGCTTTCATTCGGTGGGCTCGGGCTATTTATGTGCGGACGTTTTGCCGGTAGTTGGATTATGCAGCGAATTCGTGCAGAAAGAGTTTTGCTATACTGTGCTTTGGGAACGGTAGCGGCTACTTTTCTTATCGTTTGCAATTTAGGAAAAATTTCATTAGTTGCTTTGTTTTTGGTATATGTGTTCGAAGCCATCATGTTTCCCACTATTTTTGCCATATCTTTGAAAGGGTTGGGAAATAAAACCAAACGAGCCTCTTCTTTTTTAATGATGTCTCCTGTAGGAGGAGCTATTGGCCCTGTGTTGATGGGATATGTGGCAGACAATAGTAATATGTCCTTATCATTCATTATACCATTTGTTTCTTTTTGTGTTGTATTATTCTATTCGTGGTATGCCGATGTAGAAGGAAACTGAAATAAAAAATCCCGATATGGCTGTCTGGCTTTATCGGGATTTCTATCTATTTTTAAATTTCCTCGGCTTTCAAAGGACTAGTCCGGATAATATCCCATACATCTTCTTCTGTTTTGCTGAAGGGACCGGATGCTTCTAATTTCAGTGTCGACATGGCTGCTGCAAAACAACCGGCTTTTTCATAGGATACTCCTTTGTTGCGCATATATAAATATCCTGTGGCATACGTATCTCCGCATCCTGTAGCATCAACTATATCTTTAGGAGGATAGGCGGGTATCTTATGAAATCTACCTTCTGCATAAATTACAGAACCCAGACTTCCCAAGGTTATCAATACCTCTTTTACTCCCCATTCAGCAAGTTGCAAAGCGGCTTGTTTTATGTCTTTGTGACCGGTAAGCACTTCCATTTCGTGTTCGTTTACCTTTAGAATATCAATATATTTTAAGGCTTCCAACTTGTCTGTCCAATCTATGGGATAAACTCTTTCACCCCGGACTTCGCGCAAATATCCTTGGGCATCTACCGCCAAAATACCTTTTTCTGAAAGATATTTTACAACATCCAGTGAAAAATCATCTGCCAGAAGGCTTCCCAAATGAAAAATATGGGCATTTATATTCTGTAGCTGTTCCACTGTGAAAGGATCGGCTTTAGCTAATACCCGCTGACTGCGGTTATCTTGATTTTCCCCGTATGTATTCTCGAAATAGACTGTTCGCTGACTGGGAATAACAGTGACTCTGATACCTTTTGCACGGATATCTTCTACAGCTTTAAATTCACTGGGCGCTAGTGCTGTGACCAGCTGATAATGCTTTGTATCCTTTAAATGACTGATTCCGTGTGAAAAATAATAGGATGTTCCGCCGGGCATATAAGTCGTTTTCCTGGGTGTTACTATCTTATCTAATGTAATGTGGCCTATGCAACAAATATCATCCATACCTATTTATATTAAACGGTTGCAAAGCTACAAAAAAAACTAGAAAAAGCATGGAAGTTTTCAAAAGAAGGTGTAACTTTGGCACAAATTATCTTAATCTCTGCTATGAGATGCAATTTTAACAAAGAAATTAGAATGGAAAAAATGAATGTGAAACCGGCAACCGGTAAATTGGGCGTTCTTTGTGTTGGATTGGGCGCTGTTACTTCAACTTTTATGACAGGTGTGCTGATGGCTCGTAAGGGACTGGCAAAACCTGTCGGATCTATGACTCAATATGATAAAATGCGTGTTGGCCGTGGAGAAAATAAAAAGTATTTGCATTATGGAGAAATCGTTCCATTGGCAACTTTGGACGACATTGTTTTTGGTGCATGGGATGTTTATCCGGCTAATGCTTATGAATCAGCGGTAAATGCTGAAGTTTTACAAGAAAAAGACATTCTTCCTGTAAAGGAAGAACTGGAAAAGATAGTTCCGATGAAAGCTGCTTTCGATCACAACTATGCTAGTCGTTTGGATGGCGATAATGTGAAAGATTGCAAGAATCGTTGGGATATGGTAGAACAGCTGCGTGAAGATATCCGCAATTTCAAAGCTGAAAATAATTGCGACCGTATCGTAGTTCTTTGGGCTGCTTCTACAGAAATCTATGTACCTGTTGAAGAAAAAGTACACGGAACCTTGGCAGCATTGGAGCAAGCGATGAAAGAGGATGATAAGGAACACATTGCTCCGTCTATGTGCTATGCTTATGCAGCGCTGTCAGAAGGTTGCCCTTTCATCATGGGAGCTCCTAATACTACAGTTGATATCCCGGCTATGTGGGAATTGGCTGAAAAAACGAAGATGCCTATTGCTGGTAAGGACTTCAAAACAGGCCAGACATTGGTTAAGTCAGGCTTCGCTCCGATTATCGGAACCCGTTGCTTAGGCTTGTCCGGCTGGTTTTCTACAAATATCTTAGGTAATCGTGATGGTTTGGTGTTGGACGAACCGGCTAACTTCCGTACTAAAGAAGTCAGCAAGCTGTCTACTTTGGAGTCGATTCTTGTACCCGAAGACCAGCCTGATTTATATACAGATTATTATCACAAGGTACGTATCAACTATTATCCCACCTCGTAACGATAACAAGGAGGGTTGGGATAATATCGATATCTTCGGCTGGATGGGTTACCCAATGCAGATTAAGATTAACTTCCTCTGCCGTGATTCAATTTTGGCTGCTCCTTTATGTTTGGATTTAGTATTATTGAGTGACTTGGCTGCACGTGCAGGCCGTTTCGGAATCCAGCGTTTCTTGAGTTTCTTCTTGAAGAGCCCGATGCATGATTATACAGAAAATGAAATACCTGTCAACCATCTCTTCCAGCAGTATGCTATCTTGAAGAATGCTATTCGCGAAATGGGTGGTTATGAAGCTGATCAGGAAATTGATTAATTCATAACAGACTGTTTTTATTCAGGCGCGGATTGCGCGGATTTTACGGTTTCTCTTTATAAAAGACCGTATCAATCCGTGAAATCCGCGCCTTATTTTTTATTTTTCTGCCATAATTACTTGCTGTCTGCTCGGGAATTTGTAATTTTGTCATATAATAAAATGAATATGGTCAGGTCAGAAATACAAAATGTTAAACTCAGATTTGGTATTATTGGTAATGCTGAAGGATTGAACCGTGCCATAGACGTGGCTATTCAGGTGGCGCCCACAGATTTATCAGTATTGATCACCGGTGAAAGTGGTGTGGGAAAGGAAAATTTTCCGCAGATCATCCATCAGTTCAGCCGTCGGAAACATGGACAGTATATAGCCGTGAATTGTGGAGCTATACCTGAAGGTACAATAGATTCAGAACTTTTCGGACATGAGAAAGGTGCTTTTACAGGAGCTATCAGTGACCGTAACGGTTATTTTGCCGAAGCCAATGGTGGAACTATTTTTCTGGATGAGGTGGGAGAGTTACCTCTTGCTACGCAGGCGCGTCTGCTACGTGTGCTCGAGAGTGGTGAATTCATTAAAGTAGGTTCATCCAAAGTACAAAAGACGGATGTACGTATTGTTGCCGCTACCAATGTAAATCTGACGGAAGCCATTGCCGAAGGCCGTTTCCGCGAGGATTTATATTATCGTCTGAACACTGTGCCTATCAAGATACCACCTCTGCGCGAACGTGGAGATGATATAACATTACTTTTCCGCAAATTTGCATCGGATTTTGCTGAGAAGTACCGTATGCCGGCCATTCAGCTGACAGAAGATGCAAAAGCCTTGTTGTTGGCTTACCCATGGCCCGGTAATGTACGCCAGTTGAAGAATATTACAGAACAGATATCTATTATTGAAACCAATCGCGACATTACGGCGGAAATTTTGAGAAATTATTTACCGGAACAACGTGTAAACTCCGGTTTACCCGCTTTATTTGGTGTGAAAGCAAGTGCGGGGAAGGCTTTTGAAAGTGAGCGCGAGATTCTGTATCAGGTGCTGTTTGATATGCGGCGTGATGTAACTGAGTTGAAGAAATTGGTAAACACCTTGATGTCGGAACGTGGAGCGCAACCTGTTCCGCCACCGGCTACTACAGCAGTTTCTTATTATCAAGAACCTCAACGGAATTTGGTCGCTACAGTAGTGCCTGCTACACCTACCATTATCTCTGCCGCTAAATCCGTGCATCCTGTAGTAGATGATATTCAGGACACGGAGGAATTTGTGGAAGAAGCGACACTGTCATTGGATGAAGTGGAAAAAGAAATGATACGTAAGGCGCTCGACCGTCATCATGGAAAACGAAAGAATGCGGCAAAAGATTTGAATATTTCAGAGCGCACACTTTATAGAAAAATAAAAGAATATGGTTTGGATTAAACAATTGAAAGTAGTTGGTGTGTTGATGGTACTGGCGGGAATAGTAACTGCTTGTTCCATCTCTTATAAGTTTAACGGATCGTCTATAGACTATACTAAGGTAAAGACTATTTCGTTCGAAAACTTCCCGAACCGTTCGGCAGGTTTTGTGTGGGGACCGATGGAGAGCATGTTCAATACGGCATTGCAGGATATTTATATGCAGCAGACCCGGTTGAAGCAAGCCAAGCGTGGAGGTGACCTGCAATTGTCAGGGGAAATAACCAATTATGATGCTTTGAATAAAGGAATTGGTTCTGACGGTTATTCCAGCATGGTGGAATTGCGTATGACGGTTAGGGTGAACTTTGTCAACAATTCCAATCCGACAGAGAATATGAATGGTCAACAATTCTCGGCTAGCCGAGAATACAACGCTAATCAGCAGTTGAGTGCTGTACAGGATGAATTAGTAACCCAGATGATTAAAGAAATTGTAGAGCAAATATTCAATGCTACCGTGGCAAACTGGTAGTGAGCCCTTTTCCGTCATGACACAACAGCAATTATATGAATGGATAACCCATCCTGAATTATTAAATCGGGATACACTATACGAGCTGCGTACGTTGCTTGCGCGTTATCCGTATTTTCAGACGGTGAGGTTGCTTTATCTGAAGAATCTGTTTTTACTGCATGATATAACATTCGGTGAAGAATTGCGTAAGGCTGCATTGTATGTGGCCGATCGCAAAGTTCTTTTTTATCTGATAGAAGGGGAGCGTTTTATCATTTCTCCTCTTGACAAGCAAGAGAAGCCTAAGGAGGAAGGCGGATTGGACCGTACTCTTTCATTGATAGATGCTTTTCTGTCTTCTTTACCCGAGGACTCTGCTGCCGTGGAGTTGCCTATGGATGTAACAGCCGATTATACTTCTTTCTTATTACATGAAGAAGAGCATCCGTCCGATGATGGTATTCCTCGGATGAAAGGCCAGAGTCTGATAGATGATTTCATTGAAAAGTCTGCAGAGGAACCTTTATTACCTCAATTAGGGATAAAAGAGGAAGTGCCGGTGAAAAAGGAAATGCCCGAAGAGGATGAACCGGAAGCGGAGGAAGATATAGAAGATGAAAGCTATTTTACCGAAACATTGGCCAAAATATACGTTAAACAGCAAAGATATTCTAAGGCTCTGGAAATTATTAAAAAATTAAATTTGAAATATCCAAAAAAAAACGCTTACTTTGCAGACCAAATAAGATTTTTGGAGAAATTGATTATTAACACTAAATCAAAATAAAGAAAATGTATTTATTACTTATTGGATTAATTGTGCTTGCAGCTCTTTTGATGTGTTTCGTCGTACTGATTCAGAATTCAAAAGGAGGTGGTTTGGCTTCTAGTTTTGCTTCTTCAAATCAAATTATGGGAGTTCGTAAGACTACGGATTTTATTGAGAAATTAACATGGGGATTAGCTGCTTTTATGGTAGCATGTAGCGTGCTTACCGCTTATTTTGTTCCTACTGCTCATACAGATTCTTCTATCATCATGGAAGAAGCGGTGAAAGAGGGAGCTACCAATCCGTTGAATGCACCTTCAGGTTTTGCTGCTCCGCAGACAAATGATGCTGCAGAGACTCCTGCTCCGGGTGATTCGGCACAGTAATTAAAGAGAGCATTTTCCTTAATAAGGATAGGCGTTCTGTTTTATCAGTGAAACAGAGCGCTTTTTTGTTTTAAGATATTTTGCTTTGATAAGTATGCTTTTGTGCTTACTTTTGTTCTGGAATATGTTAGTTTAAAAATAATAAAAGAATCATGTTGAAATTCATATCATGGAATGTAAATAGCTTGCGAGCTTGTTACGATAAAGGTTTTGCTGATGCTTTCAATCGTTTGGAAGCTGATTTTTTCTGTTTACAGGAAACAAAGATGCAAGAAGGACAACTGGATGTACAATTTGAAGGGTATCAGTCCTATTGGAATTATGCTGAAAAGAAAGGATATTCGGGTACTGCTATTTTTTCTAAAGTAAAGCCATTGTCCGTTACATACGGTTTAGGCATTGAAGAGCACGATCACGAAGGCCGTGTAATTACGCTTGAACTGGAATCGTATTATCTGATAACTGTTTATACTCCTAATTCGCAGGAAGAATTGCGACGCTTGGATTATAGAATGAAATGGGATGATGATTTCCGTGCTTATTTGAAGAAATTGGAAGAGAAAAAACCGGTAATTGTGTGTGGTGATTTGAATGTAGCACATAAGGAGATAGATTTGAAGAATCCTAAAACGAATCGGAAAAATGCAGGTTTCACTGATGAAGAGCGTGCAAAGTTCACTACTTTGCTTGAATCAGGTTTTACGGATACATTCCGCTATTTCTATCCGGAGCAAGAGGGAATTTACTCATGGTGGTCCTATCGTTTCAAAGCCCGTGAGAAGAATGCGGGTTGGCGTATTGATTATTTTCTCACTTCCGATTCGTTGAAGGATAAATTGAGAGGTGCTCAGATTCATACTGACATCTTGGGATCAGATCATTGTCCGGTGGAATTGACAATAGAATTGTAAAAATGGGCTAAAAAACTTTGTAGTTGTCGCAAAATGAATCCCTGATTATCTGCAATAAAAAGATAATCAGGGATTTGTGTCGTCGCAAAACTTATTCTGTTTTATTCTCATAAATCATGGATTCCTGTATATCTTTGTTTCGGGAAATAAATATTTTTTTCCTGAAAAACTGATTGAATCTATGAAACAATGGCATTTATTTTGCTTGTTGCCTTTGATGGCAGCTTGTGACTCCGGACATTCCGGTTCCGGAGAATTAATTTCGGTGGACTTGCGACAGGGGATAGATCATCCTTCTATGCTCAATCTGCAAGATGAGGTAGAGAGTGTGGAATATATACCTTTGGAAACAACCGATGATCCCGCTTCTTTGTTGGATGGAGTATCCGAATATGCTTTGACAAGCAAATACATCTATGTTTCTCCCGTAAAAGAACAACGGATTGTTCAGTTTGACCGGAAAGGTCATTTTATAAAGACATTGATTCCTTTCGGACAAGGACCGGGGGAGTTCAGTAATTTTTTAGCAGGTATACAGGCCGATGAGGAAAATAATCGTCTTTACCTGTTCAGTGCTAATCAGATAGGGGTCTACACCTTAGAGGGGGAGTTTATTCAAAATTTGAACCATGATTATCAGATAGTATATCAGCGTAAGGTGGAACAAGACTGTTTTGCTTCGGTGGCATTTCCGTATATTCCTTTTCGGAGCGGGAGTTATGGCTTAGGCATATTCACAGAGCAAGGGGACACTATTGCTGTAAAGAATGATTTTACTTCGCCACTGGTTCCTCCGGAGAAAGCAGGTTTTACTATAGGCATTGCAGCTACCTATTCAGGTAAGCAGCAGTCATTACTGTTTAAAACAGGATGTAATGATACTGTTTTCAGAATTTCCGATCATAAAATTATGCCAGCTTGTGTTTTGAATTTACAGAATTCAGACCAAGAAATCATCCGCTGCCTGGATGCGACTGATTTCAGTAGCTTACATCAAAAATTTGGAGGAAATAAGGATATTTTTGTGTCTGATCTTTTTGAGACGCCACGAAGCTATTATTTCCGTTGCAGGTATGATGGAGGACATTATGTGGTTTCCGTTGATAAAGAAACAGGGAAGATTCTGGCGGAGCAATGTGAGCAGCCTGAAGATATTTTTAAACTTTCTGATGCCAATCTTCTTTTTGGTATGTTGGGGACACGGAGTTATCGTAGCTTTCCCGTTTGGGGCCGTATGGAGAAAGATGGTTTGGTGCAGGTTGTCATTCCTTATGAGCTGAGTCTTTATGAAAAAGGATCCACCCTTACTGTTCCGGATGAATTAAAAAAGATAAATGTGGATAGTAATCCTATTTTTATAGTCTATAAATTGCGAGAAGGCTAAAAAGTGATACATTTGCGATATGATGAGAAAGTACTTGTTTATAGGCTGGGCTGTATGGATGGTGGTGATATTGGGTATCATCTCCTCTTGCAGTCAGGATAAGGGCACTTCTAGACTGGCATGGGGGAAATATTATTTGTGGAGTGCCCCGGATTCCTCCTACCGGATACTGAATGCCATTCCTTTTCCCGATAAACTTTCCGTAGAAGAACAAGCGTGCTATGCATTACTGATGACACAAGCTATGTATAGATGTGGGCATAAGATATCTTCCGATTCATTGATAAACATTGCTGTACAGTATTATTCTTCACAAGGTAATGCAGATGATAAAGCTTCCGCTTTGCTTTATAAAGGATATATTTTAGAGGACTTGGGGCAGGATAATGAAGCTTTGTATGCCTATAAACAGGCAGAGGAGGCGGTAAAGACTGTTAAGGATTTGCGGATCCATTTTTTGATATATACAGCTTTAGGGAATATCAATGGAAGGTATGCTCATTATGAGCACTCACTGTCGTATTATAGAAAGGCGTTGGATCTTAATCTATCAGTTCCGGCTTGGAATGCAATGGGGGGAGAATATATATTTGCCCCTCTTTATCTGGCTCAGGGAACTCCCCGGTACAATGAAGAGGTCAAGTTGGTTTATGATAAGTTTTTAGGTTTGGTTAATAGGATGGACTTTACCTCGCAAGAGAAAATCTATTATCAATGGGCCTTGAAGGAGAAAGACAAGCAGGAATGGGATTCGGCGGCTTCGTTCCTGTTAAAAGCGATGGACTATACCACTACTGTTGAGTCCCGTTACTGGTATGATGCTGAATTAGCTGTTATCTATAAACATTTAGGAAAAACTGAACTAGTAGACAGCCTTCGTAATAGGGCATTGAAATCTTCGCGACCACTTTTGAGATCCTCTGTGTACAAAGCTATATACCAGGATTTGCTGGCGGCTGGTAAGTTAAGTAAGGCTAATGAATATATGCAATGCTATATCAATGAACTGGAATTACTATTTACTTCCGGAAGCCGTACTGAATTGTTTAAAATCGAGAAAAGATATGATTACACGGCTTTATTACGTCAGAATGATGAATATCGAAGCCGATGGAGCATTACTCTGTTGATAACAGTGGCAGCTGTTTTTTCATTGACTTTACTGCTATGGGGCAGTTGGAAATTTTTTCGCCGCCAGAAACTGGAGATTTTAAGTCATTATAAAAGGGATGCTTCCATGTTGCAGCAGCAGATTGATGATTTACAAGAGAGGATAGAAGAGAATCAAGGTGAGGCGAAGAATCTGCAAGAACAGATGCAAATCCTTGAAAAGGAAAAGAAAAGTAAGGAAATACGTATTCGTCAGTTGGAACTCACTTTCCGTTCGAAACACATCTCGCTTCCGGTTGAGTCGGTGGAGGCAGCACAAGTATACTTGCAAATCGTGACGAAGGGAACTCCTCATTATACCCCTGCTGAAGACCGTACTAAATTAGAGTATTGGTTGAACATATCCCGTAATCGCTGGGCCGAGCGATTGGAAAAGCTTTATCCATCTCTGACCAACGGAGAGAAGGATATTTGTTACCTGTTTGTAGTGGGACTTTCATTTGATGAGATAGCCAGTTTGTTGGGAGTGCAGTCCCGTTCTGTAAACCGTGTGGTATATAGAATTTGTAGAAAGATGGGTATAGAACAAGGGAGCAAAGATGAATTTGTGGCACAAATCTTCCGTTTGGATGATTGCGACACAAATATATAGCTTACATGGCTACTTCGATGGCCAGTATTTGCGCTTCGGATTTAGCTTCAATTGTGACACTTTCAATGTCCCAGATACCGATACCGTCACGACGTGAAAGATTCTCGCCTGCTACATTTATTTCTCCTTCTATAATGAAGATATAAACACCTGTGCGTGGTTTGTGCATACGGTATGTCACACTTTGTCCGGCATCCAATGTGCCCATAGAGAACCATGCGTCCTGTAGCAGATGCGCCGGTGTATTGCCAGATGGTGAGATGAAGGTGGCTAGTTCGTTACGTTTCAATAACGGACGAATGTCATAATTATGGTATTCGGGTTTAGTTCCCTCCACATTGGGAATAATCCAGATTTGCAGGAATTTTGCGTCTTCAGTCTTACTGGCATTGTATTCGCTATGATAGATGCCTGTGCCTGTACTCATTACCTGAATTTCACCTGGGGCAATGGTACTTTCATTCTGTACGCTGTCTCCATGTCTTAAATATCCTTGTAAAGGGATAGACACCACTTCCATATTTTTATGGGGGTGCATACCGAAACCTTCTCCGGGAGCTACTGTATCATCATTTAGTACGCGTAAAGCACCGAAGTGAATTCGTCTTGGATTATAATAGTCTGCAAAGCTGAATGTATGGTAGGTTTTTAGCCATCCGTGATTAAAATACCCTCTTGTATTAGCTTTGTCAATTACTGTTTTCATAACTCATATCCTTTCTTTTTTAATTTGTTGATATTTGATATAACAATTGGGAAACAGAAAAGTTTAACGGTTGCTGTAAGGTGGGTTGTACTTTAGATTCAGCTCTTTTAAATGATCTGTTAGAGTCTTTTGTTACATTAGAAAACACATTTTGTTTCGGTTTTAGTGAAGATTTTTGGAGAACACTCTATGGTAAGAAGCTTTTGGTTTAGCAGACAGGTAAAAAGATAAGTTCGTTTTTCAAAAAGGGCCTTATCTTTTTTTAAAAGACCTTATTGTTTTGGAAAAACATCCTTATCTTTTAATAAAAGGAACTTATGTTTGGCACAAGAATTCATAGAACTTGGCGCAGGATCCGGCAGAATTTGTATCAAGATTCTGAACACTCCGGTAGGAGGAAATGTAGCTTCTTGAAACCGGACAAGGGCTATCGAACTGATTGGGAAAGTAAAATAAAGCAATGTGATGATTGATTGCCAAACAGAAGAAAACGAATTTGTATGTATACATTTGTTTTTACGAACGGAATAAAATCCTTTCATCACCATATCTTATTGTTGTTCAATGGTTTACTGTGTAGAAAGATGGTAAGACATGCCCAAGTGGTAGTTGACGGTGAATATGCCATACACTTTTCGCTTCCGGAACCAGACGGGCATGGCATGTCCTTGGAGCATGTTGGGCTTGTCCGGGGTCAAACCACTTGAGCGTCTTTTACGTCCTTTTATCACCACAAATTACTGGATACTAATTGATTATAGTGATTGAACAATTTTATTTTTCATGTAAAGACAATTCGGATGCTGGCAACTTGAGTAGTTAATCTTACAGTTCATACATTTAAATCTTATAGCTCATAGATAACTTATGACGTTGTCCACAGAACAAGCTAAGCATGTTCGTCAAACAAGCTAGGCCTGTCCTTTGGACAAGCCCGGCCTGTACGTATGCATGAAGCTATACATATGTATGCATCGCCTCATGCGTACGTACGTGTAAACCGGATTTGCATTTTCTTCTTCCCAAAAAGCGTTCCACCCTTTTTCACTTTATGCCGGAAGGTTTTTTCAAACTATCCTTATAGGTTTGACGAGTTTTGCTCAGAGTTTCCCGGAGTTATGCTTGAAGTTTTATCAGATTCACCTATTACTTGCAGAGGGTCTGTCACAAAAACGGGACAAAGCAAAAGTGTTCCTCTATGAAATATCGGATGAACCTGGTTTCTTGGAGCCGAACAAGAATTCTTGGACATCCTGCTCTTATAATTATCGGGTAAGTGAAGGAAGGGTAGGATATAAAATAAAAGAAGAGATGATTTAATCATCTCTTCTGTAGAGCGGAAGACGGGGCTCAAACCCGCGACCCTCAGCTTGGAAGGCTAATGTCCTTTAATCCTGCGGATTATAGAAATCTCTTTCAGTAGTGGGTATATAAAGCTATACTGTCAGTTTTTTACCTATCTAATGATAAAAATCTACCTGTATTCATATATTGAAAATCTGTTCGGTATAGAAATCAGTAGTGGGTTGGCTATATCTTCTCCTGCTGAAAAATCATGAATACAGTTGTATAACACATAGTTTTGTAGTTAATAGATATTGTTCAGAACTGAAAAAGCCAACTTATCCGTTGTTTGAAAAATGGGTAGGTTGGCTTTGTGTATGGTACTATTTTATTAATTCAAACTTTTCGCCTTTTAGTTGATAGGTCTTATTGATAATATTGCTCCAACCATTAGAGCCGTAAACAGTAATGGTCTTGTTCTCTGAATCAAACTCACATTGTCCGTTTTCCAACTCTGTAAATGGTGCTTCTGTTTTCCGTATAAAGTAACCGTATGGGCTGACATCGTACACGTCATAAGCATTGGAATCCCTTGAACCACTTTTATAGCGATTGATAATGAACTCCTCTTCTCCGTCAAAATCAATATCGGAGAAGAAGAAAGGAGAATCATCCGAAAGATATTCTTCACTCTCTAATTTAGCCGTATAATCCAACTCTATTACGGTGTTGTTTGGATATGTGTTACCCTTATCATATAGAATCTTATCAGTCCATTTTTCCGCAAAGTAGTAATATTGTACTTCTTGTTTCTTTAAACAGAATAGAGCATTACCTACTTCACCATTTTGCAGCCACATTACTTTTATTGTATATCCGTTTATAGGCTGTTTGTACTTAATGTAGATATGCGGCTGATTGAAACATTCAAAATCCTGCGGAACAGATATTTTGTCTGTTTTGCAAGCTACTAAACTAAGTAATCCAATAATGATAAATAACAATCTTCTCATTACCTTTCATCCATTATAACAACAATCTGTTTAAAAACATCACCTGCCATCAGTCCACCACTTGCAGGTATTTCTTTCTTATTAATGGAAACAATGATACTGTATTTCGGATTATCGGCAGGAAAGTAACCGCAAAATTCTACGGCATATTCACCATTTGAAAGTTGAATTGTTCCCGTTGCTCCGGCTACTTTTACTTTATCTGATTGGGCAGGCTTGGCTAATCCATCAGAAACAGAGTATTCCAATGCTTCTTTTATGGCAGTCTTACTTTTAGCTATGTAATTAAAGAAAGTCAAGTTCTGTAATGGAGTGGTGGGTATGCCATATCCCAAAGAGTTATAAACAAGACTTGTGTCTTTTACTTGATAACCGTATTTTGCAAGTGCTTCCGCAAATACTTGTCCGTTCTCAAATGCCTTTACCACTTTGTAGTTGGCGATATTGGATGCTACTCCGAAACCTTGCTCCACTGTGATTTTCCCATATCCACCCCTATGCCAATTATGGTCGCACAATGTATCTTTGCCCAATAGCTAAAATGCCATTACCAACATCTATTGTATCAGATAATTTGACCGCCTTTGTTTCCAATGCCGCCAAAAGTGAAGCGGTACGCACTAATCCCGATTCTTGCAGAATGGAATCAGAACCAACAGAAGCCTTAATTTCTCCCGTCTGTGCTTCCATTACAATAACTTGCCCTATTGTAGCATTAAGTTCGGACAGCTTATTTTGCAGGATAGAATCAACTCTTACTTGCAAGGTGCTGTCTATGGTAGAAACTTGTTCTGTATTTTGTTTGGCGCAAGCTACGAATGTAGCTATGCTGATTAAAAGGATAACAGTATTTTTCATAAATAAGCTAATTTGTATATTTAAATTGTCTTCTGATGAATCTTACAGTTTCCCCATCTTTTAATTCACGGCATTCAAGCCAATTACCGTATTTATCGTACTTATCATATTCATATTCTTCCTTAACCCTCTTTCCATCTCTCCATGTATCAAAATAAATAGTATCACCATATTGATTATAGCGATATGTACCATGCCTTAATATATGGCTATCATCATAAAAATCAGATGATATAAGGTTTCCATTATTGTCATAGTTGAACTTAGAATTATACTCTCTACCTCTAATATGTTTACATATACGTGTTTCTTTTCCTTGATTATTATAATAATACGTTGTTCTACTTACTATTTTGTTATCACCATCTACCACTTGCTCAAAAACAAGTTTGCCTTGCGCATTATATTGGCATGTTATTTCTGATTTCAATTTCCCATATTCTTTCATGTAACGAATCTTAATAAGTTGATTGTCATTGTCATATATGTAATTTGTATCAGCCTTTAATCTATTGTTCGCATCATAGATTGCCATATATGACAAATCTCTATTGCTATTATAACATTCGTGACAAGTTTCCCCATTTGTCCATTTACGAACAATCTTGTCATTCTTCGGTTTTAAAGGTGGCTCTCCTTTCTCTTCTTGTCCAGTAGAGAAATATGTCATACTAATATTGTTTTTATAATCAGTTACCCAATGTATAAAATTTGTTGGGTCGCAATTCACGTATAATTTACGCTCTTTCGTAACAACTTCTCCATTACTGAATATAATCTTTTCTTCTTCTTGTAAAACTTCGGTATATACCTCTTTTACAGAAAACCATTTACTAATATAATCTTTCTTTAAAATAAAAGTTTGTTCTATAACAATTTGAATAAATTCTTTTTTCCTATAGGTACTACTAACATAACTCATATTCGTGATAAGTAATTAGTTATTTATTCTAAAGAAAATCCTCTTAATTGGGCATATTCTTTTAGGCTATATTGCATTGCTTTTTTAGTGGTTTTACCCATTATTATTAAGGTATCAAATCCCAATGACATGAGTTGTCTGACAAAAGCCTTATTTGATAATATATATTGAGATATATCTCTTATTTCAGAATCCCGTAATCAGAATCATTCTCAATGGAGATTTTAAATCCGCTTCTAAAAAAGATAGCACTCATTTCGTGTCTATAACTATCGTTTCCCATTGTTATAGATACTTTACACAATCTGTTTAATTCACCCGAATAATAGTATTCTTTAAATGCTTGATTCATAGTAGATATGATTTTCATTTTTTCAAAAGAACCATCAAGCAGTGAATTTAATAAGTTTTTAAATAAATCTATGATGTTTATTCTTTTATATATAATTCTTTGTTTATTATGTCCTGCAATTTTAATAACTCACTGTAATTAAACCTATTCTCATTTATACGCTCTGATAATCTGGTTGCCAGTTCTTGATTGTTGGGATGCTTATCAGGATGAGCATATAGTATTAGCTCTTTATGTAATTTCTTTGTTTTTGCTATACTATTTACTATATTAATAGATTCATTAGTTTTGTTCTTTGCAGGAAATACCCATCTAAACCATTTTGCAAGTCTCATAATATAGAACTTAAAATTGTTTAGATATGTATATGGCTTCTTGCATTGGTGCTTCACTATTTGAAATTCTACGGCATTGATGCCCGAAATTCATTAAATAAGTTTTGCATTCTGTTATATCTTCATTAGTCGCCAAGGACTTAAATGCTTGAATTATTTGTTCTATACCTCCAACTTCTGAAATAATATTTCTTGCTTCATTAATAAAATTTTCGTATTGAAAGTTTCTATCAATTGCACAACTTTTCCCCATTTCCATATATGTTATAAAGGCATTCTTTATATTAACCTTTGTTGCAGAAAGGGATTGATTAGGGCATTTGGATAGAATGCTAACTAAGAAGCAAGAGTAACACGTTAAAATATTATCATCAGTCATATTAATAATATTGCACTTCCAATTCCCCGAAGAAGCGGATAAAAAATAAGGTGTGGGAACTATATCTGCTTTATCCTTTCTCTGGCTCTCGCATTGCCTTGGCATGGATAAAACAATAGCAACCCACACCAATTTTGACAATATCTAAGAGCCTTATAGATATAAGGTAGGTATATATCAAATGGTGGGGTGCTACCGCTACCATCTTCATGCCATTTCAAATTTTGCGAGAATTTGAGATCAGAAGATAATCTCAATAACACCTTTCGTTAAATATGTCCTTTCAGCGCATTAAGCCCACTGAAATTGCTGCAAAGTTAGCGAAAGGTTTTGAATGCTAAAGCTAAAACGCTGATAAATGTAGTTCCAAGTGTTCCAAAACATATCTGATAAAATTAGGTAGTTCAAAGGTAGGTTTTTTTGATTTTATAATTGCTTTCCGAAAAAAAGGTACTTTTTTTTTAAAAGATGGAACATAATGAATAGTATTTCTACAGATTGAAAAATGAATATCTTCTATTTATATATTAGGTAGTCTTTTAACGTTAAATATCAATAAAAATTTTTCAGTATCTAATCTTTTAAGTTGAATAGCGGTATAAATACCTAATGGGCATATAAGACGATAATTTTTAACCTACTATCATTATAGCTGCTTTTCTGATATTGCAGATTGGTACGGCTGTTCAGATGCTTATAAGTAATTCCGAAAAATCAACATACTATAAGCTACAAGCCACATCATGCCTTTTTTAAAAGATAATTTTCTTACGCTTGCACCAATGCGGAACTAACTGCATTATCGCTATCTGTTTTGCTTGGAATCATGTCCTCTACCAGATTTATATATAACTATTATTTACAGTTTCTCTTACATTGCAGTTTTTGAAAGTTACTGTATGTTAGGGAACGGGACAAAGTTATCTCATGTCTTGAAAATGGCATGATAACAACAGAAATTTCAAACTTTCTCCTTTTCTAACAGATTAGAAACTCAAACAATCATAAGTATTTAACAGTTCTTCTTGTCTAAGTCCCAAGTATCTTTTAGTAATGGTTACTTGAACTGTGGTTAAACAGTTCCATAAGCTTAACCAAAGCCAATTCAGCATTTTCAGAAGATTCAAACACTTTCCTGCCAAAAGTCTTTCTAAGTGAATGAGTGGAAAAATGGTCTATCCTCAAATTGTACTTGATCTTCAACTCTTTAAGTACAATATTTATCCATTGGATAGAATAGACCTTGTTCTTACCTTTTCCCGATAAAAAGCAGAACTCATTCAAGTTCTGAATATCCAAAGCTGTATAACAATCTTTGATATGTTTCTGAAACTCCTTATTAATTCTCACTTCCCTACGTTTGTTTGTTTTCTTTTCAGTGATGGTAAACTTTGCATCATTACTCAGGAGCATTTCCCAAGTAAGTTGCAATAGGTCAGAGATGCGTAAACCAAAAAATATGCCACACCCAACAAGCAGGCTTATTCTATAGTTCTTATCTCGATATAATTTTCTTACCAAGTTTGTGGCACTGTCCCACTGTAGGCACTCACTTGTTGTATAACTGTTCTTCAAACTCATGTTGTTTCAATTTTGTAGGTTTAACAATAAAAGTGAAAGTAAATTCGGGAATCATTTTGTAATAGTCTGATTCTCAAATTACTTTCACTTCTATTAGAAAGTGTAACTATGATTGTATATAAATAAAGATGGATAAAATCAGTATCAGCAAAAAAGGATTGATAATACCAATTATTATCAGTAGGAGAACTACCAATGTTCCCCATAGTATCAATTTTCCATCATCTTCCATTTTGTAGTATTTTTAAGTTATTAAAAAGGTCTGTTCCCATATTTATACTCTAATATGGAGTTACACACCCTATCATAAAAGGAAAAACCACAACCCGTATAAAAGTAGCTTAAATAGGTTGCTTGGTACTCTTCTTGTAATGCTTGGTTGTTACTAAGCAGGTCTGCAAACTTTTCCAACCAATATTTCAAGGCTTGTATAACTTTGATATAGCGTAGGTTGTTATCCACATGCCCCAATCTGTTTTCCAAGTCTTTAATGTGCTTTATTACTTTCTCTGTCTGTTTATCCATAGTTCTGTAAAAATAGGAAAGGACACCTAAATAAATAGATGTCCTCTCATTAATTAGTCAATAAACCATTTGTAATGCTCATCCCCATGTAGGGCTGCATTGATTCCAACAGCCATTTCAGTTGCATTTAAAGAGCGGTCTAAGAATGAATCTATATAGCTGCTCTTATTTGCACCCGTTAATAGGTTGTAGAACTTCCACATATTCAAGTCATTTCCAAAGCTGCCAAAGTTCTCATCATTAATGTAGGCTTTTGCAACACTGTTAATCTGTGTATCAGTAAGCAACATTCTTGGCAGTCTCTTTTGGTAGCCATTGGGCAAACACTGATAAAGCCTCATTTTGCCCAATATTTGTGCAAATTGGTGTTCACTCATTGAAGTATTGCCCAACTGTTGCATCAAATGCAGATGTTTGGCAGGATTGTAGTTGTTGAACAACTCCAAGGCAGAACGGTAAAGTTCACTTGTATTGCTCACCCTTAAATCATCCTTGTAACCATCTGTAAAGATGCACATGTTGCAGCATACTTGGTTCTTAAAGCCAATAGCCAACCTAAACAACTCTGGAACTTTCTTTGAATACAGATTCATTTGATTATAGGCTCTGACCCCCACTATTGAAAGGTTCAACTTGTTTCCCTCAACCGTTTCATAGATTGTGGGAATGTCAATACTGAAAGCTGCCCTCTCATAGTAGATTGTTTTGTCTGATTCCAACAACTGATTGGCAGGTTTGTGGATAGCTTCGGGATGCGCCCCTTAATCACATGAGAGACACGAATATCGGGTGTTCCGATAGTCTCACCATTGTAGTAGGAGTTTGCAGCTTCCCAAACAGTTTCAATAAATGCAGCATGGTTTACTGTAAGCTCATTGTCTTTTGCAAAAACGGGAGTAATACAGTCATTTTTCAAATGTTGCAAGGTAGCTTCTTGGGTGTTTGCCTCAATGAAATGATTTACTCTTTTAGGCGTTGCAGTTTCTTCAATAATGGTTGCTTCTTCTGCAAACTCACCTAAATTCATTCTCTCTCTGTTCTCTGTTGGCATGATAACTAAGTTTGTCATAATGATAAAAGTTTAAATGATTAATAATTCTTTTTTATATCAATGTACAGAGGGGGACTTGAGGGGTAGTATGCCGTAAAGACAGCCACTCTTATATATTTTAGGTCACTGGCTGAATGGGGAGGGGGGGATTTCTGTATTAAGTACCTTATATGTCTGTTCTCTTGACTTTTAGCTAAACTGCATATAGGTGATTCTTTAATTAGGTAGCCTTTTTAATGTCATTGGCTGTATGTGGCATATTATAAAGTATAGGCTTTGTACATATCCCCCTTGCTTAAATTTAATCCCATAATAAATAAGTTTTAATATTACACAATCAAACTCCTAATCCAATATCCGTTTCGTGGAACACCATTTATCCGTTTTGTTCCACTCTTGATATTGTACCATTCCCTCAAATCCTTAATCTTGGAAAGATGGAACTGTTCACAGATTGCCCGTAAGTCCGCTGTCAAGTAGAATCTGCCGATTTCTATCACTTGCGAAAGTAGTCCGAACATTTCAGAACGGCTTGGCTTATCGGCTAACTTGGCTTGTAGCAAGGCTTCTTCCACCGCTTTCCTGCTTCTTAGCCTGCGTATCTCTTGAAAGCCTAACAGTTGGAACGCTTCACGGATGAAAGGGTATTGCCTTTCAATCTCTGCCCTGCCATTGTCAAAGCTGTATTGCAGGTCATAGTATCTCTGCGCTATCTCCGCAAACGCAATTCTCCTGCCCAACTTTCCAATCTCCTCGTTTGGCAATTTCTCCCATCGGATATTGCCATAGTTGAAACCTGCATGGGCATAGGCATCCGCAACATTCTCTTTCGACTGGTATATTTGGTGCATCAGCTTGTATTCATACAGGATATAGTTTACAGCCCTGTCGTTCACTTCAAACATACCGTTGTTATACCTTATATATAAGGAATCTTTGACCTCTTTAGCCTGCTGTTTCTTGGCATCCGCTGAAAAGGAATTGTATGCCTTAACCCTTTCCTCTGCTATTTCAAGCTGTTTGAGCGTGTCTTTCCTGACTTCCTCATAGCTGGCAAACATATCATCTTTCTTGGTGTTGAATATATGAAAGACCGTATGCCTTAACGGATTTTCCCTGTTTCTGATTCTTCCTGCAATTTGGGGTATGTCAATATCCATGCTTGCCAAGGTCTGTTTTTTATAGACATTGCTGATAACGAAACAAAGCCCTGTCTCAGAGAAAAAGTCCGCACCCTCGAATGATTTGCAGGTGATGAAATTGAACATCCTTGCAGGGCTTAACGAGTTGGATATTTTCATTTCACCCAGTTTCTTTTGGTTGTGGCTTGTATTGGCACATATCACCCTGCAATTGTCATTGGTCAGCCCGCACTGTCTGATGATGTGCGCAATCTCCTGTACGCTGTTCAAGAAGAAATAGGCTTCCCGTGATTCATGCCCGTTCACTTCCAAACAGCCTTGCATCTTGTATTTGCCGATAACATTGGCTGCAAACTGATAAGGCTTGTTGGTCTGATAGGGAAGGACGCATATCGGGAGCGGTTCTTTCCAATCGGCAACATATTCCGTCACGCCATCCAAAACATTTGGCTTCAAGTCCGTTTCAATCGGAGTGGCGGACATGAAACAGAAAGACTTGAACGCCTTAAAGTTATCTAATACTCCGTCAATAGCCTTGTCCCTGAACGAATACTGTTTGAGGAAATTGTGGTATTCGTCCACCAACAGCCTGTAGTCCTTTCCATCAACCAAAGCCAGCAGTTTGGGCAGCTTGTCATAGGTGCATATAATCTTCCTGCATTCGTGTTGCTGGATGTAGTCGGACAGTTCTTTTTTCAGTTTGGGCGTGAAGTTTCCGTACAAGCCAAAACATCTGTCATTGGAACTGCACTTGTTTATTATCAGTTCGGTGGTGGGTACGGCAACAACGTAATTCTCGCCGTTATTCAATGCGATGCTTGTGCCACCGCAGCCTGTCCTCGCTTTATTAAAGATACAGTTGTGTGGTAAATCGGAATCTACCATGTAACCGTCCTTTACACTTATTTTATACGTAATCATAATCTTTTCTCCTAAAAATTTTCTTACACTTTCTGTCTTTGTAAGTCAGCCACATTAGAGCATCCTCCGTTCATTGTTGTACTGTCAGACTGAATTTATATATATCCATAATCTGTTGGTTTTTCTTACATTGGAAAGAGACGCTTCTAATGTGAAGAACAAGCCTGCCTGTCACACAGGCTCATTCTTCGGAGCTGTTTAGGCGGCTCTCTTTTGCCGCATTTCAATGATGTACTTGATTAGGACATTGGCTATGCAGGTCTCTTTTATTCCGCAATCCATTAGGCGGGCACGTGTGACGCTTTCCGCTGGAATGGTTCGTAATGCCTGCATGATGGTTGCAAGGTCATAGTCTCCTGTTTTCATAACGGAGTTGATAGCCCGAATTGCGTAACGCTTCCTTGCGTCGGCTGGAGTAAACGTAAGGCAGATTTGTTTGTGGAGTTCCAACGCTTCTTCAAGGGTTCTGCTCAGCACAGGCACGTCTTTCCGTCTTATACCGATAGACATCTCCAACGTGGTGGATGCTTGGAGTTGTACCCCCAAGTACGCATAAGCACTGCTGCCGGGCATACCTGTCTTTCTCGCAAGTTCATAGACCGCTTGATAAGTGGCATCCCCTGTAGCCAAAGCCGCAATGCCTATCTTCTCGACTGTGCTTCTTGAACGGGTGAAAAGGTCTGCCATTCCTACCACTTGCGCATACTCTTCCACGCTTTCAAAGGTATGTATCTGTACGTGTTTCAGTACGGCATCGAAACTGAACCTCCAATAGTTTGCTCCTGTCTCAATAGGCACAAGCACATTCTCCTCATCTTTAGGAATTTCTTCCCCCTCACAGTCGTAGAGGGGAATCCCTGCCTTGCGGAAGATTTCGGGGTCTGAAAAGTGGAATATCTCATCAAGCAACTTGCTCTTGTCAATTTCTCCAAGGAGTTTCTCTTGGCTTTTCTTCAGCACGTCCATGCTATAGATGGTGCGAGCCAATTTAACTTCTTGTTTAACACCCTCAATGATAGCGATAACTGTTGTCTTTTCTTTCGGGCAACAGTCTGTGCTCGTCACTTCATTCATATTATTGTCGTTTTGAGATTCTACACTTGCTACTTCCGTAGCGTTAATTAACACATCTGCGTTTGAGGTCGCCACCTGTACTATTTTGCTCATAGCTAACAATTTTAATTTAGAAACTAATGTCAATCGAAAATCATTAGTTGATGCGCATCTTGGTTTTCATTTTGACGATGCAAAGAAAAATATATTTTATTTCACTGCAAAGCGCTGTAAATTAATAATATACGTACTTATCATCTGTTGCATTCAGTACGCAAAAAAAATGCGTACCGAAAAGAATAAGTCTTTCAGTACGCATTTCCTGTTGTTATATATGCCTAAAGTGCTACTGCATTATAGTTGTTAGCTATAACAGGGGGAAATTTCTCCTTACTGTATTTTCGGATGATAAGGGACAATGTCCTGTTGGGCTTTCCGTTTGGAAAGAACTCTCTGTCGTACACCTCCGAGACATAGCCTGTGGTATAGAGAAGTCTCGAAACGAATAGGTTCTTTTCAGTAGAAATCCTTACGTTTCTGTCACTTACTCTTTTTTTATCTGCTTTCTTGCCCTCCAAGAAATACAGGAACATTTCTGCAAACTTCCATCTTTTGTGGGAATAGTCAAGAGTGTACTTGCCGTTGAAATTAATTTGCGATAACAGGCTGTTATCTATAAAGCCTTTCAAGCCTAACTTCTGTAATTGTTTGATTTTTGTTTTTAGGTCTTGTTCTCCGTTTACAATCTTGCTATATGTTTCACCGAAATGATAAACAGCCCTTTGGATAATGTCTATCAAGTCTTCCCGTTCTGTAGAATAAATATTCTTGTCGCCCTGTTTCAAGGTTATGCTCGATGCTCCGCATAGATTAGTTAGAAAAGAAGCGAAATCTTCAAGTAGCGGTTTCTCTACAGTAGGCGCATCAGTTCCAATATCCTCTATAAAGTCATATACGAAAAGAAGCAGATACCAAAACTTGCTGACATCAAAATCAAATGCTTCAATGGTATGCTGTAAGTTCTTATTATTCAAAAACTTCTCTTTGAAAGAATCGTCCAACTCTCTGTATTCCCGTTTCTTGTATTCTTCTAAAGTCCCCTTAAAAGTTTTTATTTCTTTGCTTCTTTCGTATCTTTCTTCAACGGATAAGTTTCTCTCCGCATATCTATTGGCGAATATGGCAGGTGCGGAAGATTCTACAGGTATCATTCCGTATCTGCTTCTTCATAATCGGGCAGGAAGTGATTGGCTACTTCCCACACATATTCTAATAGTGGTTCATTAAGGCATTTGTAGCTTTCATGCCAAGCCACTTTAAAATCGGGCAGTTCTTCTATTTGGTACAGTTCTTCTTTTGACATAGTACGATGTTATTAATTATACCGCAAAATAAAAGAAAAGTCTGCAATCTTTTTCGGACTACAGACTTCTTTTTGTTATAGCAAGTTCTTCATCGCTTCATCCACCTGCTCATTATCGAAGCTATCCAAGTATATTTGAGTGGTGGCTAAGTCTGAATGTCCCAATGCTTCACTTATCAATGCGATGTTTACTCCCGATTTCTTTAGGACACTTGCGAATGAGTGCCTTGCAACATAGGTTGTGATATTGGCTTCAACCCCCAAGTCTGCTGCAAGTAGTTTTAAGTTCTTATTGACCTTTCCTAATATCTTATGTATTCTGTTCTGCTTTTGCAAGGCGGTCTTGTGTATCTTGCTATCTAAAATCGGAAACAGATAGCCTTTGCTCTCCTTTGAATATTTTTCGATTATCTGCATGGCTTCTTGCGGTATTCCTATTTTGATTAGCTTTTTTGTCTTTTGGCGGATATAGTGTAACCTGCCATTTTGAATATTCTCTTTTGCCAGATTAGCTATGTCTGTGAAATTGATTCCACCACATAGATAGCTGAACACGAATATATCTTTGCTCAACTCCATGTATTGCCGTTTTCCAATGGGCTGCACTTCAGTTGTGAATTTCAGTACATCTGTTTTGGCAATAGCCCTCTTTTGAGTTGTGGTATCGAACTTGTTTATTTTATATTCGTCAAATGGATAATCGGATTTTCGGGCACATTTCGCTTTGATGGCTTTATTATATGCGCTGCGCAATGTGCGAAACATAAGGCTTATGGTGGTTTCTTTATTGTCTTTGGAGCGTAGCCATTTCTCATATTTGTTAAGCCAAGAAGTATCTATATCGCTGAAAGGTATATCTAACTTGCCTTTCGTAAACGCTTTAAGCGAGTTGAAAGAACTTTTGTAGATAAGACGGTTTCCGCATTTGTCCTCACGTGTGTATTGCTCTATTAATTCGTGGTAGAACTCACTAACGGTTTTCAGTTCAAACTTGGTATTCTCATTATTGAGTAGGGTAGTGGTGGTATATTCCTTTTGCTCCACATTCAACTCTAACATTCGCCGCTGTAATTCTTGCTGTTTATCCAAGATAATCTTTTGGATATACTCTTTGTTAGGACAGTTGGGTTTAGGTTTGTTTCGTGTGAAGTCCCAATATTTAGGATTAATGGATACGCCTAAACTTTGCATAGTCCGTTTGCCACCTTTGGCTACTCTTACCATTAAGGGGGATTCTCCATTTGCTAAAGTCTTCCACTTGTAGCATACTACGTTGATTGCTGCACTCATAAAATTTTCGGTTGACTTCTTGGTTGACTTCAACCGCATAGTTTCGTGCAGAATCAGCATTCTCTAAAAGCAAAAATCAGATAGAAATCTTGCGATAACTATCTGATTTTCAGAAGAGCGGAAGACGGGACTCAAACCCGCGACCCTCAGCTTGGAAGGCTAATGCTCTATCAACTGAGCTACTTCCGCAATTTTTGTGGGCAAAGATGGATTCGAACCACCGAAGTCGAAAGACAGCAGATTTACAGTCTGCCCCATTTGGCCACTCTGGTATTTGCCCATTCGCTCTTAAGATTCTATCTCAATTCTCTTATTGAGTAGGCTTGTTTCTCAATTGCGATGCAAAGGTACGTCTTTTTTTTGAATATGCAAATTCTACAAGAACTTTTTTTCAAAAAATCTGCTTTCCCTGCACTTTTTGCTTGAAATCGAGCATTTTGATGGCAGTTATTGCACATTCATCTCCTTTATTACCTAATTTTCCACCGGCACGGTCTTCTGCTTGTTGCATGGTATTGGTGGTAATCAAACCAAAAATTACAGGAATATCTCCTTCGGCATTCAGTTGGGCGATGCCTTGGGTAGTACCGGCACATACATAGTCAAAGTGTGGAGTGTCACCACGAACTACACATCCTATTGCAATCACTGCGTCTACTTTTCCGCTTTTTATCATTTGTGCGGAACCAAAAGTCAGTTCAAAACTTCCGGGTACAGTTTGTACCAAAATATTTTCATCTTTTGCACCATGTTTTTTCAAGGTGGTTACGGCGCCTTCCAATAAGGGACCGGTGATGTTACTGTTCCATTCGGATACTACGATACCGAAACGCATGTTTTCTGCATTGGGAACCGAGTTAAAGTCATAATCAGATAAGTTATGATACGCTGTTGCCATTATTTTTTGTTTTTTAGTGGGATTAATAAAAGAAAAAGGTTATCTGTACGTGGGTGCAGACAACCTCTTTATATAATTCAAGGTATATTTCTTTTCTTATTTGATAGAGGCACGCTCGATATATTTGTCGATGTCCATTGACTGATAAGAATTGAAGTATTTTTCTTTCACCAATGTATAAGCTTTAACAGCTTCACTGTTCTTACCCAGTTTCTCGAACAACTGACCTGCCTGAATCAAATAGATAGGGCTTAATGCCTGACTGTCTGCTTTATCTGCTGCTTTCAGCAAAGTTCCGGCAGCTTTGTCCAATTGCCCCATCTCAGCGTAGCAGTTACCGATAGTTCCCAAAATAGCGGGGCTTACCAACTGATCTTTAGCGCTGAATTTATCTAAATACTTCACTGCGTCTTCATATTTGCCTAACTGTGCGTAGCAGATACCTGCATAAGCATTTGCTAAATTACCGGCAGCTGTTCCGCTGAATTCATCTGCTACTTTCAAGAAACCTTTGTAACCAATGCTGTCGCCGTTCAATGCTGTTTCAAAGTTATCGGCTCCGAAATATTGTTCTCCTTTGAACAAAGCTTCTGATGCTTTCATTTCATTGGGTTCAGAAATAAAATGCTTATATCCCATGAAACCTGCAATGATAATCACAACTGCTGCAATAGTTCCAAGGATTTTTCCTTTGTACTTGATAAGGAATGCTTCTGAAGTACTCAGTGCTTCTTCCATATCCAATGGGTCCTGAGTGTGTTTTTGTTCTGCCATTTTTATATTTACTTTTTTATTATTTTGCGAATCTACTTTTTCGGTCAGCAAAAGTAGTTCATTTCTATGTATTAATGAAATTTACGGGCATATTTTTTTAGTTTTTCCCGTTTTTATCTCTAATTTTGTATCCTCAATTAAACAGAAGTTCTATGATACTGAAACGCATCTCGATATTGAATTATAAAAACCTGGAGCAGGCAGAACTGGAATTCTCGCCAAAGATGAATTGTTTTATCGGACAGAACGGCATGGGGAAGACGAACCTGCTGGATGCGGTTTATTATCTTTCATTCTGTAAAAGTGCCACTAATCCCATAGACTCGCAGAATATCCGTCACGAGGGCGATTTTTTTGTGATTCAGGGTTTCTATGAAACGAATCAAGGAGATCCTGAAGAGGTATATTGCGGCTTGAAGCGTCGTCAGAAAAAACAGTTTAAGCGGAATAAAAAGGAATACAGCCGTTTATCAGATCATATCGGTTTTATTCCTCTCGTAATGGTTTCTCCTGCTGATGCGGAACTGATTGCGGGAGGTAGTGACGAGCGCCGCCGTTTTATGGATGTGGTGATATCTCAATATGATAAGGAATACTTGGATGCACTGATACGTTATAATAAAGCGCTGACACAGCGTAACGCCTTATTGAAGTCGGAGCAGGAACCTGATGAGGAATTGATGTTGGTATGGGAGGAGATGATGGCATTTGCAGGCGAGGTTGTTTTTAGAAAACGTAGTGAGTTTATAGCCGAATTTATTCCTACTTTTCAATCTTTCTACTCTTATATTTCGCAAGATAAGGAGAAAGTGAATCTGGCGTATGAATCTCATGCTATGAATGGGAATTTGCTGGATATAATAAAAGAGAGCCGCAAACGTGACCGTATAATGGGGTATTCGCTGAGAGGAATTCATAAAGATGACTTGGTGATGCAGTTGGGTGATTTCCCTATAAAGAGGGAAGGTTCACAAGGGCAGAATAAAACTTATCTGATCGCTTTGAAACTGGCTCAGTTTGATTTTTTGAAGAAAACGGGGAGCAATAGCACTCCTTTGTTGTTGCTGGATGATATTTTTGATAAGTTGGATGCTTCCCGTGTGGAACAGATTGTGAAACTAGTGGCCGGGGATAGTTTCGGACAGATTTTCATTACGGATACCAATAGGGATCATCTGGATAAAATATTGAAAAAGATTGAAAGGGAATACAGAGTCTTTTCTGTAGAAGATGGCTGTGTGACTGAAAGAAAGGAAGTGGCTGAATGAGACGTAATGATGCGGAACAAATAGGGGAGATGATTCGGAAATTCTTCCGGAAGAATGCTTTGGAGGCACCACTGAATGAGTATCGTCTGATACAAGCATGGAAAGATGTTGTGGGGCCTGCCATTACCAAATATACTAGTAATCTTTATATCAAGAATCAAATACTTTATGTGCATATCACTTCGTCCGTGCTCCGTCAGGAGTTGATGATGGGACGTGATTTATTGGTGAAGAATCTGAATAAGCAGGTAGGGGCACAAGTGATAGTCAATATTATTTTTCGTTAACTAGGCGGTCTTCTGTATGTTCTTTTGGTTATCTCCGAAGGTTCCTGTAAAACTTCCTGCCAGGTGCGGATTTTTACGGATTTTCCTTCATCTTTTTCGTAAAGTCCACACTTGACTTGAAAGAAGTGTGATGTAAGAGTGGCTTATGGGGCAGTTCTTATCACGATAGATTCTATTTCAGTATTCCATTCTCAGTCCAGACTTCATCCATTCTCCGGTCGAAAGGTTCGACAGGCAGCTTTTCGCTTACTTGGAAGTTATAACATATACCTATATTATAGGAATGAAGAAGAGGCAGTAATTTGTCATAATATCCTTTTCCTCTTCCCAATCGGTTGCCTTGGGCATCAAAAGAAACACCCGGTATAATGGCGAGGTCTATCTTCTCATACGCTGTAAATGCTTCTCCCGTCGGTTCCTCTATGTGATAAGCCTCGCCGTTTTTCAGGTTTTGTCTACCTGCATAAATACGAAGTTCCAATTCGTCTCCTTTGACTACCGGCAGCAAAATTGTTTTCTGCCGGTGCCATTTCTCAACGAAGTCATGTGTCTGTACTTCATCACCCAATGAATAATAGAGCAAAACGGTACGGGCCGATGCAAATTTGGGATGCTGTTCCAGTTTCTCAAGCAAAGCAGCGGACTTTGTCATTAATTCGGTGATGTCGTGACGGCGTTTTTCTTGCGCTATCTGCTTGCGCAGTTGTTTTTTTAGTTCCTTCATCGCTTACTTTCGGTTCTATGGGTTGTTCGGGAGCTTTGGGAAATGATTCACCTTTATCCAATACTTCCAATGCTTTGAGGACAGTTTTGTCGCTCTTGTTTAAGTATTCTATATAAGCTTCCATGCCCAGCATATTATAAATGATGTTTCCATATAAATTTGTTTCAAATAGTTTCTGTGATTTGTACATCAATATGTTGCGACGTTTTAACCCTTTGCTTTCAGCGAAACGGGCGAATTGTTCCAAAATGTTCTGATGTTTCAAATATTGCAACAGGCTTTCTTCTGTTTCATATTTTTGCATTTCGGCACGGTGGTTGTCCGTATACTGGAAAGCAAACTGGATGGTTAGTCCGCGGTTAACGGACATACGATAATAGGAAGTCACACCGGTAGTATCCTGCGGTACAAAGATATCGGGCATAATACCTCCACCTCCATATACAGGACGGCCTAAAGAAGTTTCAAAGATTTGGCTTTGATCCTGTTTGATACTGTCCTGTGAGAAAAATTCTCCGTGTTCGTAACGGGTCAGGATATCCATTTCATAATTTGCGTCATTACCTTTTACATACGGTTTTTGTATACAGCGTCCTGACGGAGTATAGTAACGGGCAATTGTCAGACGGATGGCTGAACCATCGCTGAAGTCGATAGGCTGTTGTACTAGCCCTTTTCCGAAAGAGCGGCGCCCGATGATTGTCCCTCGGTCATTGTCCTGGATAGCTCCGGCAAAAATTTCGCTGGCAGAAGCCGATCCTTCGTCCATCAATACGACAATAGGCATTTTCTGGCTACTTCCGGTTCCGTTGGATGTATAGTTCTCACGTGGAGACTTACGTCCCTGTGTATAAACGATGAGTCTGTTTTTGGGTAAGAATTCGTTTACCATCTGGATTGCTGCACCCATATATCCGCCGGTATTACCGCGTAAGTCGATTACCACTCCTTCGCAGTTTGCCTGATTTAGCTTGGCTAATGAAATCAATAATTCGGGATAAGTTGTTTCACCAAACTTGTTTACTTTTATGTAACCGAATTTGTCATTCAACATATAGGCGGCATCTACACTCTTTACCGGTATGTCACCACGAACAATGGTGAAGTGTAAAGTTTCTTTTTCTCCCGGACGAAAAACGCCAAGTTTTACCTCACTGCCTTTGGGACCTTTCAGTCTTTTCATGGATTCATAGTTGGTGACAATTTTTCCTACAAAGGCACTGTCATCAACTTCTATAATGCGGTCTCCTGCCATTAGGCCCACTTTTTCTGATGGTCCGCCTTGGATGACACTGTTTACATGGATGGTATCTTGCTGGATGGTAAACTGGATACCAATTCCGCTGAAGCTCCCTTTTAAATCAGAATTTACAGCTTCCAGGTCTTTTGCCGGAATATAAGAAGAGTGAGGGTCCAGCTCGCCTAGAATTTGCGGCATAGCATCTTCCACCAGTTCACCCATGTTTACTGTATCTACATATTGGTCGTCAATGATACGCAATAATGCATTCAGTTTGTTGGATGAAGTATTAATGATACCTAATTTGTTTCCTGAAAAGTGGTTGGCGTAAAAAGTTCCAATCAATATTCCGGCTACGATGCTTACCGCAACGATTACCGGCATAAAACGGGATGTTCGATTTTTGCTCATATCTTTATTTGCTATTATTCATTGGGATTGATATAGATTACTTCAATATTTGCGCGTTTCAATAAATCAAGCCCGTCTTCCAAACGGTATTTTTCTGAGTAAACTACACGTTTGATTCCTGCTTGGATGATGAGTTTGGCACATTCTATGCAAGGAGATGCGGTGACGTACATGGTTGCTCCGTCACTGCTGTTGTTGCTTCGTGCTATTTTGGTGATAGCATTCGCTTCGGCGTGTAGCACGTAAGGCTTGGTGACTCCGTTGTCATCTTCGCATACATTTTCGAATCCTGCAGGAGTTCCATTATATCCGTCGGAGATGATCATCTTGTCTTTTACGATTAATGCTCCTACCTGACGGCGTTCACAGTATGAATTTTCCGCCCAAATACTAGCCATGCGGATGTATCGTTTGTCGAGTTTGAGTTGTTTTTCTTCTTTCGTTTCCATTATTTCAGTCTTGCTTATTATGTGCAAATTGAATATAAGTTTTTTTCCCTTCGGGAGCTAGCAATAAAACATTGCTGTCACCTTGATAAAATATTGCATTATTCAATGCTTCTATGAACTCGTTATTATAGCTTGTTGAAGATGGAGTCTTGGTAAAATTTATGTTTACTGTCCGGTCTTTTCCATCCGCTTGCCATGTGCCTTCAATGGTTCCGTTTTGTATGCTTCCTGTAAAAGTGCCATCCGCTTTGAAAGTAATGTTGAAACCATGAATGATATCCAAGGCTTTTCTTCCTTCGGCTGCGATAGTCTTATCCGGGTTGTGTGCCATTGCATTGTATTTGGGCTCTCCGTTCCGTTTGTCCCAATTGGCTTTACCATAGAAATCCACTACATGCCATGTGCCGCTTGCAAAGATTTCCTCTACATCGTCTTCATTGTTGCAACTCCATAAGAAGGGGAGTAGCATCAGTATATAAAGAATAGACTTTAGTTTCATATTGTTTAGTTTTTTAGTTGATTATTCCATTTCTTTTCAGCAAGGCATGGATACTGGGTTCTTGTCCACGGAAGCGTTTGTAAAGGGCCATCGGATGTTCCGTTCCTCCTTTCGAGAGAATATTCTCCCGGAAAGAAGCAGCGACTTCCTGGTTGAAGATTCCTTTTTCCTTGAATAAGGAGAAGGCATCCGCATCCAGTACTTCCGCCCATTTATAACTGTAGTATCCGGCAGAATATCCCCCCGCCATGATATGTGAGAACTGTACGGACATGCAGGTATCTTCTACTCCGGGCAGTATTTGCGCTTTTTTCCATGCTTCTTTTTCATAAGCGCGGACATCTCCGTCAAATGTTTCCTGGCGGGTGTACCATGCCATATCCAGTAAGCCGAAACTTATTTGACGTAGGCAGGCGTAGGCCACATTAAAATTGGATGCATCTACAATTTTTTGAATCAGTTCGGCAGGAATGGGTTCTCCCGTCTGATAATGTCTGGCGAATGTATTGAGAAATTCTTTTTCAGTGGCGAAATTTTCCATAATTTGTGATGGAAGCTCCACAAAATCCCAGTATACGCTGGTACCACTCATGGTTGAATAAGTGGTATTGGCAAACATTCCGTGCAAGGCGTGTCCGAATTCGTGTAAAAAAGTATTTACTTCCGAGAAAGTCAACAATGCCGGTTTTCCAGCTGATGGCTTGGTGAAGTTCATGGTAACGGATACGTGGGGGCGGCTGTTGACTCCGTTTTCTATCCACTGTTCCTTATAGCTGGTCATCCATGCACCTGAACGTTTTCCGGCACGGGGGTGGAAATCTGTATAAAGTACAGCCAGGAAACTTCCGTCTTTGTCGAATACTTCATAAGCTTTTACATCGGGATGATAGACCGGAATTTCTTTATTTTCTTTAAATGTGATGCCATACAGACGGGTAGCCAGACCGAATACGCCTTTCTCTACTTGGCTAAGCTCAAAATAAGGGCGCAACTCTTCTTCATTCAGATTGAATTTCTTATTTTTCAGTTTTTCTGAATAATAGGCCCAATCCCATGGCATCAGCTGGAAATCATTGCCTTCCATTTCGCGTGCCAATGCTTCTACTTCTGCTACTTCCTTTAGGGCGGCAGGGGTGTAGGCTTCCAATAATTGGTTGAGCAATTTGTATACGGCATCACTTGTTTCGGCCATGCGCTTTTTCAGTTTATACTCGGCAAAAGTGGAGAAGCCTAGTAAATGAGCCAGTTCCATGCGAATGTTTACCAATTGCTTGATGATGTCCACATTGTTGTAGTCGTTATTGTGTGTACATTGGGTATTATAAGCCATATAGACTTCTCTGCGCAGTGAACGGTCGTCACAATATTTCATGAAAGGAACAAAACTGGGAGCATCCAATGTAATGATGCTGCCTTCTTTTCCCTTGTCCTTTGCTGTTTGAGCATAACTTTCCAATGAACTTTCGGGTAATCCTTCCAATTGTTTTTTCGTCAATGCCAATTCGTAGTTATTCGTTTCTTTCAACAGATTCTGAGAAAAACGTAAGGTTAATATGCTTAATTCAGTATTCAGTTGGCGGAACTTTTCTTTTGCCTCACCGGTCAGATTGGCACCGCTTCTTACAAAACTGTCGTATGTTTTTTGCAGCAGTTGGGCGTCTTCACCTTTCAGTTGCAACTGGTTTTTCTGCTCGTATACAGCTTTTATGCGGGCAAACAGTTTTTCATTCAAACTGATGTTGTTGCTGTGTTCAGACAGTAAGGGCATCATTTTTTCTGCCAATTCCTGCATCTCGTCACTAGTCTCGGCACTCATCAAATTGCCGAAAACTGTAGTTACGCGGTCTAGCAACGCACCCGAATTTTCCAGAGCAACAATGGTGTTTTGGAAAGTCGGTGCTTCGGGATTATTGACAATTGCATCAATTTCCTCATTTTGTTCTTTCATTCCTTCCAACAAGGCAGGTTCATAATGTTCTATCTTGATAAGATGGAACGGAGCCGTGTCATGAGGAGTGTTATAGGGTTTTAAAAATGGATTTTTATTTTCAGTCATGGCACTATTTTATTTGACTTACAAATTTGCTAAAAAAAAGTATCACTATCCTCATTCTATTTACTTATTTAACAAAGTATATTAAATAGTTAGGTTAAAAATAAAAAAGCACAAGCAGAAATGCCTGTGCTTTTCATCTTTATGAGGTTTTACCTGATTATTTATTCTTTTCGGTCAGTTTTTCCAATGCCGGAATGGAGATTGCTTTTCTGCTAAGTTGTACCAATCCCTGTTCCTGTAAATCATTCAGTACTTTTGACACATTGATTCGTGTCTCATCAATCAAACTCGCCAAATCTTCCATTTTGATTTTAAGAATTTTTTTCCCTTCGGGCTTCATGGAACGCAGTACTAAAAAATTCAGTATTTTTTCTTCTGTATTACCTATGTGGCTGTTCCATAATTTTTCGTATGCCACTTGTGCCCTATTACTCAGAATATTTAAATAATTAAGGCGGAAGATTTCGTAGTTGTTCAGTTCATTTAATACAAATAACTTATCTATGGTAACTATGTTAATATTTGTACGTGCTTTGTAAGTCGCTGTATAGTTGGTCTGCATGCCGAATAATGAATAGGGCTCTATAACGAAAGGACTTCCAAAAGTTTCAAATAAGGAGTATGAATGTTGGTTATCGGTTGCTTGGGAGGTTATCTCCCCATTTAAGAGAAAGATTAATTGAGTGCAAGGTGCTCCTTGTTCCACAATGATATCATCGGCGTTGTATTTACGAAAATGTAGCTTTACCTTACCTATGATATTGGTGAAGTCATTTTTACATAATCCCTGGAAGAGAGGAAGTTGTAAAAGTGTATCATACATTGTTATTTCCATAAGTTCTAATGTTCGTTAAGTTATAGTTTAACACACAAAGGTAACGATAAAACGAGATTTATTATTTATAGGTGGGAGAACTTTTATTTTTTTTATTGTTTCTTACCGTCTCCTAATGTTTAAAAGCAGAATACTTGCGGGCTGTATAAAAAATAAATATATTTGCATTCAAAAAAGGAGGAGTTTATGTTTGGATCATTTGATTTTCAAGAATTTTTAAGTGCGTTTATCGTACTTTTTGCTGTCATTGATATTATCGGATCTATTCCTATTATATTGAACCTTAAGCAGAAAGGGAGAAATGTCAATGCTAATAAAGCTACCGGCATTTCTTTTGCTTTATTGATAGGTTTCTTTTATGCAGGAGATATGATGCTGAAGTTATTTCAGGTAGATATCGCTTCGTTTGCCGTGGCGGGTGCTTTTGTTATTTTTCTCATGTCTTTGGAAATGATTTTGGATATCGAAATATTCAAGAATCAAGGTCCTATCAAGGAAGCGACTTTAGTCCCCTTGGTCTTTCCGTTATTGGCAGGTGCGGGGGCGTTTACTACGTTACTTTCCCTTCGTTCGGAGTATGCTCCTGTAAACATTGTTGTAGCCTTGATATTGAATATGGTTTGGGTTTATGTGGTGTTGAAGTTGACAGATCGTATCGAACGTTTCTTGGGTAAAGGTGGAATTTATGTTATTCGTAAGTTTTTCGGAATCATTTTGTTAGCAATATCAGCGCGTTTATTTACGGCTAATCTGACTTTGTTGATAGAACAGTTTCAGAAAGCTCAGTAATATGCTGTTTCTTTGCAGATAATAATGTCGGAACTCACCATAGATATTTTATTGGAAACCAACTGCTTTGTGTTAAATTGATATTAATCTGTGGTGAGTTCCGGTATCATTCCATTTGAATGATAGTTGTTCGATGTTTTGATGCGCCTCTTTGATGTCTATTTCTCGCTGGCGATAAATTTCTTCATCCCATCTGTAAAATAAGTTTCATATTTATCCCCTTCGCCCGAGCAGATAAAATAGGCATCCAGTTCAGGATGTGCTTCACAAAAAGCTTTGGCTGAGTCCAGTCCCATCACCATGAAAGCAGTAGCGTATGCATCGGCACTGGCGCAATCTTTTGCAATGACAGTGGATGACAGGATGCTATGTTGTACTGGGTATCCGGTGCGTGGGTCTATGGTATGTGCATATTTCTTTCCACCTTTGTAATAGAAATTACGATAATTTCCTGATGTCGCCATACCTACGTCACTAATGGCAAGTACAGTCTGTAACTCCTGGTTTACTGACAAGGAGTCATCTACAGGTTTGTTTATGCCGATACGCCAAGCGTTCATTTTGGAATTTTTGCCTCTTACCACTACTTCACCACCGATGTCTACCATGTAGTTTTTTATCCCTTTACGTTCTAATAGCCTTGCTACTGCATCTACTCCGAATCCCTTGGCGATAGCGCTGCAATCCAGCATTATACGAGGGTCTTTTTTTATTATCCGGTTGTTCTGTAAGTCTATTTTTTGATATCCTATCATTGGGCGTAAGCTGTCCACTATCAGTGAATCCACTCCTGTAGATTTTTTGAATCCAAATCCCCATGCATTTACCAAAGGTGCGACAGTGATATCAAAGGCTCCATGGGTTTCATCGGATATTTTTTTTGCGAGATGGAATACATGTACGAAAAAACTGTCAACTTCTGTCTTTTCATTGTGGTTTACGCGGGTGATTACAGAATTCGGATTGAAAGGAGAGAGGGAGTAGTCCACTTTCTTCAGTTCGGTTTCTATTTCTTCTTTCAGATTATCTTCGGACTGGTAGGTGATTTTGTATACAGTACCGAATACAAAGCCTTCATCCGTACGGAAAGGTGCTTGCTTTTTTAGAATAATAATTGTTCCTATTATCAGAATTGCTAGAAACGGCAATTGCCATGCTAATTTTTTTTTATTCATACCTGTATTTTAGTTAAGAAAGAAATAAATGTTCTATTAAGATTTTAACACCGATAATAATCAGAACCAAACCTCCCCATAATTCCATGCGCAGGTTGAAACGCTTGCCGCAAAATACACCTATCAGACTTCCTAATGTTGAGATAACAAAAGAGGTAAAGCCGATGATGACAATGGGAGAAAGAATGGAAGTGAAAGAGTTCATTCCTACAAAAGCAAATGATATACCGATGGCCAACGCATCAATGCTGGTTGCTATAGCCAGCGTAACAACCACTTTTAATTTAGTGGGGTCGAAGCAGCATTTGTCTTCATTGCTGAAACTCTCTTTAATCATACGCCCTCCCAGGAATGCCAATAACCCAAAAGCGATCCAATGGTCGTAATCCTCTATCAGGTGGCTGAAGCGGCTGGCGGCAAACCAACCGATAAGCGGCATGACGGCCTGGAAAAGACCGAAGAAGAATGCCATAATAAAAAAAGTGCGCCAGCAAATGCGACGCATGATAATTCCGCTTGTTATGGAAACAGTGAAACAGTCCATAGCAAGGCTGATGGCAAGGAGCCATATTTCTAAAGTTGTCATTAGTTAAAATGGTAATTTGTATATTAAACTGTATGTTACTCCTAAGTTAGTCGAGTTGTTCTTTCCGAAACCGGGAATATACCAAGGCTCGGTGTGTTCCGTCTTTTTCATGTTCATGCGTATGCGGTAGCGCAGTGACCAGCCCATATAGAAATTCTTGTATACATTTACCTTTATTCCTGCCAGCAGTTCGGCCCAGGTTACTGTGGTTTTAACTCCCTCATAACTGAAGGGGATTTCCGGAAATCCCCATGTAGGGTCTTTCATTGTCGGAGCATCTACATCGTATGAAAAAGAGGTGAATCCGTAACGTATGCCTCCATACAGAAAACCAGGCAGATAGGGCTTCTTGAAAAAGAAGTTGTAGTTCATGCCTATACGGAAATAGGGAGCTGAGGCTTTATAATGTATATTGGTACCGTCATCAGTAGTGTCGGTGGTTCCATATCCAATTTCAGCTACGGGGACATAACGGTTTTTCAAATTGACCTCTACGCTGATTTCTGTACTTGTAATGTCACCTCCAAAAATTTTGCTTCCCAGGCCAAATATATCTATACCGATAGTAGTTCCCTGATAGAAGGGTACCTTTTCTTCCTCTATGGTTGTTTTTTTTTTTTTCTTGTGCCGCCAGTGTGGGGCTGTACAATAGCATACTACTCAGTAGCATTAACAACGTAATATATGTTGAAATTCTTTTTTTCTTCATTATTGATGTCCGGATTTACAGTCTCGATAGATTTTAAGTTATAAGTGGTGTATTTAATGTCTTCCACTTTATAAAACATCATGGTGCCACATTCTATATTCTGCAAGTAGGGGATATTCTGGTGAATGAGTATGATGGTGTCACGCATCTTTTCCGTATAATGCAATACGTAGGTAGTTTTTGATGTATAACTCAAAGGCAGGCTCATACTGCTTTCCGCTTTATTGAATATCGTGTCATTCATCAATGAGTCTTTTACTACAGTTTCCTTAATAGTTCCATCTTCCAGTGTGTCACGTACAATCACATCGGTAGTGATAAATCCAGTGACGTCAAAAGCTGGACTGAATTTCACAGCTTGGTGTGTTTCTGCATCCAGAAAGTCGAAATGGGCAAAGGAATTGGTGGTAAGCGGACAATCGCTTTCCCCACAGCTTTGCATCAAGGTGCTTACGGTAATCAGGAGCAATAAGATAATGGCTGGTAGTCTCTTCATTTTAAAACTCTTTCTCTATTTTATAATTATTGCGTTCAGGAGCATTCCGGGCTATCAGTTCTCCTATGAATCCTGCCAGAAACAGTTGGGTTCCCAAAATCATCAAAGTTAGGGCCAGATAGAAGTAAGGAGAATCAGTAATTAATATATAAGGTAAACCATGTGACAAGGCATATAGCTTGTTTGCTCCGATGATAATGACGGAAATGAAACCAAGAATAAACATCAATGATCCCATAAACCCGAAGAAGTGCATCGGCTTGATACCGAATTTGGATAAAAACCACAGAGTGATGAGGTCTAGATAACCATTGAAGAAACGGTTTAATCCGCCAAATTTTGTTTTACCGAATTTCCGTGCCTGATGGTGTACTACCTTCTCGGCTATCTTAGGAAAACCTGCATTCTTTGCCAGATAGGGGATATAGCGGTGCATTTCACCGTATACTTCGATGTTCTTTACAACATCACGACGATAAGCTTTTAGTCCGCAGTTAAAGTCATGCAGATTCTTGATGCCTGAGACGGCACGTGCTGTGGCGTTGAATAGTTTGGTCGGAATGGTTTTTGATAACGGGTCATAGCGTTTTTGCTTGTATCCTGATACTAAGTCGTAGCCGTCTTCTGTAATCATTCTGTATAATTCCGGTATTTCGTCCGGGCTGTCCTGCAAGTCGGCATCCATTGTAATCACCACATCACCTTGCGCCTTTTCAAAACCACAATACAAAGCAGGGGACTTGCCGTAGTTCCGGCGGAATTTAATACCTTTTACGTTGTCCGATTCCGAGCGTAGTTTCTCAATCACTTGCCAGGAGTGGTCGGTGCTGCCGTCATTGACAAAAATAACTTCATAGTTGAAGTGGTTGGCATCCATTACACGTTGAATCCATGCGAATAGTTCCGGCAAAGATTCTTCTTCGTTATACAAAGGAATAACTACAGATATATCCATCTTTTATTCATTTTTCTTTTTACGCATCACGATCAATGCCGTAGGGATAGCCATTAGCATCCCGTAAAACATATTTTGTGATATCAGTTGAAATGTCATTTCCAGCGGGGTAAGTCCCGACAGTAAATCTATCGCTTCTTCAAATTGGTTTAGTGAGGTTGTCAGTTCGGGTCCGGCAGTTTCTTTGAACTGATTTAAGATGGAGCGGTATGCCTCGAATACGAACCCGCCATCTATATAGCGGAAGTAGATGTAATGCACTACCGCTACAAATAGAGAGGCGAACATATACATAAAGGTAGTGAATAGAAACGCACGTGAAAAAGTGATGCTTCCGCCACAATGCCGTTCTCTGAACTTTTTGGCAAATATGTATCCTAAAAAGGGTACTCCTATAGTTAAGACTATAAAAAGTAATTGTAGGAAAGGTATTCTCAATCCTAGTGGGAAGAGCATGAATTTGAAGGCCCATAAAAGACCCATGCCCGTACCATAGCGCATGGCGCATTCCTGCAAAGTCGGTTTATAATTCGTCATTCTTTATTAATAAGTGCACAAAAGTACTTCTTTTACGGGAATCCGTCCTATAGTTATGGGTGAAAAATGTATTTTTTCTGCTAAAATCAAAAAAAAAGTATTCGAAAGTATTGTAGTTTTGAAAATAATGTCTACCTTTGCACTCGCAAAACAAAAATGGGTAAGTCCTATACGGCCAGCTCCTGATGAATCCTCCAGGGCTTGATCGCAGCAAAGGTAGTTGGTTGTAGCGGCGCGATATAGTAAGCTTACCCACCCGCCTCTTTAGCTCAGTTGGCCAGAGCACGTGATTTGTAATCTCGGGGTCGTTGGTTCGAATCCGACAAGAGGCTCAGAAAAGCGAGAAGGACGAAGAAATCTTCATTCTTCTCGCTTTTTTATTATATTTGCGCTGATATTAGTTTTAAGGTTGGTACAACCGTTATTTAAGAGTTCTTTTGTATGATAGAGTCACAGATTGCGGCAAGAGTATTGCCGTCTAAATGCCGTGAAGCGGTAAAGGTTCTTTTGCAGGAAGTGTACGGATATGAAGATTTCCGTAATTTAGAAGTTTATGATGACTTGTTCAAAGGTAAGGAAAAATTGCAATTGTCTCAAGGGCAATTAATTGAGGAAGTCATCATGGAAGCTGAAAAAGGGATCAAGGGTGATTCGTCTGTTCATAATTTGCTCCTGACTGCTCCGACCGGAGCTGGAAAATCATTGTTGTTTCAGCTCCCTGCCATTTATCTGGGTAATGAATATAAGCTTCTTACTCTTGTGGTTTCTCCGCTGAAAGCATTGATAGTGGACCAGGTTGAGGCGTTGCAGGAGTTAGGATATGAACGTGTGGCGTATGCTTCGTCCGATCTTTCACCTGAACAAAAGAACGAAGTATATCGTCGTGTCCGTGACGGGGAGGTTGATCTTTTTTATCTTTCCCCTGAATTATTGTTGGCGTATGATATTAGTTATTTCGTAGGTGAACGCCGCATTGGATTGGTAGTAGTTGACGAGGCTCATACCGTGACTACTTGGGGTAAAGAGTTCCGGGTGGATTATTGGTTTCTAGGGCGTCATCTGGAAGCTTTAAAGAATGCGTTGGGATATGTATTCCCTGTTTTTGCATTGACAGCCACTGCTGTGTGGAATCCCAAAGGTGGGAACGATATGATTTTTGATACCATCCGGTCGTTGCATCTTGCTCCGTGTGCCTTGTACGTGGGCACGGTGAAGCGTGAAAATATTGGCTTTGACATTACCGCCATGACCATAGAGGAGGGAGAGACCTACGATAAGGCCAAGCAACGTACTGTTGCCGCCCGGGTGGAGGATTTTCTGGACGGGCATAAGACTATTATTTATTATCCTTTTGCCGGAGGTATAGATATGAAACTGAAGACTTGGGTGTATCCGGCTAACTGGCATTGGGTGGCATCTTATTATGGTAAAAAGGATAAAGAGCAAAAAGCCGAAATTATACAAGCTTTTAAGGAGGGTGAGAAAAAAATAATCGTTGCTACGAAAGCTTTTGGCATGGGGGTGGATATCAGCGATATTGACCGTGTGTATCATGTGGCTCCATCCGGTACCTTTGTCGATTATATTCAGGAGATTGGCCGTGCAGCCCGTGATAAGAACATTTCTGGTGTGGCAGCGACGGACTTTAATGAACGCGACTTTTATTATATGAAACGCCTGCATTCTGCAGGTGCCATCTCCCAGGAACAGTTGGGGATGATTCTGAAGAAAGTATGGGAAATATATCTGATGAAAGGCTGTAGTGATGAAATGCAGATCTCTTTATCCGATTTTGAATTTGCAGTGAGGCTGCCTCGTAAAAAGAACAAGCTGGAATATGAATCGGATTTGGAGCAAGTCATCAAGACGGCTTTGTTATGGATAGAAGAGGATCTGAGTTTCCGGCATGGCGGTTCTCCTGTTGAAATCAATTCACAGACTCTGTTTGCCGATGGCTATGTACAGGAAAAGACGGGTGATGCCGCTTTCCGTAAAAAATACAAGCAGTATATGGTTCCCGTGGAAGGGGTTGAAGGAGTCTACAAGGTGGCTTTTGAATCTTTGTGGGAAAATTGTTTCTCGGAGATGGGGTATCGTGAGTTTAAGCGCGATTTATACAATGGAAATCTCTTTGAGGGAGTTCGTGCGGCAGCTGTGGGTAAGCATGATGTCTTGTTAAAAGAGAGTGCAGCGGATATCTGCTCCAAGCTGGCAAGTCTCTTGAAGAGTTTGAAAGATTTGTTGACGGTGAGTCTGTATGGTAATAAAGGAAAGTTCGAGGAGGACGATTTGCGTAGTATTTTTGCGGCGTATGATATGGATGTTCCTTCTGCCAAGCGTTTTATCACTTCGTTACTGGAGTCCAGGGTAGAGGAGGGCAGAAGTGTGAGTTACATCACCAGTGCCAAGAAGAAAGATGAAGACAAACTGATGTTTACCGTTACCCGTGGTTTTGATTTGTTATTGTCCCGTTACCAGAAGTTGTGTGCCCAGCGTATTACAGGAAAGAAAGGAGACCGGCTGTTGTTCTATGTCACTCCGTTCTCCGATCTCAATATGTTGCTCAACTTGCTGTCTATGCTCAATGTGGTGGACTTTACCGTAGAGGGGGGTGTTCCTTCTGTTGGAGTGCGTGTTCGTGATGCGGAGATATTGAAAAAGGAAGCTGCCTCGGAGGGCTATCAGAACCGTGTGCTGGAGAATAATGAGAAAATATTCCAGGAACAGATAGAGTTGTTCCGGCTGTTCTTTGGCAATACGAAGTTAAGTGACGAGCAGCGATGGGAGTTTATAGAGGATTATTTTACGGGGATGAATTTGGAGGGATTGAAAGAAAAATATTCTTGTGTTGTGGAATGCCGGCTGTGTAAGGTCTGAAATACCGTATGATTTTCACGGCTCGATAAAGACAGCTGAGGCGGCAGAAAGCTATATTGTCAATTGCATGTGGAAAAAACTCGGGCAAGAGGAAGAGTGGACTGTATATTGGAAACAAAGGATTATGTATATATATTTGAGCTTAAACTGGATAGTACGGCTGCTGAAGCTTTACAGCAGATAGAGGACAAAGGATATGCTAAGCCTTATCTGACAGATACGTGCAAAGTTACGGGAATTGGTATCAGTTTTTCATCGGAAACCATGACGGTGGAGGAATGGGAGGAAAAACATTGTAACCCTGTTGTGATTAAATAATAGTGCAAAAATATGCCTCAAGCCGGAATCATCACGATCCGTCTTGAGGCATTCTTCGTTTATGGAATTGGGGATACAAACCGCTTACGCTTTAAAATTGCGTGCTATTTTTTTATATCCATATACGGCACGGTTGCCCAATTCTTCTTCAATGCGGAGCAACTGGTTGTATTTCGCCATACGGTCGCTACGGCTCAGTGAACCGGTTTTAATCTGTCCGCTATTGGTGGCTACGGCGATGTCCGCAATGGTAGCATCTTCCGTTTCACCGGAACGGTGGCTGGTCACAGTGGTATAGCCGTTACGTTGAGCCATCTCAATAGCATCCAGAGTTTCGGTCAGCGAACCGATCTGATTTACTTTTACTAGGATAGAGTTTGCACAACCTTCACTGATTCCTTTTTCCAGGAACTTCACATTGGTAACGAACAGGTCATCACCTACCAGCTGGCAGCGATTGCCCAGACGCTCGGTCAGCATGCGCCATCCTTCCCAGTCGTTTTCTGCCATACCATCCTCTATCGAATCAATGGGGTAGTCCCAACTCAATTTTTCCAGATAAGCAACCTGTTCGGCGGCACTGCGCTTTTCCCCTTTTGGGCCTTCAAACTTGGTATAGTCATAGATGCCGTCATGATAGAATTCGGAAGAAGCACAATCCAAGCCGATGGTGATATGTTTAAACGGTTCATATCCGGCAGCTTCGATAGCGGCAAGGATACAATTCAAAGCATCTTCGGTGCCATCCAATGCAGGGGCAAAACCACCTTCGTCTCCTACGGCTGTACTTAGTCCGCGTTTTTTCAATACCTCTTTTAAAGCATGGAATACTTCTGCGCCCATCCGCAAGGCCTCACGGAATGTTTTAGCACCGACAGGACGAATCATAAATTCTTGAAAAGCGATAGGGGCATCGCTGTGTGAGCCTCCATTAATGATATTCATCATTGGAACAGGCATGATATAGGTGTTTGTTCCGCCAATATATCTGTAAAGAGGAATATCCAAATAATTGGCTGCAGCTTTTGCCACGGCTAGGGATACGCCCAAAATAGCATTTGCGCCCAGTTTTGATTTAGTTGGAGTTCCATCCAGATCAAGCATGGCTTTGTCAATACCACGTTGGTCCATAGAGTCCATTCCTTTCAATGCCGGAGCGATAAGCGTATTTATATTCTCAACCGCTTTCAATACGCCTTTACCTCCATAACGCGTCTTGTCGCCATCACGTAATTCCAAAGCCTCATGTTCACCGGTTGACGCACCCGATGGGACAGAGGCACGGCCCATAATCCCTGATTCCAATATAACATCCACTTCCACAGTGGGATTACCACGTGAGTCCAAAATCTCTCTTCCTTTAATCTCTGCTATTTTCATATAGTTCTAATTTTATAAGATGGTTTTATTTTAATAACAATAGAGAAGCCGGATTTGTTGAGGTACTAGGGAAAGTTTTTTCATGATATTTACTTTTTTATTTCTTTCCACAGAGTACATCCGTCTTTATTTTTCGTCTCCCTTTAATAAAAGCTAGAGATCAATATGAAAATAAAATGGATAGTGGGGGGGCTGTTATGGGCAAGTTCTTACTTGCAGGCTGCCGCACAAGAATATAAACTGTGGTATGATGAACCCGCTCAAGTTTGGACTGAAGCACTTCCGCTGGGTAACGGGCGGTTGGGAGCGATGGTATTCGGCAATCCCGGTGTGGAGCATATCCAGTTGAATGAAGAAACTATTTGGGCAGGACGTCCCAATAATAATGCTAATCCCAATGCGTTGGAATATATTCCCAAAGTGCGCCAGTTGGTGTTCGAAGGAAAATATCTTGAAGCACAAACATTGGCTACTGAGAAAATAATGGCGAAAACCAATAGTGGTATGCCCTATCAATCGTTTGGCGATCTGCATATTTCTTTTCCGGGGCATACACGTTATTCCGATTACTATAGGGAACTGAGCCTGGACTCAGCTCGTACCATTGTACGTTATAAGGTGGACGGGGTGACTTATCAGCGTGAAACATTGACTTCGTTTGCTGATCAGGTAGTTATGGTGCGTCTTACTGCCAGCCAACCCGGAAAGATTACTTGTAATGCCAATCTTACTACTCCGCATCAGGATGTGATGGTCTCGACGGAAGGGGAGGAGGTTACCCTTTCGGGCGTATCTTCTTGGCATGAGGGGCTAAAAGGGAAAGTCGAATTTCAGGGACGTATGACTGCACGTAGTCAAGGAGGGACCCAGGCTTGTCGTGACGGAGTCTTGAGTATAGAAGGGGCGGATGAGGCTGTGATTTATATTTCCATTGCTACCAACTTTACTAATTATAAGGATATAACAGGTAACCAAGTGGAGCGTGCGAAGAACTATCTGCGCCGGGCTGTAAGTAAGGATTATGTGACATCACGTAAGGCACATGTTGATTTTTTCAAGCAATATATGGACCGTGTCTCTTTGGATTTAGGTATAGACAAATATGCAGGGGTAACCACTGATATGCGTGTGCAGAATTTCAAGGAAACGAAGGATGATTTTCTGGTAGCTACTTATTTCCGTTTCGGCCGCTATCTGTTGATTTGTTCTTCACAGCCGGGTGGGCAGCCTGCTAATTTGCAAGGCATTTGGAATGATAAATTATTTCCTTCCTGGGATAGTAAATATACTTGTAATATCAATGTTGAAATGAACTATTGGCCGGCCGAAGTGACGAATCTTAGCGAATTGCACGAGCCTTTGATACAGCTGATTCGTGAAGTGAGTGAAACAGGGCGTGAGTCAGCAAAGATTATGTATGGGGCGGATGGTTGGGTATTGCATCACAATACGGATATATGGCGTGTTACCGGAGCTATAGACAAGGCTCCGTCGGGATTATGGCCTACGGGTGGAGCTTGGCTGTGCCGTCATTTGTGGGAACGTTATCTTTATACAGGCGATATGGAGTTTCTCCGTTCGGCTTATCCTATCATGAAAGAAGCCGGTAAGTTTTTTGATGAAATAATGGTGAAGGAACCGTTACATAACTGGTTGGTGGTATGCCCGAGCAATTCTCCGGAGAATACTCATGCGGGCAGTAATGGAAAAGCGACTACGGCTGCTGGGTGTACTTTGGATAACCAACTGATATTCGATTTATGGAATCAGATAATCACTACCGCCCGATTATTGGGTACGGATGCTGAATTTGCCACCCATTTGGAACAGCGTTTAAAGGAAATGGCACCCATGCAGATAGGACGTTGGGGGCAATTGCAGGAATGGATGACAGATTGGGACAATCCGCAGGATGTGCACCGTCATGTGTCACACCTTTATGGTTTGTTCCCCAGTAATCAGATTTCTCCTTACCGTACTCCCGAATTGTTTGATGCGGCACGTACTTCGCTGATCCATCGTGGCGATCCGTCTACCGGATGGAGTATGGGATGGAAGGTATGTTTGTGGGCTCGTCTGTTGGATGGTGATCATGCTTATAAACTGATAACCGATCAGTTGACTCTCGTACGTAACGAGAAGAAAAAAGGAGGAACTTATCCTAATTTGTTTGACGCCCATCCACCTTTTCAGATTGACGGTAATTTTGGTTGTACAGCGGGTATCGTAGAAATGCTGATGCAGAGCCACGATGGTTTTATTTATTTACTTCCCGCATTGCCGGCGCAATGGAAAGAAGGAAGCGTGAACGGGATTATAGCTCGTGGAGGTTTTGAATTGGATTTGAGTTGGAAGAATGGTAAAGTGAGCCGGTTGGTGGTGAAATCCCGTAATGGGGGGAACTGTCGTTTGCGTTCTTTAAATCCGCTGGCAGGCAAAGGGCTGAGAACGGCAAAAGGGGAGAATCCGAATAAATTGTATGCCATACCCGAAATCTTGCAACCGATTATAAATAAAGAAGCGAAATTGAATAAAGTTGAGTTGAAAAAAACTTATCTTTATGATCTGGAAACCAAAGCAGGTGAAGAATATATATTCTTAGGTAAGTGATGATTCTTGCACTGATTGTAAGGATGAAAAATAGTAAAAAGAAGAAATATGAAAAGAACAGGATTAAACATTATTTGCTCATTGTTGCTGGTAGGTGGAATGTGTGCATGTACTGCCACTCCTAAACAGACCGAAGAAATCAAATGGAGCGAACGTATGGCTCAGTCGGAAATGCAACGTTTCCCTGAGCCTTGGATGATAGAAAAAGCGAAAAAGCCTCGTTGGGGCTATACGCACGGACTGGTGGTGAAATCCATGTTGGAGGAATGGAAACACACCGGTGACACAGCCTATTATAATTATGCAAAAATATATGCAGACAGTCTGATAGACACTGACGGTAAGATAAAGACCATGAAATATCTTTCTTTTAATATTGATAATATCAATGCCGGAAAGATTTTATTCGATTTTTATGAAAAGACGGGAGACGGGCGTTATAAGGTGGCGATGGATACTCTTCGTAAACAACTGACCGAACAGCCCCGTACCAGTGAAGGTGGCTTCTGGCACAAACTGATATATCCGCATCAAATGTGGCTGGATGGTATATTCATGGCTTCTCCTTATTTGGCTCAATATGGTAACGTATTCAAGGATACTACGGTCAATGCCGATATTGTGAATCAAATAAAGCTGATTGCCCGTAAAACGTATGATCCTAAAACCGGTTTGTTTTATCATGGTTGGGATGAGAGCAAGACACAAAATTGGGCAAATAAGGAAACCGGATGCTCACCCAATTTCTGGAGCCGCAGTATAGGCTGGTATGCCGCTGCCGTGGTGGATGTATTGGATTATATGCCGGCGCAGTTCGAAGGACGTGACAGTATAATGACGATCATAAATATGTTGGCCGAAGGTATTGTAAAATATCAAGATCCTGAAACAGGGGTATGGTGGCAGGTGACTGACCAAAATAACCGTAAAGGAAACTATTTGGAATCTTCTGCTTCATCGCTTTTTGTGTATTTCTTGTGTAAAGCAGTGAATAAAGGATATATTTCTTCGGAATATAAGATGGCTGCAGAACGTGGTTTTAATGGCCTGATCAAACAATTCATTAAAGAAGAACCTGATGGTTCGTACACTATTACCAACTGTTGTGCTGTTGCCGGATTAGGCGGTAAAGGAAACCGGGATGGAAGTTTTGCTTATTATATAGGTGAGCCGGTAATAGAGAATGATCCGAAGTCAGTAGGTTCCTTTATTTTGGCGGCTATTGAATATGAGAAAATGAAGTAGTAGGAATAATCTGAGAAAGATGAGGACATTTGTCAAAAAAGTCTTCATCTTTTCTCATAAGATCAAGAGCTTTTTAAAAAAGATAACCGCCTTTTTTAAAAAACATAAGGACCTTTTTTTAACACCTTGTTGTTTTGATAAAAGCTCTTGTTTAGAGATTGTTAATTAATTAATAAACGAATTTGAAAATACAATGATGAACAGACACGCATTACTTTCCTTATTGGCTTTATTGCTATGTTACTCTACTTCCTTGCCGGCGCAGAAAGCGAAAACGTATATTCCCTGGAAGAATGGCAAACTGGTGGTGTCCGAGGAGGGACGCTACCTGAAGCATGAAAATGGAGTACCTTTCTTCTGGTTGGGTGAAACTGGATGGCTGATGCCGCAACGCTTGAATCGTGACGAGGTTTCTTACTATCTGAATAAGTGCAAGGATGCCGGATATAACATGGTGCAGGTGCAGGTATTGAACGGTGTGCCTTCCATGAATATTTACGGTCAGTATTCCATGATAGACGGTTTTAATTTCAAGGATATCAACCGCAAAGGGATTTATGGATATTGGGACCACATGGACTATATTATTAAAAGTGCTGCTTCACGGGGCATCTATATAGGGATGGTATGTATTTGGGGAACTCCCGTGGAACAAGGGTTGATGAATGAAAAAGAAGCCGTGGCATACGGTAAATTTCTTGCGGAACGTTACAAGGATGAGCCGAATATTATTTGGATGATAGGAGGGGATATCCGTGGTGATAATAAGACGGAGGTATGGGATGCGTTGGCAAACAGTATCCGTAGCATAGACAAAGGTCATCTGATGACTTTCCATCCGCGTGGACGTACCACGTCGGCTACTTGGTTTAATGACCGCGAATGGCTGGATTTCAATATGTTCCAAAGCGGACACCGTCGTTACGGGCAGCGTAATGGTGATGGTGACTATCCTATCGAAGAGAATACGGAAGAAGATAACTGGCGTTTTGTGGAAGCCAGTCAGGCAAAGACTCCGTTGAAACCGGTAATTGATGATGAACCTATTTATGAAGACATTCCACAGGGACTGCATGATCCCAATGAAACCCGTTGGAATCAGCACGATGTGCGTCGTTATGCCTATTGGTCGGTATTTGCCGGATCATTCGGGCACTCATACGGTCATAATGATATCATGCAATTTATCCGTCCCGGATATGGAGCCTCTTTCGGTGCCGACGGACGTAAGAAAGCATGGTGGGATGCTTTGGAAGACCCCGGTTTCAATCAGATGAAATATCTGAAGAACTTGATGCTGACTTTTCCTTTCTTTGAACGTGTGCCCGATCAGAGTGTGATTGCAGGAACTAACGGCGAACGCTATGACCGTGCCATCGCTACCCGTGGAAATGACTATTTGTTGGTTTACAATTACTCAGGACGTCCTATGCAGATCGATTTGAGCAAAATCAGCGGTGCGAAGAAGAATGCCTGGTGGTATAGCGCAAAGGACGGTAAGTTGGAATATATCGGTGAGTTTGACAGTAAAGTCACTTCTTTCCAGCATGATAGCGGTTATCTGAGCGGTAATGATCAGGTTCTGATTGTTGTGGATTCTGCAAAGGATTATGTGCAGAAAGCTTGGACAGCCTTGCCGGATGCCATACAGAAATGGAATAAGTAAGAAATATGCATATCATGAAAAAACAAGTATTATTAATCATTCTTTTGGCACTTCCGTTGTGGTTGAAAGCAGCGGATGTTTCGGTTACCGGCCTGCGTACCGAGCAGATGGTAGATCCCATGGGGCTGGATACTGCTGTCCCTCGTATGAGCTGGCGGCTGGAATCTTCTCAAAGAAATGTGATGCAGACCGCCTACCGGATTTTGGTTGCCTCTTCTCCTGAACTTTTAGCACAGGATAAAGGGGATTTGTGGGATTCCGGAAAAGTGGAATCCGATGCGTCCGTATGGATTCCTTATCAAGGGAAGCGTTTGAAAAGCAATCAGCGTGTTTACTGGAAAGTGAGAAGCTATACCAATCGAGGTGAGACAGAATGGAGCGAGCCTGCCCGATGGGGGATGGGACCTTTAGGTGAGATTCATTGGGGAGGACGATGGATAGGTTGGGACGCTGCGTTTGCATGGGATCGGGAAGATTCACACAGCCGTTTGAGCTCTCGTTATTTACGCACGGAATTTAAAACGCAAGCCAAGGAGATAAAGTATGCTACCCTTCATTTGTGTGGTTTGGGAATGTACGAACTGTTCATTAACGGTCAGCGGATAGGTGATCAGGTATTGGCGCCGGCTCCAAGTGATTATCGTCGTACTGTGCTTTACAATTCTTTTGATGTCACTAAACAGGTTGCCGGAGGAAATGCCGACAATGCCATCGGAGTGACCCTGGGCAACGGACGTTTCTACACTATGCGTCAAAATTACAAACCTTATAAGATTCCTACTTTTGGTTACCCCAAGTTACGTTTGAATCTGATTATAGAATATACCGACGGCAGTATACAGCGCATCAACAGTGATGAGAAATGGCGTTTGACGGCTCAAGGGCCTATACGTAGCAATAATGAATACGATGGTGAAATTTACGATGCCCGTATGGAATTGGGAAACTGGACACAGCCCGGTTATGATGATTCCAAATGGCTGAAAGCGCAACGTGTTTCATTGCCGTACGGTACACTTCGTGGCAATACCGCTCCCAACATGAAAGTGATGAAAACGCTGAAGCCGGCTGTCTTCAAGCAATATGGTAACCGTTATATGATTGATTTCGGTCAGAATATGGCAGGATGGGTGCGTATTAACATAGCGAAAGCCGCTGCGGGAGATACGATTTGCATACGTTATGCCGAACGGGTAAAGAATGACGGTACGGAACTGGATGTGGAAAATCTCCGCCATAGCCAGAGTACGGATTATTATATCTGCAACGGTAAAGAAAACAACACTTCCTGGAGTTCTCGTTTTTCTTATCATGGATTCCAATATGTAGAAGTGACAGGTTATAAAAATCTGAAAGCGGAAGATTTGGTTGCTGAAGTAGTATATGATGACTTGGAAGATAACGGTACTTTCGAATGTTCCAATGATATCATGAATCGGGTTTATCGGAATGCCTGGTGGGGGATTTCCAGTAATTATAAAGGAGTGCCTTTGGATTGTCCCCAGCGTGACGAGCGCCAGCCCTGGCTTGGCGACCATGCTATGGGAACGTGGGGGGAAAGTTTCATGTTCAATAATGGAAACACCTATGCCAAATGGGCGGATGACATCCGTGAAGCGCAGCGTGAAGACGGTTGTATTCCTGATATTTGTCCGGCTTATTACAATTATTATACATCGGAAATGACGTGGTCATCCACATTTCCGGTAATCTGTGATATGGTTTATGAACAGTTCGGCAATATCGAACCTATTCGTAAAAATTATGCCGCTATCAAGAAATGGATGCACCATATACGCAGTGAGTTCACTACAGAGGATGGAGTGATTAACGCCGATAAATACGGTGACTGGTGTATGCCTCCCGAATCACCGGAATTGATTCACAGTCAGGACCCTGCCCGCAAGACGGATGGAGCGCTGATTGCTACAGCCTACTATTATAAGGTATCGCAAATGCTGGCCAAGTTCGCCCGTTTGCAAGGTTTGGAAGATGAGGCGAAGGAATTCGAGAAGGATGCAGCAAAAATTAAAGACTGCTTCAATGCCCGTTTCCTTACAGTTAAGAAGGGAACTTCTCCGGTACAAATGCCCCATGTTCTTTATCCCGACAGCATATTCTATGGTAACAATACAGTGACGGCTAATATCCTGCCACTGGCTTTCGATATGGTGCCTGAAGCCTATAGGGAAGAAGTGGAAAAAAATGTAATAACAGGCATTATTACCCGGAATAAAGGTCACATCAGCAGTGGGGTGATAGGTATGAATTGGATGATGCGTGAGCTTACCCGTATGGGGCGTGGCGATGTTGCTTTCTTGTTGGCAAGCAACAAAACTTATCCCAGTTATGGCTATATGATAGAAAAGGGAGCTACTGCCATTTGGGAATTGTGGAACGGTGATACCGCCAATCGTTGGATGAACAGTTGTAACCATGTGATGATATTGGGTGATCTATTGACTTGGTATTTCCGTGATTTAGCCGGATTTAATCCGGCACAGCCCGCTTACAAACAAATCATCTTTAAACCGGATTTTTCCATCCAAGAGTTGAGTTATGTCAAAGCTTCGCACAACACTTTATATGGTAAGATGATTAGTAATTGGAAGAAAACTCTTACGCATCTGGAATGGGATATCACGATTCCTTGTAATACTACTGCATTGGTTTATCTTCCTACCTTGGACGAGAAGGCGGTAAAGGATAAGGACGTTACCTTTGTACGTCGGGAAGGCAACTCTACCGTATGGAGTGTTCCTTCGGGAAACTATCATTTTTCGGTTAGTATGGATCCATCTTTAGGTAAAAACCGTGCAGGTATCGTGGAAGATCAGTTTTTATACGAGCAAGCTTCTTTTCCCGAATGTCATGGCGCTACTATTGTGGAATTGAAGAACGGAGACCTGGTAGCTTCTTTCTTTGGAGGTACTAAAGAGCGTAATCCGGATTGTTGTATCTGGGTATGTCGCAAGCCGAAGGGTGCGACGGAATGGAGCGCACCTTATCTGGCTGCCGACGGGGTGTTTAGTCTGGATGATCCGCAAGCTGTTTTGGCGGGCATTACAGCAGAATCCACTCCGGCGGATGCCGGCCCCGTGGCTTCTACGTTTAAAGGGGATAAATCCCGGGCACGCCGCAAGGCTTGTTGGAATCCTGTGCTTTTCCAAATACCCGGCGGAGATTTAATCCTGTTCTATAAAATAGGATTGAAAGTAGCCGATTGGAGTGGTTGGCTGGTACGTTCTAAAGATGGTGGAAAAACTTGGAGCCAACGTGAACCGTTGCCAAAAGGTTTCTTAGGTCCTATTAAAAATAAGCCGGAGTATGTGGATGACCGTATTATTTGTCCTTCCAGTACAGAAGGTGATGGAGGATGGCGTATCCATTTTGAAATTTCGGATGATAAAGGAAAGACTTGGAAGATGGTAGGTCCTGTAGAGGCGGAAATGAGTGTGCCTACTGCTTTGCGTAAGGCAAATGCAGCCAATGTAGACGATCAGGAAGGCGGTGAAGCCATAAAAGGAGAAGGCGAGAAGCCTATTTATGCTATCCAGCCCAGCATTTTGCGTCATAAGGATGGGCGTTTGCAGGTGCTTTGCCGTACACGTAACGCACAGATTGCTACTTCATGGAGCAGTGACAACGGTGAAACATGGAGTAAAGTTACCTTGCTTGATGTTCCCAATAATAATTCGGGTACGGATGCCGTAACAATGAAAGATGGTCGTCACGTATTGATTTATAATGATTTCAGTACATTGCCGGGCACTCCGAAAGGGCCGCGTACACCGTTGTGTGTGGCGGTTTCGGATGATGGTATTCACTGGAAGAATGTAATGACATTGGAAGACAGCCCTATCAGCCAATATTCTTATCCGTCCATCATTCAGGGCAAGGATGGCAAACTCCATGCCGTATATACCTGGCGCCGTCAGCGTGTGGCTTATAAAGAGTTGGATTTGAGCAAACTGAAATAATACGATTGTGGATAAAGGAGTTCTTTGATAGAAAGTATTGGAGAACTTGAAAAAAACGGGTGTCTGAAATAAAAATCAGAAACCCGTTTTTTGAAAACAGACTTTCATTATCTGCCAATGAAAGCTCTTTCTAAAGATACAGAATATGAAATAATTATAAATAGAGTACAAACGTTTCTTATTATCGTCCTCTCTTTATAAAGAAAAGAATAAGTGACAGATTATTATGAAGAGCATTAGACTACTACTTTTACTGGCTTCCGGAGTAACTACGGGAGCATTTGCCCAATCGGGCGGGCTGACGGATATGAGCCAAAGTCGTTTTGCCAAGATGGCCAATACGGAATTAGGTGCTGTGCATTGGACAGATGGCTTTTGGGGCGACCGTTTCAATGTATATAGCCATACCTCCTTGCAAAGTATGTGGGATACATGGAACAATCCCGATGTTTCGCATGGTTTCCGTAACTTTGAAATAGCTGCCGGTGTTTGCGAAGGCGAACATTGGGGACCTCCCTTTCATGATGGTGATATGTATAAATGGATGGAGGGAGTGGCTTCCGTGTATGCCGTCACGAAAGATCCCGAATTGGATAAACTGATGGACCACTTCATTGAACATGTGGTGAAAGCCCAGCGTGCGGACGGTTACATCCATACCCCTGTCATCATTGAGGAAAAGAATAAGGGGATTGACACTCATTCGGAAAAACAGCAACAGACGGTAATTGGTACCAAAGTAGGCGGTGAGGACGAGAAAGGTGCATTTGCCAATCGTCTGAATTTTGAAACCTACAATTTGGGACATCTGATGATGGCAGGTATTATTCATCGCCGTGCCACCGGAAAGACTACTTTATTCGATGCTGCCGTAAAAGCGACAGACTTCCTCTGTCATTTCTATGAAACCGCTTCTGCGGAACTGGCAAGAAATGCTATTTGTCCCTCCCATTATATGGGAGTGGTCGAAATGTATCGTGCTACAGGAAATCCCCGTTATCTGGAACTTTCGAAGAACCTGATTGATATTCGCGGTATGGTGGAAAACGGAACGGATGATAATCAGGACCGTATTCCGTTCCGTCAGCAATACAATGCGATGGGACATGCCGTGCGTTCCAATTACCTGTATGCCGGTGTGACCGATGTGTATGCCGAAACAGGAGAAGACCAACTGATGAAAAACCTGACTAGCATCTGGAATGACATTGTCACTCGGAAAATGTATGTGACCGGAGCCTGCGGAGCCCTCTATGACGGAACTTCTCCTGATGGTACCTGCTATGAACCGGATAGTATACAGAAAGTGCACCAAAGTTACGGTCGTCCCTATCAGTTGCCAAACAGCACGGCACATAATGAAACATGTGCTAATATTGGTAATATGCTTTTCAACTGGCGTATGCTGGAAGTGACCGGAGATGCCAAATATGCGGATATTGTGGAAACTGCCCTCTATAACAGTGTGTTGAGTGGTGTCAGTCTGGATGGAAAGAAATATTTCTATACCAATCCGCTGCGCATCAGTGCGGATTTGCCTTACACACTTCGCTGGCCGAAAGAACGGACGGAGTATATCAGTTGCTTCTGTTGTCCGCCTAATACGCTGCGCACCGTTTGTCAAGCCCAGAACTATGCTTATACGGTGACTCCGAATGCGGTATATTGCAATTTATATGGAGCGAATACACTGGCGACAGCTTTGAAGGAAGTGGGAAAGATCGGGCTGATGCAAGAAACGGAGTATCCGTGGGAAGGTGCTGTGAAGCTGACTGTTACCGAAGCTCCGAAACCATCAAAAAAGAAAGCATTCTCTTTGTTCCTCCGTGTTCCGGACTGGTGCGAGAAAGCAACTTTGAAGGTAAATGGTGAACCGGTGCAAGGAACTTGGAAAGCGAATACATACGCTGAGGTAAACCGCATCTGGAAGAAAGGGGACTGTGTGGAATGGGTGATGGATATGCCTGTAAAATTGCTGGAAGCAAATCCGTTGGCCGAAGAAATCCGTAACCAGGTAGTGGTAAAACGTGGCCCGTTGGTATATTGTTTGGAAAGTATGGATATAGAAGGCGGACATAAGATAGATAATGTGCTGATACCTGCCGATATCCGGTTGACCCCGAAAAAAATAATCATTGAAGGCAGTCCGATTGTCGCGTTGGATGGTACTGCCCGTCTGGTTGATGAGGTATCGTGGAAAGATACATTGTACCGCGAGGTAGGAAAGGCCGACAAACCGGTCAATATCCGTCTGATTCCTTATTATGCATGGGGAAATCGCGGAAAGGCTGAAATGACGGTATGGATGCCTTTGGCGCGGACTAATCACTAACCACTTACTCCTAATGATTTACAAATGAAAAAAATATTCATAACCACTACTGCGCTGCTGATAGCTTGTACACTATCAGCAGCCGATTTGTTCGTATCTCCGAAAGGTAATGACCGGAATCCGGGTACCAAAGACTCTCCGAAGGCCACCCTTACAGCCGCATTGCGTCAGGCAAGGGAACTTCGTCGTCTTAATGATGAGAGTGTAAAAGGTGGCATCACCATTCATATGGAGGCAGGTGATTACCATCTGTACGAACCCGTCTTTATTCGTCCCGAGGACAGCGGGACGGAAGCTTCACCTACAGTCATCACTTCGGATGGAAATGCCATTCTGAATGGTGGGGTGGAAATCAGAAACTGGAAGAAGCAAGGAAAGTTGTGGGTAGCCGATGTCCCTATGTTTAACGGACGTCCGCTGGATTTCCGGCAACTGTGGATCAATGGACAAAAGGCTGTTCGTGCAAGGGATGTGGCAGACTTTGAAAAGATGTATCGCATCATCAACAACGATCCCCAAAACGAAATACTGTGGGTACCTGCCGCTGCTGTAAAGAAAATACAGAAGGCCCGATATGCCGAAATGGTCCTTCATGAAATGTGGTGTGTGGCAAATCTCCGTATCAAGTCGGTCGAAATACAGGGAGACAGTGCCGCCGTGCGTTTCCATAATCCTGAAAGCCGCATCCAGTTTGAACATCCGTGGCCGCGTCCTATGGTGACTAAGGATGGTCACAACTCGGCTTTCTATCTGACCAATGCCATGGAATTGCTGGATGAACCCGGCGAGTGGTATCATGACATTGAAAGCCGTAAAATATATTATTATCCTCGGAAAGGAGAGAAGATAAGCAAAGCCGTAGTTCCCGGCATCGAAACTTTAGTATGGGTGGAAGGAACTATAGACCGTCCGGTAAAGCACATTCGTTTTGACAATGTTACTTTCCAATATACCACCTGGATGCGTCCCTCTTTGCAAGGTCATGTTCCTCTTCAGGCAGGTATGTACATGACAGACGGGTATAAAATCCGTCCTTCTATGATTCGTAAGAACAATCATAAGCTGGATAATCAAGGTTGGTTGGGACGTCCGGCATCGGCAGTCGTAGTCAAGGCTGCCCAGGATATTGATTTCGAGAAGTGCCGTTTCCAGCATTTGGGCTCTACAGGTATTGATTATGAATGGGCCACCGGTGGAGGACGTATAAACGGTTGTCTTTTCCGTGATATTGCCGGAAACGGTATTGTGGCGGGTAGTTTCAGTCCTGCCGCTCACGAAACACATCTTCCATACGATCCTGCCGACCGTCGTGAGGTCTGTACCGGACTAACCATTTCCAACAATTATATCAATGATGTGACCAATGAAGACTGGGGTACCTTGGGCATTTGCGCCGGTTATGTAAGTGATATCAATATCGAACACAATGAAATCAGTGATGTATCCTATTCGGGCATCAGTTTGGGATGGGGATGGACACGTACAGTAAACTGTATGCGCAATAACCGCGTGCACGCCAATCTGATTCATCACTATGCCAAGCACATGTATGATGTAGCCGGTATTTATACATTAGGTTCACAACCTCATAGCTGGATTACGGAAAATTGCGTTTCTAACATTTTTTCACCCGGTTATGCACACGATCCCAATCATTGGTTCTATCTTTACACCGACGAAGGATCTTCATTTATCACCGTCAAGAACAACTGGACGGAAGGAGAGAAGTTTCTGAAGAACGCCAATGGTCCGGGTAATACATGGGAAAACAATGGTCCGATGGTGAACGACAGTATCAAGGCAAATGCCGGACTGACAAAGGAATATAGCTATTTGAAGGAAAAATAAAACGTGATACCATTATGAAAAACAGACTTGCCACTTTAGTCGGAGCACTTGCATTGAGTGCTGCCGCCTCCGCCCAGACCTGGATCTGGTATCCGGGTGATTATGAAATATGGCTGGGCAACCAGATGAACAACCGCCGTACGGAACGCGGTGCTTTTTTCCCTCCCTTCTGGAAAACAGACAGCCATTATGTGGTAGTGGAATTCAGCAAGAAATTGGACCTGGCGGAACCTGAAGAGATCTTCATTGCCGCCGAAGGAAAATACAATGTGAAATTGGATGGCAAACTGCAATTCGGTATGCCCTCCACTTTGAAACTCCCCGCAGGAAAACACAGTCTGAACATCAAAGTGTGGAATCAGTCCACTCCCCCCACTATTTATGTGAAAGGAAAAACCGTAAATACGGACAAAACTTGGAAAGTAACCTACGAGGATAAAGAATGGATAGACGAAAGCGGAAAAGCCAGTGATACTTCTGCTACCGTTTATATGGATGCCGGGTGTTGGAACTTTGACGGAGCCACCCAACTGCCTTCCAAGTTTTCATTGGTTAGAAAACCGATGAAAGCAGTTTCCTCCACTCCCCGGAAAGAGGGGGTATTGTACGACTTCGGAAAAGAAACCTTTGGTTATATCACTCTGAAAGATGTAAAAGGAAAAGGAACGATCCATATCTATTACGGTGAAAGTCCTGAAGAAGCCTTGGATACGGAATATTGCGAAACATTGGACAAATTGCTGGCAGAGCCGGGGCAAATAACCGATCTGGCCATCCGGAATACACGGAAACTATACGATGAATATACTTTAGACAATAGCAAGGCTTTCCGTTATGTCTATGTCACTTGCGATCCGGGAGTAACGATGCAGGACGTTTCCATGCAATACGAATACTTGCCCGAAGAGTACCGGGGCTCATTCAAATGTAATGACGAAGAGCTGAACCGCATTTGGGAAGTAGGAGCATACACCATGCACCTTACTACCCGTGAATTCTTTATCGACGGTATCAACGTGACCGTTGGGTATGGAGTGGCGATGCCATCCAAAGTTATCTGATGAACTACTATCTTTTCTTCGATAATGAATCCGTGAAACGTACCATTTGGCTGCTTCGTGGAAAAGACCCTGTGACCAGTCACAGCAATACCATTATGGACTACACCTTCTATTGGTTTCTCAGTATTTACGATTATTATATGTATTCCGGTGACAAAGACTTTGTAACCCAACTCTATCCGCGTATGCAAAGCATGATGGACTATGTATTGGGACGTACCAACGCCAACGGTATGGTGGAAGGTATGACCGGTGACTGGGTATTCGTAGACTGGGCAGACGGTTATCTGGACAAGAAGGGCGAACTCTCCTTTGAGCAAGTCTTGTTCTGCAAAAGTTTGGAAACCATGGCGCTTTGTGCCAGTCTGGCCGGCAATACGGCAGACAAAACCAAGTATGAGAAACTGGCTTCCGCTTTACGTTCCAAGCTGGAACCCGCTTTCTGGAATGAGCAGAAACAAGCGATGGTACACAACCGTATTCAGGGAAAGCAGAGTGAGTCCGTTACCCGTTACGCCAATATGTTCTCTGTCTTCTTCAATTATCTGAATGCCGATAAACAGCAGGCCATCAAACACTCCGTATTGCAGAATGACAGTATTTTGAAAATCACCACTCCTTATATGCGTTTCTATGAACTGGAAGCGCTGTGCGCCTTGGGCGAACAAGAATCGGTAATGAAAGAAATGAAAGCCTATTGGGGCGGTATGTTGAAAGAAGGAGCTACCAGTTTTTGGGAGAAATACAATCCCGAAGAAACAGGTACCCAGCATTTGGCCATGTACGGACGTCCATACGGCAAGAGCCTCTGCCATGCATGGGGAGCCAGCCCCATCTATTTGTTGGGCAAATACTATCTGGGAGTAAAACCCACCAAACCCGGTTACGAGGAATACTCCGTCACCCCTTGTCTGGGCGGGTTGAAATGGATGGAAGGAACAGTACCTACTCCATATGGCAATATCCATATCTATATGGATAAGAAAGTAATCCGTATCAAGTCCGACGGCGGAAAGGGAATACTGAACATTCCAACCCGGAAAGGAATGAAAGCCATGACCATAGAACCCGGAAAAGAACAAGTATTCAAATACTAATGGTATAGATCAAAAAAAGGTGATACCTACCTTCCCAGGCGGGTATCACCAACACTACTTCGTAAGTTTCCGTTATCCGCTGATAACAGTACTTACCTCTGATCTAACATTAGTTTTCTTATGGGCTTCCCCCTGTATCACTACATTCGGAAGCGGGGATTCTACATCTTGGAAAAAAGTATCTTCCAAAAGCTTCGCTTTTTATTCTCTTCTTTATTATCTGAACTTTGATAAATATCTTCGTATCCCCATTTGTCATGGATCATTCTGTAAATCATCCCCCATTCGGGCAGTCCTCCCAGATTGCGGTCATCAATAAACAAATCCGCCTTCAGTTTTCTGGAATAATGATCACTTTCCAGGGTTTCTTCCGCATAATTGCTGTTTACGGCATAAAATTCCAATCCACGCTCCCGGCAGAAATCCACGGCCTCCTGTAATAATTTACCTTCCCGTACACTCCACAGAATAAGGCGGTGTCGTTCCTGTTGTAGTTTTTTCAGCGTTTCTATGGCAAAGGGTAGTTCCCTGCCTATTTCGGGATATTTATGCTCCACTATTGTGCCGTCAAAATCAACTGCTATAATCATTCCTTATGCTTTCGAAAATTCTTTAATACGCTGCTCCTCTGCCAGTTTGCATATCAGCAGGGTTCCCTCTTTCTCGGCTATGATATATCCGTCCAGTCCTTGTATTACCGCTTGTTTTAAATGCGGTGTGTGTACAATGCAGTTATTACATTCATACAATCGGATATTTTCGCCTACGATGGCATTGTTCCGGTTATCTTTGGGCAGCAAGGAATGTAATGAGCCCCAACTGCCCAGATCAGACCATCCGAACTCTGCCGGCAATACATAAATCCGTTCCGCTTTTTCCATTACGGCATAATCTATGGATATACTTTCACAAGTAGGGAACAGCTCTTCTATGGTTTCTTTTTCCCTTTCGGTATAGAACTCCGGATAAATCCGCGTTGAATACCAGTTCGTCCCCCGGATTGAATGTAATGTTCCGTGACGGCTATCAGGCGCGCCAGATCGCCGATGGAGATTTCCTTTCCGGTGCCGATGTTGATATGGCAGTTCCGCACCTCCCGGTCTTCCCCTTTCAGCTGGCTGAAATCCACCTGTTCCATCACGTGGACGCAGGCGTCCGCCATGTCTTCGCTCCACAGGAATTCGCGCAGGGGCGTGCCCGTTCCCCACAGTTCCACGGAACCGGGGGTGATGCCGTATTTGGCCAGGATAGCCAGTATCTCCTCTGTTCTGCTCTCTCCGTTTATACCTTCCACCGGACGCATGTCCAGATCATAGCGTATGTTCTCCCAGTTATCTTCGTTCAAGCATTTGGCAAGATGTATTTTCCGGATCATGGCAGGCAGCACATGGCTGCGTTCCAGATTGAAATTATCATTGGGGCCGTACAGGTTCGTAGGCATCACGGCGATGTAGTTGGTGCCATATTGCAGGTTGAAACTCTCGCACATTTTCAGACCCGCTATTTTGGCGATGGCGTATGGCTCATTCGTATATTCCAGCGGGGAGGTGAGGAGAGCATCCTCCTTCATAGGCTGTTGTGCGTTTCTGGGATAAATGCAGGTACTTCCCAGAAACAATAATTTCTTCACTCCGTGACGGAAGCTTTCTCCTATCACGTTCTGTTGTATTTGCAGGTTCTTATAGATAAAGTCCGCCCTGTATGTACTGTTTGCCATGATACCTCCCACGTGGGCGGCGGCAAGGATTACATAGTCCGGTCTTTCTTGGTCAAAGAAGTCCTTTACGGCAACCCCGTCCAGTAAGTCCAGTTCCTTGTGACTTCTGCCGGTCAGGTTGGTGTAGCCCTTTTCTTGCAGGTTACGCCAAATAGCGGAGCCCACGAGTCCGTGGTGCCCTGCTATATAAATTTTGGCTGATTTCTCCATTGAAATTTTAACTAATGATTTAACAGCTTGCTTTAAGATGGAGTTTCTTCACGAATTTCATATCGTGTTTCATCATGATTCCCACCAGTTCCTCAAATGAAGTCTTGCGGGGATTCCATCCCAGTAACGTTTTGGCTTTGGTAGGATCTCCCAGTAATTGTTCCACCTCTGCCGGGCGGAAATATTTGGGATCCACCTCTACCAGCACCTTGCCTGTAGCTGTGTCAATACCCTTCTCGTTCACACCTTCACCTTCCCAGTGCAGGTCGATGCCCACTTCCTTGAAAGCAAGGGTGGCAAATTCGCGTACAGTGTGATATTCTCCGGTGGCGATAACAAAGTCTTCGGGCGTATCGTGTTGCAGAATCAGCCACATACATTCCACATAGTCTTTGGCGTATCCCCAGTCGCGCAGGGAATTCAGATTCCCCAAGTACAGTTTATCTTGGAATCCTTGTGCGATGCGTGCTGCCGCCAGGGTAATTTTCCGGGTAACAAAAGTTTCGCCCCGGCGTTCACTTTCGTGATTGAACAAAATGCCGTTTACGGCAAACATGCCATAGCTTTCGCGGTAATTCTTGGTTATCCAGAAACCATATTGCTTGGCTACTCCGTATGGAGAACGGGGATAGAAAGGAGTTGTTTCCTTCTGAGGGACTTCCTGCACCAGTCCGAAAATTCCGAGGTAGATGCCTGATAAATCTTGGTCTTCTTTTCCAGTCCCAATATCCGGACAGCTTCCAACATACGCAGCGTGCCTACCGCATCCGCTTCCGCAGTGTACTCAGGCACATCGAAACTTACTTTCACATGGCTCTGAGCAGCCAGATTATAGATTTCATCGGGCTGTACAGCCTGAATGATACGTATCAGCGAACTACTGTCGGTCATATCCCCCCAATGCAGGTTCACCAGACGGGTCTTTTGCATATCACGAACCCACTCGTCCAGATAGAGATGTTCTATACGACCTGTGTTGAATGAAGAAGAACGGCTCAGAATACCATGTACTTCGTATCCTTTTTCTATCAGGAACTCGGCCAGGAACGAACCGTCCTGACCTGTGATACCTGAAATCAATGCTACTTTTTTACTCATATTTTGTATTAATTGAAAAGACTGTTTTAGCCTATAGAGCCACCACCATGCATACTTGAACTTTGGTTGGTATAAACAAATTCCACTCCCAGATAATGTTTAACTTTTACAGTAACCTTTTTACCGGCAATAGAGAAAGTGTACTCTTTTTCTACATATTTGGCTTTGCAAGAGAAATACAGAATATAGTCACCGCTTACGTGGGCTGTAAAGGTCTTGTTTACGGTGTATACACCTTCCGATCCACCTTCTTGTGCGGCTATGGCAGCTTTCACCAATGAAAGAGCGCCTTCATCCAGTCCGGATGCAGAGATTTCCCATCCTAATTTGGCAGTATAAGGAATATCATAAGTAGTAGCGCTCATATTTCCTGCGTTACTGTAGCTGTCTTCTTTCAATATTTCATCGTTCTTGGTTTCGCTGACATTCTTTTCACTCTTTACACGGATAGAATAATCCTTATTCAGTGAACTTCCCTTTTTGATGGCAGCTATGTAGCTGTTGGTCGCTTTATCAAAAGCGGCGTCGGCATATTTCTTCCAGTCACCGATAGCACGTGCGTTAGTCTTTTCGTATACCTCTACTTCGTCAAAATAATAATCGCTGGAACTAGCATTGGCTACAGACAAGGTAACATCCTGATTTAGGGCTGCATCCTGGCTGGAACTGATAGCAATATTAGTCATGGGAATCGCTTCTTCCTTACTGCCCGGAGTCACATCGGTTGCAACAGCTTCCAGATACGGAGTAAGAGTTACATCGGTAGCGGTTGATACGGCACCGGCGGGAATAGTCAATACGGTCTGGGCATCTTCTGTTTCCCCTTCTCCTTTTTCTGTAATCACTTTATCACTTTCAGGATCAACAGCTACAGCCACGCCTTCCTTGCTCATAGTCACGTTCAGTGTTACTAGACTTCTGTTGGTAGCGTTGTTAGCTATTTCTACTGATGCGTCAGAAACAGTTCTATATCCCTCCTTGGCAAAGCTCACCGTATAAGTTTTCTTATCTTTTACCGTCAGTGAATATTGACCGTTTTCGTCTGTAGTTGCGGTAGCCTCTCCCGCTGTTACGCTGACTCCGTCCAGTGCGGCATTATCCGCTACTACTTTACCTTCAATGTAATATTCCACATTTTCGCTTACAGGGTCAACTACAATTTCCGGTTCTTTGTCGTCATCCCCGCAGCTTATTAACCCCAAACTTGCTACAAACAGTAGCAAACCTGTTTTAAAAAACTTGCTTGTTCTCATTTTTCTTCGTTTTTAAAAATTAGTAATCTATTTATTTGCTTCCTTTATCAGGAAATAGCGTATATATTCCGGTTGGAAAAACCGGTTACTCCGGTTCTCATCAGGTCGGGTGCGATAAGTTTCCCCCATTTTTTCATCCGCATATCTGCCCCAGGATTCCATGCTATATTCCATGGCAAAATAATCAGCCTGCCGGACGCGTATCCCTCGGTTGCGGCTCCACTTCTTACCGGGCAGAGGGATGGCAAAATGAAATCCTCCGTTTATTTCCCCGTCCGTATACATTCCATATACGCCGATAGCATATTCTCCGAAGTGACGGGTGCAATCACCTCTTACTCCATAATCCCCATACAGGTAACGGGCGGCTTGCAAATCAAATTGTAAATTGAAACGAGGTTCATATACGGACGCTTTCAAAGCGGCATTGAATCGTTGTTTTCGGCTGATATACCATCCTTCGTCATTGGTCAGGATAGACTGTACGGTACTTCCTGCTACAGCTCCCAGTTCCAATCTGCCATTCGCAGTGCGGTATTTCATTTCCGCTTGTACTCCCATCCGGTTATTGGTGAAGTTTCCTGCGGCTACTCGTCCTAGAAACCCTTTTCCAAGATAGAATTCTTGTGACAAGGCAATTACTCCGGGACGTATTTTCTTATATTGTCCTTGCAGATTGGTTGCCAGGGGAAATACCACTTGTGCAGTCAGTTCAGCCCCTTTCCATAAAGCCATCTCTACGGCAGGAGCCAGATTGATATAGTAAGTATAAAGTCTATCTAGACTGGAATTCGCCAGCTTTACTTCCGGGTAGATCACGATGTCCACTTTTCCTGCAGAAGAATTAAGAGTTTTATGAGCTTTCTTCAATATCCCCATTGCTTTATCAGTGTCATAACTGATTCCCATCTGCCGATATACTTCACCTATTGTGATTCGTTTCTCCTTGTATTCGGTTACTGTTTCCCCGGATAGTGTGATGCAAAGTTGGGGGATACTTTGTTCCAGTACCACCATTTGTAAATCTCCCCGGTACATTCCTTCTATGGCTGCCACAATAGCTTTGCCTATTCCCCGGTAAGTACCTCTATATATATTATCTTCAAAAGCGACTGTTGTGTTATCTCCATCTGTTGCTATCTGTATGTTTTCCATTCCCAGTTGCTGCAATTTTTCGGCTACTTGCGCCCGGACGGAGATGCTTATTGCTGAAAAGAAGATTGCTATTAAATATCTGCTCATTTCATCAATGTATTAGGGTACATTCATAACGTACACCGCCCGATACACAATTAAAATCATGAGTGAAGGCATGGATAGCCATGTGCTTCCACAGCCTGATGGCTGCTCCCACATTGAAACCGTCCGAATCATATTCAGCCATCATTTTCAGTTCTTTGCAGAAAGCAGGGATATAGCTTATCCCTCCGAATACACCTTTGTATTTATTGCCGAACCACCTGGTATTGCTGTTTTTATTTCCTTCCAGATAATATCCTAAGGAAGCTGAGAGATAATGTTCTCCACTCAGATGAAATCCTTTTGTTATTACTCCATAATAAGATTGGAATGTGTTGGCCCCTTTGTCCGCTATCGGGTCATTGGCTCCCAGTGCAATTCCCGGCAGATACTTTCCTTCTTTCCACACACATAGCCGGATGGAATAAGAACGATCCTGCTGATTGTATTTAGGCTTGGATGATATATAGTCTTCTTTGATCAAGGTTGCTCTGTATGCCAGTTCCAGAAAGGAAAAAAAGCTGATGCTCACAAAGTAATTGCCCGTGTTGTAATTGAACCGCGAAGGCATCACCTGTTTGGGCAGATAGTTTCCTCCCAACATCACTGTTCCCGGTTTCTGTCTGTCGGCGGTAGGAATATTCATCATACCGGTAGTTCCCAGCATATATTGTGCTTGTATATGCTGATGAACTCCGATAATCAGCAAGGTTAGAACTAGTAAACGTATTTTCATTCTTTTTTATTTGCGGCGGCAGGTTGTATCAGGCTTTCTTCCTCTGCTTCCGGTATTTCACTCCACGGCAGTCTGGCTTCAATGAACTGTGGAATCTTTGAAAGAATTTTGCCTTTCAGCGCCGAGATGGGTTTTATTCCGTGACTTTTATACATTCTCAAGTCCTCCGCCCATTTCAGTTTACTTTTTCCTGCATCAGTAGAAAGCCCCCCCATTCTCATTTTTACAATGTATTTATTCAGGTAATATACTTTCAGATCGGCTTCATACAGATAACGTACCAACAAATCCGAGTCGGCGGCTATTTTATAGCTTTCGTCGTAAAGTCCCCATTTATCCATACATGATTTTTTTATATAGACGGTGGGGTGGAGTGGGATCCATCCCTTTTTTATTTTCTCTTTACTGTACCGTCCGCTTATCCAGTTTCGTATCATCTGGTTGGTGTCGTCATAATCTACAAAGACTCCGTTGCCGTATATCATATCCGCATCTTGTTCCTCGAATGTTTTCACTATTTCAGAAATGGTATGGGATGAGAATAGGAAATCGTCGGAGTGAATCAGACCGATAATGTCTCCTGTGGCTGCACGTATTCCTTTGTTGATTGCTTCATACATACCTTTGTCCGGCTCGGAAATAATGGTATCTATCCCGTTTTTATATTCATTGATGATAGCTAGTGAGTTATCTTTTGATGCTCCGTCTACCACTATGTATTCTATGTAGGGATAATCTTGTTCCAGTACACTTTCTATTGCTCCACGGATGGTGGCTTCCCGGTTGTAGCAGGAAGTAATGATTGAAACTTTCATAGTGCTTGATAATTATATTAAAAATGTTAGATGGGAGAAAACCATTCTTTTAATTTCTGATTAATCAGCTTTTCTGCATTGCCTTTTTTTATTTGTTGGAAATCAAAAGAATAGGACTCTTTTATTTTTTGTGGCAAGTCTTTTTCATCAAAAACACCAATTACACATCCCAGTTTATCCAGTTTCCTAATGAGTTGAAATTGATCGTGGATATGTTCTGTCTTGTCGTATCGGGGAATAACTACGATTCGTTTTTTTTGCTCCATGGCTTCGGATATTGCTCCCCATCCACCTTGTAATATTAGAATGTCTGCAGATTTAATATATTGCTGCATTTCATCTTTAGTACAAAAGTCAAAAGCTTTTGCATGGCGATAGTTGAAATGAGTATGTCCTGTCTGTACTATCACTTCTTCTTGAGTGGTAGCAGCCCACTCGTCTATGGCTTTGGCCATGCGAACAAAAGCCATGTCCATTGTACCTAAACTAGCAAATATCATAATACACCACAACAAATAGCATTAGGAAATATTGTTTTCATTTCTTCCCATTGAACGAGAAATAAATCTGCATATTTTTCTATCCATATAGGGGTTTTGGAAGCGTGCGTTACATCTGCGGCCGAGTTGATAAAAATCACTTTGGATTTTAGTATCTTTTTTGCAAAAAAAATAGTGGGTACAACTACTCCTGCTCCCGTTGTTATGATTACATTTGGGCGTTTTATTAATACCCAAAATATGGCTTGCATACAATTTATGATTAAACTCCATTTTTTAGCAGGCTGAAAATTTACTAGGAACACATGTTCTTTGTCTTTCATGAATGCTTTTGTAGAAGTTGTTTTTAAAGTGAGCCAATAACAATTCCAATTATTTGGAATATCTCCAATAGCTAATTGTAACTCCCTTAGATGTCCTCCAGCCGAACATGCTAAACAAATTTTTACTTTATTCATTCTATAATACGTAATATTTGCATTACACTATTTTCAATACTACCCGTATTATCTATGACATGGACATTACTCTTACTTGCTAGTTTGTTATATAAATCAAACCGGTATTGAAAATCAGGATTGGTATTATTTTCTACTCTACAGTTAAGTATATCATCTATATTTCTAATAACTATGAATTGAAAGGTATTGGAGGGTATGATTGTGTGAAATCTGTCATACCATTTACTTTCAAGGATATTATTGATACGACATTCTGCTCCTAAATCAATGAGTATGTCATTAACCCAGCGATCGCAAATGACAAAATCACTGGTTAGTTTTGTAACTTTACGTTTTGCTATTATATTATCAATGTAAGAACATAGTATATAAAGTTTACAAAATAATGGACATTTATATAACCTGTGTTCCCAAATTGTTCCCATAGCATTATGTACTTTTACGGATAAATGTAAGAGCCTAGCTAATGCATTCATTCCTTTAATTAAATAGTGATTATATCGCATCCAAATGTATTCTACACTTTTTCCTTGCGATTCAAGTTTGGTCTTAAGTGTCTTAATGACAGTAGTTTTTCCACTACCATCAATACCACTAATTATTATATATTTCGTCATTGTTCTATTATTTTTTTCCATTTTTTACCAACTTCTTCCCATGATGGGTGATTTCTCATTATATTATTAGCCGCAATAGCTTTTTCGTTTCTTAGATTCTTATTATTCCAAGCATATTCAAGAGCTTGAACCATTCCGTTTATAGATTTCTTACAAAGTAATAATCCATCATGTAAGTATGTGGTAGTACCGCCATTTTTAAAACTAATAATTGGTGTGTTACAACTCATAATTTCAAAATATGTAAGTGGTATTTCACTGGGTATCACAATAAATGGAAGTACCATATACCATGCTCGTTGAAAGAATGCTTTTAATTGGTTTCTTGTAAGTGCTTCTTTTATGAGTATTATACGTTCTGGATGTGCCATTTTTTTAATAATATTGTCAATATGTGTAAAATCAGAACCGACATCAGTGCGCATTAACATCACAACTCGTAAGTTATTTTCTTTAGCTTTGTCTATTGCTTTTAATAAGATACTTGCACCTCGTGTAAATGCAGGTGCTCCCGTATAACAAATAAATTGTTCTATTGTGGAGCAATATTTATTTACTATAGTATTATCACTTTCTAACAATTCGAAGTTATCTTTTCCAGGTAAGATATTTATACACTTTAAATGATTCTTTTGGCAGTATTTGGTAGTGAGTGGAGTTAATCCTATAGCTTCGTTGACTCCAATTGTTTTTAATTTTGAAGCTAGTAAAGATTTGGGTATTATGCTTTCTATTAAATAAGACTTGGCTTCTGATTTCCCTCCTTCTAACCAAAGTGTTATTGCACTATTGATATTGTATATTCCTCCTGTAAAATAAGCTATTTTTTTGCATTGTATACTTTTTAAAGCGTTGATGTTTTTTAGTCCATCTCGCCATTTAGTTTCAAATAAGAAGACTTCTGTTCTAGATGTTTTGATAATTTCTTTTATGTAGTTGTAATTTTTGGGAATCGAAAAAGTTTCTACATTCCAAAAATATTCTTTTTGTTGATGAGTTTGTTTTTCTTTTCCATTAATAATAATACACTTGATATTCTGATTATTGAGATATTGAGCGATTTCAAGGATTGTGCGCCATGGCATTAGGTGCTCACGACCCGGGAAAAGGTCTGTAGTATAAAATGCTACTGCCATATTATAAAGTTAAAGCTTTTATGAGATTCTTTTTCATTGTATTTTCAGTAAATTCTATGAGGAATCTTTTACGTGCATTTTCACCGATTTTTTTACGTAATTGCGGATTTTCAATTAGCTTTATTAAGGCTTCTGATAAGGCTATAGAGTCCTTTGATGGAATTGTTAATGCTTCTACATGATTAGTTACAGATTCTTCATTTCCTCCTACAGTAGTTGCTATAATTGCTTTTCCTGCTCGCATTGCTTCAAGTAAGGCTATTGAGTGATATTCGAAGAGTGAAGGTAGAACAAATATATCCCACGTTGCGAGCCATTCTGGTATGTTATTTTGATATCCCAAGAAAACAATAGAATCATTTATATTTAATTTTTGGCTTATTTGTATTAGTTTTTTTTCAAGTGGTCCGTCACCTAAAATATAAACTTTAAATGGATTTTTAGTTTTAGCTTTTACAAGTGGGATAGCTTGAAGTAAATATTCTATACCTTTTACACTGTCTAAGCGTGAGGCTAAACCTATCGAAATTTCTTCTTGAGGTAATGTAATATTATTTATTGTAGTTGTAATATCAGGTATACCATTGTGGCATACAAATAGTTTTTCGATTGATATACCATTTTTAATAAATATTTTTGGAGAAGTTTTCTACAAGAATAATTCGATTAGCATAATGTTTGTATAACCATATTTGAGTCCTATTAAAGATAGGGGCTATAAATCGCTTTTGTGGGGTCGGAGCATGATAAAGGCCATGGTAACTACATATCATAGGAATTTTTATGTTGTAAAACCATTTGATGATTTGTACTATTATTGGTCCGTTAAAACCGTGACAAAAAATAATATCAGGTTTTATTTCATCTATTAATGCTTTCGTTTTGCGTATCCAACTAAAATCCTTTTTATTTTTAATAGATATGATACGTGCATTAATTTGCTTCAAGTTATTACGGTCATAATTACAATTTTGAGGATCTATACAAGCGGATGTAACACAGATATTATTGTCTGCACTACTAAGTGTTGCATAAGTGAGAAAGCATTTTCCTATGCCACCAGTACTAAATTTCCATATTAAATTAAGAACTCTCATTTATGATAATTTATTTAAATCTGTGACTTGATCAAAATTTGTTATTATACATTTTTTATATCTCTGAATAAGCCTTTCGTCGTTTGCTTTTAAGAATATAGGGAATTCGTCATCTCTCATTTTATTTAGAAATTTAATGGAGTCTGCCATGTATAAGTCTAATGGCTGTTTGTTTTTGACAGCTATTAGTCTTTCTTTAAAAGTGATTAAATAAATCTTGAATCCATTTACTATGCCTGGCTTACCGATAATCCTCATGTCTAAATCACTTTTATTATGCCATACTTTTCTTGAAATGCTTCCATATAACATACATCCGGTGATAACATCGTATTTTTCCATTCTTTTTTGCATCTGGGAAAGGTATTCTATTGTAGCTTTATTGCCAGGGTTGGATACAGATGGAAATGTAAAATCAATGCATGTCCAAAAGTTATAATTAAATATCCAATTAAGTGTATGAGTTATGATTATTGCAATTATAAGAGAATATATAATTGAGATATTACATAATTTTATGAAAACTAAACTTAGTATTATGATAGGAATAAGTTCCCATATAATACGGTAGAAGCGTTCGGTTTTATCTAGATATGTAAAACCTTGATGTATCCATTGCTTAATAGTGACTATCCATTTTATTTGACCACCTGCAACGGCTTTGATTTTTTTGGGTTGATTTTTGGGATCTGACATGGTTGTGAATATTATTTATAATATTGATTTATTTTCTAGAATGAACGAAGGTATTTTTTTCTAATAAGAATTTTTCTTTTTCTTTGCTTTACATAGAATGTACTATATACAAATAGTGCTATTATAGCAATAGGGGCAAAGCAAGCTAAATCAAAATAGATAAAAGAAAGATTACCAATAGATCTGATAATTGATATTATTAGGATAGCAGTTGCTAAATGGTACCATATTATGTGACATGGTAGTAAATATTTATATTTGCATAACCAAAAATATCTTTTAAATAATAAATACCATAGTCTGATCCAAAAAAAAGTAGCAAAAATACCAACACTTATAAGTAGTTCTACAATTGAATTATGGGCGTTTGTTCCAATTCCTATTTTTTCTTCTTTTACAGCAGTTCCAAAACCTTTACCTAAAATGCAATCAGCAGGATTTGCTAATATTGTTTCCCATATTTCCAATCTACCACTCGATATCGTATTTGCTATGTTTTCAGATTTTTCTAGAGATTTTTCATCTTGTTTTTTCATCATAATATGAATGGTGGTTTCTATGATTTGCTGTGAGAAAAGTATTGCTAAGATTATGCCGAAACACACTGTTATTTTTTTTTGGTATTTGTTTAATATCTTCACAGCTAAGAATATTAAACCTATACATCCTGAAATAATGCCAGTACGTGAGCTTGTTAGGTATATCATATAAACTGATAGGATAAAAAAGGCTACATAAGGGATAATAGCTTTAATTTGGTGATTCTTTTTCCATTTATTAATGAATAATGTTAAACTATAGTATCCAGCTATAATTCCGAATGCACTTAAACCATTTGCATGTATTGGAGGGTAGTTACAGCGTAAAAATGTGACGTAACTACCAAAACCTGTATCTACTGCTATGGCTTTTGGATCAAACAAGTATCCTATCATTGTAATGCTTGTCTGTAGTATATAATATGATAATGTGAATTTAAATATTGTGAATTTATTTGTTATATTGAAGTTTGATATACCTACAATTGTAAATATTGCCATTAAGACTAACTCAATAAGTTTAAATGAACATGTAATAATATCTGATGTAAAAAATAATGATGGAAAACACAATATAATATATAATATGAAATTTTGAATAATTGGCTCATCGTAAATTTTTGAAGAACTTTGGGATAATGATTTGAAAGATAATAGAATAATAATACAAGTACTTATTATACGGAATGTTTTATTCTCTATCCCAATAAAAGACATGGTTAAAAATCCTATATATGATATAATAAAAAATATGCAATAGGGATTTTGAATAGTCTTATAAAGAAATCCCATATTTGTTTTTTCATTGATTAGTTTATTTAGCATCTTTTTATAATTTTAGCGGGTACACCTGCTGCGATACAATTGTCTGGTATGTCTTTTGTAACAATGGAATTTGCTCCAATAATAACATTGTTACCTATTTTTATACTGCCAAATATGCCAACATTTAAACCGATATAGCAATTGTTTCCTATTGAAACATGATGATTGTCCATCTCTTTTCCTTTATTGCCGATTACTACTCCTGATAAAATGGTACAATTATCTCCTATATGTGTACTTCTTTTTATTTCTGTAAAATTTCCGATATGGTAGAAACGTATTCCAGCTCCTAATGTATTAGGATATGTATAAATTCTAAGTTTATTGCAATATCTTTTATGTATGAATAATCTAATAAAAGCTTTTATTTTATGGTTGTTATTGATATGGTATTCTAACTTTCTAAGATTGTACAAATAGTGATAGAAATACCACCAATCATTACGTAGCAGTCTATCTTTTAATGTAGGTTTGGTATTGCCATATCGTTTCATATCTTTATTAAGATACTCAATTAAATCTTCTTTGGTTTTTATCATTATTTAAATGCGTATTTAATAGATTTTATACATTTTATGTGTTTAAAGTTTCTTATAATAAGAAAAATGAGATATAGTCGTATACGAGAAAATTTTAAGAGATAACCTAGTATATAATTTTCTGTATATGGGTATAATATATTTATTTTTGGAAGAATTTCTTTTAAAATCATAATACCTTCTCTAAGTTGATTATTTGATAGTTTTTTTAAATGATCTTTGTTTGATATAGCAGCTATTAGAGATGCAGTATTATTATTGTAATTGATTGAATTTTGAGATAAATATTCTTTAATCAATTCTGTTCTTATTTTAAGATGTTTATCATCCTTTTTATTTTGGCGAGATTCTGAAGTGTTTACATAACGATATTGTAAAAGAATTTCTGGTATATTAGCGTATTTGCATTTGTTCATTAATGTGATCCATAATCCCCAATCTTCCATCCTATAAAAGCGTTCGTCGTATCGAATATGATGTTTTATTAATATCGATTTTCGAATAGTAACATTAGGATGTCCTAATGGATTCTGTACTAATAAAGCTGATTTTATACCTATATCTGTTAATGGTTTTTTAGCTATATAGTTTCTTATATTTTCTCCAAATACATAGAGGAATGATCCACAAACTCCTATGTCCTCATTGTTTTCTAAAAGAGTAATTTGTTTTTCTAATCTTGTTGGAACTGAGATGTCATCAGCATCCATTCTAGCTATATATTTACCTTTTGCTAGTTCAATCCCTTTGTTTAAGGTGGCAACTAACCTGATATTTTTGTCATTCTTTATATATCTGATACGTTTGTCTGAATATTTAAGAATAATTTCTTCACTTTTATCAGTTGACCCGTCATTGATTATTAGTAATTCATAATTTGTAAATGTTTGATTCAATATACTATTAATGGCTTCTGCTAGATATTTTTCAGCATTATATACTGGCATTAATACTGTAACTATAGGACTTGATTCAATCATTTGTGAAGTATGTGTTTTTTTATAATATCTTTTATCTTATTTATTTTCCATCGTAAAAATAATCCTGTTTTCACAAAACCATATTTAGCGCAAAAACTACCAATATCTGAAGGGGATGCTTCTTTGAAATTTTTGCGTAAAAATCCTTCGAATGATAATAAGTGGTAATCTTGCCAAAAATTTTCATAATCTATAGGCTTGCTCCATGGTTTGGAAAGTGATCTTTGACTTTTTGATATAGCTTCTAATGAACGTGGAAAATATTTTAATTTATGTTTTGAAGAATTGAATAATGATATTCCATTAGAGCTATTAAGTAGCACTAGTGAAATGCCTTTATCTGTATTTTTATCATCTTTGTTGTTTGATTTATACCCCCAAAAATCAGCAAGCGTAATATCACTGATTCTATGAATACTAGTATAATGGCATGTATAACATGATTCGCGTAAACATTTGTTTTGTAAGAAGATTCTAATCCATGGATCTTTAAACCAATTGTATTCTATTTTTTGTCCATTTTTGAACAGTAATTGTGAATGAAAAAAAGTCCAACTCTTTTTTTTGTAACGGAATTTATATGAAATTAAATCAGAACTTTGATTTGTTTTTTGGTATCTTATATATTTGTGCCATAATCCAGGTGAAGGAACTCCATGGCAAACAATATCTATTGTTATTAGATTGTCGTATCTTTTGTGTAAATAGTTTAAGAGGCCTGCTATTTGACAAGGAGTTCCTGAAAATAATACTTTATGTGAGGTTGAAGTTAAAATGGATTTTACTTCTTTCAATACAGGTAGAATATTGCTTTGCACATATTTGGATCCCATAAGCAAAGGTAGTTCATTTAAATTGCTGATAATTCGGTGTTCTACTTCCATCTTTTCATTAAAGGCAGCACCACATACTACCCCTCCACTGGTAATGATAGTATGGCTTAATTCATAAAATACTCCTCCAGATGAACTGTTTTTACGAATGTTTTCATTTGTTGACCAACTAGCAAATCCTTTTTGTTTTTCTTTTTGAAAAGGAGAAGGGGATAATACTGGACATGTTTTAACACAGATTCCACATTCTATACAAACATCATGCTTTATACTAGGCTGCAAGAATCCAAAATTATTTTCTTGAATTTCAATGGCTTGTTGATTACAAGAAGCATAACAAGCCATGCAACCTGTGCAGATAGAATTATCACATAGTTGTATCATAATTTCTCCTTTAATATAGAATAGTAATTCGATTGAAAATAGTCAGGTAATTGGTTTTTATGTAAATTCTCTTGATATAATTGTTTTGCAAGACTATATGCTTCCTCTAAAGAATTTGCAAATGTCACAAAATGTCCAAAATCTTTTGGAAACCATTTTACTCCAGAACTTAATTTATGATCCTTGGAGGATAATACAATGACTGGAGTATTTGCTATGAGAGCAAATATGGTTCCATGATATCTATCTGTTATAACAACTTTGTAATTTGCAAATTCTTTGAATTTATTATTTAATACTTGTTCGCGGTTTTTTTGGATTTTTCTATAAAAAAGTTTAGAGTCTGTATCTGTTAATTTTGTAGGAATAGGAGATAATTTAGCTCGTAATTTATCGATTGCCTCAGAACTGTAATAGGCTTCTTTATCATTTCTCATGCAAAAGAGTATTCCTTTTCTAGGAAAATTATATTTTATTTTTCCTATTAGCGATGTTACTATATCAGGATATAAAAGAAGTTTGCAATTGTTGAAAATAATCTCTGCTTTTTTGTATGAGATTTCATCTCTGCACATCAAAGTTATATTGCCGTGCTTATTGAATACATTAGAAACATATTTTTCTTTTTCTTTGTCTTTTTCAAAATTAATGGTTTGTGGAAAAATCTTAATAGGGAAATCAGGAAATAATTCTATAATTTTACAATATTTGTCTATTAAATTATATAGGTCTGTAATATGATAACCACTATGAATGATAATTAAATCATTTCTGTTTATAGTGTTTCTAATACTTTTGAGAATAGTATTAGTTATGGTAAAATAAGTGAAGATGAATAGTTCATGATTAGGGTAATTACTTTTTAACCATCTTTCTATACAGTATGTTTGTGCTTGATCTCCTAAATTGACTTGATTTGGTGAGCCAAATATATAAATTCTGTTTTTATTATGTTTACTTTTTATTTTTTTATTCATTAAGATAGTATCGTAAAAGCAGAATATTTGGGTTCTATATTGTTTTAATCTGTTTTTTATTCGTAAAATAATATTCTTTTTTTTCATCGTTTTATTTTTGATTTTATGATTGATGTTATAAAATTTTTCTCAGATATTGATAATCCAAATACGTATACAACCAAAATAGATAGTATTCCTATACCTACAAGTTTTATTATGGAAATGTATATATTGGTATTTAAAGTGTAAATAAAAGAGGATAAATATAAGGTTGATAAAAAAATAATAATAGGGCGTATGGTGGTGTTTAATATATAGTTTCTGATTGGAAGTTTTAGTGCAGAATGTATAAATATTATTCTGTAGATTAGTAAAGTAATTGAAATGAATATTTTTACATAAAGAGCATATTCAGGAGATAATCCAATTTTAAATAGAATATATGATAAAACTATATTTAATAGAAAAATAGATGATACACACATTTGGTATTTTTTTATTTTCCCTGTGGCTTGTACTGTCATGTACAAAGGAGCAGATAATGTATCGATTAAATAGGATATAATTGTTAGTTTACAAAATATGGAGGTATAAGGTGGTACCGTATCTAACCATATATTTAGAATTAGATCCATACCTAAGATAAGCGGAATAGATAAAACCATCATAATGAAAAAAGACAATTTAGCAGAATGTTCAATTAAAGAATTTAGATAGCTAAAGTTTCCTGAAGCATATGATTTGGTTATTTGAGGGTTAAATGCTATTTGAAAATTGGTAATAAATTGATTTACGGCTTGAGCTACTTGATGGGAAATTCCCATTGCTGCATTTATTGTTACCCCATAAAATAAGTTCATTACAATATTCACTCCTTGATTGGAAGATACAGTAGCCAAGCTGCCAAACATACTCCAACCTGAAAAACTTAATAATTTTTTGAATGTATTATAATCCCAGCAATAACGAAATCTACATTCTTTGAAATTTGTAAAACAATATACCACATAGAATATGTTAATTAAAAATACAACACATGCGACAAGTAGTGCATACATAATTAATTTGTTTGAAGACAAGTATATGAGCAAATAAACGATGAGAAGTTTTAATATAACTTCTATAATACTGACAAATGCATAAAATGACATTCTTTCATGTGCTATAATTGCTGCATTGTATGGGGTACGTAATAGTCCTAAAATAAAGGTGAGAATTGATAACTGAAATACCCAATTGGCTTCATATAATTTATTGTCGGGAATTGTCATTTTATTATTAAGAAACCATAATCCTATAGTTTCACTTAGGAAGATAATGATTAGTGATAATGCGATATAGGTCAGTAAACTTAAATTTATTATTTTTTGAAAAGAATCGAGCTTTTTTCTTCCTAGTTCAAAAGATAAGAAGCGTTGAGTAGCGCTTGTTACGGCACTATTAAAAAAAGAAAATAGAATAATTATGCCTCCTATAATATTATATAATCCAAAATCTTCTACTCCTAATGTTTTTAAAATGACCCTTGATGTATAAAGTGAAACTAACATGATCAAGAGCATTCTAAAATATAGGAATAGGGTGTTTTTGGCTATGTTTTTGTTGTTGTCCATTAATAGATTGACTATTTATATGATTTTGATAGAATTATTGTAGTTCTAAGTTTTTAGTAGTTGTTGCTAAATGGTAAATATTATTTTATGAGCCTAAACTAATTTTCTCCACAAATCCCACCGGCATATCAACTCCCGCACATCCCAGCAAATCCAATCTCACCACCACCTTTGCCTTTCCATCCACTTCCACCAGTTCTCCTTCCAACCCCTTCAGCGGACCTTTGACAACCCGTATCAATTCCCCGGGAACCATAGGAGCCTGGCACATCTCCACCGCCTCCTCTGAATAATCCAGCATAAATTTGAACCGTTCCATCTGCTCGTCCGGAATCACCGCCGGAGTATGTTCGCCATGCAGCACCATATACCGGCTGATAGCCGACAGCGTGAGCACCTGCGAACGTTCCGCCGCATCCACATGGACAAAAATCATCATAGGGATAACCACCCGTTCTATTTTCTTTTTCCGGTAAGTCCATTGGCGGATTTCTTCTTGTATAGGTAGGAAGTTCTCTATATTCATTGCAGTCAGCCGTTCGGCCGTCTTCTTTTCGTGGTGAAGCCGGACATACGCTACTAGCCATTTTTTCATAATTCAGAGGAGGAAAAATAATGTTAGATGTTCTAATTGTTGAAAGAAATGATGCCTCTTAAGCACGCTACGCTGTTACCTGTGTCATTCTCAGGTAAGCTTGCTTTTGAATTTTGATGCAAATATAGACAATATTTTACGATAACAAACTATTTGTTCGTAAAAAATGAAAAATTTAACAAGAATAACATATTTCTTCCTACTTTTGTATTTTTTATATTTTAAATCATATTAACATTATGGAAAAATTAAAGTTTATGAGAAAAATCATGGCAGATTACAGTTCTTTAGAGAGCTGGAAAAGCTGATGTTGCATTACCGTCAGTCAGGTGAAGGTTATACCGATGAAGAGATGCGAGTCTTGAGACATCTCTGCAAAGATACCTTGGCAGATATACATGAGTTTGAACGGAAGAAGGAGAAGGCAAAGAAGGAAAAAGAATGAATGGTAAAAAGACGTTAAATAGGAACCTGCTTTTTATTTGTACACATCCCAAAACGTAAAGTTTTGTTTTACAATGATTTACTCTTTGTAAGTGTACAGTTTTAACTTTTGATTGTATGAGATTGCTGGGTACTTTTGTTTCCTATGGTGGAAGGAAATGCCTTCCTTTTGATAATTTAAACCCATAAGTAAATGGTTTATAGTGATTTATGCTCTTTCTACTTCTCGGTGTTCGATGAACATCCCATCGAGATGACTTTGGAGGAGTTCGTGGGATACATACGTAGCGAGCGTTGGAAAGCGCAAACTGAAGAGTATCAGCTCCTGATGGCTTCGGGGCAGGTAGCAGAGGCCAGAAAGTTTAAAAGAAGTCTGGCGGCCATGGTGATTGCCGGACGCTGCAAGGGGAGCCATGCCGAAGAAAACCTGGAGCAGTGGAGTGGGGATTCCATGCTCGATGTGGACCACTCCCATGGCCGTATACCGGCATTCTGGCGGATACTGAAAAGTACAGGCTGGGTGAAGGCCGCATGGCGGAGTGTGTCGTATGACGGGGTGAAGCTTGTGGTGCGTGTGGAAGCCGAAAACGCGGACGAATATCGTCTGGCATACGCCATTGTGGCATGGCATGTGGCCCAACTTCTTGATTTTCCGTGTGATATGAGTTGTAAGAATCCCACCCGTCCTTGCTTCGTGTCTTATGATCCGGAGGCTTTTTTCCGTCCGGATGCCGAGGTCTTTCCTTGGCGGCGGTTTATGGAGGAGCATCCCGAAAAGGTGGGAGAGATTCTGGAGGAATTGAAGGTGAAGACTCCTGAAACTGAAAGAAATATTCCGCAGAATGCCGGAGTATCGGATGCCGGGGCGCAGACGGCAGAGGCGGATCCTTCCGGGGATCCGGCGCCGGCTTCGGGGCTTTTGCGGACGTTTTTCAATGATTTTCTTTCCCACAATCCCTTTATGGATGGCAAAAAGAATGATTTTTTGTTGAAACTAGGTCGCATCGCCCGTTACAAAGGCATGACAGGAGAGGAGTTGGATCAGCTGAAAGCGCTGGCGGTAGAAAGGCTGGCGGGCATGGACTGTACCGCCGGGGATATCCCTCCGCGCATAGACTCCGGATACCGCTATGCTGATGTGAACAAAACTCCTGAAATACCCACTTCCAGGGCTCACAAGGCTCAAGGCTCACTTAGGCGGTATTCTGATTCCGGCGAAGAGGGTGAAGAAGCTGAAATAGAGAAACTTGAGGCTGACAAATTGCGCCGCAATGTTCCGTGTCTTCCGGATGAGCTGTTCGACCGTTTGCCCGACTTTTTGAAGCGTGGTTTGACACACGTCCGCAACAAGCGCGAGAGGGATATTCTGTTGCTCTCCATGATTACCAACATCAGCGGTTGTCTGCCGGGGGTGAGGATGAATTATGGAGGAATGGTTTATTCCGCCGATCTCTACCTGGTGGCTTTAGCCGGTTCGGGCAGAGGAAAAGGGGTGATGCAACTGGCGGCAATTCTGCCCGCAGCCATTCAGGGGTATTACGATGAACTGAACAGGAAGGATGAGCGTGAGTACCGGCAGAAATTGCTGAAGTGGAATCTGGAGGAACGGCTTGCCGCTCAGGAAAAGAGGGTTCCCGATTTGGACCAATGCCCGGAGATGCCGGTGGAACGCATCCTGAAGGTGGCTCCCAATATTTCGAAAAGCCAGTTGATATTGGCTTTGGAGGCGGGTGGATCGGTCGGCTTGGTGATGAATGCCTCCGAGCTGGATATGATAAGTTCTGCCATGCACCAGGAGTATGGAAAACATGATGATGTGATGCGTGCCGCCTCCCAGCACGAGGAGGTGTCTTCTTATTTCAAGACGGATCACCGGCTTGTTATTGTGAGTGATCCTCATCTGGCATTATGTGCTTCGGGTACTCCCGCCCAGTTGCATAAATTTATTTCTTCGCTGGAGAATGGGATGTACAGCCGTGTGGCTTTCTATGTGGGACAGGCCCCCTGGGAGTATAAGTCTGCCAATCCCGGCAAAGTCCGGCTGGATATGCGCGCTTATTTCAAAGGGATGGGCGAGGAACTGCTGCGTATGTTTATCTTTCTCTCCGGATCGTCTACCGAGGTGATTTTCACCGAGGAACAATGGAAAGAGCATACGGAGCGTTTCAGAACGTATCTGCGTGAGGTAGTGGCGGAAGATGATGATTCTCCGGGTGCTATTGTGCTGCGCCACGGACTGATGATGTCTCGTATTGCTATGGTGCTGACTGCATTGCGTAAGTGCGAGCCGCAATGGAATACATCGGAGTGGAAATGTTCGGATGAGGATTTCCGTACGGCCATGCAGATAGTGGATGTGTTGCTGGAACACAGTTTGCTGCTTTCCACTTCCATGGATGATACTGCCGGAAGAATCAGGCCGGTAAAGGCTTTTTTCAAACTGCGTCCCATCTTGAGAACAATGCCGCGTGAGTTTACATATTCGGAGCTGATGGCGGCTGCCAATGAAGCAGGGTTGCCTACAGCATCCGTGAAACGTTATTTGTTGCGTTTGGTGTATTATCAAATCGTTGAGAAAGAGGATGGTAAGTATAGAAAGACCGGTAAGTCTTGGCCTAAATTACCGCCTAAGTGAGCCCTGAGCCTTGTGAGCCTAAAATACTGGTAAAAAAGGTCCTGTTGTTTTCAAAAAACAACAGGACCTTTCCGGTAAAACAACAGGGGATTTTAAAAAAACAACAGGGTCTTTCGAAGTAAACAACAGGTCCTTTGGGAAGCGTATGTCCTAAGGTTCTCCCAGATGCCTCACTATGATTGCCACTTCATGCTTCAGAAAGCTGTGGCGGAATTTGTTGTAGCCCGCTTCGTTTAATTCTTCCTGCAGCAGCATATTTCTCCGCATCCAGCGATATAGGGTTTGCAGGGCTGCCGCAGCGGTCCGTCCGGGGCTATATAATTCTGCCAGTTCCGCTTTGTCATACGCTCTGATAATGAATGCTTTTTCTTCTTGGTTCATGTTCTTTTATCTGTTTTGATTATAGAGTAAAGATACACAAAATGTCCTTGTTTTCCTACTCTGCCTGTAAGTTATTCTCGACATTTCTCGACAATGTTCTACGGCTCTCTACCAATGTCGACACAGGGCTTCCGCTTCATCGTATCTTTGTAGTGTAATCAAAAGTCAATCATAGCCGGCTTAGTGATTAACAGTTGATTGTCAGTGTATTTCTTAATTTAAAAGTTTTAATTTTTAATTTTAAAAGTATGGGAAGAACAGTTTCTTATTCGGTAGTAAAGCGTAATAATCCGCTTGATCAGGATGCGGTGCCTAAGTTTTATGCACAAGCTCAGGCCAATGGCCATGTAGAGATTCGCGAAATGGCGGATCGTATTCAGAAGACCTGTACGGTGACGCGTGCGGATGTAATGGCTGTGCTTGTTGCTTTGGAGGATGTGATTATGGAGGCTCTGGAAGGGGGTGAGATTGTAAGGCTTGCCGATCTGGGCACTTTCCAGATAGGTTTGAGTGGAAGAGGTGCGGAAACGGAGGATACGTATGATGTGTCGATGATTAGAAAAGCGCGTATCAATTTCCGTCCGGGTATTGCGCTAAGCGGTATTCTGGCAGCACTGAAATATACGAAAGTGGATAAATTGCCGGTGAAAACGAAGGAGGAGCAAAAACCTGCTTAAGTAGGTGGCGGACAAGTGTTTAATTAAAAAAAAACTGTAGAATGAAAGGTAAATCTGTTTGGAGCACTATTTTGAAAGTGGTGATTGCAGTAGCTACGGCTATTGCGGGTGTAGTAGGAATCAGCTCGTGCATAGGAGGATGAGAGTGATTAATCTGATTGTTGTCCACTGTTCCGCCACAAAGGCGGACAGGGACTTTACCGAACAGGATTTGGAGGTGTGCCACCGCAGGCGTGGAATGAACGGACCCGGATATCATTTTTATATCCGTAAGAACGGGGATATAAAAACAACCCGTCCCATAGAGAAAATCGGGGCGCATGCGCGTGGGTATAATGCGCAGAGTATCGGGATATGCTATGAGGGGGGAGTCAGCGAGCGGGGCAGGCCGGCGGATACGCGGACGGTGTGGCAGAAACATTCATTGCGTGTACTGGTCAGGGCGTTGCTGGTGGATTATCCCGGTTGCAAGGTTTGCGGTCATCGGGATTTAAGTCCGGATTTGAACGGAAATGGTGAGATAGAGCCTGAGGAATGGGTGAAACAGTGTCCCTGTTTTGATGTTTCAAAAGAAAAGTATAGTAAATAATATTTATATATTAAAACATAATAAGACTAATTCTCTTCTGAATTTGTTAAAATATTAACGTTCTAGAAAGAGGATTAGTCTTATTTTATTATGTAATTAATTTTGAAATTACTTTTTGTTTACATTTTCTGCGCCGTATCCATAGCCGTAACCGTATTTTTTACCATATCCGTAATACTTGCCATACTTGCCGTATCCATAGTAATATCCGTACTTTTTTTTCTTCATGTCCAGTCCGTTGATAATGGTACATAGGTTGGGCAGTTTTTTCTGTTCGCCCAGTTCGTTGATTAAAGTATAATCTGCCTTGTGGGTGTAGTCTGCCCGGCACACATAGATGCTGGCATTGGCTACTCGCGAAATCAGTTGGGTGTCGGTCACCATGCCGATGGGGGCGGTATCCAGAATGATATAGTCAAAATGCTTTTTCAGTATGTCGATAGCCTGAGGCAAAGATTCACGTGCCACCAATTCGGTCGGGTTGGGAGGGATAGGACCTCCGGGCAGAATGGACAAGTTAGGATTGATGTTTGAAACTTGTACCAGCGACATCAGGTCGGTATGTTCCGGATTAGCGAGGAACTGGCTGATGCCTTGTTCCTTGCGTGACAATTGGAAAGCTTTGTTCAGACCCGGCTTGCGGATGTCAAGCCCCACAATCACGATTTTCTTTCCTAATAAAGCCAGGCTGACAGCCAGATTGGAAGCGATAAAGGTTTTGCCTTCTCTTGTAGTGGTGGAGGTAACCAATATAACTTTCTCGTTACTCTTCATCATATAAAGTACATTGGTGCGTACATTACGGAAAGTTTCGGCCATCAGGTCGTTTTGGTTTTCGTGTACTACAATGGCTCCCTCCGAAGATTTATTTTCAGAGAAAGGTACGTCACCGACTATAGGAAGGGATGTGATTTTTTCCACATCGGCACGTCCTTCTATCTTGTATTTAAAAAGCTCGATGATATAGATCACGGCAACCGGCAGAGCGACGCCTAGAATCAGTGCTACCAGATAAATCATCTTTCCTTTGGGAGATACGGGGATGGCATCTGCCAGCGCTTCGTCTACTATGCGGGCATTGTTGGCGGTAGATGCCAGAGTGATGGCATTTTCTTCACGCTTTTGCAGCAGCATCAGGTAAAGTCCTGCTTTGATTTCCTGTTGGCGCGAGATGCTGACTAGCTGGCGTTCCTGTCCCGGAGCATTGGTGATGCGTCCGGCATATTTGCCTGCCTGGCGTTCCAGATCCGCCTGGGTGATGGCCAAGCCTCTTTGCACGCTGTTGATGGTGGTCAGCACATTGCTGCGCATGGCGCGGATGCTGGCATCCAGATTGACTACCACCGGGTTGTTTTCCTGAGAGGAGCGGAGCAGGCGCTTGCGTTCCAGCAGCATCTCATTGTAGCGGTTGATCAGTTCGGTCAGTCCGGTATCTGTCAGGCCTACATTGACAGGAAGTACTTCGTAGGCATGATCCGGATTGTTGGCATAGCTGGCCAGGAATTGTACCAGCCGGAGCTGGGTGCTGTTTTCAGCACGTTTTTTTTCGTATTCCGAGTTTTCACTCAATGCCAGTTGGGCGTCGCTTTTCAAGTCGGTCAGCCCGGCATCGCGCTTGAAGGTTTCCAGTTCTTGTTCCGTGGTTCCCAGTTCACCGTTGATGATATTAATACGTTCATCAATAAATTCTGCGGTCTTGGTAGCCACTTCGTTTTTATCGTCGTTGGCATCCCGGTTGTAGATTTCCACCAGTTTGTTGATAAAATCCATACCACGTTGCGTATGCGTGCTCTTTACAGAGATCTGTGCGATAGTGGTGGATTTGGAAGTAGGCTCTATGCTCAATGCTCCCCGGTAGCTGCCGGCCACACTGCGGGGGGAAGAAACGGTAGCCATGATTTTTTGCTCGCTTTTTGCGATTGTCGAATCAGCCGGGGTGAAGCTGAAAGTCCCCGACGGAGTGGTCAGCAAGGCAGGCAGTTTGTCGAATTGCTTGCTGTATTCCTGTTCTCCTATTGTGATCTTCACATTCAGTTTATTGCCTGGTTGCAAAGTCAGGTTGATATATGCCGGAGCAGGGAGTTTCTGAGCTTCTTCAGGGGTAATCCATACTTTGACAGGGGAACTTTTGTAAAGTTCTATATCATGAAAACTACTTTTTGCCGCATAGCTGATGTAAAGATCCAGTTCTTCCACTACTTTCTTGATAAGCGTGCGCGATTGCAGGATTTCTACCTCATTGTCAAAATTGTTGATGGAAGAATAAAATCCCAAGTCTTCCAAGTCGGCCATGCCGCTGCTTGCTTTGCTGTTTTTGTCATTGTCTTTGATGATGACGGACGCCGAGATGTTGTATACCGGCGGGGTGTAACGCAAATAAAGCCAGGCTCCTGCCATGCATAACAGAATGCATGCCACGAACCAAGGCCAATGAATGGTATATTTAAAAAGAACCGCTTTAAAATCAGTCTTTTCTTCTTTTTCTTCCAGATAGAGGTCGTCGTATAAATCTTCTTTCATAATTCTGTTTATTTGGCAATGGTTACTATCAGGCTGACGAGTGAGACAAGGGTTCCCACTACAGAGAACCAGATTGTAGTACTGTTGCTGATTCCTGCATTTTTGGCTTTGGTCTTATTGGGAGTGACATACACTACATCATTCTGCTGGAGGTAGTAGTAAGGAGATACGATGATGTCGGCATCGTTCAGGTTCAGCGGGATAACCTGGCGGTTGCCTTGCGCGTCTTCACGGATCAGTTTCACTTTGTCGCGTTGTCCGTATACGGTCATGTCCCCTGCCATAGCCAGTGCTTCCATGATATTTACTTTTTCATTGGTGATGGTGAATGTACCGGGGCTGGCAACTTCTCCCATCACAGAGATTTTGTAGTTTGCCATGCGTACATTTACAATAGGGTCTTCTTTGATATAGGTCTTCAGTTTCTCCTTTATCATATTTTCCGCCTGGCTTTTGGTAAGGCCGCCGATGTGCAGTGTTCCCAAAACAGGGAAATCAATGTTTCCGTTATTGTCTACCAGATACTGTTGTAAAGATGGTTGGCTGGTAAGGTTTTTGCTGTTTGCCGTGATAGGGGTGGCTACCGTCAGATTAAAGGGAATGGCGGCATCGGGATCGCTGGTATTCACCGTGATAGTCAGCAAATCTTTAGGCATGATGTGTGCATCATACAAGGGTGTTTTGACATTTGCCATGTCCAGATACTCGGACCCTTGCAGGTAAGGTACTTTTTTGTAGGCGCTGCAACTACATAGTAGTAGTGAAACCAGCGCGAATAGGGTAAGTTTCAATCTTCTCATTTTTTGGCTCTCTATTAATTTTAATTCTCTATTTTGAACTTAATAAGCTTGCTTGTCTTTGCGTAGCACATTTGCCACGGTTTTGTACATGATATAAAGGTCGAGCAGGAAAGACCAGTGCTCCATATACCATATATCGGCTTTCACACGTCCTTCCATGTCTTCCAGCTCACGGGTTTCGCCACGGAAACCGGTCACTTGCGCCCATCCCGTGATACCGGGTTTGATGAAATGGCGGACCATGTATTTATTGATTATCTTGGAATATTCTTCCGTGTGTTTCAACATGTGAGGGCGTGGTCCTACAATGGACATATCTCCCAGCAATACATTGATGAATTGCGGAAGTTCGTCAATATTGGTCCGGCGCATGAAATCGCCGAATTTGGTTTTTCTAGGATCATTGAGGGTGGCCTGTAAGGTGTCCGATTCCTTGTTCACTTTCATAGAACGGAATTTATAACACCAGAATTCTTTATTATTCAATCCATTACGTTTCTGACGGAAGAATATGGGGCCCGGAGAAGTGATTTTAATGGTCACTCCTACAATAAGGAATATAATGGGGAACAATGTGCATAAAAAGAGTAATGAGAAGGCTACATCGAATATACGTTTTATCAGCCTGTTTTCTATTTTTCCCAAAGGTTCCTTGCGGATGCTGAGAATGGGGACACTGCCTATCATTTCAAAGTACATACGGTGGCGCAGGTAGTTGCGCACATTGGGCACACTGTAGAAATGTATCAGGTTGTTTTCGCAATAATTAATGACCGGCACGATACATTCGCTTAATGCTGAGGGCAGGCAACAATAAAGTTGGTTCACTTTGTTTTTTGTCAGGTAATCAATGGTTTGCTCCGGCTTTCCCAAATAAGTACAACTGGCAGGGAACTTGGCATTGGGGGTTGTGTCGAAGTATCCCAGTACCCGGTATCCGGTAGTGGCGTCGGAGGTCATTTCATGATAAAGTTCGGCTATATTTTCGGTGCTTCCCAAATAAAGGACGGTACGGAAATTACCTCCGCGGCTTCTGTATAGCTGTATGCAGAAACGGAAAAGCAGACGATAGAAAGTGATGCAGAGGAAAAGTAGAATGAAATAATAGACAAAAAAGCGATTGGAGTATATTTCAAGTTCTGATAGTACAATTAAGCTTGTTGACAATAGGGAGAAATAAAAAACGTTACGGAGTGCCCGGAATACAATTTGATCGGCACGGGCTCCTCGTCGATGTAATATGACACCTCCTGAGATAGTGCACGCAAAATAGCATACGCTGAATAGAGTTAGAATTTGGGGTAAAGTGCCACTGTAGGCCCTCTCCCCAAACAACTCGTTCCATATTGAATTAAATGAGATGAAAAGTACATTCAGAATGACTAAATCTCCTAGAATGACTGCTAATTTAAGTGCTTTATTAAATCTCTGAACTTGTATCATAGGTTAAATTTTTTAGATGTCAGATCTATATTATGTTTTTAAAAGGTGTGTTTTAAATATGTCACTTTTTTTCTTTTTAATATCCTTCTGTTACTTCGTAAGTAACAGAACGTGAATTAATGGATTAGTTGTATAATTAATATTCTGTCGTTTTATAAATATATATAAGAGATAACTATGTGAAATATAGTGAATTTATTGCATTGCGTTAATAGTAAAAAGCGCAATGTGTGTTGTTGTATTTCTTTGTTCTCCTTCGATTTGATAATTGTTCATATTATTATTACTTTTTATCTATTATATAACCTTTTTAATTAAAATCTAGAAAAAAGCTGTGCCTTTATTTGTTTGCTATCAGTTAATTGTCTATTTTTGCCCTCCAAATAAGATCTGTTACTTACGAAGTAACACAATATAAATCTATTGATAATTAGAATTTTATATATTTATACTCTCTTTTTCCCATTATTTGAAACGTATAGAATTATCGCATCATTAGCTTTCTTTATCTCTTCATTCTTGAAATTTTTCAAATATGTTTCTGTAACTTTCACTGACGAGTGTCCAAAAGCCTCACATATTAATTGTTCGGAGAAATTACAATATTTGGCAAGGGTGGCCCAGGTATGCCGGGTAGTGTATGAACTGACCTTGGTTGCCACTCCGCATTTTTTCGCCAATCTGCCTAAATTGTAATTCATGGTTCGTAGTGCCTGCTGATACTCTGTATATAGATCCTCTCCGGTTTTTGTTCCACTGAGGATGGGAAAAAGGTAGGGAGAGTCCTGATTGGTATTTTGATATTTGTTTATCAGCTTCATTGCTGTTATCGGAATATCAACAATCATTTGCCCACCTGTTTTATATCGGCGATAAGAAAGTGTGTTGCCTTTCAAGTCGCTTTTGTGAAGATGGGCCAGATCAACAAAGGGCATTCCGCGTAATTGAAACATTAAATTAGCCCAAACTCTGCATCGTATCAAATCTTCCGGTAGTTTCTTTAGAGGAACCTCGTTTAGTAACTTGTTTATCTCTTCTACTTCCAATGCGCGTTTTATATCGTTTTTCACGCCGGTGTAGACATGATGAAATAAACGGGAATTCTCGGTTATTATTTTTTTATCCACTGCTTTGTTATAAGTTGCACGCAATGTCCGCATATAGGTGGAAACAGTATTCCAACTTAGTTGCTTGTCACGCAGGTAGGTTTCAAATTCTTTCAGATTGGCTCTGTTGAGCTGGTGAAAGTAAATAACCTCACATCCACAAAATTCACTGAATGCGTTCAAGGTGCTTTGATAAATGTGAGCCGTACCATAACGTTTCTCGTCTTTCAGTTCATCAATCGTTTTGTTCATAAACTCGTTGAATTTTTTTTTATTTCTCATAATGTTCCGTTTTATAGATTTTACAAAATAAGTTGTTTTCTTAACGGAATCGAATATAGGTTGAAATGTTCGAATTAGAAAGGTTATTTATCTAATTCTGCATTATTTATACGTATCATCCATCCGTTTACTTTCATTTGTAAACATATATAAGGTTGCTGCGGATCATTTGTTGAGTCAAGAAAAAATATCAGATTATAGCGGTCTTGCCTGTCAAGATATTCTTGTGGAGGCATATAGGTTGTCTCGACATTACGTGACAGGAGCAGATATTGTGTAAGCGGAATATCGAAAATCTCTTTTCCACTAGGTTGATAGATTAACCGTAGACGGGTATCGTCATTTTCCATCAGTCTCAATGTATTCATTCCGGCATGTACTACCTGTATGTCTTCCAAATTGGCGCTTTCTTGCATAAAGGGGAGATAACAGGTGGAAACGGAGTCTATCGGAGTGTTCCAATGATCCATGCATCCGTTGCCGGCAGTCAGTTCCAGACGGAAATCATCTGTATCCAGCGGGACGGCCGACTGACTTTGCAATATGCAGCTCAGAATATTCGTGTTTTTAGTAAGAGAGAGAGCCAAAACCTGATATTCGCCGCTGATATGCACGTTGTCCAGCCGCCCGTGGAATAGAGATGAAAGTTTTTCGGATTGTTCTCCCGCCTCATTGCGTAATAGTGTCAGTGAAGTGGGAGTATGTTGATAATGCGAGTCCGACAAACCTGCCCAAACCAGAAAGGTGTAATCTCCCTGAGGCAGGGAGGGGACTTGGATTATACATTCATTTTGATGGAATGTAAGACTGTCTACTTCCTCCCGGTCTATATAGTTTCCTTCCTGATCGAGAATAAATAGCGTGACATCTTTTACCTGGGTGGTCACGGCATCTACATTCAGCATATTATAGGTATAGGATAACTTTAACCAACAGCCTGTGGGACAATCGGATTGGTCATCGTCTACCCAGGAACATGCACTACAGAAAAGAGTACATAGGGCGAAGAGGATAGTAGCAGTTTTACTCATTGTTTTTCTATTTTGAGACTGTTTTATTCAAGGTCGGCATCTTGGTCACGGACAATCCACGGATATACTCCGAATTCTACGTCCAAGTATGCTTTGTATTCGTCCGGATCGGGTTTGGTATCCGGAGTGCCGGGACCCAGGTTCTTGATGCTGGTAATATTGACAGAATAAATATTGTTACGTACAATACCGAATTCCATTACGCCCATTGTGGTAGGATCGCCGTTATCAAGATGTTTGATCCAATAGTTGTAGAAGGTGGAGAAATTACCTTCATTCTTGGTGAAACGGGTAATCTGCTTGGCTGCCAGGTCTGCATCGCTGGATGCTTCTGTCAAACCATCAATATTGGCATCACCATGTTCACCCACAGCCGCCAGCGTGGTGTAGAATTTATAGTTGAAATAATACAGTGTCTTGAACACGAGCGGGTCTTCTACCGGCTGGCCGTCAGTGCCGATGGTCTGTGAGGCTTCCGGAGTGAATGTACCTTTCAGCATGATGCCGGTGGTGTACACCGTGTTCTGTGCCGGACGGAACATACAGTTTTCAAGACAATACATGGAAACGTACTTTCCTGCATCGGCCAGACCGGACCAATTGCTGTCTGTTTGTTTTGACAGGTGGTTAGTGTAGAATGAACCGCCTGTGAAACTGGTAGTAGCTCCTGCTACGGTCTTGTCGAAGAAATAGGGATCGATAAGATAACCGTTGTTGTCGGCTATGTTACCGAAATTTCCTGCTTCCACGCTGTAAGATGACGGAGCGGAAGGAGTTTCAGATGCGGCATCCAGTGTAGCGACATGACGGAAAGTGTAGAACTTGTTTGCCAGATTGATGAATTTGTAGTTGTTCAGCCGGACTGTGGCGTAAGTCACTCCCTTAGGATTCTTCAACGTGTAGATTTCCTTGCTGTCATTTCTAACCATCAGTTTGGCAACGGCACGTTCCAAATTGATTCTGACGTGTGCTCTGGTGTCGCTCTTTTCGGGAGATTCTACGGCAATGTTCAGATTGGCCGAGCCACGGTTGGACATGATGAATCCCTTTCCGGGTACGCTGGTTATCATACCGTTTCCATAAGTGGTGGCGTCAATCTGTCCCAATAATGTTGATTCCTGGCCTATTTCTTTTTCGATGTCAAGGTTTTGTGTACCGTTCGCTACGGCAAGGATGTCATAGTTGCCCGGTTCCAATATGATTTCCTTGTTGCAAGAATAGATGATGGTTTGTCCTTCTTGGCTGTTCTCTTTGCTGGAGATACCCAATTCATTTTGATCTACGTCGAGGGTAGTAACCAAATTCTTGCTGGAAGAATCAAACAGATAGAGTTTCACATTGCTCACTTTGTATTCTTCGGCAGTACCGTCTTCATAGACTCCAGAGTCTTCGGCAGAAGCGGCACGGCTGCCGTTAGAAGAGTTAGGGACTACAAATGAAATCTCCATGTTGCCTCCTTTGGCTCCGGAAATCGGATTGTCTCCATTTCCTGAGGGGACATCTGCATCATTAATACATCCTGCCATTGCAGCTGCAAGAGCGAAGGATAATAATAATTTTTTGTTCATAATGTAAAAATGTTTTAGTAAAAAAATGTGATTAGTAAATCTCATGTAATATCTTCAGGTTTTCATCTGCTTGGGGCAGTCCTGCTTCTTTCGCTTTACGCAGCAGGTTTTCTGCTTCGGTATAATTCCCATTCAGCATTTGCATGATACCTTGCAAAAGGGTCTTTTCGGGAGTCTCACCGGCTTTGTCCAAATAGAGTGAGGCGCCTTTTGTATCTCCCTGTGAGAGCAGGATGCAAGCTGCATTGAGATTGGCAACGGGATGTTCCGGATTAAGCAGAACGGCCGTCATGAAAATCTTATTGTATTCCGGACTGCCGGCAGGGTAGGTCTGGGCTATGCGGAACATCTCTTCAATACTCAGATTCTTGGGGTTGCTTTCGAAAACCTGCTTGGCCTGCTCTACCGTAAACGGACGTACCACATAGTGGATGGTGTAGTCTGAATGACGGAGACCCGGGAACCAGTGTTGCAGGATGAAACGGAACTCTTCGGGATAACGTTTCCGTATTTTCCGTTCTTTCTCATCGGGGCTGTTTTTGCTCTCCGCAATATGTAACAGTTCCTCGCGATGGGAAATAACGGTATCGGTCAGCAACTTGATAAATCCGTCCCAGTCTTCGGGGGTGTAATGGGTGGTAAACAATGTATCATTGAAAGAATATTGGCTGCATACATAGTCTTTCAGGGTCTGGGTCCGTTCCCGTGCCAGACGCTCGTTGTTTGAGTAGGGACCTTCGGGAGAGGCGTATCCATGAATGTCAATATGTGAAATGACTACATTGGTATCGTTTTTTATCAAGTCGATACTGCGTTTTATCTTTGCCAGTTCGGCCGGATTGTTTCTGTATTCGGGATAGATAATTGTTTCGTTGAGCGGGAAGTCCAGATAGGCACGTCCGCTTTCTTCACGCAATTTCCTTTCTTCCATCTGCGGAGTGATAAACGCTACGTGCGGATGGATATCGGGAAGCATATTCAGGCGGGTCAGATAGGTGGAGTCTGTATGGCGGGGGACTCCGCATCCGCATTCTTTTTCGATGAGATGCAAGGAGGCATGTTTCATCCAGTGAGTGAAGGGGATGCTGCGTAAGTAGTGTACGCTTTGTTTCCGGTCATTACGGCGGCGTAACTCTTCATAGTCTTTTTCCTGCCGGCCGGTTTCACGTTGGAAGAAAATATGTTGTTTACGACCGTTCACATAGATGGCGGGAAGCTGGATGAAGTTGTCCAGGCTGTCGCTGAGCTGGGGAACCAGTATGACTGATTCGTTAGAGGGAATCTGTCTGGTAATGTCTACTTGCATGGACACTACCAGACTTTCTCCCATCCGGTAGAGCTGGGAGGAGGCGATGTAAATCGAACTGTCCCGTTCTGCCGGCTGCGCTGATGAGCAAAGCGTAGGAAAAATAAATGATATAAAATAGAATAAATATTTCATGGCTCTTTAGTTAAATATGTAAACTATACTCAGGGATGCTTTGGAGGGGCCGAAATAGTGATAATGGCCTTTTTCCAGTAATTCGGCACACACGTCAGGGCATTTATATTTCTTATAATCGATATATTCATACCCTACACCGACGGAAACTTCTATATTCCAGTGGCGGTTGAGCATGATGTGGTATCCGTAACTTATGCCTCCACCGGCCAGCCAGCCTGCATATCGGTGCTCTTTCAGCCAGGGGAAGAGCCCGAAAGGCATCTTTTTCCCTCCTACGTTGAACTGCGCTCCGTTGAGATAGGCTCCCCAAAAACTGCCGTTGAATTTCTGGCAAGTCCAGTAGCGGTATTCAGGTTGTATGAGCCAATATTTGTTGACATATCCTTCCGAGCGTTTCCACGGACGTATGCTGCCGGACAAATCGAATGTGGATTTGGAGCCGAAGGCATATTCCACACCGGCATTCAGCGCACCGTTGGCGGCGGAAAGCAGGTTGCTTTTGACAGCCATTTTCTGTGCGGAAACGGAAAGGGTGCCGCCGAGCAGAAGACAAGAAAGGATATACCGGGTTTTCATATTTTATTGTATATTGGTTTGATTGGATTCAAAGAATATTTTCAGGTTATAGGTGGCTTCTTCCGAGCCTTCGGCTTTGGCTGCTTTCAGCAGGCGAATGCCTTCGTAGGTGTTGTTGCACAACAGTTCGTAGGCGCCACGGCAGTTTTTGTAGGCAAGCGTTTCATGGGAAGCCATTTGCAGATAGCGGCCGGCTGCCTGTGTGTTGCCCCGTTCGATGGCGGCAGCAGCGGCGTTGAGGTTGGCAACGGGGCTTGCCGGATATATCTTGACACTAATATCTATGATTTTGTAGAACTGTTCCGGAATGTTCTTGTAGCTGATGGCTACGGTGTAAAGCTCGCGTAACGAAAGCATCTGCGGATTGATTTCGGCTATGACACGCGCTTCGTCCAGACTGAAGTTCAGCTCTTTCTGGTTGCGTTCATCGGTTGCGTCGCTTTCGGGAGATACATAGCTTCCTTTGAAATATGGTTTGGCAGATGGTGCAGACGGGGCAGGGGAAACAGGACGGTGTTCCGGAACAACGGGGGCAGAGGGTGAGGCTGCTGCCATAGGAGCTTCCCGGTTCCTGTCCTGTTGGGGAACGAAATTATCTGTTACTTTTGCTATATGGGTTGCTTTGTCCGGAATGGGGATATTTTCACTTTGTACTTTCTCTCCGTTGCCGTTGATGACTTCTTTCTTGAGGTTCAATGTGGCGAACTGTACCCAGTCGGCTGCCGGGAGGGAAGCACGGTAGTGGATAGTCTGATCGCTGTCTGTCAAGGGGATAGCGGTAAATACGGGAGTTACATTCGCTTTGCCTCTTCGTTTGTTGAGCGCCAGGGTGCGGCGGTATAGCCGATGTGCACGTTCTCCGTTGAGCAGAATTTGAGGTAATTCTGCAGTGTGGGTTCCGTCTGTGAGGACAGGGGTGAGACGGATATGGCTTTTGGTGTCCATCTGGGGAACATTGAGAGTCATTTTCATGGACACTATGGCAGAGTCCTGTCCGAGAGTAACGGAGGGAGGCAGGATATCAAGTTTCAGGTTTTGTGCAGTGGCAAAGGTGCCGCATAATAAAAGACTGAATAGTATGTTTGTCTTGAGTTTCATGACTGATAGGGTATATTTGCTTTTATATTTATTGAATGAAATAAATGAATGATATGCCTAGCTGGGTAGGTCCGACATAGTTGGAGTGGGATTTCTTAATAAGTGCGTCTCCTTTGGCGGGACCGTATTTGTCATAGGTGAGATGGGCGTATCCGACAGATATGCTTGCTTCAAGACTCCAGAATGTGCTGAGCAACCATTGGTGTCCATAGGTAATGCCGCAACCTATCAGATTACCCTGATAACGGTTGTTCTTTACTGTTGTAAAAGGAGTGGTTCCACCGAAATTGTATTGGGCGAAATGGGCTTGCACCCCGAAAAAACTTCCTATGAATGTTTCATTGAGCCACCAACGATATTCGGGCTGGATCAGAATATGTTTCATTTTTTTGTTTTCTCCCAGATTCCAGGGATTATAGTTGACGCTCAGATTGAATGAATGGGTGTCATCACACCTTATTTCTCCTCCCAGGTTGAAAGTGCCGGTAAGGTCATAAAGAACATTGCTTTTTACAGCGATACTTTGAGCCGAGGCTATACGCGGAGTTATAACTGCTAGCATGATTGCTATTATAAATAAGTAAGAATGTCGCATTGTCAATATTTTTGTTTTGTTTTTTTTCTGTTACTTTAGAAGTAACGGAAGGGAAGGAGGGAGGGAAAAAAACATGAAAACAGCGGTAAAATAAAGATTTAGTGGCTGTTAGAGAAGATAAAAGACTGGGAATGTAGCTTAACTCATATTGACGATCAGAGTATGGGCAGGGAGGGCTATATGCGGAATAAAAAAATTTTTTGAAATAAAAACGAAAAAAAAGTGTAGAAATCTTGCACTGTATCTAAAGTTTGTATACTTTTGCTTCCAAAATCTGTTCCGTTACTTCTAAAGTAACAGTCTTGTAATTTACTGTTTTATAATGTAATGTGAAGTTTTAAAATTGATTATATAGAAATGTTAATGTGATTAATTATTACTTTATTTGCTTTGTCTAATTCATCGTTTTTAAAACTTTTCAAATAGGTTTCGGTCACCTTTGTGGAGGAGTGCCCTAGGGCATCACAAATCAATTGTTCCGAAAAGTGGCAGTATTTAGCCAAAGTGGCCCAAGTGTGGCGGCTGGTGTAGGAACTGACATTGAGTTTGATTCCGCAGTATACCGCCAGTTGTTTCAGGTCATAGTTCAGTTTCCGCAAGGCATGTTGGTATTCTGCATATTCTTCTTCGCTTTTCCGGTTTCCACTGAGAATGGGAAGCAGGTAGGGGGAGTTGGAATCTGTATTTTGATACCGTTTGATAAGGTTCATGGCAGCGGGAGGAATCTCTACGGTGAGCAGGGTTCCTGTTTTGTGGCGGCGGTAGGAGATAACGGAATCTTGCAGGTCTGTTTTGCGCAGGTGTGCCAGATCCACAAAGGGCATCCCGCGTAACAGGAACATTAGGGTAATCCATGCCCGGCTCTCTTCCATACTTTGCGGCAAGGGGCGTGGAAGGGAGGCACTTAATAATTTGCTCATGTCTTTGGCATCGAGGGCGCGTTTGGTATTGGCTTTTACACCAGTATATACGTGACGGAAAAGACGGGGCTTTTCTTCTGTCAGACCATCGTCCACGGCTTTGTTGTAGATGCTTCGCAAGGTACGCATATAAGTGGAAACAGTGTTCCAGGTGCATCCCTTGTTACGCAGATGGTTCTCAAATTGTTTCAGGTATGAACGTTCCATCTGGTTGAACCGGATGGTGTCGGTCTTGCAGAAGAGCATGAAGGCGTTCAATGTGCTTTGGTAGATGTGGGCGGTACTGAAACGCTCTTCTTCTTTTAGCGACCGGATAAGTTGTTCCATAAATAGGGTCAGGTTAGATTTTTCTTTCATTGTTCTTTCATTTTTAAAATTTAGATACTGTATATTTCTCAGTTTAAATGCGCATTCTCTGAGTTAATCTTAAAAGTCCGGATGAGTTTATTTGTTCATCGTTTTATTTCTTTTTGTGATAGCTTGTGCTTTTTCCTCGCTTTTTGACGATTGGCGGAGGTCTTGTGAGTACGTCTTGTTGTTTTTTTCGTCTAACTGTAAATAATTTATATGAAAAGAATGAAAAATATCAGGCTAGGAACACTTGTCGCATGTATGTGCGTGTTATGGGGGTGCGAGAAACCCAATGTGAATATTGTGATGCCGCAGGAAGCGTCGAACCGGGTGCTGTTTGCTGGAGAACATTTGAAAAAAGCGCTGGAAGATGCGGGGTATTCGTCTGTTATGTTGTCGGATACTGCCGGTATAGATAAAGATGAGGTCTGCATCCGTCTGGAACAGGCTACTGATACAGCCGGACTGAAAAAGGAGGGATTTACCATTTCTACCCGTGGAAACATGACTACAGTGACAGGAAACGACGGAAACGGTGTGATTTACGGCTGTCGTGAATTGATAGATCATGTAGGACAATACAAGGATTTGAAGTTTCCAGCACAACTGACGGATGCTCCTGAAATGGTGCTTCGCGGAGGTTGTGTAGGGATTCAGAAAATGGAATACCTGCCCGGAAGAGGGGTGTATGAGTATCCCTATACGCCGGAGAGCTTCCCTTGGTTTTATGATAAGGAACAATGGATAAAATATCTGGATATGCTGGTGGAAAACCGTATGAATTCCTTGTATCTGTGGAACGGGCATCCGTTTGCTTCCTTGGTGAAGCTGGAAGAGTATCCTTTTGCCGTAGAAGTGGATGAGGAAACTTTCAAGAAAAATGAGGAAATGTTCTCGTTCCTGACTGCCGAAGCGGACAAGAGAGGTATCTTTGTGATCCAGATGTTTTATAATATATTGTTAAGCAAGCCTTTTGCCGAGCATTACGGGTTGAAAACACAGGATCGTAACCGTCCTATTACTCCGCTGATCAGTGATTATACACGTAAGTCGGTGGCCGCGTTTATAGAAAAATATCCCAATGTGGGTTTGCTGGTATGCTTGGGGGAAGCGATGGATACCTATGAGGATGATGTGGAGTGGTTTACCAAAACCATTATTCCGGGAGTGAAGGACGGGTTGAAGGCACTGGGGCGTACGGATGAGCCGCCCATCTTGCTGCGTGCGCACGATACGGACTGCAAGATGGTGATGGATGCCGCGCTGCCGTTATACAAGAACCTCTATACCATGCATAAATACAATGGTGAGTCACTGACTACTTACGAACCGCGAGGTCCTTGGTCCAAGATACATTCGGATCTGAGTGCTTTGGGAAGTATTCATATCAGTAATGTGCATATTCTGGCAAACTTGGAACCGTGGCGTTGGGGATCTCCCGACTTTGTACAGAAAGCGGTGAATGCCATGCACAATGTACATGGAGCCAATGCCCTGCATCTGTATCCGCAGGCTTCTTATTGGGACTGGCCATACACGGCTGATAAGTTGCCGGATGGCAAACGGGAGTATCAGCTGGACCGTGACTGGATATGGTACAAAACCTGGGGACGCTATGCATGGAACTGTCATCGGGACCGTTCATCTGAAGTGGAATATTGGGACAAGCAGTTGGGTGATTATTATGGTACGACTTCTGCCGAAGCCGGAGATATTCTGGAGGCATACGAGCAGAGTGGAGAGATTGCTCCGAAGTTGCTCCGCCGTTTCGGCATCACGGAAGGGAACCGGCAGACTTTGTTGCTGGGTATGTTTATGAGTCAGTTTGTCAATCCTTATAAATATACTATCTATCCGGGATTTTATGAGAGTTGCGGGCCGGAGGGCGAGAAGCTGATAGAATATGTGGAGAAGGAATGGAAGAAACAGCCGCATGTGGGCGAATTGCCGCTGGATATTGTGGCGCAGGTGGTGGAACACGGTGACAAGGCGGTGGCGGCCATTGACAAGGCTGCCGCAGCGGTGACTCGTAATAAAGAGGAGTTCGGACGTTTGCAGAATGACATGCATTGCTATCGTGAATTTGCTTATGCCTTTAACCTGAAAGTGAAAGCTGCGCAGCGTGTCTTAAACTATCAGTGGGGAAAGGATCTGAATGAACTGGATGCCGCTATTCCATTGATGGAACAAAGTCTGGATCATTACCGCAAGCTGGTGGCATTGACGGATAGTACTTATTATTATGCCAACAGTATGCAGACAGCGCAACGCCGTATTCCTATCGGTGGTGACGGTGGCAAGAACAAGACCTGGAAAGAGATGCTGGTGCATTATGAAAATGAGCTGGCTAATTTCAAGGCGAACTTGCAGTTGCTGAAAGATAGGGCGGCAGGTAAGGTGACGGAAAGTGCAGCTGAGATAAAACCTTTGTCCGCCGCAAATGTGAAGATTCTGAACGGACTGACTCCGGTGAAACTGGCGACGGGGGCAAACCTGTTCTCCAATGTACCGGGCAAGGTGGATGCGCTGGCCGCCGAGCTGGAAGGGCTGACTGCTTATAGAATGAACGGGGATGTGCAGCGCAAGGAAGGTACGACAATAGAGTTTGAAGCGGCTGCTCCGGTGAACTTGTTGGTAGGTTATTTTCGTGATGACCAGAAGAAGTATGCGAAAGCTCCGAAACTGGAAACGGACGCTTCTGCCAATGATTACGGTCAGGCGGAACCGAAACTGACCAATGCCATACGCATAGCGGGTATGCCGCTGGCAAATGTACATGCTTATCATTTTGAGGCTGGAAAGCATACCTTGTTGCTGCCGAAAGGATATACGATGGTGCTGGGATTTACAGACGCGCAGGTAACTCCGCGTAATGCGGGACTGGCCGGTGCGGAGGAAACGATGGACTGGATGTTCTATTAGTAGCCGTAGTTCCAGAGGCTGGAATCGTAGTATAGCGTAAAATTTTCAAGTATATCTTGAGAATTTTACGCTATTTTTGTACATAGTTCTAAGATTTTTATAAGGAAAAGTTGCTTAACTGATAAACTTTTTTTTATTTTTGGCGTATGAGCAGAAAGATAATAGCATACGAAAACTACTATTAAAGATTTTTTTGATGCTCTGGATAAAGGTACGCAAGAAAAAGTCCTATATGGATTACTCTTATTAAAGACTCAAGATGGACTACCGGCAAAGTATGTGAAGTTTCTTAAAGAGGGTCTGTATGAGTTAAGAATAGAGTGGCAAGGTAATATCTATAGGATTTTCTTCTGTTATGATAAAGAGCATATTGTTATATTGTTCAATGAATGCTTTCTTTACCGGGCAAATAATTGAAGAGGCAAGGAAGAAAGCAAATATGACACAGGCGGAACTTGCCGAAAAGATAGGGACTAATAAGTCTTATATTTCCCGTGTGGAAACAGGAAAAACAGAGCCTAAGGTTTCTACTTTTTATCGTATTGCTTCTGCTTTGGGATTGAATGTTGAGCTGACCCCTGCTATGTGATGGTAAAAATAGAGAATGAGATAAAAGTTTTCTGAATGGGTACATTTTCTTCTTTTGTCCGTCTTGCCAATAGATAAAAAGATAATTATGAAGAAGATATTGATACTGGCATTTTCACTGTTGTCATTGGGAACATACGCCCAACGTGAAGTTCCGCAATCGCGCATGGAGCAGATTTATGAGGAAGCCAAGACTCCTTATAAATATGGGCTGGCTGTAGCTCCGGCCGACAACAAGCATAAAATAGACTGCCCTACCGTGTTCCGCGAAGGGGATAAGTGGTATATGACCTACGTGGTTTATAATGGTAAGAGCGGACTGGACGGACGTGGATACGAGACATGGATAGCCGAAAGTGATAATCTGTTGGAATGGCGTACATTGGGACGTGTCTTGTCTTATCGTGACGGATTCTGGGATTGCAACCAGCGTGGTGGTTTCCCTGCATTGCCGGATATGGAGTGGGGAGGAAGCTATGCCCTGCAGACGTATAAAGGCAAGCATTGGATGACTTATCTGGGTGGGGAAGGGACCGGATATGAATCGGTGAACAAGCCGCTGTATATTGGTTTGGCCTGGACGGACCGGCCTTTGGGTTCTGCCCATGAATGGCAGGCACAGGATCAGCCCGTGATGAGTATCCATGATAAAGACGCGCAATGGTGGGAAAAGCTGACTCAATATAAGAGTGTGGTCTATTGGGATAAGGAGAAAACATTGGGCGCACCTTTCGTCATGTTCTATAACGCGGCAGGACGGCATCCGGAAACGGATTTGAAAGCGGAACGGGTGGGTATCGCCTTGTCCAAAGATATGAAGAAATGGAAACGATATCCGGGCAATCCGGTCTTTGCACACGAAGCGGACGGAACCATTACGGGGGATGCGCATATCCAGAAAATGGGCGATGTGTATGTCATGTTCTATTTCTCGGCTTTTGAACCGAGCCGCAAATACAAGGCATTTAATACATTTGCTGCCAGTTATGACCTAGTACATTGGACGGATTGGAAAGGGGCGGATTTGATTATCCCTTCTAAAGACTATGATGAATTGTTCGCTCATAAGAGTTATGTGGTGAAATACAATGGGGTGGTGTATCATTTCTATTGTGCCGTGAATGACGCGGAACAACGTGGTATAGCCATTGCTACCAGCAAACCGATGGGACGTTCACAAGTGCATTTCCCGGAACGGGAGGTGAAGAATCGCCGGATGGTGATGGAATTGGATAAAGGATGGAAAACATGGCTGACGGAAGCAACTCATCTGAAAGGGTTGTTTGCTCAAAAGGCAATAGAAGTAAATATTCCTCATAACTGGGATGATTATTATGGCTACCGCCAACTGACACATGGTAATTTGCACGGTACTGCCATATACGAAAAGACCTTCACATTGGATGATTCTCAATTTCTAATTTCCAACTCTTCATTCGGAAAACGTTATTTTCTTCGTTTTGAGGGAGTGGGGACGTATGCCACTATAACGTTGAATGGAAAGGATTTCGGCCGTCATCCCGTAGGGCGTACTACGCTGACATTGGATGTGACGGATGCGTTGAAGCTGGGAGAGAATAAGCTGGTAGTGAAAGCGGAACATCCTGAAATGATAGCCGACATGCCTTGGGTGTGCGGTGGCTGTTCCTCGGAATGGGGATTCAGCGAAGGTTCCCAGCCTTTGGGAATTTTCCGTCCCGTGGTGCTGGAGGCTACGGATGAGATCCGCATTGAGCCTTTCGGAGTGCATATCTGGAATGATGATAAGGCGGGAACTGTCTTTGTGGAAACGGAGGTGAAAAATTACGGAAAGACTGCTGAGACGGTGGAAGTGGTTAATAAATTCAGTAATGCGGATGGCAAGCAGGTGTTCCGCCTGACGGAGAAGGTGACTTTGCAGCCGGGTGAAAGGAAGGTGGTGAAGCAACAATCGCCAGTGCAGAATCCTGTTTTATGGAGTACGGAGAATCCTTATTTGTATAAACTGGCCAGTATGATAAAGCGTGGTAAGAGTACTACGGATGAGATTAGTACACCCTTTGGTATCCGTACCATCAGTTGGCCGGTGAAACGGGAGGATGGTGACGGACGGTTCTATCTGAATGGACAGCCTGTCTTTATCAATGGAGTGTGTGAGTATGAACATCAGTTCGGACAAAGCCATGCTTTCAGCCGTGAGCAGGTGGCAGCCCGTGTGAAACAGATCCGTGCGGCGGGCTTCAACGCTTTCCGTGACGCTCACCAGCCCCATCACCTGGATTATCAGAAATATTGGGACAAGGAAGGGGTCTTGTGGTGGACTCAGTTTTCGGCCCACGTGTGGTATGATACTCCGGAGTTTCGTGAGAATTTCAAGAAACTGCTCCGCCAGTGGGTGAAAGAGCGTCGTAACTCGCCCAGTGTGGTGATGTGGGGATTGCAGAACGAAAGCACGCTGCCTAAGGAGTTTGCCGAGGAGTGTAGTGAGATTATCCGGGAAATGGATCCTACGGCCCGTACCATGCGTGTGATTACTACGTGTAACGGTGGTGATGGGACAGATTGGAATGTTATTCAGAACTGGAGTGGAACTTATGGTGGTGATGTGAATAAGTATGGCCGTGAATTGTCACAGAAGAATCAGTTGTTGAACGGTGAATATGGGGCATGGCGCAGCATCGGATTGCATACGGAACCGGCAGCTTTTGATGTGAATGGTGTATGGAGCGAGGAGCGTATGTGCCAGCTGATGGAAACCAAGATACGACTGGCGGAACAGGCAAAGGACAGTGTGTGCGGACAATTCCAATGGATATACAGCAGTCATGACAATCCCGGACGCCGCCAGCCGGATGAAGCGTATCGCCGGATAGATAAGGTGGGACCATTTAATTATAAAGGATTGGTGACTCCGTGGGAAGAGCCGCTGGATGTATATTATATGTATCGCGCCAACTATGTGCCGGCTTCCGAAGATCCGATGGTTTATCTGGCATCTCATACATGGGAGGACCGTTTTGCAACAGGCCGCAGACGGGCTACCATTGAGGCGTACAGCAATTGTGACAGTGTGTTGCTGTACAATGATGCGGTGGATGCTGAATACTTGGGACGGAAATTGAATCATGGGGTGGGGACTCATTTCATGTGGGAAAACCGCGATATCCGTTACAATGTGCTTCGTGCTGTGGGGTACTTTAAAGGAAAACCGGCAGCGGAAGATGTGCTGGTGCTGAACGGTCTGGAAAAAGCTCCTCATTTTGAAGCTCTTTACTGTGGTTCTGCTATAGTGCCTGTTGCTGCCGACCGGTTGAACGGAACTGATTTGTTGAAAGGAGCTGAGGGATATACGTATCTTTATCGTTTGAATTGCGGAGGAGACGCTTATACGGATACGTATGGTCAGGTCTGGGCGCAGGATAACAGCCGTTATTCTCATTCGTGGGCGGAATCATTTGTTCATCCGTCGGATAGTGTACAGTTGTTGAGCCCTTATCAGGCGAGCCAGCGTACCACGAATGATCCCATTCATGGCACTAGGGACTGGGAACTGTTCCAGACTTTCCGCTTCGGACGCCATAAGCTGAACTTCCGCTTTCCCGTTCCGGATGGCGAGTATCGTGTGGAACTTTATTTTACAGAACCCTGGCATGGTACAGGAGGCGGCGTACAGACGGATTGTGAAGGCTTGCGTATTTTTGATGTAGCGGTAAATGATAAAGTACTTCTGGACGACTTGGATGTATGGGCTGAAGCGGGTCATGACGGCGCTTGCAAAAAGGTGGTGAATGCTATCGTGAAAGGGGGAGTCTTGAAGATTAATTTTCCGGAGGTGAAAGCGGGGCAAGCTTTGATTTGTGGCATTGCGATAGCTTGTAAAGGCGACTTGGATTCCGTTCGCTCTTTTTCTGCCCATAGCTTCAGCTGGGCTGCACAAGACAAGGAGGTGATGGAAAAGACTCCCAAAGAATTATTGCCTGAAGATAAAAACGCCCGTGCCAATGTGACTTATCAAGCGGAGGATGCTGTGCTGAAAGGTAAGTTCATAAAGAAAGAGGTTAAGAAACAAACCGGGGTTTTCTTTGGTAAAGGTACACAAAGCAGTATTACTTGGAACATTTCTACCGGTCTGGCACAAGTCTATGCTCTTCGTTTTAAATACATGAATGTTACAGGGAAGCCTATGAAGGTGCGTATGCAGTTCATTGATTCCAAAGGGGTGGTACTGAAGGAAGATAATCTGACTTTTGCCGAAACTCCCGGAAAGTGGCGTATGCTGAGTACAACGACGGGTACGTATATCAATGCAGGCTATTATAAGGTGGTGCTTTCCGCACCGGATATGGAGGGACTGGCATTGGATGCGCTGGATGTGCAATAAAGTATTTTTTTATTTGCCGGTAGGAATAAATAGTTTATCTTTGTTCTCTTAAAAAGTTTGAATTCGTCAGAACAGAGTTTATGCCAAAATTTATAATAGATAAGATAGGTCCGATAGAGCATGTTGATTTTACTTTGAATAAAGTGAACATGCTGATTGGTCCGCAAAGCAGTGGGAAAAGTACAATAGCTAAGGTTATCAGTTTCTGTCTATGGTTGGAAAAGGATGTGCTGATGCGTCGTAACACTGATTATGTAAGTTGGAGCTTTGTGGAAAAACAGTTGCTAGAGTTTCATAAATTGAAAAACTATCTGAATGAAGGATATGCTATATTCTTTGTGGGTGATGCTATTGATTTTTGTTATACAAAAGATATGTGCTTCGCTAAATTAAAAGACGGGTTTGAAAGGTGCAAAATTGGCAAAGTCGCTTATATACCCGCTGAAAGAAATGCTGTTACGTTACCCAATATTGCGTCATTGAAGATGCCTGAATATAATACAAGAAGCTTTATTTTTGACTGGTTGGAAGTTCATCAAAAGTTCCAAAAGAAAAATGCTGTCGATTTGCTAAAACTGAAATTGAAGTATTATTATGACGAATCATCCCAAAAGGATATGATTGTGCTGGAAGATGGAAAAGAAATAGGATTGGAGGAGGCTTCCAGCGGGTTACAGTCGGTTGTGCCGTTGTATGTTTATGTATATTATTTAACCCATTGGATATATGATCATCAGGAAGATATTTCTTTTGAAAAGAAAGACAGAATAGAAGGGGCATTGTCCAGGGAGTATATTAAAATGTTTTCCAAACAAATGAATGTTGTTATGGATGAGGAATTCTTGAATCAGGCAGTAAAAGAAGCAAAGCTTTCTCCAGGGTTCAAAAAGATATTAGGAACAGCAAAGACCTTGAAAAAAGCGGGTAATGATTCTTTGGATAATTTGTTGGAAACCGTTTTGGAACTTGAAGAGAATATTTCTCATCCTCATTACTCCAACATTATAGTGGAAGAGCCGGAGTTGAATTTGTTTCCCGAAACTCAAAAAGATCTTATCTATGATCTGTTGGAGATGATCAATAGCGGACGGGATCATTTACTGATGACTACCCACAGCCCTTATCTGCTTTATGCACTGAATAATTGCATGCTGGGGGCTTTGGTACAAGAAAATATACCGGAAGAAGAGGAGGGATTACAAAAGATGAAGGATTCGTTTGTCAAGCCGGAGGATGTTTCTGTATGGGAGATTAAAAATGGAAAATTTTTTCCTTATAAAGAGAATCCGAACTATACTATTCAAGATGAAAGAGGATTGATTCGCAATAACTATTTTGATCGGATAATGAAGAATATCATGACAGACTTTGCTGCCTTAATGGATTATTGTGATGAGGATTGAAGCTTTTACAAGATATAATGAGATGACAGGTGACGCCTATGTCATGGATTATACACAAGCGACAGCCGGTAAACGGAAAGTATGTATAAAGGAAGAAGATCCTGATGATATAGCTTCTTTTCATTTGATTAATCCAAGAAAAACGACTTATTGGGCAGTGAATTTTGAGGAGAATCCGGCTGTGTTGAAAGGTTCTGATCAGTGTGAATGTATGTTTGTTTCCAGTAGGGCAAGCAGTAAGGGATGGGTTTGCTTGGTTGAACTTAAATATTGTTTGGAAAAGAACATAGAGAGGAATGCAGGAGATGCTTTTAAACAATTGTATGAAACATTGAACAAATTGGTGGAATTGAATATTGTAGATTATAAATCACATCGGATTTACTTAAATATATCTATACCTGAACATTTCCATAGGGCACCGTTTACTGCTTTTCAGAATACCCAAGATGATTTGTTGGAATGTTTATATACTCATAAGGTTAAAGTATTGGGATATAATGAAGTTCTGATATTAAATGAATGTTTTATCAGACCACCGAAAGAGGAGATCTGAAATCTATATGTATCATTAAATGGGCGATCTGAAAATATAAAATGGAATCATAAGGGGAAGGTTTCAGCATTTGGCATTTTTTACTATCTTTGTGCTCTGAAACTAACCTCTTAAAAATATGTTAATTGATTTACTGCATTCTTCTTATTTCTCGCTCTTTCTTATTGTAGCGTTGGGCTTTATGCTAGGGAGGATTAAGATAAAGGGCTTGTCGCTGGATGTGTCGGCCGTTATCTTCATTGCCTTGCTTTTCGGACATTTCGGTGTGATCATTCCTAAAGAATTGGGGAACTTCGGTTTGGTGCTCTTTATCTTTACCATCGGTATTCAGGCCGGTCCCGGATTTTTTGATTCTTTCAGGAGTAAAGGAAAGACACTGATTCTTATTACTATGCTTATTATTTGCTCTGCCTGTCTGACGGCGGTAGGACTGAAGTATGCTTTTGACATTGATACGCCCAGTGTGGTGGGATTGATAGCAGGGGCATTGACCAGTACGCCTGGTCTGGCGGTAGCTATAGACAGTACAAATTCACCGTTGGCTTCCATTGCATACGGTATTGCTTACCCGTTTGGAGTGATAGGGGTGATTTTGTTTGTGAAGCTGTTACCCAAGATTATGCGGGTGGATCTGGATAAAGAAGCGCGCAGGTTGGAACTGGAACGGCGCAGCGGTTTTCCGGAACTGACAACTTGCATTTTCAGAGTGACCAATCAAGCGGTATTCGGACGTACTTTGGCGCAAATAAATGCGCGTGCCATGACGGGAGCCGTTATTTCGCGGGTAAAGCATGAGGATTCTATATTGATGCCTAAAGCGAATACCATGTTGCTGGAAGGGGACTATGTGCAGGCGGTGGGAAGTGAGGAAGCGCTGAATCAGTTTGCCGTATTGGTTGGAGAACGGGAGGAAGGCGAATTGCCTCTGGACCAGACACAGGAGATTGAATCTTTATTGCTGACAAAGAAAGATATGATAAACAAGCAATTGGGAGATCTGAATTTACAACGTAACTTTGGTTGTACGGTAACCCGTATCCGTCGAAGCGGCATAGACTTGTCACCTTCTCCGGATTTGGCCTTGAAATTCGGTGATAAGTTGATGGTGGTCGGTGAACGGGAAGGACTCAGAGGCGTTGCTCGTTTGTTGGGGAATAATGCCAAACAGTTGTCTGATACTGATTTCTTCCCGATAGCTATGGGGATTGTATTAGGTGTATTGTTCGGTAAAATAAATATTTCATTTTCAGACAGCGTTTCATTTTCACCCGGATTGACCGGAGGAGTATTGATGGTGGCATTGTTGCTGAGTGCCGTGGGAAAGACAGGACCCATATTGTGGTCTATGTCCGGTCCTGCCAATCAGTTGTTACGTCAGTTGGGCTTATTGCTGTTTTTGGCTGAGGTCGGTACTTCTGCCGGTAAGAATCTGGTGGCTACTTTTCAGGAGAGCGGATTGTTATTGTTCGGAGTGGGGGCGGCCATTACTGTTGTGCCTATGCTGGTTGCTGTTGTGGTTGGCAGGTTGGTCTTTAAAATCAGTTTGTTGGATTTGCTGGGCACCATCACTGGTGGTATGACCAGTACGCCCGGTCTTGCGGCAGCCGATTCCATGGTAGATAGTAATATTCCGAGTGTTGCATACGCTACGGTGTATCCGATTGCAATGGTGTTCCTTATTTTGTTTATACAAGTGATCGCTTCGGCAGTTTATTGATATATCAAACAGCCGGGTGGGTATGTGCCAAAGGTAGTAAATACTTTTGGCACATTTTTTATTTGGATGAATGTTGTATTTTTATTTATCGATATGAGGAGAAAAAAATATTCATTTTGTTTCTTTTATAGATTTTAATTTATATATTTGTCACAACCTTAATATAATACGGAGAAAGATTAGGCTTATTCGGTGACAGAATGACGATTGGAATATGTATGAATAAGCTGAACTCATATATGGTATTTATAAATATACTCAATTTTATGAGGAATAAAGACACACACACTCGAATTACAGACAAATGCAGATGTTTGTTTGTAGTTGCCTATTCGGCAATGTCTATTACAGGATTGAGCTCCGTGCTCGCAGTGGAAAACCATGCACTATCTTCTCCGGTTTCAGATCGTGTGGAAAGCGTACAGCAGAAAAAACATGTTTCAGGTAATGTGCAGGATGCTAACGGAATGCCTTTAATCGGGGCGTCCGTAATTATCAAGGGAACCAATACCGGTATGATTACCGATATTGAAGGTAATTTCGCTCTTGATGCTAAACAGGGTGATATTATCGTAATCAGTTACATCGGTATGAAATCGGCGGAGGTGAAAGTGCCTGCTAACGGGCAAATAAGAGTGATGCTGAAGGAGGATTCTCAGTTGATGGATGAAGTGGTAGTGACTGGTTATGGTGATTTTAAGAAGGCTACTTATACGGGGTCTGCTTCTGTTTTGAATACGGATAAATTGGAGTCATTGCCTGTTGTGTCTGTAGCACAGATGATGGAGGCTAATATTCCGGGGTTAAGTTCAGTAGCCAGTTCTTCCCAGCCGGGTTCTAAAGCTACAGTGCGGGTGCGTGGAATTGCTTCTATGAATGCTTCTACAGAACCTCTTTATGTATTGGACGGTGTGCCGGTAGCGTCTAGGGATATGAGTGGTCTAAGTGCCAATGCCAGCGCGGGAGGACTTGGTTTGATCGAGACATTAAATCCTGCGGATATTGAAAGTATAACCGTATTGAAAGATGCCGCTTCTGCTTCATTATATGGAGCAAAAGGATCTAACGGTGTAATCCTTATTACTACTAAAAAAGGTAAGGAAGGTAAAATGAGAGTGAGTATGCAGGCTACTTACGGTATTACGGATATTGCTTACAATTATCGTCCGATAATGGGTGGTGAAGAGCGTAGGGAATTGATTTATGAGGGATTTGTTAATTATCGTTTGAATCAGGGGGACTCGGAAGCCGAGGCAAAGGCTTATGCGGATGGACAAATTGACAATTATGCGGCACGCCCGGTCAACGGATATGCTGATTGGGAAGATGCTTTATTGAAAAAAGGACATCAGCAAGACTATAGTTTGTCTGTAAGCGGAGGTAATGAAAAGTCGAATTTTATTGGTACGTTAGGATATACCAATCAGACAGGTATAAGCATAAATTCAGGAATGGAACGTTTTACCGGTCGTATTGATGCAAACAGTAAATGGAATAAATTTGAGTATGGAATGAATGCTACCTTTTCATGGACTCGTAATAAACATACGCCGGAGGGACAGTATTATGCCAGTGCGCTTTATTCTTCAAAATATCAATTGACCCCTTCTATACCTATTTATAATGAGGATGGCAGCTATCATACGGGTTTCCAGAATAATGGAGGCATTAACCCGCTGTATGAGAATTCTGTAGATTCAAATTATGCACGTCTGGCACGTACAATGGCATCTGCCAAGGCTGCCTATCATATCTTGGATGGGTTGAAGTTATCTACTATCTTTACAGTAGACTATTCTTTAAATAAAGACTTTTTCTTTTACTCGCCTGACGGTAAAGATGGGGAAGCTACACAGGGATCCGGACAGATGATGATGATTGAGAGAATGAGTTATACTTCACAAACGAATCTGGCATATAATAAAACGTTTGGTAAACATAACATTAATGCGGTCTTAGCGTATGAGGTTATGAAGTACGATTATGAGGATATGTATGGTGAGAAACAGGTTTACGGGCAAACACTTAATCCGTCGTTGGATAATGGTGCCAAACCTGCTGATCTTACTAATACAAGGCAGGAAGATGCTATGGTGTCGTATGTGGGAAGCTTGAATTATGGATATAATGATAAATATTATGCAGGTTTCAGTTTCCGTCGTGATGGCTCTTCCCGATTGGCACCTGATACCCGTTGGGGAAACTTTTGGGCTGTTTCCGCTTCATGGAGACTCTCTCAGGAAAACTTCATGAAACCGTGGGAGAATGTTGTGTCGGATATGAAATTAAGAGCATCGTATGGTGTGAACGGTAATCTGCCGACCGGTTATTATGGTTATCATGGAACTTATACTACCGGAGCATTTTATAATGGGAAACCTGCTCCGTGGGAAGATGCTATTGCTAATCCTGATTTGACTTGGGAAAAGAACTATGCATTGAATCTGGGGGTTGATTTAAGTCTGTTCAGACGGGTTAATTTGACTTTCGATTGGTATACCAGAACGACTAAGGATTTATTGATGAGTAAGCAATTGAATTCTATTAGTGGTTTTGGCAGTATTCTTACGAATGTGGGTGAAATGAAAAATACCGGTTTTGAAATAGAAGTACGCTCAAGTAATATTCAAACCAAAGATTTTAGTTGGACAACTTCTTTAAACTTGTCACATAATAAAAATAAGATTGTAAAACTGGCGGATCTTCCGGAATTTATAGATGGAAATTATATCAGAAAGGAAGGCTGTTCGTATGCGACAATTTATTTGAGAGAATATGCCGGAGTGGATCCTAATGACGGACGCCCGATGTATTATGACAATAAAGAAGACGAAAATGGCAATAGAAGCAGGAATATTGTGTATGATCCCAATGATGCCGACCGTGTGGAGTTGAAAGATATATATCCTAAATTAACCGGTGGATTGATGAATACGTTTAATTATAAGTTTATTGATTTATCTTTTAATTTGTCGTTTCATTTAGGTGGATATTCTTACGATGGTGCCATGTATGCTTTGCAAGATGACGGCTATACGGCACAATACAATAAGAGTACAGAGTTACGCCGCCGTTGGAAACAGCCGGGAGATATAACAGATGTTCCCCGATATGTGTATGGACAAGAGTATGGTGGCTGGTGGAACTCATCACGTGGTATTCATAGTACAGATCATTTGCGCTTGAAAAGTTTGATTGTTGGCGTTTCTGCTCCTCAGTCTTGGTTAAGAACCATAGGTATTAATTCTGCCCGTATTTATTTTTCGGGTACCAACTTGTTGACATGGGCTGCATACGATCAATATGATCCGGAGTTGAATGGAATTGTAAGTTATTTTACTCCTCCTCTTAAAACATTCGCATTTGGACTTGAACTTAAATTCTAATCAATTAACACCGAACTGTTTATGAAAAAAAATATAATTATATTAGGCTTGATTTCTTTATTGGCCGTATCGTGCGGGGATGATTTTTTAACCACTCATCCTGGTGATAGCGTTTCTACGGATTTGGCACTGAGTACAGAGCAGGATATAGATAATGCTGTGAATGGATTGTATGATTTGATGTCCAGCTATGGCTATTATGGCGGAACCATGTTTTTTTATGGGGATATGAAAGGGGATGATATGCAGAGTTCTTATAATAGCGGGAGAACTTGTAACCGGTGTTATTTATATGATCATCGCTCTACAAGCTTAAATGCCGGATATTTATGGGGACGTCCTTTTTATATTATCCGTAATGCATGGAATGTGATCAATGCGATTGATGATGGAAAAGTGCAAGGTTCAGAGCAAAGATTAAAGGAATTAAAAGGTGAGGCGATGACTATCATGGCACTTTGCCAGTTTGACTTGACCCGTTGTTTCGGTTATCCTTATACTAAGGATAAAGGGGCCGGTTGGGGAGCTCCAATTGTAGATCATGCAATTACATTAGATGAAAATCCGCCACGCAGCACTGTAGCAAAGGATTATGAGTTCATAATCAATACATTGGAGGAGGCTATACCTTTAATGAGTACTTCTAAAAATAACAGCCGGATGAATGCGTATGCTGCAAGAGCATTGCTGTCTCGTATTTATCTGTATCATGATGATAACGAGAAGGCGTTTCAAATGGCAAGCAACTTGATTGAAGAAGTGGAAGGAAATGGAATGTACCGTCTTTATACACGTGATGAATATATTCCGGCATGGGATCTGAAAAATACGTTTGGTACGGAATCATTATTTGAAATTGCTAATAGTACAGATGATAATGGAGGACGAAGTTCATTGGCATATCTAATGCATTGGAATGGGTATCGTGAGATTTTTGCTACTCAGAAATTTGTGGATGAGTTATTGAGTGATCCGGATGATATTCGCTGTCTGTTGCTGGAAAAGAATGTTTATAATAAAAATGATGTATGGTGGTTGAAAAAATGGCCGGGAACAGATGCTACGACTCCATCTTTTGAAAATAATTATGTTATTTTCCGTTTGTCTGAAGTCTATTTGAATGCGGCGGAAGCCGGAGTGAAAATAGGTGGGGCATCTGCCGTAAAAGGTTTGAATTATCTGAATGCAATTGTGCAGCGTGCTAATCCTGTAAAAGAAGTAACGGCGGCTGAATATACATTGGATAGGGTGTTGGAAGAAAGAAGTAAAGAATTGATAGGTGAGGGGCATCGTTTCTTTGATATGTTGAGAAATGGAAAGACCATTGTTCGTAAGGGAGGATATCATTTACCGGGTATCGTGGAGGAAATAGACTGGGATTATTATAAATGTGTTTTACCGATTCCAACAGACCAGTTTACATTTAGTCCTGATATGGAGCAGAATCCGGGATATACTAAAAATTAATTTTAAATAATTATTAAATGAGAGGGTGTGGTATCACACCCTTTTTTTGTGTGGACAAATTCTACATTCATGTGGATTTATTCTACAGTTTTACAGATGTTCTGTTTGCTTATTTAGTTAATATACAGTGATTTGACGGGCGGTTATTGTTGTTGGCATATCTTTTGACCGGAACATGATAAATTATTATATAATTATATAAATATAAATCATGAATAAATCTAGGTATGTTTTTTTCATTTTGGCTTGTTTATTCGGTTTGTACGTGCAAGCTCAGAATAGAACAGTGAAAGGACGTGTTCTCTCAGCAGAGGATAAAGAACCATTAATTGGAGCTACTGTCAAAATACCCGGTACATCTATCGGTGTGGTGACAGATATAGATGGCAATTTCTCTCTGGAAGTTCCCAACAAAGACAAAACATTAGTGATTGAGTTTTTAGGTATGAGTACACTAACGGCGAAGATACCTGCCAATGGGGTACTGAATGTATCTTTACGTCCGGATACACAACGATTGGACGAGGTTGTGGTGACAGGCTATGGTAATTTTTCCAAATCCTCATTTACCGGTTCGGCAAATACATTACGGGGGGACTTGTTGAAGAACGTTCCGGTTGTATCGGTAGAACAGAAGTTGCAGGGTATGACTCCGGGTGTGTCCATTTCGGGAAATTCCGGTCAGCCGGGTGCTAATCAAAGTATACGTATTCGCGGTATGGGGTCATTCAATGCATCGAAAGAACCTTTGTTTGTCATTGACGGAGTACCGGTGACTTCCGGAAGCTTGAGTGGTGGCTCGGCAGATGCCGCTTACATGAATAATTCTAAAACGAATATAATGAGTACGCTGAACCCTTCGGATATTGAAAATATAACAGTCATAAAGGATGCGGCGGCGGCTTCTTTATATGGTTCACGTGCGGCAAACGGTGTGATTCTGATAACCACTAAAAAAGGTACAAAGGGACGTGCTAAGGCTACATTAAAAATTGATGGTGGCTTTTCTAATGCTGCTGTGGAATTCCGTCCAACGTTGAATGGGGAGCAGCGTAGAGAGCTAATTTATGAAGGTTTGATGAACTTTCAGCAAGATGAGATAGCCAAGAATCCGGAGGCGGGATTGGCGTCGCCCACAGAGTATGCTGATTTACATATCAATGATTATGCCTCCATTCCGGAACTGGGATATACTGACTGGAGAAAGGAATTAATGCGTACGGCACATCATCAAAGTTATGAAGCGTCCGTATCGGGAGGTAATGACAAGACTACGTTCTATTCTTCATTGGGTTTTAACCGTCAGGAGGGTTTGGTGGAAAATTCTAATCTAGATAGATATACAGCGCGTTTGAATGTAACCCAGAAGGTAGGTTCCCGTGGGGAAGTGGGTGCCAATGTGATGTTCTCTCAATTGAATCAGGAAATGAATGAGGAGCGTGGATCATCTATTAATCCTTTCCTTTGTGTGGCTTTGAACACCACTCCGTCTTTTCCGGTACGTGACGCTGAAGGGAATTATGTAGGGTCATATCCCAGTAGCAATGTGAATCCGTTGCGTGATATCCGTACAGATTATAACCGTACCCGCATGACACGTATGTTTTCTACAGGCTATGCTTCGATAGATATTATCAAAGGGTTGAAATTAAAAGAAACGCTTAGCTATGATTATAATATTCAGAAAGATTCCCGTTATTGGAATCCGTTGAGTGGAGCCGGAGCTAAAAGTGGTAGTGATGCACAGACGGCAAAGGGATTTATAGAATATAGTAAATTGATTTCTTCCACTTCATTGGGATACAATACGACTATAGCACAGTTGCACCATGTGGACGCATTGATAGCTTATGAAATTGAAAATTATCAGACTGACAAAGCAATGGGGGATAAATCCAAACTTCCTTCAGATTATTTGGTGGAACCGGATAATGCAGCATCATTGAACAGCTTTGTGTCTTCTACTCAGGATTCAAGAATGATTTCTTATGTATCCCGTATCAACTATGATTATGATGACCGTTACTATATTGCTGGTAGCTTTCGTCGTGACGGCAGTTCACGCCTGTCACCCGAGAACCGTTGGGGAAATTTTTGGTCTGTATCCGGTATGTGGAATGTAGGTGCGGAAAAATTTATGCAATCTATAAAGAGTGTGCTGAGTGATTTAAAGATACGTGCCTCGTATGGTGTGAATGGTAATCAACCGGGTGCTCTTTACGGATATATGGGACTTTATTCCTACGGGCAGAATTATATGGGAGGCGGTGGATCTTATGAATCGGCATTACCGAACCCGAACCTTAAATGGGAAAAGAATTATAACTTGAATTTGGGACTCGACCTGGCATTTATCAATCGTATTTTTGTCAGCTTGGAATATTATAATCGCGATACGAAAGATTTGCTTTACAATCGTCCTATCAGTAGCACTACCGGTTTCCAAAATTATTTGGGGAATTTGGGACAACTGAATAATAGAGGTTGGGAACTGGAACTGCGTACCATAAACTTTGCCGGTAGCAACTTTAATTGGACTTCTGTTTTGAATATGACCCACAATAAAAATAAGATTGTATCATTGGATGGTAAATTGGAACAGTCTATCGAGGGAAGCTGGTTTATCCATAAAGTGGGGTTGCCGTATTCTACCTTCTATGTGAAAGAATATGCGGGGGTTGATCCTCAAACAGGAAAAGCTTTGTACTATATGAATACACAGGATGCAAATGGCAATTATGACAAAACAGTTACTACTGACGCTTCTGCAGCACAGGCAATTCCTTATAAGTCTGTGGATCCGAAAATTTCAGGAGGTTTTACCAATATCGTGAATTACAAATGGTTTGATTTAGCATTGACATTGACTTATTCTTTAGGAGGATATTCTTTTGACAAAACCGGAACTTATAATGAAACCGACGGTGCAAAAGAGCAGAACTATAACTTGCCCATTTATGAATTGGATCGTTGGCAAAAGCCGGGTGATGTGACAGATGTACCCCGATTTGTACTTGGCCAAGCAGCAGGACCGCAGAATTCATCCCGTTATGTACATAGCACGGATCATTTACGTGTAAAGAACTTGACTTTGGGCTTTACATTGCCAGATCAGTGGTTGACCAAACTGGGTGTCAGTAAAGCAAGATTGTATTTCTCAGGCAGTAACTTGTTGACGTGGGCAAAGTGGGACCAGTATGATCCGGAAGTGCCTGTTTCCGGTGAAGTATTTTGTGAAACACCTCCTATGCGTACTTACAGTTTTGGAATAGAAGTCTCTTTTTAATGAATTTCCTTTAAATTAGAACGAAATGAAAAAAATATATTTATCGATTGTTGCGGCTGTATCATTGATGTTTGTTTCGTGTACTGCTGATTGGCTGAATACAGATCCTTCTACGGCAGTTCCTAGTGATGATGCCATTAAAAATATAGATGATGCACAGGTGGCATTGAATGGTATATACCGATTAGCATCCGCACATAGTTATTATGGTGATAATTATCTTTATTATGCTGATTGTCGTGGAGAAGATGTGCAGGCACGTATTAATAAAGGAGCAGGCCGCAGGGTTTCTCCTTACTATTTCTTTGATGTTACGGCGGATGATAATTTTAATATAACCCTTGTCTGGAACCAACCCTATAAAGTGATCCATCAGGCTAACAGTCTGATAGAAAAGTTGGATGCGGGGAATGCGGGGAATGCCAAGCCGGAAGAAGTGGCACGGATTAAATCGGAGGCACTGGCAATGAGAGGACTGGCTTTATTTGATCTGACCCGTTTATTTGGTATGCCTTATACTTTGGATAATGGGGCTTCTTTGGGAGTTCCTATTGAGATTCAGACCACCTTGGAGGATCATGCTCCGGAACGTAACACAGTGGCACAATGTTACGAACAAGTGCTAAAGGACTTGAACGATGCGTTGGGAGGACTGACAAAAGAAAAACATGATGCCTATATGAATTATTGGAGTGTGAAAGCTTTACTTTCCCGGGTGTATCTGTATATGAATGACAATGAAAATGCATTGAAATGTGCAGAAGAAGTAATCAATGACAATGGGGGAATTTACCGGCTTTTTACTCATGATGAATATCCTTCTGTATGGGGAAAAGACTTCAACTCAGAGTCTTTGTTTGAATTCTATTTTACGATGTCTGAACCTTCAGGCGGTTCGGGAGGAGAAGGGGCGCCGATGGTGTATGCCGATAATGTGAAAGATTGGAATAACCTGATTCTGACAAAGGCTTATTTGGATTTGCTGAATGAAGACCCTGAAGATGTGCGCCATGTATTTCCTCATTTGCCGGAAAATGCAGTTGCAGATACATTGCCCGTAGCTGCCAAAGGTCAACCGAAATATCTGATTAAATATCCGGGGAAATCGGGCAGTGTGACCGATGCTGTTTCTACAGTCAATCCACAGGATAATGATCTTTGTATTCTCCGTTTATCCGAGGTCTATTTGAATGCTGCGGAAGCTGCTTTTAAAATCGGCAATACGGAAAAAGCATTGACATATCTGAATGCGATAGTTACCCGTGCCAATCCAGCGAAATCCGTAACATCTGCTGATCTCAGCTTGGAGCGCATTTTGAAAGAAAGACGTAAAGAACTGGTAGGTGAAGGTCATGCTTTCTTTGATTATATGCGTAATGGCAAGTCAGTGGACCGTTCAGGAGGCTGGCATCTGACTATGCCTGAAGATGCTCGTGTCATTACTCCTTCAGACCCTAGGGTGGCACTTCCTATTCCACAAACTGAAATTGATGCTAATCCGAATATAGTTCAAAATCCTAGATAATTGTTTTGTCCATGTTAAGTTTGCCCTTCTTTTCGATGATGATATCGGAGAGAAGGGTTTTCTTTTTACAATTTATATGGTACAAAATCATATTTCGTCCGTCTTCATTTGAAAAGAAAGAGCAAAAATATGAGAATATATGGATTGTTACTGTGCGGATGGATGGCGGTATCCTTACAGGCCCAACAAATACATGATTGGGAGAATCATCATGTATTACAGATTAATCGGGAACCGGCAAGGGCTGCTTTTGTGCCTTTTGCCAAGCAGAAGGGGGATTGTTCGATGAGTCTGGACGGGATGTGGAAATTCCGGTGGACTCCTGTGCCTTCCGAACGGATAGCGGATTTCTACCGTACGGACTTTAATGACGAGGATTGGAAAAGTTTTCCGGTTCCTGCCAATTGGGAAATCAACGGATACGGAACACCTATTTATGTATCGGCAGGATATCCGTTTAAAATAGATCCTCCACGGGTAATGGGGGAGCCTAAAGCTTCGTATACCACCTACAAGGAACGTAATCCGGTGGGACAATACCGGCGTACTTTTATTTTACCGGCTGGGTGGAAAGCGGATGGGCAGACTTTTCTTCGTTTTGAAGGAGTGATGAGCGCTTTTTATGTATGGATAAACGGTGAACGTATAGGGTATAGCCAGGGAAGTATGGAACCTAGTGAGTTCAATATCACCCGTTGGTTGAAACCGGGAGAGAACCAAATAGCTTTAGAGGTTTATCGGTATAGTGACGGATCTTATTTGGAAGATCAGGATTTTTGGCGTTTTGGAGGTATTCATCGCAGTATTCATTTGGTGCATACTCCAGATATCCGTATCCGTGACTATGTAGTGCGTACCCTCCCTGCTGTTCAGGGGAATTATCAAGATTTCAGACTGCTGATTGATCCGCAGTTCAGCGTTTATCAGGGAATGGACGGTAAAGGCTATACGTTGCAGGCAGTGCTGAAGGATGCGGATGGAAGAGAAATAGTGAATATGGTTGGCAATGTGGAAGATATCTTGGATTTGGAGCATAAGGCGGCACGGATGAATGAATGGTATCCGCAACGTGGTCCACGTAAGATGGGACGTATGTCCGCCGTTATAAAATCTCCACAACGTTGGACAGCCGAAACTCCTTATTTATATAAGTTGGAGCTTCGTTTACAGAATGTAAACGGACAGACCATAGAGCAAGTGGAACAGCCGGTAGGTTTTCGTTGTATTGAAATAAAAGACGGACAAATGTTGGTTAACGGTAATTCTGTCCGCTTTCGTGGGGTAAACCGTCATGAACACGATCCGTATACGGCACGCGTGATGAGTGAGGAGAGAATGTTGCAGGATATATTATTGATGAAACAAGCCAATGTGAATGCAGTCCGTACCAGTCACTATCCCAATGTGAGCCGTTGGTATGAACTGTGTGACAGCTTGGGACTGTATGTGATGGATGAGGCGGATATAGAAGAGCACGGATTGCGTGGAACATTGGCCAGTACACCCGATTGGTACGCCGCTTTTCTGGATCGTGCGGTACGTATGGCGGAACGCGATAAAAATCATCCTTCGGTAGTGATGTGGAGCATGGGAAATGAAAGTGGTTACGGACCTAATTTTGCTGCTATTTCGGCTTGGCTACATGATTTTGATCCTACACGTCCCGTACACTATGAAGGAGCTCAGGGAGTGAACGGAGAACCCGATCCGAAAACGGTGGATGTAATCAGCCGTTTCTATACCCGTGTGAAACAGGAGTATCTGAATCCCGGCATTGCCGAAGGAGAGGATAAGGAACGTGCGGAAAATGCACGTTGGGAACGGCTGTTGGAAATAGCGGAACGTACCAATGACAACCGTCCCGTGATGACGAGCGAATATGCACATTCCATGGGAAATGCTTTAGGGAATTTCAAGGAATATTGGGATGAGATATATAGTAACTCACGTATGCTGGGCGGCTTTATATGGGACTGGGTGGATCAAGGTATTTATAAGATATTGCCGGATGGCAGCCAGATGGTGGCGTATGGCGGTGATTTTGGTGATCAGCCTAATTTAAAGGCTTTTTGTTTTAATGGTGTGGTGATGAGTGACCGCGAAACTACGCCCAAATATTGGGAGGTGAAGAAAGTATATGCCCCGGTTAAATTGGAAATGGAAAAAGATCTTCAGGTTTTTCCAAAAGAACAAGATCTTTTAGTAAAAGAACAAGATGTTTTGCCCAAAGGATTAAGAGTTACGAACCGCAATCACCACATTGGTCTGGAAGGATATCGCTGTCTGTGGACTTTGATAGAGAATGGGAAGAAGATGGAACAAGGGGAACTGGCGCTTCCATTGGTGGCACCCGGTGAAACGGGAACGATGGCTTTGCCCGATGTCAAGATTAATAAGCAGGCTGATGTTCGATTGAATGTAAGTATAGTATTGAAAGAAGATGCTTTATGGGCGAAAGCCGGGCATGAGATTTTAAAGGAACAGTTTGCCTTGAATGATCATTTGATGGCGGTGGCTAACGGTGTACAACCGGGTAAACGTAAAAATAAGTTTTCTGTTTTGGATTTATGGAAAGATAGTTATTTTCAGGCTTTCCGTGCTCCGACGGATAATGATAAAAGTTTCGGTAACTGGTTGGCCAAGGATTGGAAGAATCAGAGATTGGATGCTCCTCAAGTAGAGGTGATTACTCCCGAAACGGAAACTCAGGAAACGAATGGCACCGTATCGAGGAAATCGGTTGTGAAATATCGTTATGCCAAAGGTAGCATCCGTGTCTCTTCCCATTATAAAATATATGTGGATGGAACGGTGGATTTGGAACAGACTTATCTGCCACAAGGAGAATTGCCGGAATTGCCTCGTCTGGGTAGTGCATTTGTATTGGGAGAAGAATACGAGAATCTTTCCTGGTACGGTCGTGGCCCGTGGGAAAATTATCCCGACCGTAAGACGTCCTGTCTGATAGGCAGATGGAGCAGCAAGGTGAGCAGTCAATATACACATTACCCCCGTCCTCAGGACAGTGGCAATCACGAGGATGTCACAGAGGTGACCCTTACCAATAAAGAAGGGAAAGGTATCCGTGTGACAGCCATAGACCGGCCATTTTCATTTTCGGCCTTATATTATACTGTGGATGATATTTATAAAGCAACTCATGATTGTGACTTGAAACCACGAAAGGAGATTATTCTCAGCCTGGATGCTGCGGTTTTAGGTTTAGGAAACAGTAGTTGTGGTCCGGGAGTGCTGAAGAAGTATGCCATTGATAAGCAGAAACCTCATACTTTGCGGGTACGTTTCAGTCTTATTAAATGACATATGGCAAAAGGTGTGAATGAGCGACACATCTTTTCGGGAAGCAGTCGGAAAAATAGAATTAAATTAAAAATCAAATATCAAAATGAAAAGAACAACAACTTTTTTATCACTCCTTGCTTTATCGGCAGGTTTGTTGGCGCAATCTTCCGTAAAAACAGAACGCCAATACTTGTCAGGACGTGGCTGTGATGATATGGTACAATGGGATTTCATGTGTACCGGTGGTAATAATTCCGGAAAATGGACGAAAATCGGAGTACCTTCTTGTTGGGAGCTGCAAGGATTCGGTACTTATCAGTATGGCATGAAATTTTATGGTAAGGCTTTTCCTGAAGGAGTAGCTGATGAACAAGGTTTGTATAAATATGAATTTGAGTTGCCTGCCGAATGGAATGGTAAACAGATAGAGCTGGTATTTGAAGGCTCTATGACTGATACGCAGGTAAAGATAAATGGTCGTAAAGCTGGCTCCATGCATCAGGGAGCTTTTTACCGCTTTATTTATAATGTGAGTGACCGGGTATTCTTCGGATCGAAAAAAAAGAATGTACTTGAAGTAACTGTAAGCAAGGAAAGTGCGAATGCAGGGGTTAATTTGGCAGAACGCCGTGCTGATTATTGGAATTTCGGAGGTATTTTCCGTCCTGTGTTTATCGTGGCGAAACCAGCTCAAAATATCGATCGTCTGGCAATAGATGCGAAGGCGGATGGGAATTTCTATGCTGATTGTTTTCTGAATATGGCAGTAGAAGGTGCTAGGGTACATACTGTCATAACAGATGTTAAAGGGAAAAAAGTGGCCGAAAATACTTCGGATGTCCGTACAGGTAGCGATCATGCTTCGATTAATTTCACTGTAAAATCTCCTGAATTATGGACAGCTGAAACTCCGACTATGTATCAGGCTACGTTTACTTTGCTTGATAAAGCCGGTAAAACCCTGCATGTTGAAAATCAGAAATTTGGTTTCCGTACGATTGAGACACGTGAAAGTGACGGATTGTATATCAATGGTCAGCGCGTGATGATTAAAGGAGTGAACCGGCATAGCTTCCGTCCTGAAAGCGGACGTACACTGAGCAAGGCAAAGAATATTGAAGATGTATTGCTTATCAAAAGCATGAACATGAATGCTGTTCGTCTAAGTCATTATCCTGCTGATCCCGAATTCTTTGAAGCTTGTGACTCTTTGGGACTTTATGTAATGGATGAATTGAGTGGCTGGCATGGCAAGCACGAAACTATCAACGGGCAGAAGCTGGTAAAAGAAATGATTACCCGTGATGTGAACCATCCGTCCATTATCTGGTGGAGCAATGGTAATGAAAAAGGCTGGAACATTGAACTGGACGGAGAATTCCATAAATACGATCCGCAGAAACGCCCGGTCATCCATCCGCAAGGTAACTTCAGCGGATATGAAACCATGCACTATCGTTCTTATGGAGAAAGCCAGAACTATATGCGTCTGCCAGAAATATTTATGCCGACCGAATTCTTGCACGGGTTGTATGATGGGGGCCATGGAGCAGGATTGTATGATTATTGGGAAATGATGCGTAAACATCCTCGTTGTGCCGGAGGTTTTCTTTGGGTGCTGGCTGACGAGGGCGTGAAGCGTGTGGATATGAATGGATTCATTGACAACTGCGGCAATTATGGAGCTGATGGTATTGTAGGACCGCACCACGAAAAAGAGGGAAGTTATTTTACCATCAAGCAGGTGTGGTGTCCTATTCAAATCAGGGTTGATAGCCTTGACAGTCAGTTTGACGGCAAACTGAGAATAGAGAACCGGTACGATTTTTTGAATGCGAATACTTGCCGTTTCACCTATAAATATGTACAATTGCCTTCTGTGACCGATAAGGGGGGAATGAAAGTGATGAAACAGGGAGAGGTGAACTGTCCCGACATTCCTGCTCACGGTGTGGGTACACTGACTATTCCTGCGGCTATGAAGGGAGCCAATGCTCTACTGCTGACCGTTACGGATAAAAATGGGAATGACCTTTTTACATGGAGCTATAAACTGGAAGACATTGCCGGATTGCAACAGGTTTCTGCCGGAAACAAGCCTTCTTATAAAGAAACTGCCGATGCATTGACGGTTGATGCTGGAGGACGTACATTTACTTTCTCTCAGAAAGACGGACAACTGAAAGGGGTGAAGATTGGAAGCCGTACCATCAGCCTGACAAATGGACCTCGTTTTATTGCTGCGAAGCGTTCGGACCGTTCTATGGACCAGTTTTACAACCATGATGACAAAGAGGCTGAAAAGAAGAAAACCCAATATACAACATTTGAGGATGCTGGTTGTTTCACGGGCTTTAGCGTGCGTGAAGAAGGCAATAACGTAGTAGTTACCGCTAACTACAAACTGGGATGTTTTGATCAGGCTGTATGGACTATCTCCCCTGACGGTACCGCTGCTATAGACTTTACATACAACTTTAGTGGTGTTGTGGATTTGATGGGGGTGATGTTTGATTATCCGGAAGATAAAGTGTTGAGCAAGCGTTGGGTAGGTGACGGCCCTTACCGTGTATGGCAGAACCGTCTGCATGGCCCGCAGTTGGGCGTATGGGAAAATGAGTATAATGATCCCATTCCTGCTGAAAGTTTTACTTATCCCGAATTTAAAGGGTACTTCGCTAATGTGCAATGGATGACTTTGGAAACACAGGAAGGAATGATAAGTATTTGTAACCGTACTCCTCAGAATTATGTAGGGGTTTATCAGCCTCGCGACGGTCGTGACGGCTTGCTTTATACTTTCCCTGTTACCGGTATCAGTCTGATGAAAGTAATTCCTCCGGTTCGTAATAAAGTGAATACGACAGATTTGATAGGTCCGTCTTCACAAGCATTTTGGGCTGATGGAGAATATGGAGGAGGTATCACGTTAAAATTTGAATAACAGTGAAAAAATAGATTGTAAAGGGAAGAGAAACTTTGTTTATTCTTTCCTTTTCTTTTTTTATTTGACTTGAACTCTCTATATTTGAGAAATTGAGTACAAATTACAACTTTGTTCGTTTATTATTAAATATAGAATAAATAACTTATGAAGATAAAACATCTGTTTGTATCCATATTGCTGGTAACCGGATTCCAACCGATGATAGCACAATCCGCTTTACGGCAACAGTTTGTAAATTCACCCGTACAGGAAGCTCGTCCTTGGACTTTCTGGTATTGGATGTTTGGCGCTGTAACTCCCGAAGGGATTACTGCAGATTTGGAGGCCATGCATCGTATAGGTTTGGGTGGGGCCTATCTGATGCCTATTAAGGGAGTAGAGCAAGGACCTCAATACGAGGGAAAAGCCCAGCAGCTTACCCCTGAATGGTGGCGTATGGTCACTCATAGTATGAGAGAGGCTGATAGGCTAGGCATGCAGTTGGGAATGCATATCTGTGATGGCTTTGCCTTGGCGGGAGGTCCTTGGATAACTTCCGAAGAGTCGATGCAAAAAGTGGTATGGAGTGATACTATAGTGAACGGTGGGAATATTCGTAATTTGACTTTGCCCATGCCCGAAGCACTGGATGGCTATTATGAAGATATCGTTACCTACGCCATTCCATTGGAGCGTCAGCCTGAGGATACTTCATTGAAGCCGAAGGTAACTTTCGGCAATTTGAAATCGGCCGTTATTAAAGATGAATCCAAAGCTGTGAACAGAGATGAAAAAGGAGTTTTCCGTTCCTCTTATCCTTGTTGGATTCAGTATGAATATGCAGAACCTGTGACTTGCAGTAATGTGGAAATTATTTTGGGAGGAAATAACTACCAGGCACATCGCCTGAAAGTATTGGCCAGTGAGGATGGACGGACATTCAAAACAGTGAAGCAACTGGTTCCTGCCCGGCAGGGATGGCAGAATACGGATTTCCAGTCCACTCATGCTATCCCTCCTGTTACCGCCCGTTACTTCCGTTTTGAGTGGACTCCCGTGGGAAGTGAACCGGGTAGTGAAGATTTGGATGCAGCCAAATGGAAACCGAATTTGAAAATCAATGATATAGTCCTTCATACGGCTCCACGTATTCATCAATGGGAGGGAAAAGCAGGACTGGTGTGGCGTGTAGCTACTGCTACTACTTCGACGGAAATACCTGATGCGGCATGTGTGCAGCCGGATGAATTGATCAATCTCCCTTTGTATCAGGGCAGGCTGACCGCCCGTTTACCCGAAGGTAAATGGCGTATTCTCCGCATGGGACATACGGCAACCGGACATGTAAATGCTACTGCCGGAGGTGGTAAAGGATTGGAATGCGACAAGTTCAGTACCAAGGCTGTTCAGAAACAGTTCTCGAACTGGTTTGCGGAAATGTTCAAAAAGACGGATGAAGCCGTGGCACGCCGTGTGTTGAAATATATGCACGTAGACAGTTGGGAGTGTGGCAGTCAGAACTGGAGTGATAACTTCGCGGCGGAATTTAAGAAACGTCGTGGATATGATTTGATGCCTTATCTTCCTTTGCTGGCAGGTATTCCGATGGAAAGCGCCGCTCGCAGTGAGCAGATATTGCGGGATGTCCGTACCACCATCGGAGAACTGGTGACTGATGTGTTCTACACCGTATTGGCTGATTGTGCCCGTCAATATGATTGTCGTTTTTCTGCCGAGTGCGTAGCTCCTACTATGGTCAGTGACGGATTGATGCATTATCAGAAAGTGGATTTGCCTATGGGGGAATTTTGGTTGAACAGTCCTACGCATGATAAACCCAATGATATGCTGGATGCCATCAGCGGTGCGCATATTTATGGAAAGAATATTATCCAGGCCGAAGGCTTTACTGAAATTCGTGGCGTATGGGATGAAGACCCTGCCATGCTGAAACCTTTGCTGGACCGTAACTATGCACTGGGTATTAATAAGCTCTTTTTTCATGTCTATACCCATAATCCCTGGATGAACCACCGACCTGGTATGACATTGGACGGCATCGGACTCTTCTTCCAGCGCGACCAGACCTGGTGGGAGGAAGGAAAATCTTTTGTAGATTACATCACCCGTTGCCAGACTTTGTTGCAATACGGTCATCCGGTGGCTGATATCGCCGTCTTTACCGGTGAAGAAATGCCACGACGTTCCATTTTACCCGAACGGTTAGTTTCGATGCTTCCCGGTATCTATGGAGCCGAACGGGTGGAAAGCGAACGGATTCGGCTGGCTAATGAAGGTCAACCTACCCGTGTGCGTCCTGTCGGTGTTACCCATTCGGCAAACATGGCCGATCCCGAAGACTGGGTGAACCCGATGCGTGGCTATGCCTACGATTCTTTCAACAAAGATGCTCTGTTACGTTTGGCAAAAGCGGAGAAGGGAAGAATGGTACTTCCGGGAGGAGCTTCTTATAAAGTATTGGTGCTTCCTACAGCCCGTCCTATGAATCCTGATAACCTGCCGTTGTCTCCTGAGGCACAGGCAAAAGTAGAGGAACTCCGTGTGGCAGGTGTCATTATTCCGAAATTGCCTTATCGGGAAGATGATTTTTCTTCTTTCGGTGTGGAACGGGATGTACTTCTTCCTGCTGATGTGGCATATACTCATCGGAGTGGGGAAGAGTATGAGATTTATTTTGTAGCCAATCAGGTGGACAGTTTGCGTACATTCAATGCTTCTTTCCGCATTGCGGGACGCACGCCTGAATTGTGGAATGCGGTAACAGGAACCATAACTCGTCCAGCACAATGGAAAGAAGCGAACGGTCGTACCGAAGTCGCTTTGTCTTTGCCTGCCAATGGATCTGTATTTGTAGTATTCCCCAAAGAATATTCAGAAGTTTCTCCGGAACGGACCGAAAGGGAACCTGTATCCATATTGATCAAGGAATGGACAGTAACATTCCCCTCTGTGCGTAAGACTGTCACTCGTCCGGCATTATTTGACTGGAGTAAGGAAGAGGATGAAAAAATAAGATATTATGCCGGACATGCTACTTACAGAGGGTTATTCAGATGGAAGAATGAACAGGACGGAAGAATCATTCTTCGCTTGGGAAAAGTGGCCAATGTGGCGACTGTACGTGTCAACAGCATTGCATGCGGTACAGCTTGGACAGCTCCCTATGAAGTGGATATTACCGATGCGCTTCGTAACGGAACCAATGTATTGGAAGTGGAGGTAGTGAATACTTGGGCGAATGCGCTCCGTGGGGCTGATTTGGATAAAGCGCCTTTTGAGGGGATATGGACGAATGCAAAATTCCGTCTGCCCGGAGATGATTTGTTGCCTGCCGGATGGATGGGACCTTGCGAGTTTTTTAAAACTAAAGAATAATGGTAATCACACATAATATGAAAAATAAGAAACTACTACTGGGAATTGCTTGGGCATGGTTGATTTGCCTGTCGGCAAATGCGGAAGTGAAATTGCCCGCTTTCTTTTCAGATGGCATGGTGATGCAGCAGCAGACTCGTGCCAATTTATGGGGAACAGCTACTCCCAATGCATCGGTGAAAATTACAACAAGTTGGGATAAACAAACCTATAAAATTACTGCCGATGCAAAAGGCGCGTGGAAACTTGCTTTATCCACCCCCTCTGCCGGAGGTCCTTACACGATTACTTTTGATGATGGAAAGTTGACTGAAATACGTGATATCCTGATGGGGGAATTATGGTTATGCTCCGGTCAAAGTAATATGGAAATGCCCATGAAAGGTTTTAAAAACCAGCCGGTGGAGAATAGCAATACAGATGTGATGAACAGCCGTAATCCGCAACTCCGCCTGTTCACCGTAAAGCGGGCTTCCTCTTTTACTCCGAAAACAGATGTGGTAGGAACCTGGCAGGAAGCTGTTCCGGCAACCGTGCGTGAATTTAGTGCTACTGCTTATTACTTCGGTCGGATGATACAACAGCAGTTGAATATACCTGTGGGTTTGATTGTGGCTTCTTGGGGAGGCTCTGCCTGTGAAGCCTGGATGCATCCGGATTGGTTGAAGGCATTTCCCGAAGCAAAGATTCCCCAATCGGAAGCCGATATCAAGTCAAAGAACCGTACTCCGACTGTACTCTATAACGGTATGCTTCATCCGCTCATCGGATTAGCCATGCGTGGAGTTATCTGGTATCAGGGGGAAGATAACTATAACCGGGCTTCTACTTATGCCGATATGTTCAGTGCACTGATACGCGGGTGGCGCGAAGAATGGCAGCAAGGGGAATTTCCCTTCTATTATTGTCAAATTGCACCTTATGATTATGGAATTATTACTGAGCCTGGCAAGAATGTGATAAATTCTGCTTATCTTCGCGAACAACAAGCTATGGTAGAACACCGGGTGGGCAATAGTGGTATGGCTGTATTGTTGGACGCAGGAATGAAAACGGGGATTCATCCGGGTAAAAAGAGGGTAGCAGGAGAACGTCTGGGGCGTTTGGCATTAGTAAAAACTTACGGAATGAAAGGTGTTACGGCCGAAAGTCCTTACTATGCAGGAATGGAAGTAAAGAATGATACGGTAATAGTCAGTTTTGATCGGGCGCCGATGTGGATAAATTGTAAAGACCGTTTTGAATCATATAACTTTCAGGTTGCAGGCAAAGATCGGGTTTTTTATCCTGCTAAAGCGTGGATACAGAGAAGTAAAATGCTTGTAAAGAGCGAAAGAGTACCTCATCCGGTGGCAGTTCGTTATGGTTTCGAAAATTATGTGGAAGGAGATTTGTTTGGTGAAGATTTACCTGTGTCGTCTTTCCGTTCCGATGACTGGTAAAAACAGAAAAAAATGAAGAATATCTTTACGTTTTTATTATTAGTATTTATTGGCGGGCAGTTTCTGTGGGGACAGCCTGCCAATTTGGTTTGGAATACTCAAAGCCGGAATGCTTCGGAGTCCATGCCTTGCGGAGGTGGGGATATCGGTATGAATGTATGGGTAGAGAATGATGATGTTCTGTTCTACCTTAGTCGTAGCGGTTCTTTTGACGAGAATAACTGTCTGTTGAAGCAGGGACGGTTTCGTGTGAGTCTCACTCCGAACCCTTTTGCCGGAACGGCTTCTTTTCGGCAGACTCTGCATCTTAATGATGGTTATGTCAGCGTAAGTAGTGATAATGCTACTCTTATTATTTGGGTGGATGTGTTTCATCCTGTGGTACATGTTGAGGTGAAGACGAAGGAACTGACTTCTATGCGTGTAAACTTTGAAAGCTGGCGTTATGAAGATCGTCCGGTGCGTAAAGGGGAAGGGCAGCAATGCTCTTACAAATGGGCCATTCCTGATGGATTGATGACTAAGCGTGACTCTGTCTGTGTGGAAGAAGATAATTTTACTTTCTTTCATCGGAATCCTGATCGGACTATTTTTGATGTGGTAGTAGACCAACAAGGTATGAATGAGGTTAAGGAACAATTATATAATCCTCTGAAAAATCTAATATTTGGCGGTCGGTTATCCGGTGATAATCTGGTTTATACCGGTACACGTCGTGGGCATTATGCGGGAACTGAATATCTGGCATGGATGTATAAAAGTAAAAAACCTGTATATAAGCAATCTGTGCACATTGCCTTGAATACGGAACAAGGTACGGTTCCTGCATGGGAAGCATCATTGGCCCGTACTGAGAAGGAAATAAATGTATCCAAAGACAAACAGGCTACCCGTCGTTGGTGGAATGATTTTTGGAAACGTAGCTTTATTGAGGGGGAAGGTGAAGCGGGAGATGCTATCCGTAACTATACACTGTTCCGCTATATGTTGGGATGTAACGCCTATAGCCAGTGGCCTACAAAGTTTAACGGGGGACTGTTTACTTTTGATCCTATGTATGTGGATCAGATAATGGAATTCACCCCTGATTTCCGGAAATGGGGAGGAGGAACCATGACTGCACAGAATCAGCGTTTGGTTTATTGGCCTATGTTGAAAAGCGGTGACTTTGACTTGATGAAATCACAATTTGACTTTTATCTGCGTTTGTTGCCGACAGCCGAAGCGCGTACTCGTGCCTATTGGGGACATGCTGGCGCTTGTTTCACTGAGCAAATGGAGAACTTTGGTCTTCCTAACCCTGCAGAGTATGGTTTTAAGCGTCCTGCGAGTTTTGATAAAGGCTTGGAATATAATGCATGGTTAGAATACGAATGGGATACCGTTCTTGAGTTCTGTCAGATGATATTGGAAACAGCACGTTATGACAGTTTGGATATCAGCTGTTATACTCCTTTAATAGAAAGTTCGCTTAGTTTCTTTGATGAACATTATCGTCAGCTTGCGTTACAACGTGGCCGTAAGGATTTGGATGGTAGCGGTAAACTAGTGATTTATCCAGGATCGGCTTGTGAAACTTATAAGATGGCCTACAATCCATCCTCAACCATTGCTGCACTGCGCTCTGTTTTACAAACTTATAGGCGTAAACCGGATATGCTGGCACGTATTCCTGAGATTCCTTTGCGCATAGTGGATGGGAAGGAAATGATTGCTCCGGCACAGGTTTGGGAACGGGTGAATAATATTGAAACCCCTCAACTTTATCCCGTGTTTCCCTGGCGTATTTACGGAGTGGGCAGGGAAGGTCTGGAAATAGCTCGTAATACCTATTTATATGATCCTGATGCCCAGAAATTCCGTTCCCATACCGGGTGGAAGCAAGATAATATTTGGGCAGCCTGTCTGGGAATGACAGAGGAGGCTGCACAACTTACCTTAGAGAAAATGGCAAACGGCCCTCATCGTTTTCCCGCTTTTTGGGGACCAGGCTATGACTGGACGCCTGATCATAACTGGGGAGGCAGTGGCATGATAGGTATGCAGGAAATGCTGTTGCAGGAAGCCGATGGAAAGATTTTATTGTTTCCTGCGTGGCCAAAAGATTGGAATGTGCATTTCAAATTGCATGCTACAGGGCAAACCACTGTAGAAGCTACTCTGAAAGAGGGTGCAGTGGTTAGCTTGACCGTACAACCTAAAGAACGGGAAAAAGATGTGGTAAATTGTTTACTGAATAAATAATTTAGGGTTAAGGAGATGAGTTTCTTTTAGATTCATCTCCTTTTTCTTTAAATATAATCAAATTCAGAACTTGTCACTCCTTTCGTTTTTCCATTCTTGTTTATTTGTATGGCAATCAGTGTCGGAACATTGTTTGACGGCTTTGATTGCCTTTGTTGCGTAAAACAAGAACCAAAATATCCGATGTTTTGTTCTTAATATCATAAATAGATTCAAAATGGTTATGAAAAAGATTTTAATAGCTTTGGCCTTGTTGCTGACTGGCATTGCAAGCGGATCGGCATGTACCGGTATTTCGTTCCTGGCCGAAGATGGTGGATATGTGCAGGCACGTACCATAGAGTGGGGGAATAGTTACCTTCCGAGTGAGTATGTTGTTGTTCCCAGAGGACAGGATTTGGTATCTTATACTCCAACGGGTGTAAATGGCTTGAGATTTCGGGCTAAATATGGTATGGTAGGACTGGCTATCATTCAGAAAGACTTTGTGGCTGAAGGACTGAATGAAGTAGGACTTTCGGCTGGATTGTTTTATTTTCCTCATTATGGGAAGTATGAAGAATATGATGAGGCTCAAAATGCAACTACTTTGTCGGATTTGCAGGTGGTGAACTGGATGCTTTCCCAGTTTGCTACTATAGACGAAGTGAAAGCAGCTATAGAAGGGGTGAAGGTGGTGTCTCTTGATAAACCTGGTAAAAGTTCTACGGTACATTGGCGCATTGGCGATGCTAAAGGAAATCAAGTGGTATTGGAGTTTGTGGATGGTGTTCCTCATTTTTATGAAAACAGGGTAGGAGTACTCACCAATTCTCCCGATTTTCCATGGCAGGTGACTAACTTGAATAATTATGTAAATTTGTATCCGGGGGCTGTCACTCCACAGCAATGGGGTGGGGTGACTATTTTCCCTTTTGGCGCAGGTGCTGGATTCCATGGCATTCCGGGGGATGTGACTCCTCCATCCCGTTTTGTTCGTGTAGCGTTTTATAAGGCAACAGCTTCGGCGTGCCCTACAGCGTATGACGCTATATTACAAAGTTTTCATATTCTGAATAATTTTGATATTCCTGTCGGTATAGAACATGCGTCAGGAAAAGCACCTGATATTCCCAGTGCTACACAATGGACTTCGGCTATTGATTTGACAAACAGGAAAGTGTATTATAAAACGGCATATAATAACAATATTCGTTGTATTAATATGAAGAAGATTGATTTTGATAAAGTGAAATATCAGTCGTATCCATTGGATAAGGAGTTGAAACAACCTATAGAAGAGATTATTGTGAAATAGTGTGGGGGGGGAAGCTGTTGACGGAAGTACATGGAAATTTTAATCGCAATGAATGAAAAATGGATAAAATGTATTTTTTTAGAAAAAAGTTCTAGAAATGTTTGCAAATACAAAAATAAACCATACCTTTGCACTCGCAATTCGGAAGAATAGCAATAACAAAGGATTGATTCGCTAGCTCAGCAGGTAGAGCACAACACTTTTAATGTTGGGGTCTTGGGTTCGAGCCCCAGGCGGATCACTAGAAGGTCAGGGAGTTACATCAAAGTAATTCTCTGATTTTATGTTTATTACGCTAGTTTACCTGCTGCATGTAAACATGTAGATGTTAATTGGGGGGGCAGTAGAAATGAAGTGTGGATAGGGATTTTCCCCGTCCATACCTTTCTTTAGATTTATACACACATACAGAGTTGTGTGAAAGGAGCCGACAAGAGCTTTTCAATAAGTTTAATCTTTCCGTTACCATGAAATCCAAGGGACAGAGATTCTTAAAAAGTAACAACCCCACCGGCGGAATAAAATGAATGCATATCACATTCCATTCTTATAGCCTAAGTCTTTTCTTTCTCCAGATTAAACCTTTTTATACGGATACTTTCTATCTCCATAAGCTTTGGAGTTAACTCCAAAGCTTATGGAGATAACTCCAAAGGATACGAATAAGATCTTTTTTAGGGCGAGTCTGATTCCAAAGTCTCTTACACATTCCTTACGGATAAAAAGTCCCATTAAAATTCAACTCCTCCCTAATTGTTTCCGTCAAATGGTTTCGTGGTTGCCTCTCCCTTTTGGGATATGCCTTTGCGGCTGATAACGCATTTGAGTGTTTTGTAAAATATCATCATGTCTGTCATGAAGCAAACATGGTCTACGTACCAGATATCCAGTTCGAATTTCTTTTTCCAGCTGATTGCGTTTCTTCCATTTACTTGTGCCCATCCAGTGATGCCGGGGCGCACTTCATGTCTTCTTGCTTGCTCTTCATTGTATAGAGGCAGGTATTGTACCAATAATGGACGGGGGCCGATCAGAGCCATGTCTCCTTTCAATACGTTGAAAAGTTGAGGCAGTTCGTCAACGGAGGTGGCACGGACTATTTTCCCTATGGGGGTCATTCGTAAGCTGTCGGGTAAAAAGTTTCGCGACAGTCTTTCCGGTCATTCATGGTTTTAAACTTGATGATCCTGAATATTTTTCCATTCTTTCCCGGACGTTCCTGAAGGAAAAAAATGCCGCTACCCCTGTTGGCTATGGCAAGTAACAAGATGGTTGACAATAGGACAGGAGAGGTCAATAATATCAGAAAGGCGGCTATAAGACAGTCCAGCGGATATTTGAAATAACGGGTATATCTGCTCTTCTTCATGGTTGTGGATTATTTTTTATAATCCGGCACGGTGAACCACAGGCTGTCACTCCGTCAGGTATGTCTTTGCACACTACTGATCCTGATCCGATAATGGTCCATTTGCCTATTTTAACTCCGGGGTTGATCACTGCTCCGGCACCTATCCATGAGCCTTCCCCCACTTCCACATTGCCACATAATGTGGCGTGTGGCGAGACATGTACATAGTCTTCCAATATACATTCATGATCAATAGCGGCGCCAGTGTTGACAATGCAATGTTTACCTGTTTGGCAGCAACTTTGCAATATACTTCCTTGCATGACAACACTGCCTTCTCCTATTTTTGTATAGGGGAGACAATGGCATGGATAGAGATGACCGTACCGAATACAGCGTTTTTTTTATACAATTGTTCCGCTATATTTTTTCGGATGCTGTTGTTTCCGATACTGATAAGTATCGGGAACATTCGTTTTGGATCGTAGGAAAGAACATGATATTCCATCCATTCCTGTATGTGGGGATTATCATCTATGATGCCCGTCAGTTCAGTGCTGTTTTCTTTCAGTATATCCATGATCACTTTGGCGTGTCCGCCGGCTCCGTATAAATACATATTGTCAGTCTTTATTTTGTTAGATTTGAAATCTGTTCTTGATAGACCTTTCGTAAGGCTTCCCATAGCGTCCGGCGGTCGTATTTTTGAACAATCTGTGGGCAGGCAGCCGAGGCCAATTGTTCTACGAGCCGTGGAGAAGAGAGAAATCCGCACATGGTGCGATATAGGTATTCGCTGTCATGAGGAGGAATAATGATACCGTTCTTTCCGTTTTCAATGATTTCGTTACATCCGTTGATGTTCGTTACGATGCAAGGTAATCCCATCGCTCCGGCTTGTAATATTACATTGGGGAATCCTTCCCGGTAACTGGGGAATACGAAGGCATCCGCAGCGGCTAAAAAAGGGCGGATATCCTCTTGCCATCCCATAAATTTTATGGCGGGATGTTTGTGTATATGTTCTGCTGTTTCAGGAGTTACCGGATCCAGTTCCGCTTCAAAGTCTCCCACTAGGCAAAGACGACAGTTTGTAAATTCCTGTTGCAGGCGGACAAAAGCTGAAACCAGTTCGTTGATACCTTTATCCCGCACCAATCGTCCGACGAAGCAAAAAAAGTGAAACAGGGGTTCCGGCGATAGATTTCCGCTTGTCTCATTACCTCCGGTGTCCGGTCAAAATAAGCAAGGTCAATTCCGTTGATGTTACCGTTTCCGATAAGATGCAATGCCCGGCTGGTGATATGGAAACGTTCCAGATCTCTCCTCACACCTTTCCCTTCCGGATTGAGGTAGGTCGCACAGGCACAAGTGAGTTTCTCTGTAGCAATTAATAACTGCTGTTTCCAACCTGTAGTTGAAGGAATACTAGTCCTGTGAAAGTGTGGATCCGGATGGGAACCCTGCATATTCGGGCGGCCATCATGGCCAACAGCCCCGCCTTGGGTGTCAGCGAGTGGACTATCTGCGGTTTTTCTTTGCGGAACAGGATGATGAGCCTGATCAGTGCAATCAAGTCTTTCAAAGGGGCAATGTGGCGCTCCATCGGGATAGCGCAAGTTCTGACGCCTTCTCTTTCCGCTACTTTGTGTAATTCCTCTCCGGACGAAGAGACAGCTAATACTTCATAAGTCTCTGCCAACATCTTCAACTGTCTTTGCAGCAGGAGATGGAGCGAAAGGGAACAGTGGATATGCGTATTACTTTGGGTTTCATACAGATGGTTTGTGTCGTAAACGATAATAAAGATACCCCACCCATTCGTGCGTTAGTTCTGGTCAGGAAGCCAAGACGTGCCAAGATGGCAGGAAATTCGTTTTTCCCCTTTATTTCGGGAAACGTATCGGTGATATATGTGTCCGGATTCAGCCCCGCTGCATGAAAGGTCCATAGCGACCTGCGCATGTGGGTCGCGGAGGTAATCAGCAGGGTCGATTCCGTTTTCATACTGTTACCGATCAGCTCTAACGTGAACGTTGCGTTTTCCCACGTGTTGTTTGCGCGGGTTTCCAAGATGACATCTTCAACGGCATGCCCAAATCTGCCAGATATTGTTTCATGTCCGCGGCATTTCCTTGCAAACCTTTTTCCGTCTTTGCTTTCGATGATCGAACCGTCTGAAGCTAACACCAGTTTCCGGATGCGTCCATGCTTGTACAGCCGGATGCCTTCTAATAACCGGTCGGCAATCTCGCTAAATTCGGGTCGGCTTCGTTTCCAGTCCCAATAGCTGTAGCCGCCCAGCACGATGCCGTATGTATATTGTTTCCTTTCAGGTAGGGGGCGGTCATATTCCTTGTACCATTGTTCGGCAATCCATTGATAGAGTGCACCGTTGGAGAATAAGAGAAAAGCAAGGCTGACAAAGTGAGACAGAGCCTTTTCCATCGTTTAGATTTTAGAACCACCCCTAAGAGAAGAAAAATAACGATATAGGTTGTTGGATTGATAGCAAGTGAAATAAACATGAGATTTTTTATATATGTATAAGAATGAATGAAATTATTTTTTAAGTAATCTAATTGGAATTTCTTTTTTAACTTGTTTCTTACATAGATCATATCGCATGTTGGAATCGTAGGCGGCAATTGCTTTTATAAAGGATCTTCTAAAAATGCAGGATGATTTTGTACTTGCATGATATCCTTGTATATAGGGTCCTTTAACTCTTCCGAGATTCTGTTTTTATTTCTTTAGGAGACCTGACTTTAAAAGCTATCATTTGGCAAATATCTGATTTTAGCACATTTTCAGTTCTATTCGGATATAATCAGAAGCCTTATGATATTGATATTTGTCAATTAAAGCCTTTTTTATGTAATAAAGTTTTTTTCAAATCAGGCAACAAACAGGTGTTATATCGAGTTGTCATACCACCGAATCGATAGTTATATCCACATTCTTTGAGTATGTAAATTTTAGATAAATATGGAAATAATTGGAGATTAAAGGCAAGGTCTTCCCCTGTAGTGATACCTGTTGGCTGTATATTGGCTGCATTTAATGAAGATTTTCGATAGAGTTTTCCCCACATATTAACGGATAAAATGTTGATTCCAAAAAAAGAAATATAGTATTTGTTAAATAGTTTTGGTTGTTGTATTAGTCCGTTAACAGGACTGAGTCCCGTTTTTTTACCACCCCATAGCGATCCATGACTCGTTGCATTCCCATTTCCACATAGTCTACTCCAGTTTTTTCTGCCGTTTCGTATATTGTTGTAAGTATTTTTTTTATTCACCAGCCAGTCATCCGAATATATTGTGCTATGTATTGTTCGGTGTTGCAAATTGGGATGATAATTGAAATCATGGTTATATGAATGTATTAATTTATTTCCAAATATTAAAATAAAACGTAAACGCATAGAACGTTAACAACGCATAGCCCAACATCTTTTCATGGTTCACCCAAAAACGTTCCTTCATGAACGGATAAATCAACACCACCGGCATGATGAACCACGAAATCTGGGCGAAACGGTTGGAATAGGCGGCACGGATCACCAGCACCCAGAAAGCATTGGTGACAAGGAACGTATTATATATCCAATGGTAATACTCGTCCTTGAAGTTGCGGCGGAAGATGAAATAGTACCCCACTGCTACCCCCATGGCACTATATAACAGAAAGTCCCAGCGGAAAGTCATACTCATCTGAACGATCTCGCCCACCATGTTGTCACCTGTCAGATAGCCGGAAAAGCGGTCGTCTCCCCCATCAGATTTGTTGCCGCCAAATATGCCTGGATACGTCCGCCTATGGCATACGATACGCCTACATGCCATCCATCCTGCCAGATACCAATAGCTATTCTTGATGAACCAGGTCAGTGTGCCTGCTCCAACCATCAGATAGATGGATTTGTGGATTCCGGCTGCCAAACGCATAACCCGATCATTACGGGTGGACGGTTGACATACGTCATTGCCAAGATGAACAAGGAGGCTCCCATGCCATTCCGGATACCGTTTACTCCGTAACTCCAGAAAGTAAACATGCTGAGTATGACTAAGAAAGGAATATAGTAATACCCTTTGAAGATACGTTGCATAGCCAGCCACAATGAACCGATATAAACAGTGGCACATAGCAGAAAAAAAGTATGGATGTCGCTGTATCTGGCAAACCATTGCATAAGGTTGTAAAACAACCATTCGCCTTCCCATTGCCAGGAAAAGGGATCGCATGAATTGGCTGCAGTATAAAATCCTTTGGCGTAGTTTACCGTGTCTCCGAAATAAACGCTGACAGGACGTAGCCCCATATACAAGATCAGGATTAGTGTAAATAATACGCCCCACATGGCGTTGAGCGACACGGTCTCTTTTTTCAATACGCTTCCTGTGTGGCACTGCCATACGGCTGTCAGTACCATGCACAATACGGTGACATCGAAATAATGGGCATATTCACTTACGGGGATAAAGTCTATCATATTTATGGATGTTTTTCGTTATGTTATTTTTTCGTGCTTTTGTCTCGCACAGTTTCATGAATCCGCTGTACAGGGGCGGAATGTAATAGAAACTGAGGGTGAAAGTTTTATGAAAGGGGATATGTCTGTTTTTCAGGAACTCGTTGGCTGTTTGCTTTTTTAGTCTTTTTCGCTGTAAGGTGTGCCAGATGCCGGTAAGGCGTGTTTGACGCATGATACCTCACGTTGATTATCATCTTGAAAAGCTTTTTCCAAACAACATCCCCGGTAAACTGTATTTTCTTTTTGGAATGTTTTGCAAGCAGAGATAGTAGGAATCGGCACGGTCTATGTAACGGGATTTACCTTTTGATGTGTGATACTCGTAGGTCGTTGTACCCAGTAGTACATGGGGATATCTATTATGACAGCTTGACAAGATTTTTGATAGATCCGGCAGTTGAACTCAGTATCTTCTGTACCGGTCTCTTGGAAAAACTCATTATCCAACAACTCCCGTTTATAAAGTTTGTTCCATACTACTTGCGCTTGAACTTCTTTTATTCCTTGCTGTGGGTGGATATGGTTGAATAAACTTTTTATCATTATTTCTTGTGTAAGAATGCTTTTTTGTGTAAGCGGAAGGAATTGAATAAGATTTGTCATTGTCATATACCTGTTTTCCTAAAATCATGGAAAAGCTATAATTACCTTCCTGTAATGCTTCCAACAGCACTTCATACATTTGCGGATGGATATAATCATCACCGTCAATGAAAGAGATGTATTTTCCTTTGGCAGCTTTCATCCCGCTATTTCTAGCCGGAGACAATCCTGCGTTTTTCTGATGAATCACTTCAATGCGGGTGTCTTTCCGGGTATATTCATCGCAAATTTCTCCGGAATGGTCGGTGGAACCGTCATTCACTAATATGATTTGCAAGGTTGTATAAGTTGATGCCAATATGCTTTCGATGCATGGGCGGAGATAGGCTTCTACATTAAAAATAGGAACGATGACGCTTATTAAATCCGTTTCTATATCTTTTTTCATTTTCTTTTTTCGTTGATAAGCTGATTAAATAATTCCATCCACATAGGGATGATATTTTTTATATCATACTGTTCTGCTTTCAAACGGGCGGCTTTTCCCATTTCCTTACGAAGTTCTTTATCCTCTATCAACCGGCAGATTCTGTCAGCCAATACCTTCTCGTTATTAACGGGTACGAGAAATCCATCATGCCCGTCGGCTATGATGTCCTGCGGTCCGCAGGGCAAGCGTATGAGACGACAGGAACTCCACAAGACATGGCTTCGATGATAACCAATGGGAGACCTTCAAAAGCGAAGTTAATGTGAAAATTGACGCTTCATATAATGGGGAAAATATATCATAAGTATATCCTTTTAAGAAAATATTGTTTGTCAATTGATTGTTTCTTATTTGTTCTTCCAATTCAGTTCTTAATTCTCCTTCACCCCATATTTCTAAAGTCCAGTCAGCATGCCTTTCTATTACATACTTCCATGCGGAAATTAACGAGCTGAAATTTTTAGAAATGCCAATCTTCCTACAGCAATTACTTTTTATTTATTAATGAAGCTTTTTTTCGAACCAAATGAAATAATAGGATTAGGAATGACACACACATCCACTTCTGTATTTTTCCCCAATGGACAACTTTATCTTCTTTTTTGTAAGTACCACCGTTCGGTCATATTTTTTTAAGGTGTATGCGATAATCAATGAAGTCTCCCAAAATGGCAAGGAGTTTGTCGAATACACTTTGGGCATGTAATGACCTGTAATTTTTATTGCTATGTATCTCTCTGATAAAAACCGGATGGGAGCTGACCGACAGGTAAGGTAAAAAGTTTTTCTCACTTGTTCCGGTAGATATGACAATATCCGGCTGTATTTGGTTCAGTATCTCTTTCAACCGTTTTTTATGTTGTTTCCTTTTATAGATAATACCTTTCAATATATAAAAACGGGATTTCCAGTCATCTTCAAAATAATTTATGTCACAATTTACCAAATGTACCTTAGTGGAAAGGGGGAATACTGGTTTGTCTTTATTGTCGGTCACAATAATCCAAACCTCATTCTTTAGAGCTAATTTATTTGCTTTGGCTATTGTGACTCTTTGAATCCCTCCTGCATAGCAAATACTATCTGTACAATATGCTATTTTCATCGTTCTATAATAAATTTTATAAGTTTCAATAGGCACAAGACTCCTGTGGTAGACCGGAATCGTGCCATTTCAAAAAATAGCCTCCAGTGTATCGGAAAATAGTTCATCGGTAACTGCCGGATACTTGTCCTATATTCATGTGAACTCAAAATTGCGGACAATGCACCGTGTTGTTTCATGAAGCTGACCGGTGAAAAGGTGATGTTCAATCCTTGTCCTATCAGGCTTAATGCCCGGCGATATGTTAAAGCCTTTTCAAGGTCTTCCCGGTGTAAGGGAGTTATCCATTCTTCTATTAACCGGAATAACAGGTTCCACTGTTCAGTCAGATGGGGTTTATACAGTTTGGTTAGCGAGGTGATGTTGTTTTTTCGATAATGGTAGAACAAGTCAGGCAGATAGATGGCTTTTTTTACCCAAGTGAAATAATACACATTGAAGAGTAAGTCCTCTGTACCGATTTGTCTGACAGGAACAAACCGAAGGCCATGTTCTTTGATGAGTGATGTCTTATATAGTTTTCCCCAAGCTGTAGACAAACTGTCTATCTTTCCGGGCAAACGCAATTCTTGATCGTTAGGAGCTATAAGTCGCGCATAGAGCCAGTGGATTGAAGATCCTTGATAAACCATCTTTTTGTCGCTGAACAGATATTGAGGAAAGGACTGGTTGGCAAATTCACGAATGTAAGAGAAAAGACAGACATCCGTTTGTTTGTCGGTGTGTGAAAGAAGTGTTTTGCAGCAGTCTGTTCCTATCCAGTCATCGCTGTCCACAAACATCACCCATTCTCCACGGGCACTCTCCAGACCTTTGTTACGAGCGCCTGATAGTCCTAGGTTCTCCTGATGGATAACAAGGATCCGGCTGTCCCTTTCCGCGTATGCTTTCAGAATATCCGGTGAATTATCCGTCGATCCGTCATTTACACAAATAATCTCAATGTCCCGATAAGTCTGGTTCACTAACGAATCCAGACATTGGGGCAGGTAAGGGGCTGTATTATAAACCGGTACAATGATACTGATCATGATAATTTTCGTGCTTTATACCGTATATATCCATACCAGGTTATTCCCGGAAGCAAAGCGGATAGGGTCAGCCATTTGCGTGGTGACTCCGATAGAAAATGGGGATTTCGTGCCAACAAACTGTCTGCCACATAGTGCATCGCTTCGATGAAACGTCGTTGTGAGGTAGGAGCCAGTTGCATGGAACTTTTGCGGATAAAAGCAAAGCCTCGCGGGTTACGTATGTATTGGCGGTACATGTTCAAGCTTGAACCGTCGGGGCGGTATTCTACGTTTACCAACACTTCGTTCAAGGCCAGTAAAGGGTAATCCTGATCTATCAATTGGTATTTATAACCGAGTGATACATATTTCTCTCCTTCAAAAATGGGATATTCGGGATATTGTTTGATGACATCCGTGCGATACACCAGTTTTTTGTCTCCCCGCCCGCCTTGTGCATAGAATCCGCCTAAAGTAGTCCGCCTGCATTCATAAGGAAAAGGCGTACCGATTAAATTTCCTTGGAAATCAGCATCCAGTCCGATGATTCCTGCTACTTCTTTTGAACCGTGTGCGTTCCAGAATGTGATAATCTTCTCCACTGCATCATCGGGCATATAATCATCCGAGTCGACGCAAGTGTTCAACTCTGTGTCGATCAACCGATAAGCCGTATTGTGTGCAGCATGCATTCCTTGGTTCTCCTGATAATGGTAGCGGATGTCTATTTTCCTCTCTGCTATCCATTTTTCCACCCATTCAAGGGTATCGTCGGTCGAACCGTCATCCACAATCAGCCAGATGAAATCTTTGCAGGTCTGCCGTGACAGGGCTTCGTAACCTAAATGCAGAGTATAGGCACGGTTATATGTCGGCGTGAAGATGGTCAGCGTCTTCTTATCTGTTTCTATCTTGTTTTGTTCCATTGTCCTAAATAATAATTCTGAAGCCATTCGGCGTTTTTCACAATGTCGTAACCGGCATCGGCTATTTGTTGGTAATAACCAGTGCGTCGGCTTGCCATACAGCGCACTCTCTCTATTTCGCATGCCCATTGTCGAGGAGCTGTTTCCAATGAGAGGAAGGAGACTTGGTCGGTCAAAGCCGCTTCGCGGGGAATGCGATCGGACACAACGCAGGGCAGGCCGGCACATTGCGCCTCAACCATAGAAACGGAAAGGCCTTCCATAAAAGAGGGGAACAAAACAGATCCATCGCTTGCAACAGGCGGTTTACATCCGGACGTCCCCCAACAAATGTACTTGGTCTGTCAAACGGAACTGTTGTACCTTTTTTGAATGGCTTTTTGCAATTCCCCGTACCAACCAGCAGCAGGTGTGCTGTGGGATTAAACTCCTGCACATATTTATGAAACACCTCCAAGAGGAACTCATGGTTCTTCTGTCGGTTGAAACGTCCGACGTGTCCCACGACCGTAACATCTTTGGACAAGTGAAGTTCTTGACGAACCTCCAGCCGCACCGCTTCATCAAACCTGTATAGGAACGTGTCGATGGCATTGCGTTGCAAAATCGCTTTTTTCCCCAACTCGTTTCCAAACAACCATCGGGCGGCTTCTTTCCCACAGGTAAACCCTTGGGTCAGGTAAGGGCGCATGGTATGCTTGAAATAGGTGCGGAAAAGCCATTTAGTATCGAATAAAGCGTGTGCGTTGTGTGCGTGCGCAATAATTACGGGTACTCTTCGCCCTGCTGCTTCCCGGTAAACGAAATATCCCGATTCCGAACAATGCCCATGGATAATCCGATACTCCGGATGTTGGTCGAAAAAGTCGGAAATTTGTTTTCTGTATGTATTGAAGGTGAACGGATGGAGGGGGATCATACGGTAGATCTTGCCACCCATTGCCTCTATTTCATCATCGTATGCGCCCCGTTCCTGCCGGTGTACCATGAAATCAAACTGAACCCGGTTGCGGTCTATGTGACGGTCGTAGTTCATGACCATCGTTTCGGCACCTCCCCGGTTCATGATGGTGAAAAGCATCAATATTCTGATAGGTTCTTCCATTGTGACATTTATTTCATTCGATTTCCTGTCAGCCGATGCATCCATTGGCTGAGCTTGTTTATCCATCGGCTTCGTTTGATCCATGTCTGGCTATACCAATGGATGGAATATGTATTTTCGGTGCGGTGTAACTGCCCGTCGATGTAATCATACGGACAGAAATAATCCGTAGGATAGAGAGTGATGTCTCCGAGCTGCTGAAAACTGCCGTCCTTTCTGAATCCGTAAACCTTTTCCAGTTTGCGGGTCAGCTCTTCTACGTTGGTGGTCTGGTCCGGTTTCCCATCCGGGGTGATGAAACAGCGATGATCGTATGACTTTAATAATTCAATGAAGAAAGAGTGGGAGGGTTCTGCTCCTATCAGGTTCGTTCCTACCCATTGAGTTCCTTCGAATCCTAAAAAGGCCTTATTCGTCAGTAACCTATCCAAGGGACGTACCAATTCTACATCCGTGTCCATATAGACACCTCCTTCGTGTACCAATGCCCACAAACGTGCCACATCGCTCACAAAAGCCCATTTCTTGGTAGCGTATGCCTCTTCGCAATAGCGGTTCAGACGGATGTCGAAGTTATTTTCGTTCCACTCCTTTATTTCGTAACCGGGACAATGTTTCTGCCAGTTCGCTATCATGCGGAGTACTTCAGCAGGCTTTTCCTTATCTCCAAACCAACAATAGTGTATTGTTCTCGGATCATGTGTTTCCTCTTTTTTTTATCCTTCTATTGCTGAATAAATTTTACCGACTTCTTTTTCGTTCCCATAATGGCGGATTCGTAGTTGTGCCTTGATGGCTTCTTGTTGTCGTTTGTCGGCAATGAACTGTGCCAATCCTTCAGCCGCTCCTTCCACATTGTTTGGGATGATAATGCCGTCCACCCCTTCTTCCAGTTGGCTTGAGGAGGTAGGAAAACGGGTAATGACCACCGGTTTTCCCAATATCTGCGCTTCACGCACCGTTACTGCTTTGCCTTCGTAACGCGAAGGCTGTACATAAATGTCACATGCCTTGATGTAAGGGTAGGGATTCATTTGCTTGCCAGCCAAAACGAAATGTTTTTCCATCCCCGTTTCCGCAATCGCTTTCCGTATCAACGGTTTATCTCCGCCATACCCTACGACATACCAACAAACGTCAATGCCCTGTTGCACCAATTGACGGCAGATGTACACTGCCCGGTCGATGGCTTTAGGATAAGAGAACCGTCCTACGGTACAGAGCAGAACAGGATGTTTTGTTTGTCCTTCTCGTCCTTCGAATGCTTGTAGGAAAGAAGTGTCGAAGGGCAGTTCCGCCTGTTCACGTATAAAAGTTTCGGACAGGATATTTTCCATCAGTATCAACTTGCATTCTAATGAAGGGAATTTTGAAAGAAAACCTTTGGAAACCGATTCAGAAATGGAGATGATGCGGCCGAAAGCTCCCCATACCGGCAATTCCCGGCGGGTATTGATGTCAATAAAGGAATAGTCGGTATGAATCCATGCCCATTTTTGCTGTGCCTTTACTTTGTCGCGCACAATGTTGTGCGGTGTAAGGAAACTGATGGCCAGGTCATACGTCCGGCCTTCGTTGATGGAGGGCAGGAATGGAGTAGTACAGTCTGCTACATATTGAAATATGGCCTGACTTTCTTTTGCCTTCCTCCGTTTCCTGTAACACCAGTCCAAAAGGTGTGCTGCGATGCGCCCGGCAGCAATGTCCCAATACCCTTCGCGGATAATTTTCCGGATAGGGCGGGTGAGGGTGGTGTACTTTTTTACTTCGGGCAGAAGATTCACTTCCTTGGGTATGAGGTTCATAAATTCCCCGCTATGCCGGTAGACAAACAGATCCACTTGGCAACGCGAATAGTCTAGGGCATTGAGCAAGCCGATCAGCGAGCGTTCTGCCCCGCCTATCTCCAGGTATTGGATGGCGATGAAAATACGGGGAGGCGTTGTGCCATGTTTGATTGGCTGTCTATTTTGATGTGATGACTGATTTTTCATCTTTCTCTATTAATAATGTAGAGTGTGCATTGATCACCTCTGGATGGTTTCGGCGGATATATCCCCCTATACTGTTGTATGTCAATCCCAGCCGGGTGGCAATGTCTTTCAGTGTTTCGGTGGTCGTCCCATACAGGCGGATCGCTTCAGCATATTTTTCTTTTGCTTTGTCTGGACATCCGTTTCCCCTCAGAGGTCTGTACCATACCCTGTCGGTTTGCCAACTCCGGTTCATGTTTGTGCAGGTACTCTCTGAATGTCTCGGGATGGAGCCCGAACTCTTTGGCGGCGTGGGCTATCGGGCGGGGGTGTTTTCTCAGGCTCCCGATGGCTTTCTCGTATTTGGCGGCTACGGTTTTCATCCGCTTTTTCGATTTCCGCAAATCAAGACCCCCTTCTGCCTTGCCGGAAAGTCCTGCCCGTTCCCTCACTAAGTCGATATGCCATTTGTGCAGATAAGAACGAAGTCCTTCCGCTGTGACGTGTGTTCTTTCTGCGATTTCTTTTAGCGTGAGAGCCGTGTCCTTATAAAGAGACAAGGCTTTCGCATATTTATCTTCTGTACGGAGAGAGGGTTTGTAGGTCCTTCCGTTGCCGGATAGTTCGCCTCTCTTCTTCTCTGGTCTGGCCTGTGCTTCCGAACGTTTCTTTCTCTTTTGTTCCAGTATATTTTTGTGATAGAACCTCAGATGCTGTTTGAAACCGCTTGGTGAGACATGGCATGCCCCGGCTATTTCAGGGATCGTCATGTCTGTCTTTTTATAAAGCTCCACTGCTTCGGCGTATTGTTTGGTGCAAGCCGGGGTCGCCCCACGATGGGTGTTGTCATTTATGCCCAACCAATGGCGTACTTTCTCGCGCCAAGGAATGACTTCCGGTTCATGGATGCGCATGAAGTTGGCTAGTCCCGTTCCCTCCACTCCATGTTTGCGGGCTATCTGCGACACATTCAATTCGATATCCTCCAGAGACAAGCATGCATCTATAGCCTTTTTATATCTGGCATGCGACACCACATTGGGCTTTCCTTCGGACATGATCTTGACGGCATGGGGATTTTCTCCTTCCAAAGGAATGTGATGGCGGTGTAATACCAATTCGCGCCAGTAGCGGCGCAAGTAACTGCCGAGTCCTCCCGCTGAGACGTGACATTCCATAGCTATCGTTTTCAGTGGCATGTTTGTCTCCGCATAAAGGGCAACTGCCTTGTCGTATTTCTGATGAAGCGCGTGGCGCCGCAGCAGAGCGGATCGCTGTCTCGGAGTCAATCCTATAGGATCCGGAAACGGATTTTCTTTTTCCAGTTGTCCCATTGGATTCGCTTGTTCATTGCTTTGCTGGGGATTCCTCACCGGCTCCTTTGTGGGATAATCTCTGTCTTTCATCTCTTGGTGGAATTGAATAGCCATACCTTTTCCCTCATGTTCTTGGTATAAGAGCTTTAGTGGAAAAAGTTAGATATCTTACTTTTTTTGTTCACTTGAGCCGTGTGCTTTCATAATGTGTATGACCGATAATGTATTGTGCGCCAGGTAGAAAACTGATCAGGTAACTAGCTAGGACAGAACCGGCAAATGTCAATAACGAGACAATGGTTGTTTGTACAATGTATGAGTCGATGACACGAATGAACTCCCATTGCCAAAGTAGGTAACGCATGATGAAAATATGTATCAGATAAATGCCGAACGAGAGTGAGGAAAGCTGGGTAAGTGTCTTTCTCATCCGTAGCCAGATCTGCCAATGTTCTATGCATTCTGCCATACGATACCAGCTCACACATTGAATTGCTACAAAAACAGACAGATACCAAAACAGATCATAGAAATCGACTTTCCATCCGGCTGTTTTGCATACGACTGGTGCTGCCATGGCGACCGTCAGCAAAGGAAACAATGCTTTCCATGGAATTCTTTTAGGATATTGTTTCAAATAATATCCCAAGACAAAATAACCTGCATAACCCGTAAAGTAATAAAGAATTCCAGTATCTCCGGTATTGATATTTACTACTGGACGGACTATGGGGAAACATAGGCTGATTCCCCATAGTCCCAAATAAAACTCGATTTCTGTCCGACTCGCATAGTTCAACCATCGACTCAAAACAGGAGCCAATAAGTATAATCCTATCAAAGTGTACATGAACCACAAGACCGGATTGCCTTGTGGTGAAAAAGGTAAAGATCCCAAGGTTCGCAGCCAGTCAATAGATTCGTCTCTCATCAGCGTGTTACAACCTAAATAGAACAAGCTCCAAAACAGAGTAGGGAACAATATTTTCCCGAATCTCCTTTTCAAGAAAATACTTGCTCCTGTACGGACAGGAAGCAATAATGCCCCTGATACCATAAAGAACAGTCCGATACAAGGAGCAGTCAAATAGCTCAATGTAGACAGGAACAATCCGTTCCCCTCCGCACTATCGGGTAGCGGAGCGTGCATGGCGATGACCATGAGACAGGCTAAAAGGCGGAGGAGGTCGAATTTAGAATCTTGTTTCATTATGATAATCGCTTAAATTGAAACCATCTTCTGCACGCAATTACAATCCCCATCGGGATACTGACATAGAGCAAAAAATCATATGAAATAGCTTTCAGTGCATAAGCAAGATGCCCTCCTAATAAAGAAAGTGCCACCATTTGAGCAGCATTGTATCTCTTTTCACACATTTTTTTTGAAATTATGATCCGCTGTCGATACATCATAGCATAACCCATCGGATTATCTCTTAGCAAACGCCAAGTACTGTCGCTTAGCCCTCCTTGTTGGTACTCGCAAAGATAAACCACTTGATTATACCATCTTAATTTATATCCATCTAATGCTATACGATTCCAGATAACTTCTTCCGGAGTAAAATTTTCCCCCTGCCAAACAGGAAAACGATAACGATTCAGTTTCTCGGTGTAAAACACCTCTGCCATATCCACATCTAAACCATAATGCGTCCGCTCCAAATTACTGCACTCTACATATCCTATAGAATTCGGAATATTATATGTTTGTTTCAACGGTTTTCTGTTCAAATCCCCTCTTTTTTTGGATATACCTATGATGTGTTCATCCGTAATTCCATCAAAAGCCGAGATAATCTGTTCGACAGCATCATCAGTCAGTAAGTCATCGCTATCCAATATCATAAAATACTGTGCCTTTGTCAAATCTAAGGCTCGGTTAATCGCCCGGTTCTTTCCTCCATTATCAATCGTATAGAACCGTTTATCAAAACCAGTCTCCTCTGCTTGCCATTGCTTCAACAGCGAAACCGTATCGTCCGTTGAGCCGTCATTGATAACCAACCATTCAAAGTTCATGTTGGTCTGCCGTTTCAATGACTCATACAATCGTGGTAATGTATGTTCGCGATTATAAGTAGGAGTGAATATGGTCAGTAAATTCATTGCAAAACTTTTTTATAAATCCTATAAGACAAACAAAACCAGCCTATACGGTGCAGCCAGTAAAAGAAACGCTCACCCATATGATGCGGTGTATAAGCTAAAAAAGCTTGACGTACCCAAGGACTTTTATGCAGTGATTTTAATCCTTCAAAACAATATTGTTTAGTAATTAAGCCTTGCATCAATTGATTCATATATTTGTATATAAGCATTTCGTAAGATTGATAGGCTATACGATTGACGACCTGTGCGTTATTCAGATAATCCGACAGCATTCTATGAGAAAGTTCATATATTTGCAACAAATTCTCTGGAATAGATGATACTCCTGTTGCTACTCCCTGCACTCGTATCCAATGATATAAAGCATGAGGAATGAATCTAATATTTTGAGCATATTTCAAGTATCCAATCATAAAAATGAAATCCTCATTTATAGAGTAATTTCCATATTTAATATTGTATTTTCGGATAATATCAATTTTATAAAGCTTGTTACAATTTATATTCATGATACCAGATGCAAATGCCATTTCCAACTGCACTCTATTCTTGAACTCCACCACAGTAAGATTTTGTTCGATGTGATCTGTCGAAGAAAGCAATTGTCCCTTACTATTATACTCATCTACCATATATCCGCAAACTACAAGGTCTACATCCGGACAAGAACAAAGTTTTTCCAAATAATTGGGCTCAACAAAATCATCTGCATCCACAAAGCAGATAAATTTCCCCTGTGTCTCATCCATAGCAGCATTGCGTGCAGCTCCTACACCTTCGTGGTCACGACACAACAAACGAATTCTATTATCTTTCTCCGCATACTGGGCACAGATCTTGTAACCATCGTCGACAGACCCATCATCCACCAAAATCAATTCCCAATCATTCCTCGTCTGATTCAAGACAGAATCTATACAATTACTTAATGTAGTGGCTGCATTCCAGAATGGAACAACAATCGTAACATAAGGTTTTATGTCTATTCTATATTTCACCCCAATAAATTTTCTATTTCTTTTACAGTTTGTAATGTGCTAAAAAATGACTTTCGTTGAACTGCACGTTGCTGTAAATCTATAAAATAATTCTTTTCTACCATTGCTCGTTTAATAGCCGAATAAAAATGTTCCCAATCCGAACAAAGTTCACCAAAGCGCTCCTTCTCCAACAATTCACTTGGGCCAGAACAATCCATACTAATAACCGGTACTCCCAAATAAAGAGCCTCTGCTATAACCAAGCTATAACCTTCGGCAATAGAAGGACACACTAACAACTGCATATTTTTTAATATACTATAAGGATTGGCAATGAAACCGGGCATAGAAACCACGTCATCCAACCTTAATTCATGTTGTTGCCGCTCCAAAGCCTTACGTTCTTCACCTTCTCCCAATATATAAACCTTAAACTTCACCTCTTCCTGCATCAATTTTTTCACAATAGGCAACAAATGGTCGAAACCTTTTGGACGTGTAAGACGACCTATTGCCACAATATTAAAAACATTTTCATCAACTTCTATCGTACAGGGCAACTCTTTCTTTTTCTCTATATCAGATTCGTCTATCGGATTATAAATCGTACAAACTTTTTCTAATCCATAATGTTCACACATCATACGTTCCACAGAATGCGATACACAAATCACCTTATCGAACTGTTTATAAGCCTTAATCTCTTTTTCACGATTTTGATAAATTCCTTTTTCAAGCGTCCATGGCAACTGTATCAAATCACTATGTACCCAAGCTACCTTTTTAACTCTATGCAAAGATGCCAACAATTTAGTACAGACCCCCTCCACAAACGCTACATACATATCAATACCAAGTTGCGGAACCACCCATTTAGCCACTAACCATATAGGCAGCCACCGATAGATTAGTTTATATTTCAACTTAGCCCACAATCCATCACCAATAGGAATCACCGAAACAATCCTTACAGGCAATCGATGAAAATCACAATATAAAGCACCCACATCATTCATCACCAATACCGTTACCTCAAACCGATGATAATTCAAATGGCGCAAAATGGTGAGCAGCACCTTCTCTGCGCCACCCCCTGAAAATGATTCAATAAAGAAAAGAATATGCCTCATAATTCAAAAAATCATGTATAATACTTTAATAACAAAATTAGAATTGCAGAAGGTAAAAACAACATTTTTTTCATCCATTCGGGACAATCAATTATTTCTTTATTTTGTTTCAAAAAATTCCAATTAACCACAGGGTGAACGGAACTCATCAATTTAAAAGTTTCTCTCAAATTTCTGACTTTTGATATCTGGTAAAGATTGTCAACCAAATAATTAAACAACTTATTCACCATATATTTTTTTATTGGGAAATTTCCGTTTGCTTGGTTTATACAAAGTAATTGATAGAGTTGATTCCAGTATTCTATATCATTTTGCAAATTATAATCATATATTTTATGGGACAAGCCCGTTACGATATCTATTTGATAGTAGTAGCCGGCATAGTCAACATTACAAACTTGATTTGCATGACTAATGAATTTAATGTTAAAATCCCTATCTTCCGCGTACGATAAATTCTCATTAAAACGTAGCTGATAATTATCAATTACCGTCTTTCTATAAAGCTTTCCATGAAGGGCAGTCGTATAATCTATATAATAGAATTTATCATCACGTAAATCATCTAAAGTCCATTCTCCCGCTTCAACATGCTTAGTCTTTACGCAAGTATCATCTTTCATGCAACTTAACCCTGTTAAGACCAAATCATAAGAACCAACCTGTAATAAATTCTCCAACAGGTGACGGTCAATATAATCATCACTATCTACAAATAAGACATATTCACCCTGAGTGACGGCCAATCCGATATTTCTAGCAGAAGAAACCCCTCCATTCTTTTTATGAATAACCCTAAATCGGTTGTCTTTTTGTACAAATTCATTACATATACATGCAGAATGGTCTATAGATCCATCGTTTATTAAAATCACTTCATAATCTCCTAAAGTCTGATTTTGCAAAGAAGCCAGACAGCGAGTAAGGTATTTTTCTGAATTGAATATAGGGACAATGATAGATATTTTATTCTTCATTTCTTGAAATATGATTCTTTTACTTGTTTCAAAGTCTTCAAAAAGTCTAGTCCGTATTTCAAATCCGGTTCCAGATGATTGCCTTCTCCCCATTCGTTCCATGCTTTAATAAAACATATTTTATTCTCTTTTTGAACAAGAATATCAAAAACATTTTCCAGATGCTTTTGAAACAATGCAGGAGTATAATTTGTCAATATCAAAGAATTTTCCCCTGCTCTTGGGCTATGATCCCAACCAGATATAATAGTCGGAATAATATTTTCTGCTTTATCTTCCTGAGAAACAAAATATCTTAGTGCATCTTCATATTTATAAGTATGTAAAGCTCCCAATTTGTGCTTAAAAAACTCTTTCCATTTGTTTTGATATAACAGGAAGTCCTTTAAGCGTATCACATTAATGGCATCCAACTTATAATGACAAATTGCTTGATACTCCTCCGGAGTCTGCGCCAAACCTATGAAATAAATCCCTGCGAATCCTTCTTTTTGAGCAAATCCATTCCATAAATCAATAAATTGGTCAATCAAAGGAAGCGAATCAGGACTAAAAATGCCGAATATAGGTTTTCCGCCTATTTTGGCATAGCGCTCGTCTTTGAAAGCTCCCAGCAAATTATAGAAATGTTTTTTATGATCTTCTTCCCCTAAATATTGTTGGCTAATCATTATTTCCTTTGTCTGTGGATTCTGCCAACTGTGATTAGCCCAACAGAGGCAAAACGGAAAATCAGGTTCTTTACTTTCCACTACTGCATTAAAGGGTTTTTCCATGATGGTTTTTCCATCTCCAAACCAGTAATGCCAATAACAAAATCCGTCCACTCCATATTCCTTAGCCATATCCGCCTGCGCTTTACGAGCTCTAGGCATTAATAGATTATAGAACCCTAAATCAGCAGGAACATGAGGCTGGTAATGGCCTTTGAACAATGGCTTTGCATTTTCTGCTACCGTCCATTCCGTATGTCCCTGCCCCCAGTATTTATTATTAAACTCAATCTCATAATATTGAGGAAGATAGTATGCAAATAAACTGATATCTTGTTTCATCTGAATGGATATATAAGCGTTAAATAATAAAATATTTTAATAAATAAAGCAGATAATATACGACCTCTTGATTTTCCAAATCACATAAAAAGAACAAATTGTCACGAAGTGTTATAATGCTAGGAATGTTCATATAAGGAGTATTCTTCGTTGCAAATATGCCAATAATCTTGACCGTCTGAAAAAATGGTAATATTATAACCTCTTTATGGGTTATCAATTCCTGAGCCAAAATATTCTCAAAAAGTCCACCTTCATCCTCAATAAAGTCTCCAATTCGAGAAGATAACATTCTTTCCAGTGTTAGAGGAGCCGCCACAAACACCACACTTCTAACAAAATCTTGTGATAACAAATCCGATCTAAATACATTAGGTAACTTAAGAGTCAATGAATTTGCTATTTTTTCTATTGCTGGCACTATTACACGCCCCGTAACCTTTATAAGATATTTACATCTTTTTAAAAAAACAGAATTTTCAGTTGCATACAATATAATTACAGCCTCTCCATATCCCTTTTCGAGGCTTTTATCATAGTTATTCCCTTTAAAGCACAAGTATTCCAATCTACCAGAATCAATATAAGAGTGAAACTCACAACTCATATCAAACCCTGTATTCTCAACGAAACAGATTGGTAGTGATGTTTCTTGCAGATAAAAGTTCAAAGCATTCACATATTGTTTCCTTCGCAATTCCACATCTTGTAATACTGTTTTCGACATCCCGTTAGGATTAACACATGCTGTTAATAAAACAACAATTCTATGCGAATTACTCATTATATTTAAATTTTATAATAAATAAACTTCCATCAAGGAAATTTCATTTTGTAAAATTACAATTAACACAGCTCCCATAAAGGATGGGATAAAATAAGATGTACAACGCTTTCTATGTTCATCAACGAATAGCTCTTCTTCGGATTGAAACAAACAAATCTTGCCACAAACATAAACGGGAGCATGTGGAAAGAATAGATAAATTCAAACGTTAACATGTCATTCATTCAGGCATACTTTCGCTTTTACACCCTAACAAAACATGCCCCATTACAACAAGCATAATAGCAAAGTCTTTCATTATATCTATATACTCTATCCTTTTATTTTCCATTGTTATTAAAATTAATGTTCCACATATATGTTCTGTTATTTGTTATCTACCCCCAATATCATATTCACAAGATCTGTCAAATCACTCTCCTGTTTCTCATGTATCTGCTGATAGCGTTGGAGAGATTTTTCTGCAAACTCTGAATAGTTATCATCATTGAGCACCATTAGGGCATTGAATATGGCCGTTTCATAAATAGGAGAGAAATAAACAGGTGCATCACCCAACACCTCAGGTATAGAGCAAACATTGGATGCCAATATAGGTTTGCCATATTTCATTGCCTCCAATGGTGGATAGCCAAATCCCTCGAACAGCGATGGGTACAACAACGCATAGCAATTCTTGTACGCCTCTCGCAAATCTATATCATTCAAAAAAGGCAAATCTATATGGTTCTTGAATAAAGTCTTACCATAGCCAACCGTGACAGCATACATATCAGGTTTTATTTTAGTGAAGGACTCGAATGCATGCAATGCCTTCTTGGCATTCTTGGCATCTCTGTTAGCACTTACCATCAAGTAGTACTTTACCTTGCCATCCACCAAACGTTTCAACTTTTCATTGATTCTCCCCTTCGCATCAGACTTTTCCTCGGTATAAATTCGCTCAGGACTATACTTGACATGTATCTTATCCTCTTTTACATTGAAATTATACATGATAGAACTCTTCGAGTAGTTTGATACCGTCATAATGACATTATCCTCTCTTTTACGGAGTAAAGCCAATGCTGGCTGTAACATGTTATAACCGTCCTCCAAAACACCATGCCGACGAACGTGCAACAACCATCTGCAAAATCTGATAGTAGGGCTTTTTATGTCCCAATAAACTTTCTTACCCCTTGGTCCTGTCGCTCTGTAATGAAACATATCATTGGCGTTATGAGCAAGATAGAGGTTTATATCATTGTTGTAGAATTCCTCCCAAACACAATCATGAAATACAAGGATTGACTTGCAGGTCAGTTCTTCCAACTGAGGATTCCATCCTGCATTTTGCGCACACCCGAAGAAGAATACATCATAATTCTGTGCATTGATTGCAGAGATGCCATTTTGTATGTCGACAAAATCCACGTATTTATGGCGCAAGCTATCCGGACGCATTTCAGTATATGCAGGCAGATGATGACTATCAAATAAGCAAGTGATGGTTATGTCATCAGTATGAGCCGCATGTTCTATCCTATCCAACAATGCATAAAACACTCTACGAGTATATTCTGCAGCACCATTTTTCTGATATATCGCTAAGAAATCGAAAAGTATTTTCATCGTAGTTTCTTCCAAAGTTTACATAACATGGATGATTTACTGATTTTTTGGAAATCCCAAAGATTTAACAGTAAATACAGATAAGGGTAGCGGAAATGAAGCTTCGCCTCTATACCATACATTGCACATGGTTTCATAATGCCATAACGGAGACATTTTGTGCAGAACTTGATATAAGTGAATGCTCCCTTCTTTCGTAAGAATATCAGCTCATCGTAACCGAAATAGAAGTAGTATTCATCATAATGATATTTGTGCAAATATGTATTACGTTCCTTTAGCACATTACACCATATTGTGAATTTCTTCACACTGACATCGCTTGTCAGACTTCCTTTCCGTTCTGTCAGACAGTAGATGCAATCGCCTGAGACTTCTGCTTTCTTACTATGAACAGCGATTCTTGTACACCAAATTACATCCTCCGAAATGGGTGTGGTGGCAAAAGTTATTTGATTGTCAATCAAAAATTCACGTTTAACCAGTTTACACCATGGTGACCAGATAGAGAACAACAGATTCCGAACCTCACGCTTACCACTGAGACATTCGTCTATAAAACTACACAACTGTGATGCATGATGACGTTCTCCCTTCTTGGCTACCTCGTCAGACATACAGCTATCAGCTTTAAATACCACCACATCCGAATCTGAATAGCGGTACTTATCTATCTTATCGAAAGCATCATTCATAAGGAAGTCATCCGCATCTACACACAAAATCCATCGTCCTTTTGCCATAGAGATAGCTGTATTCCGAGCTATGCCCGCTCCACCATTTTTCTTCAGGAGCACGCAATGGGTGTTGGGGCGGTCGAGACCAGGAAAATGTTCGAAATCAACTTTCGCAGGATCGCTGTTATCATCAACGACTATTATCTCGATGTCCTCTCGCTGTGGAATGGAATTCAAAGCGCGTTCCAACAAATCGGGTATATTGTAGTGTGGTATGACTATACTATATATTATCTTTGGCATAATGCATTCGATAAAAAAATGAGTCCTTCTACTCTCAATTCGTTCAGCTTTGCCAACCTTTCAGAACTAGGTTCGCTGCCAAAAGTGCGAAGCAAGGAGTTTATTCGGGCTGTACCTCTGTGGGAGTTTCCCATTACGATGAATTTCTTATTAAATATGATGGAGAATACGCAAGCATGGAACGAGTCTGTAATAACCAAGTCAGCATCCATAAAGCCTCGCAACCATTGTTCTACAGGTGGCTGCACACTGACTTTGTCAGAGTCCCACTCAGCTTCCACATTAGCATTAACGGTAAAAGGCTTCAGATTGTATTCTTTGAGAATAGCATTGATTTCCTGTTGCTTCTCTTCTGTCATATCCAGCACGTAGCACAATAGATTGCCACTTGACTTACTTGTATTCTTTATCAGCACTTTGTAATCCTCTGCAGTTAGGAGCATAGTCGGATCAGCCACATGCTTTGTGGTTAACCCCAGTTCTCGCATGCAGAGTTCCACGCCAGATTCCTCACGTACAGACAAATAATCAAACAGCCGGAGCAATGCCCTAATACTTACAGTTTCTTCTGGCGTATAATCCCAGACATCATGACCGAAAGATGGTGCATAAGCTATTCTTTTAACATTCCATGTCTTCGCAAAGCCCAAGAACGCATCTTCGACACACTTGAAACTATTCAAAATATACTCTCTTCGCCATATCTGGTCACTACCCACGACAAAAACATCATAATCATCCTCCTTTATTGAACCAAGGTTGTCCAACTCGTGTCTGTGAATATACTTGTCGGCAAATTTCCAAGTATTCGTATTTCGCTTTTTTCTTCGCTTGTAATCCTCTAATTGACCTATAGGAGCAACATTCTTACGCAGGATGAACTTCATTATCAATCTCTTAACAGACACGCTGAACGGTATTTGAACCTTTGGCTTGCGTATTTTATCTAAGACAGAAACTTCATATCCCATACGCTCTAAGGCTGATTGTAATGCATATGCCTGCAACAGCCCTCCATAGTTTGTATGAAGCGGTAATGTTAATATTGCTATCTTCATACTATTCCCAATTTACGTTTGTTTCAACTATTTTGGCTGGAATACCAGCTACTATCGCATGAGCAGGCACATCTCTTGTAACGATAGCTCCAGCAGCTATGATAGCACCATTGCCAATCGTTACACCTTTCAATATGGTTGCACCTTGGCCTATCCACACATGTTCGCCGATGTGAATCGGTTCCGAAATCTGATATTCCTCTTTGATGATTTTATGTGCATCATAAGAGCGAATTACGACATCTCTCCCAATGGTACAATCTTTTCCGATTTCAATCGTATCTCCACAAATTATCTGTACATTTTCATTGATAAATCCTCCATGAATAATCAATGTTCCACTCTCGATGACACGAATATACGAACCTGCATACATTCGGAAAAGTCCATTAACAATCATTTTTGAGTTGTTCTCAAGCAGGATTCTTGTCTCTATTCGTGACATCTCGACTTGTTTTACTCCCATTTCAAACTTGGAGTTTAATACTAATTGTGCTCCTTTGTCTATTTGTACAAGACTGTATTTGTAGTTTTGAAAAGGATAGTCAAAAGCCCGTACCACTTGATCAGACGAAAGATTAATGAATTTAAAGGTTTTAATGTCGGAATAAGAATAGTGTAATGGTTTTATGCCTTTTTTAAATTTTTGAGCCATGTAGTACATATATCCGAGTTTGAGTTTGATTCGTTTTAATATACTTTCTTTTGTAGACTGTTGAACGAAATATTTTTGTGCAACTTTATAATATGGTAGTTTATCAATGTCATTAAAGAAGATTTCTCGATTGGTATCGGGTCTATTTAAGGAATTTTCAATAGCAGGATTCTCTTTAAGTGCTTCTTCGTAAGAAAACTCCTTCCATTCAATTTGCTCTTTGATAGATTCAAATAACTTCATGCCTTTTGGGGAATTAATCATAACTAACGATGTACCTTTATCTTGGTCCATAGACGGGTCAATGTTTTCTATACCCCAAAAATCAGCCAACGTAATGTCTGATGTCCTTGGAAAGCCTTTAAATCGGCAAGCAAAACAAGAGGGACGAGTGAATACTCCATTTTGAAGGTAACCTATAAAGAATAAATCCTGCCATCGATTTTTGCAATACTCTTTTCCATTGGCAAATTTTACACGCATTGAAAAGTTGTGCCACCCTTCATCTTTCGCTTTAAATTTGATGTTTGTAGCAGTCGATTTAAACTCTTTTTCGAGCATTTTCATATAAGATAGAAACACTTTGGGCGAGTTAACGCCTCTACAAACAAAATCGCATGTGATGAGGTTTTCATAATCTTTTCGAAGGAATAAATGAAGAGCTTTTATTTGGCAAGGTGTGCCACAAAAAAACACTAATTTATCTTGCTTTAATAATGATTGTATATGGCGATAAATGCCTTCTGCATTGCTTTGCAAATATTTGGAACTGCGTATTTGTGATAAAAGTTCTTTATCATAGCTTATAGTTTGCGATACGGTATGGTCGCTATTATAAATAGCGCCTCCTACGTATCCTTGTTTTTTGTATATATTTAAAGCCAACATTGAATGTATCCCCCCCGATGTACTATCCATTCTAATATCTTCATCTTTGCTGTATGCAGCAAAAACTCGTGGAGTTTGTAAATGGTAGTGTTTTTGATCGTATTTAACCAATTGTGGACAGGTACGTTCGCACATACCACAGTTCGTGCATAGATTAGGGTCAACACGAGGGTACCAAAATCCTTCCCGATCGAGGTGAAATGTTATGGCATGTTGATTGCATATATCACCACATGCATTACATCCACAACATTTTTCCTTATCTATAATGCTGATCATAAAGTGGCTATATTATTTTTGATTATCAGATAACTTCTACAGCAATGTTTTCATTGCTGTGTACTACAGCTCCCCAATCTCTGTACCATATAAGATATTTTTTGTCGGGATTCTTTTGGTAGTAACTTACTTCGAATGACAATACGTCTCTCACAATATCAAAGTTTCTTGCACCTATTGAGAAGTCTTTCAATCCTGCAACGAACGAGATGTGGTAGCAGCGTTTGGTTAATCCATGGCTGGAAACTTTCAGACGAACTGTATATTCATCTTTGTCTTTTGGAACAGGGATCGGTGCAGTTATGAATGATTCTACCAATACATCAGCATCATCTGTGAAATTTACGGTATATTGGCAGACATCTATATTAGTAATGTTTTTTTTAAGCTTAATTTCCAGTTCTATTGGTTCGTTGTTGCCTACAGTTTTTGGATCATTAAATAAGCGAGCTTCCAAAAATTCAATTTCTCTTAAAAATGCTCCTTTCTCCCTTCTTTGTTTATCATTGATGATAGTATGTGTGTTGAAAGAAGATATATTATTACCTATATAATAATTAACGCAGTCCTCTATACTTCCCGTATAGGCTACAGTTCCGTTGTTGAGTACTATCCCTTGTTTGCAAAGAACTCGTACCGCCGCCATATTATGACTCACAAACAACACCGTCCTCCCTTCGCCTTTCGACACGTCCTGCATCTTGCCGATAGCTTTCTTCTGGAATTCGGCATCACCTATGGCAAGTACCTCATCTACTACCAGTATTTCCGGTTCCAGAAAAGCGGCTACGGCAAAGCCCAGACGGACGGTCATGCCGCTGGAATAGCGTTTTACAGGGGTATCTACATAGCGTTCCACACCGGCAAAGTCGACTATCTCGTCCAACTTGTGGGAGATTTCGTGGCGAGTCATGCCCATGATGGAGCCGTTCATGTAGATGTTCTCACGGCCGGTCAGCTCCGGATGGAAACCGGTACCGACTTCCAAGAGAGAGGCAATGCGGCCACGGGCACGGATGGCTCCGGTGGTAGGGGAGGTGACACGCGACAGAAGTTTCAACAAGGTGGACTTCCCGGCACCGTTTTTTCCGATAATGCCTACTACATCGCCTTGATGCACATCGAAGGTGATGTCTTTCAACGCCCAGACATATTCCGACGCGCCTTTCTTGCTGCGGTCGTTGGTTTCGCCTATCTTCAGATAGGGGTCTTCCTGGCGGAGAATGGTCGTTTTCCACCAGCGGTTGAGGTCGTGGCTCAGTGTGCCGGTGCCGACCAGACCGAGTTTGTAGAGTTTGCCTACATGGTCAAACCGGATTGCTATATCGTTCATTCTTATTCTCTTTTTTTAATTCTGCTGCTTACACTGTATCCATAAAATTGCGTTCCACCCGGCTGAAGATGACTACTGCGCAGAACAGGGTGGAGAGCATAAACAAAGTGCTATATGCCAATCCGCCCCAATCAAGTGAACCACACCCCATGCAGCTGTATTTAAAGGTCTCGAATATGGGTGTCAACGGGTTGAGCGCGATGATGTCACGGTATTTTTCCGGAGCTGCGTTTAGCGGATAAATGACCGGAGTGGCATACATAAATAGTTGCAGGCCGAAAGTGACCAACTGGGTAAGGTCACGGTATTTGGTGGTCAGCGCTGATATGATCAACCCCCACGACATGGCATGGAATGCGGTTAGGAATATCAGGAACGGAAATAACAGCAGGGCGGCATTGACATGCAGTGAAGCTCCTTTCACATAAAAATAGAGATACATGGCAATGAACAACAACAGTTGTATTCCGAACTTGATCAGGTTGGAGGTGATGCCGGACAACGGCACGACTAGACGGGGGAAATAGACTTTGCCGAACACACCCGCATTGGCAGTGAACACATTGGAGGATACGTTGAACGCGGAACTGAAATAATTCCACAGCATGATACCTGCCATGTAGAACAAAGGCTGTGGTACTCCGTCCGTTGAGATACCTGCCAAGCCGCCGAATATGAACATATACATTACGGTAGTGAAGATTGGTTGGATGAGGAACCAGAGAGGACCCAGAATGGTTTGTTTGTATACGGTGACGATGTCGCGTTTCACGTACATATAGTATAGGTCACGGTACCGCCATATACCTTTCAGGTCTATATCCAGCCATTTTTTCTTTGGTTTTATTTCTATTGTCCAGTTTTCTTTAGTCATTTTTTTGAGATCTTGTTTTTTCAGGAGCATTTGTCCAGATAGAGCACACAGTGCTGCTGTTTGTGGTCGCTCCAGGGATTGGAAATCAGTAGGTAACGATTCACTTGGAATGCAGGTGAACAGAACGTATAATCTATTCGTAAAAAACCGCCCCAGCATTGGTAACTGCCGCTCCATGTTTGCCCGGCCTGGAGGAAGCAATCCTGTAGTAACCGGCTGATTTTCCGGTAAGCATACGAGGCAGGTGTGTCATTGAAATCACCGCACACGATGACCGGATAAGGGCTCTCGGCGATGGCTTTTGTCAAGAGATCGGCTTGCCGGTTACGCTGGACGGTGTGGTGGCGCATCGCCTGAAATCTGTCTTTCATTGAGTATGATTCATTCATGCCTGTAGTTTGCAGATGGACGTTGAATAACCGGAAAGTTTGCCCTGTCATCTGGATATCCGCTTGAAGTATTTTGTTGTAGCTGTTTGGAAAGTAGTACTCTTGAACGTTTCCGATAGGCCAGCGGCTGAAGACGGCCAGATTAAGGACTTCATCTTCCCGCGAGTTGATGATGCAATAGGGATAATCAGGAAAAGCAGTCCGAATGGTGTCCCATGCCAGAAGATTGGTATGAGGACGTTCTTGCAGACAGACGATGCCGGGTTGCAGGACACGAATGCTATGGGCGGCCTTTGTCAGAGTGTCTTTGTTCAGCCTGAACCCTTCGGTATTCCAGCAAACCAATTTCAGCTGATTGGAATCCAGCACTTTTTCTTTGTGCAGGAAATGAAACGGGAACTGACATGCTAGAACCGGCAGACTCCCCAATAACAAAAACAAGTAAAGCATCCACCAGCGGTTGTGCCTCCAGAGCAGAATCGCGAAAATAATTCCATCGGCTATGCATATAGGAATTGCCGATAGACTGATGAGGATAAAATTTCCGGCCCACTCGGGAGTGAAGCAGGGGAGAAATATCAACAGCAGTGTCAGACCGCACAGGATACTTCCCGACAGACAGTTAAATACGCGCATTGTTGGCAATCAGACCTTCTAAAGCTTCGAGTTGTCTTCGGGTCAACCTCAATTGGTCAAGCATGGGCCGGTAACGCTCCAAATGGTGCAGGTCCGTACCCACAAAATCGTACATTTTTGTTTTAACAGCTTTTCGCTGACCACTTTGGGGTGCGGGCCATAGTAACCGCTCAGTGACATCAGATTGAGTTGAAAGCTGTAACCTTTCTCTTTCAGCAGAAGGTAATCTTTTTCTTCCATGTACAGGTAACGCTCCGGGTGGGCGATGACCGGTTGATAACCGGCATTCCATATTTTCATCAGGATATCCGGCAAACCGGGAGGAGGGTACATGTAGGATGTCTCGACCAGCAGGTGGCTGCTGCCTAAAGGCAGCACTTCTCCATCCAGCTTGTTTGTAAAAGTGGCATCCATCATATATTCGGAAGACAGCCGTAGATCCAACGGGCCGGAATAGGCCGCCTTCAACACGTCGAGCTGTTGTCGCAGCTTCTTGTTCGGTGTGGGATAATCCTCCATGATATGGGGGGTGAGCCACACTTTCCGCAACCCTATGGATTCCATATAGCGCAGCAGGGACAGACTGGCATTTATGTCGGGCGAACCGTCGTCCACTCCCGGAAGAACATGGGAATGGACATCGGTCATACCCTTCATTAAACCAGAATTAATCAAATTGTATTTGGACTTGAATATACCAAACATCCTACTTCTTTTTTGGGGGGATTTTAGGATTTCTTTCTGAACAGCCGTTTCCAGCATGATTCGGAACCATCCACATAACCATAGCCGTAGCCGTAACCATATCCATAGCCTCCGTATCCGCCTGTCTTTACTATGGCCCCGTTAAGTACCAACGACATGTTGTTCAGTTGTCCGCTGCGATAAATTTTTTCCACTTCCGGTAACATGCGGCGGTCCAGTTTGCCAACCCGTACCACGAAGATGGTCAGGTCGGCTATGCGGTTGGTGATGGCGGCATCGGCCACCACTCCTACAGGCACATTGTCGACAAAGATATAGTCATAACGGTTGCGCAGTTCGGTTATCAGTACTTCCAGTTGTTCGCTGAGCAATAGCTCTGACGGGTCGGGGGCGATGGGACCGGCCGGAATGAAATCCAGATTTTCACAGATCTCGTTGTGCTTGATGATTTCATCCGTTGTGGCCTTGCCTGCCAGAAAAGAGGTCATTCCTTTTTCCTTTGTGTGGAGGCGGGTATGTGAAGTCAAAGTCCCTTTACGGATATCCATGTCAATCAGGATGACCTTCTTGTCGGTTTGCGCGGCTGGCTGCCAGATTGCTGGATACGTATGTCTTGCCGGCACCCGGTCCGAACGAGCTGAAAGTGACGACTTGCATGTTCTTTGACTTGACACGCATAAAATCCATGTTGGTGCGTATTATGCGGAAGGCTTCCGATACAATGTCACGCCCTTGGGCACGGACAGCGATGCCATGTGCCGTTTCTTTATTCTCTGTTTTCCCTTTGGATGAATCCTTGGGTATTTCGCCCAGGAAAGGAACGGTTACAGCATCCTCGATGTCCTTGCGGTTGCGTATACGGGTATCGAAGAACAGGAACAATAGCAGGACAATTGCCGGCAGGGCGATTCCTTTCATGACACCTGCCATGATCATGCTGCGTCCGTTGGGAGAAATCGGAGCATCCCCTCCTCCAGCAGGATCGAGCACACGGGCGTCAGTTTCGGTGGTGGCCTGGCTCAGCGCATTTTCTTCGCGTTTGTTCAGTAGATAGAGGTAAAGTTCCTCTTTGATGCGTTGCTGACGTTCGATAGAAAGCATTTGCTGCTGTTGTCTAGGTATGTTGGTTACCCGCCACTGGGCTTCTCCGGCCCTGCTTCGTGCCTCGTTCAGTTTCACATCGATGCTGACAATCATATTGTCGATGGCCCGGATGATATTCTGCCGCATGGCAATCAGATTCTTGTTCAGTTCCTGGACGATGGGATTCTTGTCGCTGCTTCCTTCTATCAGTTTGTCTCGTTTCAACTTGTTGGCATTATAGGCCGTTATCTGGGTTTCAATGTTGATGTCGGCTATGCCGGTGTTTGAAGGATAAGCTCGGTTTCTTTGGACGGGTCCACCAGGTAGCTCTTGATGTAGCGTGCCATGCGTGCCTGTAATTCCAGTTCCTGAGTGGTCGAGCTGTACTGCCGTTTGTCTGACATGGACATGGAAGCGGCTGAACCGATATCGATGATGTCATTGTTCTGTTTGTAGGACTGAAGTTCGTTTTCCACGCCTCCCAGTTCTTTTTCGATGATGACTAGACGCTCGTTGATGAAGCTGGAGGTATTGATGGCTATCTGGTTCTTGTCTTTGATAGTCTCTTCATTATACACTGTAATCAGCATATTGAGCACATCTTCGGCACGGGCGGTGGAGTAATCACGGAGTGACAGGTAGAGGATGGAGGCGTCATTCTCAGCTTGGCTGATGTTCAGGTTGCTTCTGAATAGGCTGGCCATTGTGTCCGTACTCTGCCGGCGTATCGTAATCGGTGTGTTGAACCACTTGTCTGTATAATATAAGGTGGGTGAGACCACTATTTTTCCTACGGGCGACTGGATAGTGTCACCCAGATTGGCCGTCAGCGTTATACTTGTGGCGTCTGTCGAGAAATCGGATAACCGGACTTGCTTCCTGTTCAGGATTCTGACTGTCAGGCTGAAATCAAGATGATCCTCTTCTTCCGGGAATGAAACCTTGACAGGGGCTTGCGTATAAAGTTCCTCCTCACGCAAGTCATCCATGATGAGGTAGCATACATTGGCGTGAAGACGGTTCACCACATCGCGCATGAGTTTGTGTGATTGGAATTGCAGGATCTCATTGGATACATTGGTATATGAATAGGTGTTAAAACGGTCCAGCCCGCGACCGATGTTGTTTGAATAGGCGTCCTTTATCATGACGGTGGCTGACCGTGAATAGATAAAGGGAAGTTTGGCATATTGATACCATGCATATCCGCCGAACAGACTGACCGACAATACAAACCAGTACCATTTGGACAACAGGTACATGATGATGTCAACGGGGTTGATATTGAATCCTCCCCCGCTTAAGGTCTTATCTCCCGACATATCTTTTTGTTCACTCATTCTTATCATGTCGTTTCTTTTTTATTTAGTAGTTAACAACACCAGTGAGGTGATTGTGGTGATGAAGGACAGGATCATACTCCACGTGCTCAGTTTTCTCTGGGCCTGTTCGGTGGCCTTCATGTTGGTGGGTTCTACGTAAACGATGTCATTCTGTTGCAGGTAATAGTAAGGCGATGTGAAGATGTCTTTACTGCGGATGTCGTGGAACAGGATTCGTCGCTTGTTCCCATATTCGCGGATGACGGCGATACGGTCCAGACGGGATCGGGGGTCAGGTCTCCGGCCATGGCAAGAGCCTCCAGAAGAGTGATGCGGTCGCCTTTCACTTCAAAGGTTCCTACATGTCCAACTTCTCCCAGAACGGAAAATTTGAAGTTCAAGAAATTGACGGTGACCATAGGATCTTTCAGCAATTCTTCGTTGATCAGTCGTTTCTTGATCAGTTCGGTTAATTGTCGGCGGGTCAGTCCTTCCACATGCAGTTGTCCCAGCACAGGAAAGTCTATATTCCCGTTGATATCCACTAAATAACCTTTTTCTTTTTCATCACTTAATACCCCCACTTCATTGTTGGAAATGCTTCCGTCTGCTTCTACAGAATAGCTTCTGCTTCCGGACATATTGAAAGGCAGGGACAGTTCTGGGTTTTTGCTGTTCACAATAATACTCAATCTGTCATCCCTATGGATGATGGCTTCATATTTTTGAACCATAGGATATTCCTGTAGTTCATCCATATCTTGTAAATAGACAAAATCTTTGCGTGAAGCGCACGAACTAAAAATGATTATTGCCAACAGACAGGCCAGTTTGATTGTTTTATCCATTGTTTTATAATTAATTGTTTTTTATTCCTTTATATGAATCACTTGGTCACATCGTTCCATCAGTCGTGAATCGTGTGTCACAAATATTAATGTGTTATTCTTTCCCCATTGCAACAAATTGTCCATGAGGTGTGTGGTGGTCTCGGTGTCAAGTGCCGATGATGCTTCATCAAACAGCCAGATCCGCCCGGGACGCAACAGTGCGCGGGCTATTGCAATCCGTTGGGCTTGTCCTTCAGACAAGCCATATCCATGTTCCCCTATCTTGGTATCTAGTCCTTCCGGCAGACTGAACACAAATTCAGCGCAGGCCAGCCGGATGACTTTATGCAGAGCCTCTTCGTCTGCTCCCGGACTACCCAGCCATAAATTCTCCCGGATGGTACCGCTCAGCAACGTATTTCCTTGGGGCACATAGACGAAATTGATGCGTAAATCGGGGGTCACACTGAGTGTCCGTCCGTCATCAGTTGTCAAATCGATGCGTCCCTTTTCCGGATAAACCAAAGCCAGTATCAGCCGGATAATGGTCGTTTTTCCTGTTCCGGTAGGTCCGGCTATGGCGGTGGAACTTCCCGGATGAAAGGCAGCTGTAAACCGGTCGAGTACCGGCTGTCCCTCTTCATAGCCAAAAAGACACTTTCCGAAAGTTCAGTGTCAGTGGTTGGTCTATGTAGACCGGGTGTTCGTCCGGTTCTACATCTTCAAAGAGGGCCATTAACCGTTCCACGGAGGTCCATCCCCGTATCAGACTGGGAGGGATGGATATTAACCCTAAAAAAGGTCCCTGTACCTGTCCGACCAGTTGAAGAAAGGCTGTCATTGTTCCGAATGTTATCTCGTGGTTATGCAGTTGGAAAATACCCCAAAGGAATGCACATAAGTACCCTCCTCCAAATGTAAATCCCATGACCCTTTGCGTAAAAGTGGAAAATTTGATTTGTTCCATTCCTAATTTGAACAACTTCTCTTGTGTTTCATGTAATTTCTGTTTCCGGTAGTTGGTGGCTCTGAGCGAGCGGACTAGAATCCGTTTGGACAGATTTTCTTGCATGACGGTACCCATCTCGCTGTTCATCTTTTTTTGGGCACAGCTCAGTTCCCGGACCTTTCTGAAATAAATCTTTGACAATAAAACAAGAGGGGTGACTCCCAGTATGAACCAAGCTAAACGCGCGTCAAGAATCCACAAGTAGATAAAAGAGCTTGCCAATTGCAAGCCGGTAACCAGCAGGTTGGGTAGAATGCCCATTCCCATTCCCAACACTTCGGAAGCGTCACTGCTGATACGGGTCAGCAGGTCGCCTGTGTGCCATTTCCCTGCTCCTTTCCATGAACACATCATTAGGGCGTCGGACAGCGAATTTTGCATGCGGATACTGATGCGCATGTTGATCTTGCCAAAAATCCAGGGAGATACAAGTTTTATCCCCATACCCAGCAGGAAGGATAAGGCTACTATTGTGGCTACCAGGTAAATATTCCCTTCCTGTGCTCCGGTAGCTACATCGATGATCCATTTGGACATGGCCACATTGACCAATGACATGACCACTCCGAAAATACCCGAAAAGATAGAGAAGGTGATGAGCCAATGGTATCCTTCTGTTACCTGCATAACCCATTTGAAAGCTTTCCATCCTAACTGACATGTATTGCTCAGATTCTCCCGTGTGAGCTTCTGCAAAAACTTTTTCAGCAATTCTTTCATTTCTTTTTTATCATTTCCTTGAAACGTAAGAGGGCTAATCCGGCCAGCCACCAGAAAGTTTCGTCGAAAGCATAACCTAACGATAAGTGCATTTTGTGAAAGATCCGCTTCAACGTGTATCGTTTGTTCGCCCATTTCCCGGTGGGACGTTCACCGTAACGTTCGTCTCCATGTCCAAAATTGCCACTTTCCCAAATCTCTTGCATTAACTTGTCCGGACAGAGACTGGTACTGAATGGTAAAAGGTCGGCCGGCACGCCAAGATATTTTATCAATAGGGCATAAAGTAACCGGTTCCACCGGTGAATGTGCCATTTGCGACAGATACACTCTAATTCGTTTTTGTTTGTAACAGTAAGTTCCTGAGCAACAAAAAGTTGCCCAGGATTTTGCCGTGTCAGATTTTTCACTTATCTTAGTGTTGCAATTAGAAAACAAGCGAAAATCGTAACAAGGCATGGCAAAGGTACAAATAAAATCTGAGAAACTCACACCTTTTGGAGGAATTTTTTCAATCATGGAGAAATTTGACTCCATGCTTTCACCCGTTATCGACTCAACACTGGGTCAGAGATGCCGCAGTATCATCGGATATCAGTTCAGCGAGATAGTCCGTTCGCTGATGAGCGTTTATTTCTGTGGCGGCTCATGCGTGGAAGACGTAACGTCACAACTGATGCGCCATCTCTCGTATCATCCTACCCTTCGTACATGCAGCTCTGATACCATCCTCAGAGCCATCAAGGAACTGACACAGGAAAACATCTCCTATACTTCCGACCAAGGCAAGACCTATGATTTCAATACTGCAGACAAACTCAACACATTGCTTATAAACGCTTTGGTTTCTACAGGCGAGTTGAAGGAAATTGAGGAATACGATGTTGACTTTGACCATCAGTTTCTTGAAACGGAGAAGTATGATGCAAAACCGACCTACAAAAGTTCCTCGGCTACAGGCCTGGCGTATATGTTATCGGTGACAAGATAGTCTATATCGAGAACAGGATTCTTCGCTCTTCTGGAATCCCAGAACATCCGTGTAAATCGCTTCAGGGCAGACTGCGGTTCCTGCTCGAAGGAAATCGTCAGTGAGATAGAGAAGCATTGCAAACATTTCTACATCCGTGCCAACCGATGCAGTTCGCTCTACAATGACATCTTTGCTCTGAGAGGATGGAAGACGGAGGAGATTAACGGCATCCAGTTCGAACTCAATTCCATTCTCGTTGAGAAATGGGAAGGCAAGTGCTATCGTCTTGTCATCCAGAGACAAAGACGCAACAGTGGCGACCTTGACCTGTGGGAAGGCGAATACACTTACCGTTGTATTCTGACCAACGATTACAAGTCATCGACAAGGGACATTGTTGAATTCTACAATCTGCGTGGCGGCAAGGAACGTATCTTTGACGACATGAACAACGGATTCGGTTGGAGCAGGCTCCCCAAGTCATTCATGGCGGAGAATACTGTCTTTCTTCTGTTCTACAAGACCATCATGAGCAGGCTTGACACCAAGGCTTTGGGCTCAAGAAAACGAGTCGCATAAAGGCTTTTGTCTTCAGATTCATCTCCGTACCTGCCAAGTGGATCATGACTGCAAGGCAATACGTGCTGAAT